>JAESFL010000835.1_pt1 | contig 16013 bp, 18 predicted proteins | sample 9269401 | NCBI WGS metagenome assembly JAESFL01 (sample SAMN14506025, study PRJNA617098) | algae metagenome | isolation source: Gloeocapsa sp. UFS-A4-WI-NPMV-4B04 and co-occurring heterotrophs from desert... | place: USA: Utah | collected 2006-10-01 | reverse complement strand
TCCACGCCGGTCGGCGCATTCACGCCGTCGCGGCTGGCCAGGGTGCATTACTCACGGGAATGGGACAACGCCCCCATGCCGAACTCGATCTTCTTCACCGATGCCGGTCATGCCATTCACGGCAGCCGTGCCACAACCCACCTCGGGACCCCAGCCTCACATGGCTGCGTACGATTGGCGCCCAGGCACGCGAGCATCCTGTTTGATCTCGTGATGGGGGAAGGACCTGGGAACACGCGGGTCGAGATTACCGGGATGGATCCGATCGGCACAGGGCTGGCGGGCGGGAATGGCGCAGGAGGTGACTACAGCCGCTTGACCAGCTTCGACCCGCTGTCCGTCGGGATCATGGCCGGCGATAACGTGCAGCGCTCCCGATCTCAAATCAGCAAGATCCCTTGAGGTGGCCGGCCCGCGGGAGCAGCACGGCAGCGACACCGAACGGGGCCGCACCTCAGACCGGCATATCCCCATCCAGCGCGCTCCGGCTGCGAATTTTCTCGGGCATGACCCAAGCCCCTCACCGTCTGTTAACCGTCTGCTAACCCTGCCTCACTACGGCTCCCCATAATCGGGAGCCTCAGACGACTGGAGGGGTTTGCTCAGCAGTCAGATATTTGAGGATGATCCGATGATCAGGAATGCTCTCTGCCTCACGGGCCTTGCTACTCTGTTGATGAGCGCGGCATGGCAGCCTGTCCGGGCTGCTAGTTTCGACTGCTCCAAAGCCGAGGCTGCTGACGAGAAGGCGGTGTGTGCCGATCGGCAATTGAACGACGAGGATGTCGAGATGGCCGTCCTCTATACGCACCTCAAGCCATTGCTGGGTATGGGTGCCCGTGGTGACATAGAGGACGAGCAGGCGGTCTGGCTTAAGCGGCGTGCAGCCTGTGGAGCCGACCGAGCCTGCTTGGGCAAAGCCTATCAGGAGCGCATCCAGCAGCTGAAACGCGGCTTTGAGGCTCTCTCAAAGCGCGGTCCTGTCTGACTGCTGCCCTTAACGAATACCCTAGCAAGATTGTGCTCATCACCGTCCCGTCATACTTGGCCTGCACGATGTTGCTCGCTGCTTATGGACAGGAGGATCTTCGATGACCACGCCACGGCTCACAGAAGAGGAGATCACGGCACGTGCCCGGCGACTGGCCGATGAGCAGGGACCTGGCTGGGAGGCGCTCACGGCAGAGGAGCAGGTCGGGAGGGATACGGCTGAACTCCGGTACTGGCGGGAGTTGGCTCTGAAAGAACTTGAGGCCGAGGAGCCGACGGTCTTGGAGGTTGAGGCCAGCACGCCCAAAACGGTGGGACTCGATTAGTCTCGTCGGTCGCGCCAAGTGACTGGGCTCTACACGATGCCCCAATCGCGTTAGCGGGTTTGGCCGATGAGCTCCCTTGGGAGGGCGCCGCCCAGCTGAGCCAGCATCAGGTCAACGGCTTTGGGCCTGACCTTCAAGAGCTTGGCCCCGAGCGGCACCGTCACCAGCGGGCGCGACAGGAACAGCTCGACCAGCTCCGGCAACTTGCAATAGGTTTGGTCATGGCAGTCACCCCGCTTATGAGCTCACGAGCGAGGATTAGCTGCTCAAGATGTTTGTTGGCGATGACAAGCGCCACCTCAAGCACCTGACAGGTGCCTTAAGTGGCACTAACTGCGGTCATTGCTGCATTGCCAAGCGAGCCGGAACGATGTGCTGGGCTCCCAGGATCATCGGCTGGTCGTGTGCAAAACTCATTGTTGCGGCACCGACTGGGGCAGACGTGAACAGCGACGGCAACTCCGTCAACCACATGGACGGGCCGTTCAGCGGTGCTGTTGGCTGGGGCTGCTCTCCCGTACCTGGAGAAGGGATGGCCTTCACCTCGTGAGCTGAAGGTGCGCAGGTGCCTGTCCCAAGACACGTCAGCTGTGTCGCACGGGCCGGCGTGATCACACGCTCCAGCCCGGCATAGGCCAGAGCCTCGGGACGGCTCACCTCTCCCAAGGAGACGCCGCGGCGCCACAGGACGGTGAAGGACGGGTGCTGCCCGCCATCGGCATAGGTGGTGCGGACGGCCTCCCTCCCCTCCTCCAGCAACACCCCCGCGTGATCGACTTCCATGGCCCGGTAGGCCAGCACCTCTGCTTCCGTCTCCGGGCTCTTAGCCGGCCGGAACGTATATCGCCCTGCCAAGACGCTCACGCCGAGCTCTTCCCCAGTGGCCTCGAAGCGATCTGAGCCCTCCTTGAGCTGGCGCCAGAACGCGATGTTCGGATCCAGGCGATGGCGAACGAGGTTTTCTGCCGTCATGCGGAACGGATAGGCTTGCAGCTGGACGGCCCTCTGGCCACCTCTGAGTGCTTCCCGCACGAGAGCGTAGATCTCCGACATCGCCGCATCCGTCATAGCATAGCAACCGGCGGAAGAGCAGGTTCCGTGAACCATCAGGGCGGAGCCGGTGGCCCCATGAGCCCGGTCGTAGGCATTGGGAAACCCGGTGTCGAAGGAGAGATAGTGCTTGGAGTTTGGGTTCATCTGCGAGGCCGTGACAGCGTAGAAGCCTTCTGGCGTCTGCCGGTCGCCCTCCTTGCGCTTGGGACCCAATTGGCCTGACCAGCGGCAGATTGGGAACGTCTTGAGGCGAGCATACCGGCCGCTTGTCTTGCGCTTCCAGACCTCCAGCTCCGCTTCCTTCTTGAAGATGCGGATCAACATGGGCTCCGCGGGAGAGGTCTTCTTCCCCTTCATCAGAGCCACAGTTGCGGTAGGAATGGGAGCTTCGTGCTTCGGATATTCAGGCACAGCCTGCACGGCCTGACCCATCAGGACAGTGGCCGCTAGAGCCAAGCCGGGCAGATGTGTACATCTAAGCATAAAGATCATGAGCGGCTTTCGGCTGCGGGGCACAAAGAGCTCCTATCACGTGAGCAACAGGATGGATCAGCCATTCGCAGGCAATTGCGGCAATACGTGGCTGGCTCTGGGTTCGGAGAACCCGATGAAGCGGGTTGGGGATGATAAGGATCCGGGGGCAGCCGCCGTGGAGGTGTCGCTTGGCCTCTAGCGGAATGCCAATGCCGCCTGGCGGGGCATTCCCCATCGAATCGGTTTGTATGTCTTGTGCCTCAGCTTCGCGTCGCCCCAGATCGTATCGAGGTATCCCGCATCGGCGAGAATGATGGCGTCGAGCCGGGCAGCCCGGTTGATGTCCACGTTCGGATTGCCAGTCCGGAGACGCTCGTCGTCCCGCTTAGACAGCTTGGTGACGAACGTCACGACAACGCCGGGCGCACCCTCGACCGGTTGCGTCGCAAATCCGCAGAAGGCACGGAAGGAGGACAGACGCTCGGTATCGCGCTTAGGCCGCGAGCATCTCGAACTGCTCTGCGAGTGACGGCTGCCGATCGCAGGCATACTTCGCCTGTCCCTTGCGCATCATGTGAACCATTTCTATCCCACCCAGGATGGCACGAGCGCTGTTCATGGACTTGAAGCCGAGCATCGGCCGGATCCGCCGCTTAACGGTGCGATGATCCTGTTCGATTCGATTGTTGAGGTAGCGGCTCTGGCGGACTCTGATCGGCTTGAGCTTCCGTCGTGAGCGATCCTCCAGCCGGCTTACCCCATCACAGGACAGGATCGCCTCCCGGTTCGTCTGGCTGCCGTCAATCACAATCTGCTCTGGCCGGCCATGCCGCTTGAGGGCTCGGGCGAAGAGGCGCTTGGCAGCATTGAGGTTTCGTCGTTCGCTGAACCAGAACTCGACCGTATCGCCATTGCTGTCGATCGCCCGGTAAAGGGACATCCATCGCCCACGGCCCTTGATGTAGGTCTCATCAATGTGCCACTTGCCAGTGACGGCTCGCTTGCGTGAATTGAAGCGTTCCAGCAGTTCAGGTGAGTAATGGATAACCCATCTGTGGATCGTCGCGTGGTCAACCGAGATGCCGCGCTCGGCCATCATCTCCGCCAGGTTCCGCAGGCTCAGATTGTAAGCCAGGTACCAGCGGACGCACAGCAAGATCACCGAACGATCAAAATGACGGCCCTTGAACACTGTGTCCTCCGCTACTGTGACCGAAATCTCAGTAGCTGATACTCTGAAACAAAAAGTTTGCGACGGATCCGCTGAAACCGATCCAGATCCGGCAAAGTGCCTACCTCAACAATCGAATTGAGCAGGACCATCGCGCCGTTAAGCGCCGGGTTCGACCGATGCTAGAGTTCAAATTGATAGCATCGGCTCGGGCGATCGTGAGCGGCATCGAGATGGTTCACATGATGCGCAAGGGACAGGCGGAGCATGCCTGCAACTCGAACTCCTCACTTGCAGAGCAGTTCGCCTGGCTGGCTGCCTGAGTGCCTACCATCCTCTCTAGCATCTCTGTGTCTTTCACTAGAAATTGCGAGAGAACCAGACTGAGCCGATCGCCGCCTTCCGGAGATGCGCTCTCGATAGCTGCCTCACAGATCCTTATGCTTCCCGGTACACTGCTGTAGTCTAAAGCCGCCGGAACGGAGGACGGGCATCATGGCGATCGCCAGACGGGAATTTCTCACTCGCACAGGTTCCGCTCTTGCGGCCGGCGTGATTTCCTCAGCAGGCGCCTCAACCGCTGCTCTGGCTCAGAGCATACCGGCGCCTTCACCAGCTCCCGGCGCCTTCGATGATTGGGCTGCAGTCCGGTCCGAGTTTGCGCTCTCCGACGACTTCATCCACATGAGCGCGATGCTCATCTCCTCCCATCCTAAAACCGTCCGGGAAGCTATCGACGAACACCGGCGCGGCATGGATGCTAACCCAGTGACTTACCTCCACGAGAACAATCGCCACCTTCAGGAGGCTGCACGAACGGCGGCAGGGCAGTATCTCGGTATCAGCAGCTCAGATATTGCCCTGACTGATAGTACCACAATGGGTGTTGCTCTCGTCTATAATGGCCTGCGTCTTACGCCTGATCACGAAATTCTGACAACCGAGCAGGACTACTACGTGACCCACGAGGCGCTCCGCCTCACCTCAAAGCGCACAGGTGCAAAGGTTCGCAAGATCTCGCTCTATGAGGAAATCAACGGGATCACAGAGGAACAGATTGTCGACCGCATCGCTCAGGCGATCACACCAGCGACCCGGGTGCTTGCGCTCACTTGGGTGCACTCCAGCACCGGCTTGAAACTTCCGTTGCGTCAGATCGCGGATGCCTTGGACTGGATCAATGCGGATCGTGACGAGGCTGATCGCGTGCTCTTTTGCGTGGATGGCGTTCATGGCTTTGGCATTGAGGATGTGGGGCTGACGGACCTTGGCTGTGCCTTCCTGATGGCAGGCTGTCACAAGTGGCTCTTTGGACCCCGCGGTACAGGTATTGTGGCCGGAACGAAGCGCGGGTGGGATGCCGTGCTTCCGACCATCCCGAGCTTTGTCGATGGCGGAACCTGGGATGCATGGTTTACCGGCGTGGAGCCGGCTGGGCCAACCACCGGCAGCCGGATGACGCCTGGTGGGTACAAGGCCTTCGAGCACCAGTGGGCGCTGACACAGGCCTTCAGCTTCCACCAGAGCATCGGCAAGGCGCGCGTTTCGGCGCGCACCCATGAACTCGGGCGTCAGCTGAAGGAGGGCCTGGCCGGGATGCCTCATGTTGCTCTTCACACCCCCCGCTCGGACAGCCTATCAGCGGGAATCGTCTCCTTCGATGTCGAAGGCTTGTCGCCATCAGCTGCAGTCATGCGCCTGCGCGAGCGTCGGATCATCGCTTCGGTCGCACCCTACGCCATCCCGCATGTCCGACTGACACCCTGCCTCACCAATACGCCTAGGGAGATCGAGACTGTGCTGCAGGCGGTGCGCGGCCTTGCTGCTTAATCCCATGGAACAGCCGCACGCGTCGTTGGTGCTTGGATCGGCAGTTCGCCCGGCTTGGTGCCTCCGAGGATCTTGTCGCGGTAGGATGGTGTGTTGATGAAGGTATGAGGCAAAGCCACAGCAACGCTCATCGTTCCAGAACCTGGGCCATTAGGTCCACAGTAACTCTGTTAGAGCCTCTGCAGCGCGTCGCGTATATTGTTCTCTTACCAAAGGCTGATGATTATTGATGTTTCCTCCTCCGCTGCTCCTGAGTGCTATTGCCATCGAGGGCTATGCTGTTCTCGCGGTGGAACTCCTCGCCATCCGTCAGCTCACCCCCTATGTGGGCAACGCCACCGACACGGTCGCCATTGTGATCGCTGCGGTCCTGCTGCCCCTTGCCTTCGGCTATGAGGCAGGCGGGCGGGCGAGCTTTGCTCCTGGCGACGAGGCGGGCGTGCGCCGGCAGCTCACCCGGAACCTGCTAATTGCCGCTTTCCTTCTCAGCCTCGGGTTGTCCCATCCCTTTCTGGCGGCTTTCTTCCAGATCCTCGACAACCTTGGTCTCACACACCGCCTGGTTCAGGCCGCCGTTCACACCTGCCTGTTCCTGGTCTACCCGATTTACCTCCTGGGACAGACCATCCCGCTGGTCGCCTATTGCTCCACAGGCGCCAACCTGCCCCGCTCCACGGGGTTGATGCTCTTTCTGTCCACCTTCGGGTCGTTTCTGGGCTCGGTGGTGTCGACGCTCGTGTTCATGACCTTCTTCGGCGTCCACATCACGGTAGCCCTCACCCTTGGGCTCCTGGTGCTGCTCGCGGGTCTTATCGGCTGGCGGATCGAAGATCGCAGGAAGCTGGTTCTCACAGCCGGTGCGCTCGGCCTCTACATCCTTGTGATCAACAGTCCCGCTGCGGTCAAGGCATATGGCATCGTCAGCAACAATCTCTACAGCGAGGTGCGGATCGTTTCCAATCCGGCCGAGAACAGCCGCCTCCTGGTCATCAACAACAGCCCATCCTCCAAGATCGCGGAGCATCCGGAGCACCGCTTCGCCTACCTGAAGTTCATCGAGAAGGAAGTTTTTAGAAGGCTCAACACCGATCGCCCCCGGCGCATCCTGGTGATCGGGGCCGGAGGCTTCACCATCGGCTTGGAGGATCGCTTCCATGCTTACACCTATGTCGACATCGACCCTGCCCTGCGGGAGGTGAGCGAAGAACACTTCCTGCGCGAGCCTCTGTCCCCGAACAAAACCTTCGTACCGGAATCCGCCCGCGCCTTCCTGCGCCGCAAAACCCAGACCTATGATGTTGTTGTGCTGGACGCCTTCACCAACCGGATCAGCCTGCCGCCTGACTTGATCACCCGCGAGGCGTTTGCGGCCGTCAGGCAGGCCGTGGCACCCGATGGTCAGGTGGTCATGAACATCATCACTTCGCCAAGCTTTGATGACCGCTTCAGCCGCAGCATCGACGCCACGATCCGCAGCGTATTCCCCTTTGTCACCCGCCAAGTCCTTCCCGAGACGCGGACGGGCAGTGTCGCCACTGTGCTCTATTTTGCGGGCCGGACTGAGACCGAGCCGCACGACATTTACACGGACGACAAGAACCGCTCCTTTTTGGACTATTAGCTCTCATGATGACCTCGGCTATCCATCTCGGTCGAGCATAAAGGTCGCCTATGGGTCTTGGTTGTGTAAAAACGCTGACGGGCCGCTCGTCGGAGCAATTTTCTGTCTTGCGGAGCTACGAATACCGGGGGTTTCCCGGTGTATTGGGTTGACGTTGTACAAATAGTTCGTTGAGAGCTGATGTGTTGTGTTCGCGTTTTTACACAACAAGGGTCAGTTTGTGACTTTGAGTGGGATGACCCAAATGTCTGCTCGCCGAGCGCAAGAAGACCTTCAGCTGTCTGCAGCCCGGCGGGTGAGGCTTGGCAAGGAGGAGCCGGATCGGGACGAGGCTTGATGTTGGTCGGCTTTGCCATTCATCGGGGGACCTCAATTGACCGGTAGACCTGATCACGCTTGACTGCAGGGGGGAGACTGAGGGGTTGCCATGTCCGCCAAATGTCCAAGTTGCGCAGAGCCGCTGCTGAGTGTGAAGTGCTACAGCGTCGACATTGAAAGCTCCGGCGCTCTGCAGAGCGGCACGGTCTATGCTTGCCCAGCGTGCTCCGCTGCGATCACCATATCACTGGGAGCACCGCCCATTGTTGCGGGAACGGTCCTGGAGACCGTCACTGATGTCGCGATCAATCCGGATGAGACACTGCCTAGCTGACCTCAGTAACGCAACCTGGCTTGCAAATCAGGTTGGGATCCTCGACCCCGCCCCCAGCTGGAGCGTTTCCGTCATGCCGTGCGGACCATGCGGATAGCTTTAGGCAGCCCTCAGCATCTCGACCGGGGCGTCATCAATCGTTTCAGACAATGCCAAACCCTTCAATGCCTCAAGCACCATCATTGCGGCATGCGGCGGGACAAAGACGGCGTCCACTGAGGGACATTCCGTTTTGGGGATCTCTTCGGACAACAGGACAACCGGCCGGTTCGGATTGTGCCGATGATACTCATCGGCGAGGAGCCATCCATCCACCAGTCCAGGAAGCCTTACTCTCGTCACGAGCCAATCGATCTGCCCCCGCTGCTGGCAGAGCGACAGGAGCCCTGCGTTGCCCGTTGAAACCGCCAAGACCTGACAGCCGGCGGTCTGCAGAATGTTCTCCAGCAGCTCGCGTGTGATGGGGTCATTCTCGACGACAAGAACAGCAGCTGAGGCAAGCATTTTGGGACATCGCGCATGGTGTGAGAGACGTGCCGATGTTCTTCCGGTTTGGTTAATGCTTCCTTAAATTGCCCAGCAGCCAGACCAGTGTGCCAAGGCGACGCGCCCCAGACTTGCCGCTTGTCACCTTCGGCAAATCAGCTCACGCTCATCCCCAGCTGCCTATCAACGACAGCGTTAGACGAGTCCCGGGGTCGGCACGGAGGTACTGCCCTCCCGGGCTCCTCGTCGGACCTGTCATAATCCGCCCTGGCGGCAGTCAAACAGCAGCGCCGCGCTCTGGACCCGCCATGACTTGAGGGCAGCCTCCCTCCAGCCCGGCCCGTTACAGGCTTCGTTCCGTCGAAACAGGAACTCTTGCATGAACCATGTAATGCCTGAGCGTCGATCGAGTGAACGGTTTGCCGTCGGCTTAGAGGGGTGGTTCGCAAGCGGAACCACCGGCGATCCGGTTGCCTGTACCGTGTGGGACTTGTCTGAGACGGGTGTGCGGCTGGTGATCCCCGCCCCAGCTGATGTCCCCCTGGAATTTGAATTGAAGATCCCGTCCGAGGGGACTGTTGCCAAGGTTCGATTGGTGTGGACTGCGGGCAGCCACTACGGGGGGAGGTTTACGGATTGAAGATCGAACCCGACCAAGTCCAAGGTTGAGAGGGATCTAGGATCCTGGGCTTGGCCGGGAGTTCGGTTGGGCGACCGGTACCCTAAGATGGCGCAACGCCACTGAATCGTTGGTGAATGCCGAGCAGCCTCTCCCACCGCGGGCTCATCAGGTTACCGTGACATCACCGGATCAACTCCTTGCCACGTCATTCGGCGGACGATGATCGGTGTTTGATCACGCCTGCTGAGCCACGCTTCGCTGACTGTCATCAGAAGCCGCCGCTAGCCGTCGCATTGAAAGAGCGGCAGCGCTTCCACACTCTGAGCCTGAAAGCCGCCATTCCGCTTGCGGCCACGACCGACTGTGCGGCTGAGCGCCCTTGGGTACGGGGGATAGGCGTGGGATGCGACGGCGTTGCCGCCGTCAGGCCGGCACCATCTCTGGCGCATTCTCCCGGAACGGCGCGAGCTGCGCCGCGAGCGCCCGCTGGAATGCCGCCCTCGCCTCGCCGCGCGCCAGGTAGGGCCCCAGCACGGGGTCGGAGGTGACGATGTCGGTGTGACGCAGGATCCTGAGCACCGTCACCATCAGCAGGTCAGCGGCGGTGAACCGGTTCTCCAGCCATTCGCGGCCGTCCAGCCGCCGGGCGAGAGACGAAAGCTTCATGCGGGTGAAGGCCTCCTGGCCCGGCCGCCGCGCCTTCGCCCACTCCTCCTTCGCGTGGAACAGGTCGAGATTGGCCAGGTTGGCGACATGCGGCTCGACCGAGTTCATGGCCGCGAACAGCCACTGCGCCACCTTGGCCCGGCCGACCGGATCACGTGGCGATAGCGCCTCGGATCTATCAGCCAGGTACTGGACGATGGCGGCGCTCTCGAACAGCACCAGATCGTCCTCCTCAATGACGGGAACCTGCCCCCAGGGCTGGATGCTCCGGTAGGCGGACGCGTCCTTGTCGTCTTGGCCCAGCAGCTTGGTACCGTAGGGAATGCCGGCCTCCTCCAGCGCCCAACGGATGCGAAGGTCGCGGACTAGGCCTTGGGCGAAGTCGGGCACCCACTTGAAGGCGTAGAGTGTGATCATGAGGCGTCTCCTTGAGATCTGGCCTCGACATAGGCCTGCTGGCGATCGAGTAGCCCGCTCCAGCCCGTGATATGGCTGTTGCGGCGCTCCGGGTTGGCGAAAGGCGTCTGATGGAAGGTTTGGATTGTCTGGCCATGGGCCTCGGCGAAGGTGATTGTCACGGAGGTCTCGATAGCTGCGGACGGTCCCCCATCCCAGACAAAACTGAAGACGATCCGGCGATCCCGATCGATCTCGCGGTAGACGCCACTCTGCCAGTTTTCGCCTCCGGTCTCGGAGAGAAAGCAGGCCCGCCACGCGCCGCCCACGCGGAACTCATGGCTGAAGTGGGTGCAGCGGCAGCCCTTCGGTGCCCACCAGTGGGTTCGGTGGGACGCGTCCTCCCACATCCGGAACACCAGCGCGACCGGGGCCTCGAACGCGCGAACGATCAGCAGTTCGTCGTCGCGCAAGGGCATTCCCGGGTCGCGGCCGCGCTCGGCCGCGCCGCTCCGGGTGTCAGTTCTCGCGTCCATCGGGGTCTCCTTTTGTGATCGTCGCGAGGTAGGCCTCCATCATGTCGAAGCTACCCTCCCAGAAGCGGCGGTAGGAGACGAGCCAGCCGTCCAGGTCTTTGAGCGGTCCGGCCTCGAGCCGACACGGCCGCCACTGGGCCTCCCGACCCCGCGAGATAAGGCCCGCCGCCTGCAGCACCTTGAGGTGCCGCGACACCGCGGGCAGGCTGATGTCGAACGGCTCGGCCAACTCGTTCACGGTGGCCGCCCCGCGCGCGAGCCGGGCCAGGATCGCCCGTCGTGTGGGATCCGCGAGCGCCGACAGCGTCGTGCTCAGAGGGTCTACCGCGGGCTGCATTCGCTCTCCTCCTCGACCCTGCGGTCGTCGATCTCCCGGCGACCGCCCAGCCGCTTCAGCCACGGCGTGACGTGGAAGGCGCACATGAGTAGGTACATCACGACCATTCCGTCCAGGGGCCAACCACTCCCGGGCCCGCAGTGCGCATCTGTCGGCCCACTCGCGGCTACACCGCTTACGAGCGCCATGGCCGCAAAGGTTGGCGCCGCGGCGAGGTTCAACCACCCCGCGGTCTTGGGCGCGGAGGTTCTGTTCACGCCTTGGCACCCGCGCTAGCGGCCCGGAACGCCGCCTCGCCGGCCTCAGACACTGCGACCCATCTGGGATCCGGGGCGGTGTCCGGTGCATAGCTGTCATGCCAGTTCCACCACTTATAAGTCGGCGTCTGTGGGTATCCTTCCGGCGAGTCCTCCCAAGCCTCCTGGCGGCCGAGCGCCGTCAGGTCGAGGTAGCTCCAAAGGGTGCCCATCGCCTCGTCGCCGCGATTGTTGATGAAGTAGGTGCGCACCACGCGCTCGCCGTCACGGAAGAACACGTTGTGCCCGTGCCATTCGTCGACGCCGAAATCGGCGTCAAAGCTGTCGGTCAAAGTGTACCAAGGCATGCTCCAGCCCATCCTCGCCTTCAACCGCGTAATATCCGGCTGCGGCGCCCGCGAGACGTAGGCCAGCGTCGTGTCGCGGGCATTCAGGTGAGCGAGGTGGCCTACCTGGTCCGCGCCTAGCGAGCAACCGCGGCAGGCATGCTCGGGCCAGCCGTGCACTCCGGGCTCGAAGAAGGCTCGATAGACGATGAGCTGCCGCCGGCCTTCGAACATGTCCAGCAGGCTGACTGTGCCGGATGGTCCTTCGAAGGTGTAGTCTCGCTCGACCGCCATCCAGGGCATCCGCCGCCGTTCGGCAGCGAGCGCGTCGCGGGCGCGGGTTTGGGTCTTCTCCTTCACCAGAAGCTCGAGGCGCGCAGCCTCCCATTCCTGTGGCGAGATGATCGGAGGGGTTTTCATCGCAATGGCTCCTTTCACGCAGCTTATGCCAGCGTTCGGTTTATTTAACAAGTAAGTTAAATACAAGCTTAGATGAGAGTCAACCCCCGACGTCTTGCGCTCGCTATCCACGTGAAATCCTGAAGTCACTGACGATGCTCATTATCCATCCGGCCCAGCCTTCAGAGCAGAACCGGTGGAACCGGAGACGGCGAGCCAGTGAGCGGCTGCACACGCGAGAGAGGCGCCCACCGCAAAAGGTGTTGTCACATTAAATCTAGTTTGACCGCCACCGTGTAGGCGGGCCAGCATGAGCAAGCCTGTCAGCTACAAACGCCATCGATTTCCGCCTGAGATGATCGCCCATGCGGTTTGGTTGTACTTCCGGTTTCCTCTGAGCCTGCGCCTGGTCGAGGAGATGCTGCTCGAGCGCGGCATCGTCGTGTCTTACAAGACGGTCCGCCGACAGGCGCTGAAGTTTGGACCGGCGTATGCTCGCCGCCTCAGGCGCAAGAGACCTAACCGTCGCGATATTTGGCATCTCGACGAAGTCGTGGTCACGATCTCTGGCCAGAAACACTGGTTGTGGCGAGCCGTCGATCAGGACGGATACGGGCTCGATGAGATCGTCCAAGACCGACGCGACACCAAGGCGGCCCAGCGCTTGCTGACCCGGCTGATGAAGAAGCAGGGCATCGCGCCCAAGCGCATCATCACCGACAAGCTGCCCTCTTATGGAGCCGCCAGGCGGCAGGTCCTGCCGGAAGTGGAGCACCAATCCCACAAGGGCCTGAACAACAGGGCCGAGAACTCGCATCTCCCGCTGAGGAAGCGGGAGAGAGTGATGCAGGGCTTTCGGTCTGTGGGAGGCCTGCAGCGGTTCACGTCAGTCTTTTCGGCTGTTAGAAATCTATTTGTGGCGCCCAACTCACACCAGTCTGCCCTCGCCACCCACCTTCACCGTCTACAAGCCATGGCGGCATGGAAAGCCGCCACGGGCGTGCTCGCGTGAAACCAGCCAAGCAAGCCCTATTGCGTCCTCTTCAGGTTACCGTGACATCACCCGTGCTGGTGATGGCGGTCAAGTTTGGCTTGCCGGTTTGGCCGCATGCAGGGGGTGTGGGCCTGTGCGAGTATGTCCAGCACTTGTCAATGATCGATTATCTGTGCGTATCAGGCACCAAGGACGAGCGGGTGGTCGAGTACGTGGACCACCTGCACGAGCACTTTGTCGATCCCTGCGTGATCCGGAATGCGGCCTACATGCCGCCTCAACGGCCCGGCTTCTCGATCGAGATGAAAGAGGGCTCGATCCGGCAGCACCTGTTTAACGCGGCTGCACGCTAGAAAATCACTGGGGAGCGGAGCTTGCTTCGCATACGCTTCCCAATCCGGTTTTCTGGGAAGCAGGGCCAAGCCAGACCAGCAGCTAAGTGATTGATAAAACTTGGTGAGCGCCCTGGGACTCGAACCCAGGACCCTCTGATTAAAAGGCAGAGCGCCTTTCGGCCGCTGAAAGATCCCAAAAGCGCGCCGCACTAGCGGAGGGATTCACACGTCGCCGGAAACGCCCCATGCTGGATGCTGGTGATTTGCCTTCGGACCGGTCCATATGTCCACGTCTCCTCAAAGGCCCCTGCGGGCGCATCAGCAGGCTCTTGCAGGCCTTGTCGCCGCAATTACACGCGGTGAAGCGACAGGGGTCACCGACATCCTGGCGGCAGTGACGCCTGGCGGTGGTAAGTCCCTCCTCCCGGTGATTGCTGCGGCTCGCCTGATCGAGGCCGGCCACGTCGAGCGGATTTGCTGGGTTGTGCCCCGCGACAGTCTCCGCCTGCAAGCCGAAGAAGCCTTTGCCGATCCGGTCTGGCGAGCCGTGCTTGGCCACGCGCTCTCAGTTCGTGCAGCCGACAACGAACCAGACCCGAGCCGGGGCTTGGCTGGGTACATCACCACGTACCAGGCGATTGCGGCGGCACCGGACCTGCATCTTGCCGAACTCCGCCGCCATCGCACCCTGCTCGTGGTTGATGAGGTGCATCACCTGCCCACTCTTAGCGAGTACGAGCCAGCCGCATCCGCAAGTTCCGGTCAAGCCCCTCCCCTGAATGAAGATGCCTCAGCTTGGAGCCGGGCGCTGCTGCCGCTTCTGGAGTCCGCAGCCCTGCGCTTGCTTCTCTCGGGAACCCTGGAACGTGCGGATGGCCGGCGCATCCTGTGGCTGCCTTATCGCACTGGACCCGACGCTGGCACACAGGAAGTTGATCTGGAGGCTCCCGGCTGGGCAATCACCGGCTACTCACGAACTCAGGCGGTAGCCGAGCGCGCGGTGCTCCCCATCACCTTTGGGGCCCTCGATGGTGAAGCCAGTTGGTTGCAAGCAGGGCGAACCGCGACGGACGACGTCCGGCTGGGCCCCCATCGCCTGTCGGGCCCCTACCCGACCGAGACAACCCGCCCTGCCCTGTTCACCGCTCTGCGGACTGGCTTTGCCCGCGAGTTGCTCCAGGAGGCCTTCAGGGCCACACGCAATCTCAGATCGCGCCGGCGGGCCGAGCGGGGGCTGGCTGCCGATGAGGCCGTCCGGGGTCTCGGCAAGCTGCTCGTGGTCGCGCCTGATCAGCGTAGTGCCCGGCGCTACTGTGAGATGCTGCGAAGCTGGATGCCACCCCGGCAGGCCGAGAGGGAGGTGCGATTGGCGATCTCGAATGAGCGTGGTGCACCCGAGGCGCTGGCCGCTTTTCGGCTGACAGCGGAGCCGGCGATCCTGGTCACAGTGGCCATGGCCTACGAGGGGCTCGATGCGCCGGAGGTCGCAGTGGTGGCTGCCCTCACCCACATTCGCAGCCGCCCCTGGCTTGAACAAATGATCGCCCGAGCCACGCGAGTGGATCCTCATGCTGGTCCCTACGAGAGCCAGCGCGCCCTCGTCTACCACCCGGACGATCCGCTATTTGTCCGCTTCCGCCGCAGCATCGAGGCTGAGCAGGGGATGCTGGCCCGTCAGCGCCGGCGCAATGCTGAGGCGGAGACACCATCTTGGCTCGCCGAGCACCTCGCTGCACACCGGGATGAGGGAGAGGGACGTGGAATTACGCCCTTGGAGAGCAATGCGCTGGGTCTGCGCTACGCAACGCTGAAGCCCGGCCCGGTCTTCGAACAGGCTCGCCGAGAACGAAAGGCCGACCAAGCACACCTGATCGAGCCGCCATCCGCGACGGAACGGCGGCTGCGGGCTCGCATCGGTGAGGCCGTTGCCGCTCAGGCAGTGGAGGACGAAGCCGGCCTGCAGGTGCCGCGTGTTGGTGAGGGGCTCTACCATCGCTACAATGCGGTGCTGAAGCGGGTGTCCGGCAACAAGGGACGAGGCCAGATGACCCTGCCTGAACTCGAGGCAGCTTTGACCTGGTTGGAGCGCAACCGCCTCAGTGATCACCTCCACCACTTGGAAGGCGATCCCCGTTACGCTTGGACAGCGGCTCGACGGCGCCGCTTGGTCTGGGACCAACTGTCCTTCCACTCCAGCTCTGAGGCTAAACGCTCGGCTACGTCGGCGAATATCGCCCCGAAGGGCAGTTCGCCCCAATAGGCATTAAATTGCAGCGGCAGGGTTGGTGGCGTGCTCGGCCAAGTCAGAGAGGATCTGATCAGTGTTTTCTGCCTGGATCAGGTTCTTCCGAGTGAGCCTCGGCCGTTGTGAAGCCAAGCTGGTGCGGACCCACTGGGCGAGGTCATGCCCGGATTGGGCGTTGTCATGTCTGGATGGCGCCCGTTTGGCAATGTGATTGTTGATGACGTTTCGGCCTAGCGGGGCGGGTGCAAGTCATGTCTCCGGCCTTTGAACGCGGTGCTTCATGACCGCTGGCCCTGA
>JAESFL010000834.1_pt1 | contig 16021 bp, 14 predicted proteins | sample 9269401 | NCBI WGS metagenome assembly JAESFL01 (sample SAMN14506025, study PRJNA617098) | algae metagenome | isolation source: Gloeocapsa sp. UFS-A4-WI-NPMV-4B04 and co-occurring heterotrophs from desert... | place: USA: Utah | collected 2006-10-01 | reverse complement strand
CACCCTCAGGCACGGAGACCAGCCCATGGCGGCAACCTACAGCGATCTCGCCGGCAAGACCGTTCTGGTCACAGGCGGCGGGTCCGGCATCGGCGCGGCCATCGTCCGGGGCTTCGCGGCGCAGGGCTCGAAGACCGCCTTCATCGACATCAAGCAGGACGAATCGCGAACCCTCGCCGCGGAACTCACCGGGGCCGGCGCCACCGTGCACTTCGAGCCCGCGGACCTCACCGACATCGCGGCCCTGCAGGCTGCGATCGGCCGCATCCGCGCGGCCTTCGGGCCGATCCAGATCCTCATCAACAACGCCGCCCACGACGAGCGCCACCCGACCCCGGAGGTGACGCCCGCGTACTGGGACGAGCGCATCGCCGTGAACCTCAAGCACCAGTTCTTCGCCGCCCAGGCCGTCTTGCCCGACATGCAGGCCGCCGGCGGCGGCGCGATCGTCAACTTCGGCTCGGTGAGCTGGATGGTCGGCATGGGCGGCATGGCGGCCTATACGGCGGCGAAATCGGCGGTGCTGGGTCTGACGCGCTCGCTTGCCCGCGACTACGGGCCCGACAACATCCGCGTGAACGCGATCGCGCCGGGCTGGATCATGACGCAGCGCCAGATCGAGAAGTGGGTGACGCCCGAGGGCGAGGCGGAGCTGATGCAGCGCCAGTGCCTCAAGCGCAAGCTCCAGCCCGACGAGGTCGCCCGGTTCACGGTGTTCCTGGCCTCCGAGGAGGCCTCCGCCTGCACCAACCAGCAATACGTCGTCGACGGTGGATGGGTCTAGGGGCGCCCCGGACGAAGGGAAATAAGGGGGATCTAACAAAGCTAGAACGAGACGGGGCTGCGTCGTCCAACCGTGCCTATCTGCCACGATTCCCCTCGATGCCAAGCCGGTGGTCGGGCGGACCTTCCGCTAGTGAGACCAGGGGCAACATGCTGTAGGATCTCACAACCGAGGAGGGTTGCAGTGGCCCTACCGTTCACCCAAGGGTACGGCGGTCAATCAGCAGCGCTTGCCATGATGGGCGACACTGATGGAAGCTTTGTTGGCTGCAATCGCTTCGAGGATGCCATGGCGCTGATCACCTACCTGACCACCATTCGATTCGACGTTGGTGCCGTGAAGGAGTTGGCCTCGCATCTCGAAGGCCTGTCGATCCGCCGCCCCCTGGTCGTTACGGATCCGGGCGTCCTTACCGCGGGTCTCGTGGACCGCGCAGCGGACGATGCGCCCGTCCTGAAGACTGCGCCAGTCTTCGACGGCGTGGCAAGCAACCCGACGGAAGACGACGTAGCGGCGGCCCTCGCGCTTTACCGCGAGCAGTCCTGCGACGGCCTCGTAGCGATCGGTGGCGGCTCGCCGATCGACCTCGCCAAGGCCGTTGCGCTTTTAGCCACCCACGAGGGCCCGCTGGAGGCCTATGCGGCCATTCTCGGCGGGGCTGCGAAGATCAGTCCAAAGGTAGCTCCGGTCATCGCGATTCCGACGACGGCCGGGACAGGCAGCGAGGTGGGTCGTGCCGCGCTGATCACCCTACAGGACGGCCGCAAGCTCGGCTTCATCTCGCCCCACCTCATCCCCAAGCTGGCGCTTTGCGATCCGGAATTGACGCTTGGCCTGCCGCCTATGCTCACCGCTGCTACCGGCATGGATGCGCTCACCCATTGCATAGAGACCTTTCTGTCGCCACGGGACAACCCACCCGCTGAGGCCATTGCCCTTGACGGTCTGTCCCGCGCCACACGCTCCCTTGAGCGAGCTGTGGTGAACGGGCGGGACCTCGAGGCGCGGCGGGAGATGATGATGGCGGCCCTTGAAGGGGGGCTGACGTTTCAGAAAGGGCTCGGCGCGGTTCATTCGCTCTCACACGCACTTGGCGGCCTCAAAGAACTGAGACTCCACCACGGCACCCTGAACGCCGTGCTGCTGCCGGCGGTGCTGCGCTACAACGAGCCCGCAACGGGCGCGAAATACGAAGCCCTGCGGCGAGCGATGGGGCTCGACACTCGGGTCGATCTCGCGGCCTTCATCGAGGATCTGAACGAGCGCCTCGGCATGCCCAAGACGCTCGGCGCAATGGGCGTGCCGAGCCAGGTTCTTCCCGCGATTGCTCGGGCCGCGCTTGCGGACCATTCCACAGCCACGAACCCGCGCCCCCTGACTGAAGGCGACTTGGCCGGGCTCCTCGAAGAAGCGTTTTAGGGGCTCCGAGAGACGCAACGGCGCTGGTTCGATCAGCAAGGAGACGTGCCATACCTAATGGCAGAGCTTGAGGCGCGAGGCTGGAGCGCACAAGCTGAGCCTTGGAAGGGTGTCCGTCGCTTCGGGTCACCGAAACCCGATCCAGCATTGACCCTGTCGTACCAGCAGGCCAAAGGAGGCGGCATGGCCTCGACCACGCTGACTTCCTCTTCAAGTCGACCGCTCCTGCCCATGCTGGCAGCTCTGAGCGTCGCGCACCTCCTCAACGACCTCATCCAGTCCATGATCCCGGCGATCTATCCGGTGATTAAAGGCGCCTACCAACTCGACTTCGCACAGATCGGCCTCATCACCCTCGCCTTTCAGGTCACCTCGTCGATCCTGCAGCCTGTTCTGGGGTATCTCACCGACCGGCGACCTTGGCCCTACGCCATGATGGCCGGTATGGGGGCGTCCCTCCTCGGCCTGCTCGGGCTGTCTTTCGCGACCAGCTACGGCACAATCCTCGTGGCCGTGGCCCTGATTGGCCTCGGCTCCGCCGTGTTCCATCCGGAAGCAACGCGGATGGCACGGCATGCGGCGGCAGGCCGGCAAGGGTTCGCTCAGGGTGTTTTCCAGATCGGCGGCCATGCCGGCTATGCGATCGGTCCTCTATTGGCAGCCGCTGTCGTGGTCCCGCGCGGGCAGGCCAGCCTGTCCTGGTTCTCGGGTGTCGCGCTCCTCGCGATGGTGCTGATGGCGTGGATTGCAGGACGATACGTCCTCCTGCGACGTGAGCAGGCCGCCGAACATGGACGCTCAAAGCTGTCAGAGAGCCACCGGCCTGCGGGTCATGTCGTCTTCGCAATGATGGTCCTGATCGTCCTGCTGTTCTCCAAGAACGCCTATACGGCCGGATTCACGTCCTACTACACGTTCTACCTGATCGAGCGCTTTCAAGTCTCGGTTCAGGTCTCACAACTCATGCTGGCTCTCTACCTCGTTGTGAGCGCCTTCGGGGTGATTGTCGGTGGGATGGTCGGAGACCGGATCGGACGCGACCGGGTGATCTGGCTGTCGATTCTCGGCGCGCTGCCTTTCGCGCTGCTCCTGCCCCATGTCGGTCTGGTCTGGACCGGGGTGCTGAGCGTCCTGATCAGCTTCATCATGGCAAGCGCCTTCTCATCGATCCTGGTCTACGCGATCGACCTCGTTCCCCACCGCGTCGGCCTCGTCGGCGGTCTCTTCTACGGGTTGGCGTTTGGTCTGGGCGGCGTTGCCGCCGCAGGCCTCGGCGTCCTTGCCGATCGGATCGGCATCGTTGAAGTGTTCCGTCTCTGCGCGTGGCTGCCGGCCATCGGCCTTCTCACGTTCCTGCTGCCGAGGAATACACGGTCGACCTGACGCTTGGCGTGTCTCCCGATCGGATCTCAAATCGCCGACGAGCGGGGGAACGGCAGCTCGCATTTACGGTCTTGAGGCTTACCAGCCGGCAGAACGCCGAAGTGTCTGCCTGTCAAATCGATTCAGACCCCCGAGGATCATCCTGCGCACGAAGGCCGGAAAGGGCCTCGGCATAGCGCTCCGTAGCCGACCGGACAGCTTCCGGCGTCCATCCCGTCACGACGGCGCCTATGAGCAGAGCCTGGACGCCGGAGCGCATCAGCCTCGGCAGATCGTCGATCCCGATCGCCTTTTGGGTGGGAGCAACGACAGGTTGGCTCACCGCACCCACGATCTCATGGTAGCAGGCGAAGTCCTCATCGGTGAGGGCATGGCCATATGCAAGTGGGCTCACGATGGACGCTTCGACCGCAGCCTCACGATGCCGAGCCAGCTCTCGAATTTGGCTGTCGTCGTAGCCGTGCGACAAGGCGAGGAAGGGACGAAGGCCCGCTTCGAAGAGATGGGGCTGGGCGTGGTGCAGATAGAGGTTGAAACCCTCGAAGCCCAGACGCAGCAACTCGATCATTTCTTCTCTGGAAGGCACGACCTCTTGGCCAATCATCACGACTTTCGGGACCGGCAGGCGCGCGACCGCCTCCAGGAAAGTGCGCTCCTCGGCAAAGGACCCGAAAACCGTCCCGCTCGCCCGGTGATGCCCATTAAGATGAACCTTGATGCCCTGCGCACCGCCCGCAACCGCTGCATTCGCGATGTCGAGGTCGTTGCGAGGCAATGAAACGACGAGCGGGAAGCCCCCGGCCTTCATGAGGTCATAGACGGTGGACATCCCTCTCAACACTCCCTTCGCGTAAGGCGGCAATGCGTCAGGAGGTGTCTTGCATGCTGCAAGCCGACGCCACTCTCCGGTCGGAACACTATGACACCCGCCGGCTCGACTTTCCAAGATCCCCCGCGGCTGCTTGATTTTAGCGACGCTTTGACGTGAAAGGTGCTCCACGCAAGCCTGGAATGAGAGGAGCTCCCGATGCTTGAACGCCTGCACGGCGGTCTCGTGGTGTCCTGCCAGCCGGTCGTTGGCGGTCCGATGGACAATCCGCATTTCGTGGTCGGGTTTGCTTTGGCAGCCAAGGATGCCGGCGCGGCTGGGCTGCGGATCGAAGGGCTTGCCAATCTGCGCGCGGTTCGGGCCGCATGCTCCCTCCCAGTCATCGGCCTCATCAAGCGACCGATCCCCGATAGCCCCGTGTTCATTACCCCCGACGTGGATGACGTATGGGCGCTCGTTGATGCAGGTGCCGATATCATCGCCTTCGATGCAACCCTGCGCCCCCGGCCAGTGGCGATCGACGCTCTCGTTCGCACGGCGCACGAGGGAGGCTGCCTCGCGATGGCGGACATCGCAACCATCGACGATGCTCGCGCCGCTGCGAAAACGGGAGCGGACGTGATCGGCACTACCCTGTCCGGCTACACGGGTGGGCCGGTTCCTCAACATCCGGATCTCGAGCTTGTCACCCAATGCAGGACCCTGGGGCTGCCGGTCTTCGCCGAGGGCCGCTATCACAGGCCCGATCAGGCCCGACAGGCCATGGAAGCAGGCGCGACCGCTGTCGTCGTGGGCTCGGCGATCACCCGTCCGGAGCACATCGCCGAATGGTTCGTTTCCGCGATCCGCTCGGCTCAGGCATGACCGGGGGCGAGAGCGAAACTCCCACCCTCGCGATCGATCTCGGTGGGACCAAGACCCTCGTTGCACTGGTGAGCGGCGCGAGGTGTCTCGCCGTCGAACGCGTCCCAACGCATGCGGCAGCAGGACCGGCGGCGTGGTTCGATGCCGTCGCCGAGCAGGCGCGCCCCTGGAGCGGGCGCTTTGAGCGGGCTGCGATCGCGGTGTCAGGTCTTGTCGCCGATGGGCGGTGGTGGGCGCTGAATCCCCGTGTCCTGCCGATCCCTCCCGCTTTTCCGCTCGAACAGGAGCTTGCGCGCAGGCTCGGAGTCCCTGTCGTGGCCGTCAACGACGCCCAGGCGGCAGCCTGGGGCGAGCATCGTTTCGGCGCCGGCCAGGGTGCTGATCTCGTCTTCCTGACGATCTCGACCGGCGTCGGCGGCGGGATCGTGCTCAACGGACGCCTGATCACCGGCGCGAGGGGCCTGGCGGGTCACATCGGGCGAACGCCGCTTCACGGCAGCCGCCAGGACTTGTGCCTCGAGGACGTCGCCTCAGGCCAATCCATCGCCCGGCAGGCTGCGGTCCTTGGTCATCCCGCCGATACAGTCGCAGTTTTCGAGGCTGCGGCCGGTGGACAAGACTGGGCCGAGACGCTGATCGCCCGATCGGCCGGACACGTCGCTTGGTGCCTTGCGTCCCTGCAGATACTGATCGATCCGGCCTGCTTCGTGATCGGCGGAGGCGTGGGGCTAGCCCCAGGATACCTCGACCGGGTGCGGACAGCCCTCGCGGCGACCCCGGAACTTCTGCGACCGGCCGTTCGCAGTGCGGCCTTGGGCGTCGAGGCCGGCCTGATCGGGATTGCCGACTACGCGCGCTCGCGCCTCGACGAGATCAACGCACGCTGACCAGGGCTTCGCTCAGCCCTTCAATCCGGTATGCGCCAGCCCTTCGATGAACTGGCGCTGCGCGAGAACGAAAACGATCATCACAGGCAGCGCCGTCAGGGACGCGGCGGCGAGCTGCACGTTCCACATCGGCCCCCCATAAGCGTCCACGAATTGCGTCAGCGCCTGTGGGAGCGTGAACTTCTCGGGCGAGGACAGGAACACGATCGGTTCGAGGAACAGGTTCCAGCTGTGCAGAAAGGTGAAGATCGCCACGGCGCCGAGCGCCGGACGGGACAAGGGAAGGGCAATGCGCCAGAACATCCCGAACCGGCCAAGCCCGTCGATCCGCGCGGCCTCTTCGAGTTCCACCGGTAAGCTGAGGAAGAACTGGCGCATGATGAACGTGGCCACGACGCTCGGCGCACCGATGATCGGGACGACAATCAACGGCCAGTGCGTGTTCACGAGCCCGAGTTTCAGGAACATCTGGAACAGGGGCACGATCGTGACCTCAGCGGGAATGAGAAGCCCCGTGAGGACGACGAGGAAGAGTGCGTTCTGACCCGGAAAGCGGATGCGCGCGAAGGCATACCCAGCGAGCGAGGCAATCGCCATCGTTCCGACCGTCACGATCGCGGCGATGTAGGCGCTGTTGAAGTATTGCCGGGCGAAGGGTTGCAGCGTGAAAACCTGACGGTAAGCATCCGTGTCCAGTTGCCTCGGCAGCAGTTCGGGCGGGAACGCGAAGATCTGCGAAATGGGTTTGAATGAAGACGTCACCATCCACCACGTCGGGAAGACGAAGGGGATTGCGAGCACGCACAGCAACCCATAGAGCGCAGTCGTCTGGCCGGGGGTCAGACCGAGCTGCCCTGCGCTCCTGTCGGCTCCCCGGGATGGATTATGTTTCATGGAATACCCACCGCTTGCGCATCTGCCATTGCAGCGCCGTCAACGCGCCGACGATTACGAACAGCACGACCGACAGGGTCGAGCCGTATCCGAAGAAGTGAAATTGGAAAGCCTGTTGGTAAAGATAATAGACGAGGACCGTAGTCGACGTTCCCGGGCCGCCCTGCGTGAGTACGGCAATCTGCGCGAACACCTGCAGGGACCCCACGATGGTGAGGATGCAGGTGAGCAGGAGGGTTGGACTGATCAGCGCTAGCGTGATGCGCCTGAACTGCACCCAGCGGCTCGCTCCGTCGATCTCGGCCGCTTCGTAGAGTTCCTTGGGCACGTTCTGCAAGGCAGCCAGGAAGAGCACCATGTTGAGCCCGACATTCTTGAACACCTGCACGGCGATCACTGAGATCATCGCCGTCGTTTCCTCGCGCAGCCAATTCGGCCCCTGGATGCCGCCCATGGCGAGAACCGCGTTGATGCCGCCATCCTTCTGGAGCAGGAAGCCCCACACGATCGTCCAGGCTACGAGCGAGACCACCACAGGCGAGAAGAAAATCGTGCGAAAGACCACGGTGCCGCGCAGCTTCTGGTTCAAAAGCACAGCGAGCAGCAGAGCAAGGCTCAAGTTCGATGCCACGAGGCCGGTAGAAAAGATCGCCGTCGCCCGAAGGACCTCAGGCAGGGTCGGGTCGTTAACGAGCTGCTCGTAGTTCTGAGATCCCGTGTAGGTGAAACTACCGGCGAGCACATTCCATTCATGCAGGCTGTACCAGACCACGAGCGCGAGCGGCAGGAATACGAACACGACGCTGCCGACGAGCTGCGGCAGGATGAACAGGTACCCAGCCAGCCGGTCCCGGCGCTCGAGCGTCCAGAAGGGCTCGCTGCGGAGCCCCTCCCCTGCGACGGCTGCAAGCTTGGCGGCGGAGCTGGTCACGATCATCCCTTCATTCCTCTGGCCGCAAGCTCGACGACACTGCCCCCTGCCTTAAGCGGCACGGGGGCGGCGTCGCGGCTTCGGATCAGGTCAGCGGGCGAGCAGGGGGCGCAGACGCTGACACACGGCCGCCAGGGAAGCTTTCACATCGGCCTGGGGCGTCCAGACCGCGTCGAGACCGGCGCGCACGACCTGCGAGATCTGCGCGTAGCCAGTGTGGCTCGGCTTCACCTCGCCATTGGCGATCCCCTTCACGACCACGCTCTCGATCTGCGCAGGCTTCAGGAGCGGGTTTGTCTTCGCGAGCGTCTCTACGTTGAGGAGGCTCTTGCGCGGCGGCGGGAAGTACTGCGCGAGCTTCGCCGAATTCTCGGGATTCGTCATGTAGGCCAGGAACTCGGCCGCCTCCTTGGCCCGCGGGCTGTTCTTGAACACGCCGATACCGGCCTGGCCCACGACCGCGTACTCCCCCTTCGGACCCTTCGGAAGGGGCACGAGATCCCACGCGAAGCCCTCCTTCGGGAGGAGCGAGGCTCGGCTGATTTGAGTGACGGTCATGACGGCGTCACCAGCAAAGAAGTCCGCCGTGGTGCCGGGGCCGGGCATTGCCTTATCGGTGAAGATCGCCTTATGGATGAAAGTCATGGCATCGACCATGGCGAGCTGATCGAAGCCGCAGGTCTTGCCATCCTCGCTCCAGGGCGACGCACCCCAGGCGTTCCAGATCGTTGCGAGATTGTCCCAGACCTTATACTCGAAGTCCCGGACCACGATGCCGCCTTTGCCGGTCTTTGCGTTCACAGCCGCCGCCGCTGCCACGGCGTTGTCCCACGTCCATGTTCCGGAGGCGATGTGCTCCGCCGGAGTCTTCTGGCCAGCTTGTTTGACGAGGTCGTTGTTGACGAAGATCGCGAAGGGCGAGGTCGAGAAGGGATAGGCGAAGATCTCGCCGTTGCGTTGCCAGAGGCTCAGAGCAGTGGGTGCGATGTCGGCGAAGTTGTAGCCCTGACTCCCCTGGAGCACGCCCTTCAGCGGCAGCAAGGCGCCCGATGCCACGAAGTCTGGAGCCGAGCTCTCGAAGATCCACGCGAGGTCGGGCGGATTGCCGCCGGCGATCTGGGTCGTCAGCGTGGTGGTGTAGTTGTCGAACGGCAGGGTCTCGAAAGTCACCTGCACGTCGGGTTTCGTTTTCTTGTACTCCGCCGCGATACCGTTGAAGAGATCGAGATGCGCCTTGTTGCCGGTCCACACGGTCATGCGCAGCGGCACGGCCTGTGCAAAGGCGCCGCCTGACATCGCGAGCGCGCCCACAAGCGCAGTGGCCACCGCGGTGGTGCGGAACATCGTATTATACCTCATGTCCATCCTCCCTTGCTTCTCAGAGCCCCTTGAGCCTGATTTGAGACTTGCGTGGTCCGTCCTGCCTGACGGCGGTCACGATCCTCATGCGTATGGTCATGAGTCGGCGCACTTGCGGATGCTCCGGCCGCAGACCGCTCAGTACCCCCTCACCTCCGGCCAGCGGATCTCGATACCCTCGCGGCCGATATGGGCCTGGAAATCGGAGAGCTGTGTGCCAGTCTCACGAACACCGTGCGGCGTGAACCCCCGGTTCAGGCAATAGGCTGCGAGCAGGCCCGCAACCTCGCCGATATTCCACTCCACGGGGTGCAAGCGGTAGCAGCCGTTCGTGATGTGCGTCGTACCGATATTTTTGCCGGCGGGGAGCAGATTCCGCATGCGCTGCGGCAGCAGGGCGCCGAGTGGGATCTCGAACGGACAGGAGCCCACGTCGATGTAATTATCGCCGCCCGTCGATGGATGCAGATCGATCCGGTACATGCCGACGCCGACGGAATCGACGTAGTTCACGGCGCCGCGGTCGCCACGCACCGCGAGCGATAGATCCTGCTCCACGACGGTGTAGGCAGCCTTGATCCGTCGGCTCTCGCGGATATAGGGAGCCTGGGCGAGCCCGTGCTCCGTGCCTGTGATATCGCCGCGCAGGCGAAGCCCCGGGAATCCGACGCCACCGTCCGGCCGCGGGGCCTCGGTCTGCATCCAATAGAAAACGCAGCGCGACAGTTCCGCCGCCCCTTGCAGGTGGCGTTTCGCCTCCTCCTCGGGCACATCGAAGATCGGACCTTCGAAGTAGTCGATCATCGGCCAGTTCACGAGGCAGATGTCGCTCGCATAGAGGCCGTCGATGAAGTTGCGGCGAGCGGCGATTCGCCGGAAGGTCCAGAGATTGCCGTCGCCGGGATTGAGCCGCTGGTCCGCGTTCACGAGAAGCGGATCGTCGTCGGGGTTCGGCGTGAAGCTTCGCTGGACAATTTCAAGGGTTCGTGGATGCGGGGAGACCCAGCTCAGCAGCGGCCCGCCCCAGAACTCCGGCTGGTAACTGCGCCAGAACTCGTAGTTTGCGGGCTTATCGATGGTGTGGTCGCCGTCCAAGTGATCGACCGCAAAGCAGATCGAGACGGCCTGCATGTTGAGGGGCTGTGCCTCTGCGGGCGCGCTCGGCTCGCCGGTGTCGCGCTGCGCCTCGAAACCGGTTACGTATTCGGTGCCGGTCATCGACAGGAGGTCGCCGGCCTCGGTGGCATCGATCACGTACCGGGCCGACACGACGACCGCCTCTCCGCTGTCGCGGTGGACGAGACGCACCGAGCGGACGCTGTCGCCGTCCACCTCCGCGCTCGCGAGAAGGTAGGGCTGCAGGATCTTGAGGCGGTCGGCGCCCCGGTAAGGCGCCAGCATCCCTTCGATGACGGCGAGCGACACGCGCGGCTCGTGGCACAGGCGGCTCACCCAACCGGCACCCGGATTGAGATCGCGCCAGTTCCGCGAGCGTTCCGTGAGCGGGTAATGCTGACGATAGTAGTCGCGCACGCCGTCGCGCAGGGCGCGGTAGCTGGCCGTGATGCCGAACTGCTCAACCCAGGAATGCTCGTCCGGCGGCACGGCCTGGCTCGTGAGCTGTCCCCCGACCCAGTCGAATACTTCCGACATGACGACGGTCCGCCCCTGTCGGAGTGCACCCAAGGCAGCGGCAACGCCGCCCAGTCCGCCGCCGACCACGAGAACGTCAGTGTGCATCTCCTTCAACGGACAGGTTCCTTCGGTTTGCCTGTGGACTTGGAGTTGGGCCCGGACACGGCCGGTTGCTGCTTGCGCCGTCCTCGATCGACAGCCGGCAGCATCGCATTGGGCGCGGCTCCAAGCGTGTCGCCTCGAACGAGGTCACACGAGAGAAGCTGCTGACGCTCCGCGGGACGCCCCTCGAGAATGGCGATGAGGAGTTCCGCGGCTCGACGACCCATGAGGCCGCGGGGGATTCGAAAGCTCGTGAGTTCACGGGAGATCGGATCAGGCCTGATCGCGTCGCCGAGGGCAACCACCGACAGGGTGCCGGGCACACTCAGCCCCCGTGTGCAGGCGGCCCGTTCGATCAGCGTCGCTTCGGACGGGCTTTCCACGAAGGCTGCCGTCACGCTGCAATCGAGAAGTGCTTGCACCATCTCGTCGGGAGGTCGCCCGGCGCTCGGCTCATGGTGCGCAATCAGGTCGTGCTCCCGCACGGCCGATTGGAAGCCCTTTCGGCGGTCGGCAGAGGATTCGGCACCTTCTCCCGGTCCCACATAGGCAATATTTCGATGTCCAAGCTCGGCCGCCCGGTTTACCAGCCCCGCGGTCGCCTGCGCGTAGGCTGCTCCGACGAAGGGGACCGGGCCTCCGGCATCGTCACGGCGGCCGATCGCCACGAAGGGATAGTCCTCGGCGACGAGGCGCGCGAGTTCATGAGCATCGAGTTCGCGCCCAAGCAGGAGGCAACCGTCCGCGAGCCGCAGCCGGCTTTGGTCGTGGAGTATCTGCCGCGATCCGCGATCACGAGGAGTGCCGGTGAACAGAAGGAGGTCATACCCCAAGGCCTCGACTCCCTCTTCGATGCCAAAGAGGAACGGCGTGTAGAAGTCGGCCTGGTCACGCGGAAAGACGGGCTCGTAAGTGAAAACACCCAGGATCTGGTTTCGCCGCCGCACCAGACGGCGTGCGATGGGATCGGCGACGTAACCGGTCTCCTTGATGACGCGCACGACCCGGTCGCGGGTCTCGATGCCGATCCGGGCAGCTGCGTCGTCGCGCCCGTTGAGCACCAACGAGACTGTTGCCTGGCTGACGCCAGCCAACCGAGCGATCTCGCGTTGGGTCAATCTCAGACCGTTCGACCGCACCACAGACTCCCTGATTATACGTATTAGCTTGGAGCCCGAACGAATTGTCAAGAAGCGGGTTCAGGAGTGACTAGCGTGTTCTCCAACCCAGAGGAGCACCAGCCGATCAGGCGCCGCAAATCGGCTTCACTCCTAGCCCGGCTCTAGGCTCGCGGCTGCGAGGTGTGAAACCTAAATCCGTCGCTTCGATCGGGCAGGCGTCCGATCAGGAGACCTTCCGCACCGAATGTCCGTTAGGGTTGTCCACACGGCCACGACGGGTCGTGATCCAGCCCTACCCTGCTCCGCCCCTACTACCAGACGACGGAGCGCACTGCGCCGAACGGGATCTTGGGGTAGCGCATCCCGTTGTCTTCAGACACGGGCAAGCGACCGCCAGCCATGTTTACCTGAAGATGGTGCGTAATGAGCTTGGGCAGCGTCACGTCCTGCGGAATTTGCAAATGTGAAGCGCCCGGCACAGGACGCGCACCGTCTCCGATCCGTTGGTAGATCCCCTGACTTATTTCACTTTGTGGGCCGCCATTACCACGGGATCAGGGTCCGCTCCGAGACCCGGTCCGAGGGGCACTTGAACCTGGCCTTTGCCGTCTAGGTCGATTCGGTCGCCCCAAAGGCACGCCGCACGTTTCATATGGAAGATCTCGACGAAGGCCTCGTCGTCGCGCAGCGACATCATATGCAGCGTCGCAAGCAGACCGGGACCGAAATAGGGTGAGTGAGGTACGATGTTCACGTTGTAACGGTCGGCCAGATCGGCAATCCGCATGTACTCGGTTACACCTCCGACCTTGATGATCGAAGGCTGCGCGAACGAGACTGCGTTCTGCTCGAACATCTCCCTGAACTGGAAAGCCGTGCAGGCATTCTCGCCGGCTGCGAGCATGAGGCCGCCGGTGCTCTGAACGCGGCATAAGGCCCGATAATCCTCTGGCGGCCAGACGGGCTCCTCCAGGAACAATGGAGCATAGGGACGACAGGCAGTGGCGAACCCGATGGCGGATGCCGCGTCCATGGGGCAGTTCATATCCACCATGAGAGGAACGTCGGCGCCGATCGCCTCCCGCGCCGCGGCAACCGTCGGCACGGTGGTTTCGTGAAGTTTGATGCCGCGATAGCCTTGCTCCAACGCCGCTTTGCACTCGCCTGCGACCAGATCCGGATCGCCGATCCGCAGCAGACTGGCATAGGCCGGAATGGACGGTCGCTTGACCGTTCCGAGCATTTCGTTGAGGGGCTTACCGGCAACCTTGCCGGCGAGATCCCAGAGCGCGATGTCTAGGCCTGAAATCGCAAACATCGTGATACCATACCGCCCGAACAGGTGGAGATGGCGCTGGATGCGTTCCATGAAGTGTGGGATCTCTTCAGGTCCTGGCACGGTTTGGCCGATCGCCTGAGGCGCGATCATCTGCTTGATCGCCGCGAAGGTTGCATCGGCGCAAACATAGGCCCATGCGTCACCCCAGCTCGTCAGGCCGACATCCGTGCAGACCTCGATCAGCACTATGTCGATGGTCGAGATCGCCGAGGCACCCTGCTTGAACGAGCCGACGCCAGCATCGTAGGGGATGCTGATATGGTGAGGCGTGACCCTGGTGATCTGCATGTCCTGCTCCCTGTGCAGACCTCCAGCCTAGCAATCGGAATTATCGCTCACCAGTATGAGTTCATGCTGGCTCGCATCATGAAACCAGATGCCTGAGCGGCAGAACCAGATGCCCCTCGTCACCGGATGAGCTCTCGATGCGCTCTACGAATCGCCGCATTGCAGTTGGCTGATATACGTCATGCCGCAGGATGAAGACCGTCCTGACGTGACGCTTGTCAGGATGGAAGTCGTGCCGGCGAAGGTGTCCGGCCATCGCGCTTACTTCGACATGGCCCGAGGCAGAAGGGCGATGCCTAAGCCCGCAGCAACAAGGCCGATGATGCCTTCAAGCGTTGCGAGTTCCATGAGCTTGAAGGTGCGCTCGCAGGCTCGGCGCAGATAATCCTCAGCCATCGCACGGTAGGAGCAGCCCGCTCGCATGGCGACGATGGTCGGGCTGGCAGCAGCTTCGAGATAGGCTTGGAGGGAAGGCCATTGGCGGCTCGTCCAAAGCCATAGTTCCTCGCGAAAGGCTGGAATTTCAACCAACTCTGGACGCCGAGTGGGGCCGACGACAAAGGCTCCGTCCAGCTTCTGATCCAAGACGGATTCGATTAGCAGTGCCGCCGGGCCCGTCTCAAAGTCCACTTGAACTGAGGGGTTCTGGGCGACGAACCTCGACATGAGCGGCGGCACCCGGAACGCAGCAGACGTCTCGACGGCGCCTAGGCGCAAGGATCCGACTGGCTCGCCGTCATCTCGGACAGCGATCTTGGCCTGTTTGATGAGGTTCACAGCCTGCTGAGCATGGGGCAGCAGTCGCTCCCCGGCGCGGGTCAGACAGGTCCCACGGCTGTGACGCAGCAGCAGCGGCATACCAACCTGTTCTTCCAAGAGGCGAATGCGGGCGGTGACGTTCGACTGCACGGTGTTCAGGCGACGCGCCGCTTTGCCGATCCCGCCTTCCTCGGCAACGGCCGCAAAAACCTTCAGATCGAGAAAATCCATGGCGGCTGCTCCAAGCTCACGGGTGAGTATAGCAGATCGCAGGCGCATCCTCGCGCGCATTCCGGACGCGGGGCGGGCTCACGATGGCGATGGGGATCAGGGACGCACCCTCCCTCGCGACAGCTGATGCGAGCCGGGCAAGGTTGTGCTCGACGGTCGTGTCATCCCAGGCATCGAGGTGGTCAAGGACATGTCGGCCCCTTTCAGCCGACAGGCTTGAGCGAGGAGCCTGGAAATTCGCTCGCACCGTGAGTTCGCAGTCAGGTCCCTGAGTTCGACAACGAGCCACTTGCCGCCGAAGCCCGTGAGGCTAGATGCCTTCCCACCCAGGTGGAATCAGCTCTGGTTCCTTTGGCGATCGCGTTGTCTTCCCGTGAGCCGGAGCCACCTCACTCGAAAACGTGCTAGTCGCGCCAGCAGGATCCTTCCTGGACAAGTGCACCGTGCGATTTCATGGGTCTCCATCAAGGTCCGGGCTCATAGGCCATACCTCCACCAAAGCGCCTCGACCCTCGAATTGTCGTCGTTGCGCCAATCTGTCTGATTGGCAGGCGCCATCTTCCGGCGAAGCTATTGGTTTGAAAGGATCCATTTCACCAGAGCTTCGGCTTCTGCCGGCGCTACGTTCGGTTGAGGCGGCATCGGCGTCTGCCCCCAACTTCCTGCGCCGCCTTTAATGACCTTCTCACTCAACTTTGAGACAGCCGCCTCATCCTTGGCGTAGCGCTCGGCTACAGCCTTGTACGCTGGCCCATTCATTTTTCGTTCAACGTGATGGCATGCTGTACAATTCTTGCTCCTGGCCAGCTCCGGGCTGGCCAGAGCCGGCGAGGACACGAGCAGAGCCAGGGCGGCCGCAGTGACATGGCGGATGTCAACCATCAGCAGAATTCCCATCATGAGCGGTATGACCCTTGCAGAGGACCCTTGATCTGAAACTTGACGGAACTTCGCCGCGCCGTCGAAGTGACGGCGCGGCTGACGCTCCTCGTGCTCAGTTAGGCTTGAGCTGGTAGACTTCGCCCGTGTCAGTCGACACGTACAGGCTGCCGTCCGGAGCTTGCACAGTGGAACGGAAGCGGCCTGCTGGCATGGGCAGGGACACCGTCGTGCGGGTGGCGGATGAACCGTCGGGCGTGATGTTGAGTACGTCGAGGCGGTTACCCACCGGCGTTCCGTGGATGCCGATGCCCGTG
>JAESFL010000833.1_pt1 | contig 16041 bp, 20 predicted proteins | sample 9269401 | NCBI WGS metagenome assembly JAESFL01 (sample SAMN14506025, study PRJNA617098) | algae metagenome | isolation source: Gloeocapsa sp. UFS-A4-WI-NPMV-4B04 and co-occurring heterotrophs from desert... | place: USA: Utah | collected 2006-10-01 | reverse complement strand
ACATCGACGGCTTCTACAATCCTGTCCGGCGTCATTCGACGCTCGACTACGTCAGTCCCGTTCAGTTCGAGAGGTTGGCGGCGTAGAGTGCACAATGCTCTCCACTAAAGCGAAGCAAGACCATCCCGGGCCAGCACGCGATGAAGCCGATCAGCACCCGGCAGCTCCACCGCATCGTCGTCGAAGCGGCGCGGGCGGCGCAGATCGCCAAGCGGGTCGGCCCCCATACGCTGCGCCACAGCTTCGCCACCCATCTCCTCGAGGACGGCGTCGACATCCGGGTCATCCAGGCGCTGCTCGGTCATGCCAAGATCGAGAACACCGCCTTCTACACCAAGGTCGCGACGCGGACGGTGCGCACCGTGACCAGCCCGCTCGACAAGCTCGCGATGTTCAAAACCGAAGGGGCCGTGCCGGGCGGCTGAGCCGTTGCGCGCCCCGATTGAGGTCGCCGACATCCTCCGTTCCGCAGGGCCGGCCTACCGGGCCGCCCATGCCGGGCACCTGAGCCTGCATCAGCTCAAGGTAATGTTGGCGATCGAGCATTGCCGCACCGCCGCGCTGGGCGGCCACGTCGAGGCCTGCGAGGACTGTGGACATCGGCGGATCGCCTACAACAGCTGCCGCAATCGGCACTGCCCCAAGTGCCAGGGGGCGGCCGCGCGCACCTGGCTCGCCGAGCGCGAGGCCGACCTGCTGCCGGTCGGCTACTTCCACGTCGTGTTCAGCCTGCCAGCCGAGATCGCCGACATCGCCTTCCAGAACAAGGCTGTGGCCTACGACCTGCTGTTCCGGGCCGCGTCGGAGACGATCCTAACCATCGCCGCCGATCCGAAGCACCTCGGCGTCCGGATCGGCATCACTGCCGTGCTCCACACCTGGGGCTCGGCGCTCACGCATCATCCCCACGTCCACATGATCGTGCCGGGCGGCGGCATCGCGCTCGACGGAAGCCGCTGGATATCGTCGCGGCCCGCCTTCCTCCTGCCGGTGCGTGTCTTAGGCAAGCTGTTCCGCCGCCTGTTCCTCACCCGGCTGTTGGCGCTCTACGATGCCGGCCGGCTCGCCTTCTTCAGCAGCATGGCCCAGCTTGGCGACCGACGCGCCTTTCTGCGCCACCTCGCGCCGGTCCGGAAGAAGCACTGGGTGGTCTATGCCAAGGCGCCGTTCGCTGGACCGCAAGCGGTGCTCGCCTACCTGTCGCGCTACACCCACCGGGTCGCGATCTCGAACCGGCGCCTCATCGCCTTCGACGAGGCTGGCGTCACCTTCCGCTAGAAGGACTACCGCCGCGACGGCGCCGACCGGCAGCAGGTCATGACGCTTGCCGCCGACGAGTTCATCCGCCGCTTCCTGCTCCACGTCTTGCCGCGCGGGTTCCACCGCATCCGCCACTACGACCTGCTCGCCGGCTCCACCCGCAAGGCCGGCCTCGCGCTGGCCCGCGACCTGCTGGCCGTCGCGCCGCCGGCCGACAACAACACGCCGGAGGACCCGATCGATACCCGTCCGCCATGCCCTTGCTGCGGCGGGCGCATGGTCATCGTCGAGGCGTTCGCGCACTGGAACCAGCCCCGCGCACCACCACACGGGGCGACCTCAACCGGAAGGAGCGCTCCGTGACCCGGCACGGCCCAGCCTCATCACGCCTCACGGCTGCCGCGCTTTGGGTGACGCGGCAACTCGCGCCATCGCTCTCCATGGCCGCCCTGGCAGGCTTCAGCATCGGCCGACCACACCGAAAGAGCGGCTGGGCACCGGCAGAACTCAGCCCGTCCGCATCGGCGCCGGCGTATGCCAGCGTTGGTCGCGCCAACCCCAAGACCAGCCGACATTCGAAATCGCCATAGGCCGCCGCCCAGACCCCGCGGGTTCGTTCCTCGGCGACTTTCGTACGCCTGCCGGCGCCCGAAACCCTTCACGTAAGCGGCCTGGCAGCTTTCGCCATCCGCATAGCGAAGGCAGACATTCAGCGCGACCGGCGTGAGGTCTCAACTTGACCCTGGCTGTGTTAAAGACCCAGCCAATGACTTGATCTCCTGGCCTTGTTTGGGGGATCCGATAAGACGCTTTGTTGAAGGCGTGGATCGCAGCCAGGCCACGCTGTTCCCGGAAAGCTGGGACGACTGGGTCGGCGAGGACAACCCAGTCCGTGTCATCGACGCGTATGTCGAGGCGCTCGAGCTGAGGGGCCTCGGCTTTGACGACGTCGTGTCCGAAGCAACAGGTCGGCCCTCTTACCACCCTTGCGTCCTGCTCAAGCTGTACATGTACGGTTATCTCAATCGGGTGCAGTCGAGCCGACGCTTGGAGTGTGAGGCAGGCCGAAATCGTACTCAAAGGGGGCTTGACAAACTCAGCCCGTCACGGCTCAGTATCTGAAATATCAGATATCACAATGCTAGCTGCCACTCTATCCGAGCAAGCCTACCAGGAACTTCGACGGCGGATCCTGAGCGCCGAGCTGACGGCTGGCCAGCGCCTCAACGTTGAGGAGATTGCTCGCGAGCTTGCGGTGAGTTCTGCACCGATAAAGGAGGCTCTTAAGCAGCTTGAGGCCGCTGGTCTTGTTGAGATTCGGGCACGCCGGGGGACGCTCGTGCGCTCCTTTACGGCAAGGGACGTTGTGGATATTTACGAGGTCCGTGCGATGGTCGAGCCTGCCGCTGCCGTAGAAGCCTTGCGGAGCGGCGGCATCACCGTCGAGGCACTGCACGCGCTCAAGGCAACGATCCAAAAGATCCGGCAGGGGAGCCGCGGCAAGCATTTCCGCGATCCTGCCACCGTCCTTGAGGCGGACAGCAACTTCCACCGCATCATCATCCGAAGCACCGGGAACAAGGTGCTCGAAGGGATGTATTCTGGCCTTATCGATCAGTCGCATCTTCTCCGCGCCTTCTCATTGCGCTCGCCGCGCGCGGTTGACACAGTCGCCGAGCACCAGCGCATCGTCGATGCCTTGGCTTCAGGTGACGTCGAGGCGGCGCGGGAGGCTTGCTTGGCGCATCTGGCCTCCGCGCGCGCCGCGATCATGCGTGAGATCGCAGTTCTGGAAGAAGAGATCGAGGCAGGCCGTGGGCCTCGAAAACGAGCTTAAGCCGCTAGGCCGCATGGGCGGCCTTCAAGTAGAGCACCGCTGCAAAGGCGGCGCACCATCAAGGGAGGAGCATCATGAAGGCAAGGGCCTGGATCCTCGGAACCGCGCTGTCTGCACTCTGCGCCCTCGGCGCCGAAGCCGCGGAGTGGAAGCTCGCGCATATTCTGCCGCCTGAGCATCCCGCAAACCGCGCTTTTGAGGCTGCCGCAAAGGAGATCGCCCAGAAGACGGCAGGCCGTATCGATATCAAGATCTTCCCTGCCGGCCAGATCGGCAGCGCCAAGGAGATTATCACCGGCCTCACCCTCGGCACGGTGCAGATGGCCCTCGATGGCCCCGGCATCCTGAGCCAATGGAACCGGCGGCTTTCCGTCCTGGAGGCGCCCTACCTCGCCAAGGATTTCGCGCACCTGAAACGCATCGTCGAGAGTCCCGATGGGCAAAAGCTCTACGACGAGTTGCGCCAGCGGCACAACATCCGCCTACTCGACGTGTGGTACTATGGCACGCGACACCTGACCAACAGCAAGCGCCCGATCAATGCAATGGCCGACCTCTCAGGTCTGAAGCTGCGCGTGCCAGAGATCGCGCTGAGTCTTGCATGGGCCCGGGCTATGGGCATGACACCGACTCCCATGGCCTTCCCCGAGCTCTACCTCGCCATGCAGACAGGCATCGTCGATGGCCAGGAGAACCCGCTGCCGACGATCAATTCAGCGAAGTTCTTCGAGGTGCAGAAGCATCTCGCGTTAACCGGCCATCTCGTGTCAATGATCTCGCCCCTTGTCGCCGAAGACGCCTGGAACGCGGCGAGTGAAGCCGACCGCAAAGTCATGGTCGACGCCCTCAAGGCAACGGGGCTGACCTACAACACCGAAATCGAGAAGCTCGAAGCCGATCTGGTCCGGCAACTGGAGGTGAAGGGCATGCAGGTCACGCGGCCTGACCGCGAGGCGATGCGCAAGGCCATGGTCCCAGTGTACGCGAAGTTCGAGGAGGCCTGGGGCAAGGGGACTTACGCCGCTCTGGGTGCCATTGAGTGACAGACGCCGCAACACCTGCCCGTGCGACCGGCGATACCCGTCGCACGGGGCTCCTTGAATTCTGCGAGGAGGCGCTCCTCGTAGCAGCGATTGCTGGCGCCTTTTTCGCGCTCCTTCTCCAGGTCTTCAGTCGTTACGTACTCAACTTACCACTCGCTTGGACCGAGGAACTCGCCAGGTATCTCTTTGTCTGGAGTGTCTTCGTAGGAGCGTCGCAGGCCATGCGATACGGCGAACACATCGCCATCGGCCTTCTTGTCGCAAGGCTGCCGCGCTGGGCAGCGACGGCTATCGCGCTTCTTATGGATGCGCTCATCGTCATCTTCCTGGCCACCGTCGCCATCAAGGGTACGGAGCTGGCGCTGAAGGTGGCGGCCCTCCCATCGATCGCGTTGGACGTCTCCATGGCCGTTGTGAACATACCCCTCCCGCTCGCCTGCGGTGTCATGCTCCTGCGCACCCTCGTCTCGGCCTGGCACACATTCCGCTTCGGCCCCGCAGCAATCCAGCATCGGTCCCTCTAGAGCTTAGAGATCGGCAATGGCATCTCTCTTCGCGATCTGGGCAGTTGTGCTTGCGCTTGGCATGCCGATCGCATTCACCCTCGGTGTTGCTTCTCTAGCCTACCTATGGTGGACGGGCGTGCCGCTCGTCGTTATCGCGCAGCGCATGATCGGTGGGCTCGATTCCTTTCCGCTTCTGGCAGTCCCATTCTTCATCCTCGCCGGCAACCTGATGAACTCAGCGGGGATCACCGACCGCATCTTCCACTTCTCGCATGCAATGATCGGCCACGTGCGCGGTGGGCTCGCGCAGGTGAACGTCGTCGCGAGTGTGATCTTCTCCGGCATGTCGGGATCGGCGGTAGCAGATGCCGGCGGGCTCGGCGCCATGGAGATCAAAGCGATGCGCGAGGCAGGCTACAAGCCCGCCTTTGCAGGTGCGGTGACGGTTGCCTCCTGTATCATCGGCCCGCTCATCCCGCCCTCCATTCCGATGGTGATCTATGGCGTTCTCGCTGACGCCTCGGTCGGCCGTCTCTTCCTTGGTGGGGTCGTGCCCGGGCTTCTCACCGCAGGCGCCCTCATGTCGACCATTACCCTGATGGCGCGCCGTCGCGGCTTTCCTGTCGAGCCGCGTGCCACCTGGCGTGAGGCGGGAGTCGCTACGCGCAAGGCGGCTTTGCCGTTGCTCACGCCCTTCATCATCATTGGCGGGATCGTATTCGGCGTCTTCTCACCAACGGAGGCCGCTGTTATCGCCTGTCTCTACGCGCTCATCCTTGGTCTCTTTGTCTACCGTGAGCTCAGCCTCATAGATCTCTGGCGCGTCGTCCTCGCGAGCGGGCGTACGACCGCCTCGATCTGCCTCATCGTCTCAACCGCAACGGTATTCGCTTGGCTGATCGCGACGCTCCAGGGGCCGCAAAAGGCCTCGGTCTTTCTTCTTGGTTTGTCCGACAGTCCCCTTGTCCTCCTCGCACTCGTCAACCTCGTGGTCTTCGTGGCCGGCTTCTTTCTCGAAGGGCTCGCCATCATGATCCTCGTTGTGCCCGTCATGATCCCGACAATGGCCAAGCTTGGCATTGATCCTGTTCATTTCGGCGTCGTGCTCGTCTTCAATCTCATGATCGGATTGATGACGCCGCCGATGGGTATCGGATTGTTTGTCGTGTCTAGCGTCTCCGGCGTGAGGCTTGAAGACCTCATCCGCGAGGTCATGCCGTTCCTCGCACCGCTTCTCGTGGTGCTCGTGCTACTAATTCTTTGGCCTCCTCTCGTGACAGCGCTACCCGATTTTGTACTCGGGCCGGCACAATGACGGCTAACCACGGAGCCTCGTCCGCATGAACGATGTTGTCACCCAGCGGCTCGAAGCCTGCTACACCGGTGTCGTGCATGATGTCATGCGCGCCATGGGCCTGAAGGACTTCACCTTTCCCCCGGAAATGCGCCCGATCATACCGGAAAAGCCTCTCGCCGGACCGGCTTTCACGGTCGTCGGGCGACCCGTGCCGGGCGCCGACCCACATGAGACGCTGCTCGGCTGGACAGGACTGCTCTCCAAGGCGAAGCCGGGCCATGTGTGGGTCTCGCAGCCGAACGACCGCATCGTTGCACATATGGGCGAACTCTCGGCGGAGACCCTCAAGAACAAGGGCGTACGCGGCTGCGTGACGGACGGCTTCGTGCGCGACGTAAACTTCCTCCTTGATCTCAGCTTCCAAACCTGGTGCCGGGGTCACACGCCCCGGGACATCGTCGGCTACTGGCTGCCGGAGGCGGTAGACGTTGACATCCGCATTGGCGACGTGGTGGTGGCGCCAGGCGACTACCTTCTCGGCGATCGTGACGGGCTCATCCGCGTGCCCGCTGCCCGCGCCGAGGAGATCGTCGGGCAGGCGGAGGCCGCCATTGCCACCGAGAGCAAGGTGCGGACGGCCATCCTCGCTGGCACCGACCCGCAGCAGGCCTATTTGACATACGGCAAGTTTTAGAGGTCACGCGCGATGAAGATTACCAGTCTCGAGGTGCGGTGCTGCCGCCGGGGGGCCGATCGCTTCGGTGCTGGCGCCTTCCGCACCGGCGACTTCCGCGGCTTCGAGTTCCTTGTTCTCACCCTCGGTACCGACGAGGGCGTCACAGCATCGATGTTCGGCTTCGCTGGCCGCTCGGCAGAGGGCGCCGGCAAGCTCATCGCCGACAGCCTACGACCCTTCTTCCTCGGCCGTGACCCCTTGGAGCGCGAGAAGGCTTGGCACGAGTTCCGCACCGCCGACCGTTGGTGGGGGCACCTGCCAATCTACGCCTATGGGCCAGCGGACACTTGCCTGTGGCTCCTCTCGGCCGAAGCAGCCGGGCAGCCGCTTCACCGTTACCTCGGCTCATACCGCGACGAGATCCCCGTCTACGGTAGCTCGATGATCCTGCCCGACGTCGATGCCTATGGCGAGGAGGCCCTGCGCGCCAAGGCGGAGGGGCTGAAGGCATACAAGCTGCATACGCCCGGGGTCAGATTCCATGAAGACCTCGCCGCGCATAGAATTGCTCGTGAGGCGGTCGGGCCAGACTACACGCTGATGTCCGATCCCGTTTCGACTTTCAACCTGGAGCAGGCGATCCGCTTCGGCCGAGCGCTCGAAAAGCTCGACTACTATTGGTATGAGGAACCTCTATTTGACGAGGACGTCCATTCACTGCGTGAGCTTGCACGCACACTGGAGATCCCGCTCGTTGGCACGGAGGTACTAGCGAAACATCCCTACAGCGTCGCTGAATGCATTGCGACCAGGGTCGTAGATCGCGTTCGCGCCGACGTGTCCTGGACAGGCGGCGTCACCGGTGTGATGAAGACGGCGCGGCTCGCTGAATCGTTCGGGGTGAACTGTGAGGTGCATACCTCGATCTTCCACCCGCTCGAGATCGTCAACCTGCATTGCTGCGCGGCCATCCGCAACTGTGACTTCTTCGAACTCCTCTACCCCATCGAGAACTTCGCCTTCGGTTTGAAGGAGCCCCTGCCTATCGCAGACGGGATCGCCCGTCCGCCAGAGAAGCCGGGACTGGGCGTCGAGCTTGACTGGGATGAGATCGACGCCTGCACGATCCTAAAGGTCTAGGGTGCCATGGACGACTCTCGGCTGCTCCTTCTCGATCCCGCCGACAACGTGCTCGTCGCGCGGGCGCCTCTACCAGTGGACGAGCCGGTTATGATAGGTGGGGGGGCCATCATCCTGAAGGCGCCGATTCCGCTTGGCCATAAGGCTGCGCGCCGAGCGATCCGCGCGGGTGAGGCGATCCTGAAGTACGGCGCTCCGATCGGCATCGCGACCGTCGAAATCGAGCCTGGTGATCACGTCCACCTCCACAATGTGCGGAGCGCGTATACGCCGACCTACGCGCTGGAGGAAACCCGCCTGGGCGCGGGTGCTTGAGGAGATGAGCGCAATGCAGGGTTACCTCCGATCGGACGGACGTAAGGGTCTCCGCAACGTGGTCGCGGTCGCCTATCTCGTGGAATGCGCGCATCACGTCGCCCGCGAGATTGCGCTACCTTCCCGCGAGAACGACGTTCACGTCATCGGCTTTCCAGGCTGCTATCCGAACACGTATGCCGAGATGATGATGGAACGCCTGTGCACGCACCCGAATGTCGGGGCGGTGCTCCTCGTCTCGCTCGGCTGTGAAAGCTTCAATCGTTTTGGGCTGGAGACGGCAATTCGCGCGAGCGGCCGCCCAGTGCGGACGCTGACGATTCAGGCGGCGGGTGGGACACGCCGCACGATCCAAGCCGGAAGGGAATGGGTGGCGCGCGAGAAGGAGATGCTGGATCAGCAGCCGACCGTTTCTATGGCGGTGAGCGAGCTCGTCGTCGGGACCGTCTGCGGCGGTTCAGACGGGACGAGCGGGCTCACAGGCAACCCGGCTGCCGGCCGCGCCTTCGACCAGCTCATCGCTGAAGGTGCCGCCTGCATCTTCGAGGAGACAGGCGAGCTCATCGGGTGCGAGCACATCATGGCCGCGCGTGCACGGACACCAGAACTTGGGCGCGAGATCGAGCGATGCGTAGCCAAAGCGGCGCGCTACTACGCGACCCTCGGCTACGGATCCTTCGCTGCGGGCAACGCGGAGGGCGGGCTCACGACCATCGAGGAGAAGTCGATGGGCGCCTATGCGAAATCCGGGTCGGCGCCGATCTCGGGTCTGCTCAAGCCGGGTGACCGGCCGCCGCGCGGTGGGCTCTACCTCCTCGACGTGGTGCCGGACGGCGAGGTGCGCTTCGGCTTTCCCAACATCAACGACAATGCGGAGATCGCAGAGCTCATCGCCTGCGGCTGTCACGTGGTCTTGTTTGTCACCGGTCGTGGCTCCGTCGTTGGCTCGGTGATCTCACCGATCGTGAAGATTTGTGCCAATCCTGAGACCTACCGGCGCATGGTGGAGGACATGGACGTTGATGCCGGCCGCATCCTCGACGGTCGGACGGGCCTCGAGGAGGTGGGCGCCGAAATCCGCGACCTTGTTGTCGGGTTAGGAGAAGGGCGGCGTACGGCCTCCGAGGCCCTCGGGCACCAGGAGTTCATCCTGACATACAAGAGCTTCGAGCCAATCGGTCCTGCTTGCCTGCCGGCGGCGTGAGGATAGCCCTATGAGCGAGAACGTGGCACCGTCCTCCGATGGCGTCGTCCTGATCACCGGCGGCGGTACAGGCCTCGGGCTTGGTATCGCTCGCGCTTTCGTCGCTGCTGGCCGCCGCGTGGTGATCGTCGGCCGGCGACGCGAAGTCTTAGATGAGGCGGCGCGCTCACTCGGAGCGCTCGCGCATGTTCGCGTCGCCGACGTCGATGCGCTTGATGAGGCGCCGGCACTCGTCGAGGAGGTCGAGCGCAGCTTTGGGCCGGTTGCCGCCCTCGTCAACAATGCCGGCCGGCACCACAAGGCGGCGGCGCTCGAGCACGACATCGCGGCCTTTGCCGCGGTCCTCCACACCAACCTGACTGCCGCCTTTGCCCTCTCGCAGGCCTGCGCGCGGCCAATGGCGGCGCGTGGCGGTGGAGCGATCGTGATGATCGCCTCCATCTCAGCCCAGGTCGGCATGCCGCTCATCCCTGCCTATACGGCGGCCAAAGCCGGGCTCCTCGGTCTCACTCGCGCGCTGGCGACGGAATGGGGGCCAAAGAACATCCGCGTGAACGCCGTCTGTCCGGGCTTTATCGACAGCGCCATGTTCCGCGCCGCGACCGCGAATGACCCCGCTCGGCTCAGCAAGATCACCGGCCGCATCGCACTGAGTCGCTTCGGCACGACCGGCGATGTCGGCACTATGGTCCGCTTCCTGTGCTCCCCAGAGGCGGCCTATGTCACAGGGGCGGTGATGAATGTTGATGGTGGTTTCGCGAGTGGCTTCTAAGCAAGGTTATCCCTTCAGAGGTAACTGGCCCAAGGTGCAGCCATTCTGGGGCCGTGCGCGCAGGAAGGTTTGACCAGGATCCTCCTTTTGATCTGGCCTCCAACACGTCATAGCTGAAGCCGCGCAGCTGTCAGGAGGTAAGCCGAAGCATGTGGGGCTCATCCTCCACAACGAGGGTCCTGGCTTTGTCGGCTGCTCCTGCCACACGTGTTCCGGACAGGGCGGCCCTGATAGTGGAAGAGAGGACAGCAGAGGCTGGCGACCTTGTTGCCAAAGAACTCTGGCCCATTCCGTCACCCAGAACTGTGAGCGAGCGCGCACATGCTTTGAGAAGGTGGACGTCACAGCCGACTTGGTAGAACGGGTTAATGCAGCGGACTCAAGATCCTTGTGCCCACCCAAGTGCATTCGATCACCGCCGTCCGCACCATGCATCGTGGCGATAATCACCAACTCGGACTACGAGAACCCCCTAAATTACGTCGAGTTGCCCTGCCAGGTGCTGCCGGGGTGGGCTGCAATCGGCTACGATTTTATGGCAATGACTCCGTTGTCCTGAACCTTGGGTCGTCAGGATGGTTGCTCAAGGCAAATCGATGGGGTGGTTCATGGCTGTTGAGCGTCGGTATCTGCTGGCCTCGTCGTTGGCGCGGCTCATCCAGCGGGAGGGGGGGCCTGCCACCCGCCTCGTGGAGGCGTACTTTCCTGCACGGGTAGATTGCACACTGTCAGTGCGAGTCGAGCATGGTCGAGCGTCTCTGATCCTCCGGTCCAGTGGGCCCGACGGGCAGGTCGGTGAGGAGGGCGTGGAGGTGCCCCTTTCGCATGCCGAGGCTCTGGTCGAAGTGGCCACTGGCACCGTAGCCTTTGATCGTATCGCCTTGGCGCTCGGTGACGGCGCGGATGCCGTGCTCGACCGTTTCATCCTGCCCCAGGAGCTCGATCTGATCTCGCTGACGGTCAGCGGCGATCCACGTCCCTTTGCTCCTCCGCTGTGGCTTGGGCCAGAGGTCACAGGCGAGCCCGCCTTTGCGGCACGCGAACTTGCCATCAGGGGCCTGCCTGCCCTCGAAGAGGTGCGGGTCTCCAACGTGGCGCTGGAGGCGCTGCTGGATACACTGGAGAGGAGAGGCGCTCACTGGCCCCGTCATTCCGACCCATTGCAGGCAAGTGGCGCTCGGGAGCCGTTCACCACTTTACCAACAGCCGCGTCGGTCCTGGTTACCAGTAACCGGCTCGATGCTGCCAAGGGCTCCCATGAGGGCGGAAGCGACAGCCTCTCAGCGACAGGGGCAGCTACCTCGAGCGGAGAGGATGTGCTTGGGTCACCTGGATCGCCTCACGATGGTGCGCCGGATAAGCGGGCAGGCATTTCAGCTGATGCTGGGCTGGTAGGAGCAGGGGATCAGGCGGCCTCCGACAGAACAGAGGAAGCCGGCGGGCAGGAACTCGATCCAAGCCTGCCCGACGTGGAGGATGGGCCTGATCTCGAGGGCCGTTCGCCTCCACCCGGACGCCGCCCGATGCCGCGGACCAATGTCACAGAGCTGGACGAGGGCATCGCACGCCTTGCCCGCTCGCTGGCACCCCGCGGACCACGATCAACACACTAACCGAATGAACGTTCAATCACGTGAGGTGGGCATGTGGCGTGTCGCTTGGGCGCTCGTGGTCTTATCCCTGCTATGGGCCATGCCGGCCGTGGCTCAGGAGGCGCTCGGGGACCTGCGAGCCAAGGCCCTTCAGGGCGACTCCGATGCCCAGCGGAAGCTTGCCGGGTGCTTAGGGGAGGAGCCGGGAGAATGCCCGATCGCCCCGGCTCCTGATCATGTCGCGGCCTGCACGTGGCGGATGATCATCGTCAACTCCGAGCACCCCAAGGTCACTGACGCCGACCGGGCGGCCTATGAGCGTGATTGTAGCTTCCAGACGATCTCACAGCTGGAGCAGGCGGCCGCCCTGACGGAGGCGCAGCGCTTGTTCTCGGAGGTCTACAAGCGCGACATGCCTGTGAAACGGCTGCTACAAACTGGACGGTAACCTCAGCCTAGCGTGAGCGGACCGACAGCAATCGACCGTCTGATCGCCCCTCCCTTCAACCCTCGGCGCCACATAGGAATATGCTTTCTTTGTTCATCCCCGGACAGCAGGAGAGTGGGGCAGAGGGTACAGGTCGGATGAGGGGTGTGCGTCATGGCGAGGGCTTCTGAAGAGGCAATGGCCAGGCTGACGGCTACGCTACCTCCAACGCCTCCAGCCGCATTGACATGAACTCGTGGCGGAAACTCCTGCGCGATTTGCGTGTTCTTGATCGCTACGGAGATAACGATGCAAGCGTGGTGGCCGACGGCCCTCGGGATGATGGCAGGGCTTTGTACCAGCTTCAGCTTCGTGCCGCAGGTACTCAAAGCTTGGCGTTACGGAGACACCGAGGCGATCTCCAAACGCATGTACGTGGCGGCGCTGATTTCCTACAGCCTCTGGATCGTGCACGGGCTGATGATCGCCAGCACACCCGTGATCCTGTTCAACGTCCTGAACCTTCTGTTTGCTGGTGTTGTCCTGATGCTCAAGCTTCGCGGGCTGCAATCGTCAGGAGCGCAGTAGGCCATGGAGGTCACGCTTGCGACCCTGGTGGGCCTCGTTGCAGGCTGCATCGGCACCTATAGCTGAGGCGGTGGGCGCGAGCCTGCTCTACCTCCCGCCGTACAGTCCTGACTTCAACCCCATCGAGAATGCGTTCGCCAAGCTCAAGGCGCTCCTGCGCAAGACAGCAGAGCGCACCGTCGAGGGGCTGTGGACCGCGATCGGCCGCCTCGTCGATGTGTTCACGCCCACTGAGTGCGCCAACTACTTCGCCGCCGCAGGCTATGATGCAGCCTGATCGGATTCCGCTCTAGATAAGCAAACTCTCCGGCGCACTTCTACCTCAAAGGATTCCAAGGTCCTAGGGCTGTCACGCGCAGCGGACGCACAGCCGATTTATTATCGTGGAAAAGGCTTGAAGGAGTATCGTGTCCCACTAATCTTCCAGCCAAGGGTTAGTTTGCGCCAGGCCTTCTCGTGTTCTAGAATCGTATTGCGGCCCCTTCCAGGACCGCCATAGTTGAGAGTGCGATGACCAAACGCATAGTTTTTACTGGCGGTAGCGGCAAAGCCGGTCGTCATGTTGTCCCTTACCTGCTCGACAAGGGTCATGAGGTTCTCAATGTGGATCTCGTGAAGCTCGAGCACCCTGGTGTCAACACCCTAGTTGCTGACTTGACCGACAGTGGCCAGGCCTTCAATGCACTTTCTATGCATTTCAGCGCCGCTGGGCTGAGGACGGGCAGAGGCCCTGCGCCAGTCGATGCGGTCGTTCATTTTGCTGCTGTGCCACGAATTCTGCTTCGGCCCGACAACACCACATTTCAGGCGAATGTCATCTCGACATACAATGTGATCGAAGCTGCAGTGAAACTGGGAATTCGCAAGATCATCATCGCGTCGAGCGAAACCACATATGGCGTCTGCTTTGCCGAGGGCGACAAAGATTATCATTCCTTTCCCCTGGAAGAAGATTACGACATTGATCCGATGGACAGTTACGGGCTGTCCAAGCTGGTCAATGAGAAAACTGCTCGCGCATTCGCGATGCGCTCTGGGGCAGACATCTATGCTTTGCGCATTGGCAACGTCATTGAGCCGCACGAATACAACCGCTTTCCCAACTTCCTTGCCGAACCCATGTCGCGCAAGCGCAATGCCTGGAGCTACATTGATGCGAGAGATCTCGGCCAGATCGTCGATCTTTGCGTCGTGAAGAATGGCCTTGGGTTTCAGGTCTTCAATGCCGTCAATGACGAGATCACAGCGAATGAACCAACGGCTGTCTTCTTACAGAAATGGGCAGCGGGCACACCCATCACGCGTGAGATGGGTGAGTATGAGGCCCCACTCTCCAACAGAAAGATCCGGGAGGTGTTGGGCTTCCGAGAGAACCACAACTGGCGGCAATACCTTACCTAAACAATGCGCGCTTAATCTTGTGCCCGTCGACTAGGTGGTGTGGACGGATTTGATGCAGATGAAGGCGAGGGCGAGAGCGACGAAGGAGCCGTAGTTCTGGGCTGTCTTCTCGCACCGGAGCGCCACGCGCTTGAAGCGCTTGAGCTTGCCCACCGTCTGCTCGATGCGAGCGCGGCCTCTGGAGTGGGCTCTCGGGAAGGACTTGGGCCGGTTCCGGGCATGGCTCTTGAAGGGAATGACCGTTCAGGGTTGAACGTCTCCGAAACCTGCTCAGCCCGCTGCGCGACGCCATCCTCTTCGCTTTAGAATCGCCGACCAGCTCCCCGGTGCTCAGTCGACATACTCGGTTCGATCCGCGTTTGCCGCCGGCTGCGTCTCCACGAGGGGCTTGCGTGTCCTTGCGAAACTGCGACGCTGACGCCGCAGCTCGTGCGCCAGCGGCTGGTGCGCCGCTCGCGTCCCGTGGCTGTCTGGGGTGGACAGCAGGCCAACCGGGCAAAGACGCTCATCCTCCCAGCCGGGATAATCAACCACAGGATACAGGCAGACTCCCGCAACAGGGACACCTTGCGCCATGGCTTCGCGCACTTCAGCGCAGACATAGTTGAGCCAAGCGGCGCGGCTGGACCCCTCCGCTCCCGCTTCGGCCAGGAAGACGGGCACTCCGTAGCGCTGGTGAGCTTCGTTGAGCATTTCGCTCAGTGGACGGTAGGCATAGTGGCCCATGGGGATTGTGCTACCCTCAAGGTACCATTGATTGTCGGGGTAGTAGTTCAGGCCGATCAAATCCAGAAGGTCAGGACTGCCCCCGAGTTCCGGCTCGTGGCGACCGGTCAGCAGGTCGATGGACTCAAACTGCGACAGGCGCTTTGCCTCAGCGGCATGGACGTGATCCGGATCCGAGGATTTCGGCAACACGTTGATCAACGGCTCGGCACAGACAAACCTCGCGCTGGGATCAACAGACCGGATGGCACGCGTTGCTGCGATGGCTGCGCGCACGAGCTGCCGGTTCAGCTCCGGGCCACGCCCTTGAGCGCAGGGATTGAACCGCCCGACGTCCCCGCCTGCCCAGGCCCAGAACGCCATCTCGTTGACCGCGCAGTAGTATGCGATGCCATCGGTCTCTCTGCGGATGATCGCTGCTGCAGCGGCCGCAAAGCGGGCAAAGCGGTGCACGAAAGCAGGGGACCAGATGTCAAGATCGTCAGGCCAGCCGTAGTGGCAGAGATCCCAGATCACCTGGGTACCGCAGCCACGCGCAGCGTGCAGCATCGGCGTGAGACTAGACCAGTCGTACTGCCCTGGGGCTGTTTCGATGAGGTGCCACCGCAGGCCGTCCCGGACAGTGGAGATGCCATGACGCGCGAGCGCTTGGTAGTCTTCAACAACGAAGCGGTTGTGCTGCGTTGCCGCGAGAAGATCAAGTCGCTGTCCATCCTGCCGCCGATGGGTTGAACACTCGAACCCGCCGAGGAAGAAGCTGTGGAACGACTGGGCCGCGGAGAAGGAAAGCATCTCTGGAGGGACCTTTGTTAGGCGACGGGTTTGGGCCGCAGGTAGGCCAAGAGGCATCATCCTGTGACACCCACGGGCGGACCTGAGGATTGGGAGAGGTATGGTTAATGAAGCGTTACGATAGGTTTGCCCATTCATAACCATGATCGAGGTCAGGGGCGCTTCTTGTGCTACGGTGTGAGGCGCTTATCGCAGCGAGGAGAAGCTGATGTCAGGCCATGCCATTCACATCAAGGTCGATGGGAGAACCTACTCCGGAACCTACGCCGTCGACCGGAAGAACCTCACAGTGACGACCTCCTACGCCAAGAGGACGGCTGAGGTCAGCCCGAAGGTCCAGCATCTGGCACTTGCCCATCAGCTTCTTGAGGAGATGGTCAAGGCTGAGAAGGCCCGGAAAGGCTCTACCCTCTAATGGAGAGGGAGACCCGCCTGGGTACTTTTAGCTTCCGGGTGCGAACCGTG
>JAESFL010000832.1_pt1 | contig 16053 bp, 14 predicted proteins | sample 9269401 | NCBI WGS metagenome assembly JAESFL01 (sample SAMN14506025, study PRJNA617098) | algae metagenome | isolation source: Gloeocapsa sp. UFS-A4-WI-NPMV-4B04 and co-occurring heterotrophs from desert... | place: USA: Utah | collected 2006-10-01 | reverse complement strand
ACGGCAAAGCTCTTTTACGTTGAGATTACTGGAAAGCGACGTGATACGGAAACGGTCATGCGTCGTTTGGAGGGGGGCGATTGGAAAAGTATCAGCAATGGTAACTCGTTGGTCGCCTACCCTACTTCACGTTCCGTTTTGAAGACCAACGGGGTTGGTGACAACCTCGTTGAGTTTAATGCAGTTACATCTGTTGGGGACAAGTGGGATGGCAAACAAATAACAGACGTTAGAGATAGATTTTCCACAGTTAGAGCAAGTCTTCAAACAAAAGCCTTTCGATTGGCACAAGATCGACTAGACGTAGAGCTAGGCAGACTTTGCAACGGCTGTCGGGGCGCGAGAGACGCTATCAAACTTGGCTCAACCACAACATCAGCAAATTGATTATTCTGTCAGCAATTCAACATAATGCCATCATTATGCCATCATTGCGATTGAAGATTTGACAGGAATCAGAGATCGCACCAACCAGCAGCCTAGAAACAAGACTGAACGCAGACGCAGTAATAGTTGGGCATTCTTTCAGTTAAGAATGTTCTTGAGCTACAAGAGCTTCAAATATGGTGTTGAACTAATTGCTATCAATCCTGCTTATACTTCGCAGACGTGCCATAGTTGCTTGCATATTCATCCCGTAAGAGGCAAGTCTTATCGGTCTAGTAAAACTTTTAAATGTGGGCATTGTGGCAATCATTGCGATGCAGATGTTAATGGTTCAAAAGTAATAGAACTCATTGGAGCCTCAGTAAACAGGCTCGGAGGTTCAAGGCTTTTCTGCTCTTTGAGTAGTCAAGTCTTAGGGCTACTACAAAGCCCCACCCTTCAGGGCTGGGGTTAGTTTACAACTATCTAGACAATTTTATCCATAATTTGGGGTAAGCTGAGATTACCCTTACTGATATATCGTGGTGCGATTTATGCGTCGAGCTTTAGCTGTTGTCGTGCTAACTTGTGTACTAGGAATAATCACCTGGGTATATACTCCTACGGCGTTAGCTTTAACCCAGATTAAACTATCTGATTTAGCCTATCAAGATTGTCCAGAGGAACTTGCACAAGGCGCAGTCACAAGTGGTACGACAAGGACTGCTAACTGTTTTATTGTCACAGGCAAAGCTATAAATAACTCTGGTAAACCTGTATACGACGCTGACATTTTTGGTCGTATTTACGATGCCAACAACGACTCAGTAATGCAAAACCGCACTCGCCTAGGCTTGATTGCAGAAATTCCTCCAGGTGTCAGTGATTTTCAAATGAGAATTTCTGTTCCTGCTAATCAGCCTTTACCCTTGCAATTAAAGCAATTTAAAGCAGCTGGATTTAGCGCTCAAGTTCGACGTTAATTACTGTCATCACTAATCGCTGCTTTTAAAAGTAAATTTGAAGTGAGCTGCTGATTTAGGTAATTTAAAATCAGAAGTTGTCTACCTGAGCCTAAATACCAGAGAATTTTACTCCTATTATACGAAGCCTGGTTGCAGCCCACTCAGCAAACCGCCTGCTAGTTGAAGTAGCAAAATAGCCAGTATTGGGGAAATGTCAATACCCCCTAGTGGTGGAATAACTGAGCGAAACAGATTTAGGTATGGATCAGTTAACTGGCTTAAAGCTGCAAACGGTTGTTTGTAGAAGTCGATAGTGGGGAACCAAGTTAAGAGTATCCGAAAAATTATCAGATACGTATAAATCTCGATAAACTTAGCCAGGGTATTGGTGAGCAGCGCGATTGAATTCATGGATAAAAGAGTTTCCTGCTAGATTGCAATAGGCAGACATAGTTGTTTTTAATTTAGCTGATATCAGCCCTTTTCGGATCTGACACAGGGAAGATTGAGACGACAAAATCAATCACGAATCTAAGGATTTTATTGTCAGAAATTAGCGCGTTAGATCCTCGCGTAGTGTTTGATCTGCTTTTACTTGCGATCCATTCACTTCGCCCAAAGTCAGACGCACTTCGTCAATTGTTTCATTGAGTTGGGCAATTTTATCTTCCAGACTCCGCCGTGCAGTTTCGATACCTTGTTCAGAGGAAAATGCTTTCAGCTGTCGCCGCTTCCGCTTATTATTGGTTGCATCTGGTAAGTTTTGATTTCGTCTTGGTACTCCATCCGCCAATTCTTTAGCAGTTTGAGAAGCAAGCAGCGCCCCAATCACACCACCTACTACACCGCCTACAATTGTTCCGGCTATAAATCCGCCTCCAAACCCATCGCGCTGATTCATATTAATACCGCCTTAAGAAAACGCTGCAACTGTTATGAACTACTCCACCCTATAGAGGGATGGGGTTTCCAACTTCACAGGGAATCGCATCTAGCAAAACCGAAGTTTTACCAGGTTGACTTATATTCCCTCCATTGGCTGTAGCACTGGTTCCCAATGCCAATATCCGCAAGGCTTCATTTTTGATATTGACAGCTGCATTGACATCTCTATCATGATGGGTTTGGCACTTATTACAAGTCCAATTCCTGATATTCAATGACAAGCTATCTATCAAGTTGAGGCAAACGCTACAAGTTTTTGAAGAAGCAAAAAATCTATCCACTTCAAGATAAGTTTTTCCGTCCCACTCTGACTTGTATTTAAGCATGGTACAAAATTGTCCCCAAGAGCAATCACTAATAGCTAAGGCAAGATTATGATTACGTACCATGCCTTTGATATAAAGATTTTCCACTGCAATAACTTGGTTTTCGTTTACCATCTTGCGGGATAGCTTGTGGAGAAAATCGGATCTTGCCCAAGATATTTTTGAATGTACTCTCGCTACTAGCTTTCTCGCTTTGACTCTAGTATTACTTCCTGTTTGTTTACGAGCAAGGCTTTGTTGTTTCTTTTTAAGGTTACGAGCATATCGTTTAGTATGACGCGGGTTATCGAACTTACTCCCATCACTGGTAATGCAAAAATGGGTTAGTCCTAAATCAATTCCTACTGCTTTCCCGTCAACAGAAGGTGTAGGAATCTCTTGCCCATTATCAACTAAAATCGAGGCATAATATTTGCCATCTGCGGCAAGGGATACCGTAACAGTTTTGATTTGTCCGTCAATTGGACGGTCTTGTTGGCAATAAATAGATCCGACGAGTCCTGGTAGCTTGAGATAATCTCCATCTAGCTTGACGTTAGCTGGATAACTGCTAGATTGCTTACCATGTTTAGATTTGAATCTAGGGAATCCCGCTCGTTTCTCAAAGAAGTTTTTATACGCTGTAGATAAGTTTAGAGCAACAAACTGTAAACATTGTGAATAAGCATCAGTTAGCCAAGGATATTCTTTTTTGAGACTTGGTAATAAACCCTGAATAGCACCTCTTGATAAACCTTTCCCAGAAACTTTGTAGGTTTCTTGACACAAGTTCAAAGCATAATTCCAGAACCAACGACAACAGCCAAAGCTTTTGGCTAAAGCTATTTGCTGCTCTGAGGTTGGGTACAATCTGAATTTATAAGCTTTGTACATTATCAGGATTGTTTATTACTGATAAAAGTATACCACAAACAAAAAACATGGTTGTTGAGCTTGTCGACTTGTACTGAGTTTATCGAAGTAAACAATGTCGCTTCTTGCTAATTGTTTGTTGGTGGTCACTAATCAGAGCCGAAGTGTGGTCACTGAGCGCAGTCGTTGTGTCGCTATCCATCCCCACCGCAAGTGACGGATGGGGGATTTCGCGACATTTAGGTTAAAATCGTAGGCGATCGCACGTCTTGAGTTAGGACAATACAAATAATTAAGTGCCAAACGTGCGATCGCCTGCATCTCCTAACCCTGGTACAATAAATCCCTGTTCGTTTACCCCTTCGTCAATGGTTGCGGTATATACAATTAAACCAGGATAAGCCACACTCAGTTTTTGCAAAGCTGGAGGCGCTGCTACTACAGAAACAATCCGCATCAAAGCGGGATCAGCTCCACGATTAGTTAATTCTGCCATTGCAGTCATAATTGAGCCTCCGGTTGCTAACATCGGTTCAGGAATTAAGATCCGTGTGTTGGGAGCAAATTGTTCTGGCAGTTTGTTTAGGTAACAACTTGTAGCAAGCGTTTTCTCATCCCGCACCAAGCCAAGATGGTAAATTGATGCCAAAGGTAGTAAAGTTTGCGCTCCTTCTAATAAGCCTAACCCTGCCCGCAAAATTGGTACTACTGCGATCGGTATTTCTGGATTAATTACACTAGCAGGGCAGGCAGCCAAAGGAGTTTGAATCATTATTTCTTCCGTAGGCAGCCAGTCTCGAACTGCCTCATATGTCAGCCAGCGTCCTAATTCCGTCATCGCGCTGCGAAACAAAACTGAAGGCGTGGCAGCATCACGGGCAACACCTAGCCAATGCTTGATTAACGGGTGGGGTGGAACATAGACGCGCAATTGCAGAGTCATAGCCTAATATGGCGATCGGCTGAGGTCTGAATCATCATACTCTCTTAAGCGTCCAGCTTGAGCATTACCAAGTAATCTTCTCAGACTGTTGAAAATTATTTGCATTAACTATTGACATTAATTGTCAATCAAGTTTATATTGTTTTTCAGTGTTCTCCTCTCTTTAAAGATCGGCAGACGGGATTAGTTAGCAGTAGCGAACTGATCCCCCTTTTTTTAGGGGTTAGGGATCAGGGGGTAGCGGCTAGAGAATAAAAGCTCATTAGCTATTAGGTTTTAAAAGTAATAGAAGCTAAACTGTACATTCAGCGGGCAAATGGTTAGAGGATTTGCTGCTTTCTTTATTGCCATAAAATTTTTGAAATTACTAACTTTATGCGTGCTGCTTCTAGCTCATTTCAACCGCTAGTTCCTAGTTTTGATGTAATTGTTATTGGTTCTGGGATTGGGGGACTGGTGACAGCAACTCAACTCGCCGCAAAGGGCGCTAAAGTGTTGGTACTAGAACGCTACATAATTTCTGGTGGTAGCGCTGGATACTTTGAGCGCGAAGGATACCGATTTGATGTTGGGGCATCAATGATTTTTGGGTTAGGTAGTGGAGGTACTACTAACCTACTTACTAAAGCACTTGCCGCCGTAGATGTGAGCTTAGAGACAATTCCTGACTCTGTGCAAATTCATTATCATCTTCCCCAGGGATTAGACCTAAAAGTTCATCAAAATTATGAGAAATTCTTGCAAGAATTAACAGCATATTTTCCTCACGAACGCCAGGGCATTCGCTCATTTTATGATCAGTGCTGGAAAGTCTTTAACTGCCTGAATAAGATGGAATTGCTGTCACTGGAAGAACCCAGATATTTAACACAGGCATTTTTTCAGCATCCATTAGCTTGTCTCGGTTTAGCGAAGTACCTACCTCAAAATGCTGGAGACGTGGCGCGGCGCTATATCAAAGATCCGCAACTGTTGAAATTTATTGATATAGAGTGCTATTGCTGGTCAGTTGTGCCAGCCGATATGACACCGATGATCAATGCTGGAATGGTGTTTTCTGACCGACACTATGGCGGAATTAACTATCCTAAAGGTGGCGTAGGTCAAATCGCGCAGAAACTGGTAGAGGGACTAGAAAAAACTGGCGGACAAATTCAGTATCAAGCCAGAGTGACAAAAATTATTACCGAAAATAAGCAAGCAGTGGGTGTTAAACTTGCTTCTGGCAAGGTTTATCGGGCTAAGAAAATTGTCTCTAATGCCACACGCTGGGATACTTTTGAGAAGTTACTTCCAAGCGAGGAAATGCCAAATGCTGAACGCAAATGGCAGCAACGTTACCGCAAGTCATCTAGCTTTTTGAGTTTACATCTGGGAGTAAAAGCAGAAGTGCTACCCAAAGATACAGAGTGTCACCACATCTTATTGGCAGACTGGGAAAAGATGCAGGCTGCGGAGGGTACTATTTTTGTGTCGATTCCCACGTTGTTAGATCCTGATTTAGCGCCACCTGGATATCATATTATTCACACTTTTACTCCTAACTGGATTGCAGATTGGCAAGGTTCAGTTAGTGAGTATGAACAAAAGAAAGAGGAAGCGGCGGGAAGAATTATTCAGCGACTGGAAAAGATTTTTCCAGGTTTGGATGCAGGACTCGACTTTATGGAAGTGGGAACGCCGCGCACACATCGGCGGTTTTTAGGGCGTGAGGATGGCACTTATGGGCCAATACCCCGCCGCAAGTTAATGGGGTTACTGGGGATGCCATTTAATCGTACAGATGTTCCAGGGCTTTACTGTGTGGGGGATAGTACGTTTCCTGGTCAGGGGTTAAATGCAGTGGCATTTTCGGGTTTTGCTTGCGCTCATCGGATTGCTGTAGATTTAGGGTTTTGAAACGTCGAGAAAAGTTTGCACCGTTTCTATCAGTAGATTTAAGTCTAAAGGTTTGCTTAAATAACCATCCGCACCAGCAGCAAGACAACGATCGCGATCGCCTGTCATTGCCATTGCCGTAACTGCAATCACTGGAATATCTTTCCAGATTGGGTTTGCTTTCAGGTGACGCACAATTTCAAACCCATCTACTTCGGGTAACTGAATATCCAGCAAAATCAAGTGTGGCAGCAGTGATGGCGTTGCACTGTACGATTGAATTGCTGTCATCATTGCAGCACCATCGCTGATTAAGTCTACTGTGTAGCCTTCTAATTCCAACACCTCTAAAATTAGCTCTTGGTTAAAGAGCTGATCTTCTACTACCAAAATTCGTTTAGCTGCTTGAGCGTTTGAGCTACTGTTACTCTCAGCAGTTGTTGTAAATTGCTCTTTTGCAGTCGAGTTAGCCGCTGCCAATTCCTCCTTCATCTCTGTCAAGGGCAACCAAACGCGAAACGTACTGCCTTGATTTTCTACCGATTCTAGAGAAACAGTGCCACCGTGCATTTCTGCCAGCCGTTTTGTCAGTGCTAGACCTAAACCAGTGCCTTCATGCTGCCGCGTTAACGAAGCATCCACTTGTTGGAATGGTCGAAACAGTAGATGCCATTTATGTTTAGGAATTCCAATTCCGGTGTCTTCAACTTCTAAACACAGGTAAGGAGTGCTGGTATTTACTGGACTGCGATCGGGTCGATATTCTCCTTGGAGTTCGCTGCCATAAGTTAAGCGACAACTAAATGTAATTTGTCCGCCATCTAATGTGAACTTAACTGCATTGGAGAGTAGATTAATCACTATCTGACGCACCCGGCGTTCATCTAGATAAACGGGCTTCAGCTGAGTGTCGATGTTGCGTGATAGCACCAGCCGTTTTTTATCCACACGATGTTGAATCATGTCTAGGCACTGAGTACACAAATGTTGAATAGAGACTGGTTGCAATTGAAGTTCTGCTTTACCAGATTCAATTTTGGATAAATCCAGAATGTCATCAATTAGCTGTAGCAGGTGTTTACCGCTTTCTTGAATCACCCGCGTATACTTAAGCTGGCGATCGCTCAACGCACCAAAGTTTTGCCCTATTAACAAATCAGAAAACCCTAGAATGCTATTGAGAGGAGTTCGCAGTTCATGAGACATCGAAGCCAGAAATTCTGACTTTAGCTGCGAAGCCCGTTCTAAGTCTTCATTAATCTCGGATAGGCGCACCTGATTTTGTCCTCTTTCAATCGCCACACCCAACATTTGGCAAGCAGCAAGTAACATATCTTGTTGCGGGGCAGCCTGCAATTTCTGTGAAGTGCGGGATTCTAAAGTTAAGAGGCCGATAATGTTGCCATTGGCAGCCGGAATCGGAAAAATGCCCAGATCCCCAATACCTGGATGTCTAAATGCTGAGACAGCTTTGGGATGATTTTTGTAATCATCAACAAACAGTGGCTTACGAGTTTCGACTACTTGCCAGAGAAGACCTTGACCGTATGGAATACCTAGACCTAGCAGCTGTTCCATTTCTCCAACTGCAACTTGCCCGTAAATCGCCAAAAATTTAGCGCTGATCTCATTTGTCAGCATATGGGCAACGGCATCGCTTCCTTCTCCGGTAATTACCTTGATATCACCAAAGGCAGCACCCATTGTTTGAACGAGGTAGCTGAGGGCAAATTCTCCAATCTCTGACAGTTCCCTTGCAGGCTGTAGCCGTTCCATTAAACCTAGTAGAAAGGCTTGCCGTCTTAGTTCCGCATTCAAATCAGCCTGAAAGCATTGATAATTGGTGAGATCACGAAAGATAAATATCCGACTCTGATCTGAGGTGAGGCTGGTAGACACTTCTAGGTAGACACCATTAGTTTGTTCAATGCCGAAGGAAAGATCCTGCGTTTCCGTCGATTCAAAAGCAGCAACTACTTGTTGACACTGTGCCTTGAGCCAATAGCAATGCTTGATAATTTCGCCAAAAAATGCGTTGTAATGCGGCTTTGTTTTTAGCCAGTCGGGAGATAATCCCCAAATGTCAATCAGTTTTTGGTTGAACAGAATTAAGTGATGCGACTGATCGAATAGGGCGATCGCTTCCCCAACCGCGATCGCATTTTCTCTTGAATAGCCCTGCTTGCTCTGCATTTCCATCTCTTCAGGTCGCATCACTTAACAAAATAGGTATTTTAATCGTTATCCCACTTTACAAATTTTAATACTTAGCTGTAAGTGAGGCGAACAATAGAGTTGTTGTGACCTGAAACACTTTGCAGTTAAGAATAGTCAGCAATACCTGGATATACTGCAATACATTGCCGCCTTTTGTAAAGATTTGTAAATATTGCATTATTTCTGAGTTTAGGGCTGAGAAGTGATTAGAGTTGTATATTTCAGCTTGGAATTCGAACAAATTCAAGAATATGGAGAAATTTAAGCTGATGTAACCAAAGCTACTTAGCTGCAATCAAAGGAGGTAATTACAAGAAATGCAGGTTGTTATGCAAACTTTAAACCAGGGATTCGAGAGCAGCAATTTTAAGCCATTAGCCGAGGAAATAGCACAGAACTGGCGATCGCGTCTTCAGAACGAATGTCCAGAACAAAGTGCGGCTGCTCGTGAAAGTATTATTCGTTGGCTACTCGGAAACAACTTAGATGCGGAAAGTATAAGTGGAGGTCCCAGTCCGTCGACAGAGGTGCAAGAGGCGATCCGAGTAGGAATTGCTAGGCAAGCAATGGAATATCGCTACCGCATCTTACAACAGCGTTATCTAGGGGTAGGTTCACATCAGGCTTATCGTAACTTAACTACTCGGTTAAGTAGTTTAGTGTTACTGAGGAATAAAATCCGCACTTGGGTTAGTCTTAGCGGCGATCGCCAACGGACTATCAAAGATATTTTGCAAGAGGTGATTCAAGAATTACTGCAAAGCGATCGCTATATACAGCAGCAAATAACTTCGATTGCTAAATGTACTGACGATCGCAGGCTGCGAAATGCCTTGCTGTTTGCCGCTATGGAAGAGTATTGTTTGCGTCCAGTACGTAATCAACCCCTGATTGTCTATCGCTTTGTCAACTATCTCCGCCGCACACAGCGAGGCGGTTTAACACAAGTACCTACCAATGATTTGATTAAGCTAGTTTCTACTGAATTTTTGGCGACAGAAAGTGAAAACTCAGTCAGTCGGCTAGATAGTCAGGCGATCACATCTTATGAAGACGCACAAGCTTGGGAAGAGCAACAGGCGTTACGAACAGAAGTAAAACAGGAATTTGAAAGCTATTTAGCAGAACAAATAGGAACAGATGCAGTGCAGTGGCTTAATCTGTATCTTCATGGTTATTCCCAAGAAGCGATCGCTCACAAATTGAAATTAGACATCAAGCAGGTTTACCGACTGCGAGAAAAAATTAGTTATCATGCAGTGCGTGTTTTTGCTGTAAAAAATCAATCAGAACTTGTCAGTAAATGGCTCGAAACTTCCTTGCAAGAACATAGTTTTGGTTTAACGTCGCAGCAGTGGCAGCAATATTGGCAAAAATTGACATCACAACAGCAGCAGATAATTGAACTATTGAAGGCTGGTAAAAATATCGAAGCGATCGCCCAAAACTTGAACCTGAAATTTTCTCAGGTTATGAGTGAATGGACTAAGATTTATTTAGCAGCTCAAGCGCTGCGAAGTGTTATTTAAAAGGATGAAAAGAATAGAGCAATCGCAATCAAGCTCTATCTGGTAGTAATTAGAAACTACCATCTAAATAATTAACAACTAATAACTAAAAATGACTGAAGCAACGCTAACTCAACTCAGTAGCCTAAATGGCATTGCACCAACAATTAACTATCAAGTAGCAATACCACAGCCAGAATCTCACTTATTTGAAGTGACGTTGCACCTAAAAGACTGGCAATTGCCAATTCTAGACTTAAAAATGCCAGTTTGGACACCAGGCTCTTATTTAGTCCGAGAATACGCTAAACATTTGCAGGATTTTTCAGTCCAAGCAGGAGAACAAACTTTACCTTGGCGCAAGCTGAGTAAAAATCATTGGCAAGTTGAAACGTCGGCGACGCAGGCGATCGAGCAGAGGCGAGAGGCTAGAGATAATAGGGAAGATACAATTACGGTGCGTTACCGCGTATTTGCTCATGAGCTATCGGTGCGGACAAATCACCTAGATGCTACACACGGCTACTTTAACGGCGCGGCTTTGTTTTTTAGAATACCTGGATTTGAACAGCAATCAATTCGCGTCACTATTGAACCTCCACAACCAAAGTGGCGCGTCACTACTCCCTTACCAGTAATTCCAGGTGAACTCAACACTTTTGAAGCTTCAGATTTTGACACATTAGTAGATAGTTTCTTTGAAATTGGTTGCCATGAGTTGCACTCTTTTGAGGTACTGGGCAAATTACATGAACTAGCTATTTGGGGCAAGGGAAACACCAATCCTGCAAAGATAATCTCAGATATCGAGAAAATTATCCAGGTAGAAGCGAAGCTATTTGATGGTTTGCCGTATGAGCGCTATGTATTTTTGTTGCATCTGTCATCACAAGGTAATGGAGGTTTGGAACATAAGTACGGTTGTTCGTTAAACTATCCTCGCTTTGGATTTCGCGCTCAGGATAAGTACGATCGCTTTATGCAGCTAGTAGCGCACGAGTTCTTTCACTTGTGGAATGTAAAGCGAATTCGTCCCAAAGCAATAGAAAATTTTGATTACGATCAGGAAAATTACACGCCGTCGCTGTGGTTTAGTGAAGGTACGACGAGCTATTACGACTTAATGATTCCCTTACGTGCTGGAATTTATGACGTTAAGTCTTTTTTAAATAATTTGGGTAAAGAGATTACCCGGTTGCAGACAACACCAGGGCGACAAGTGCAACCATTAAGTGAGTCAAGTTTTGATGCCTGGATTAAATTATATAGACCAGATCCAAATAGCGGTAATTCCCAAATTTCTTACTATCTAAAAGGGGAAATGGTATCGTTATTGCTAGATTTGCTAATTCGTGAGCGACATCAAAATCAGCGATCGCTCGATGATGTAATGTTGCTGATGTGGCAGCAATTTGGGCAAGCAGAAATTGGGTTTACGCCAGAACAATTGCAGCAAGTTATTGAATCAGTTGCTGGCATAAATTTAGATGATTTCTTTAAAAAGTACGTTGATGGCACAGAGGAATTGCCGTTTAATGAGTACCTAGAACCTTTTGGCTTAGAAGTAATTGGTGAAGATGATGAACCCGCGCCAACTCTGGGTGTAAAGGTTCAAACAGAAAATGGACGCGAGTTGATTAAGTTTGTCGAAGCTGGTACACCTGCTTATGCGGCGGGAATTGATGCGGGGGATGAATTACTAGCAATTGACAGTATTAGAGTACAATCACAGCAATTAAGCGATCGCCTCAAAGATTACCAATCAGGTGACATCATCCAAGTCACGGTTTTCCACCAAGAAGAACTCCGCACTTACTCTGTCACTCTAGCTTCCCCGCGCCCTAGTCGCTACCAGCTAATTTCTGTTGAGAATCCTTCCGCCACCCAAAAACAAAACTTTGAAGGCTGGTTAGGAGTAGCACTACCTACTCTTTGACATACTCAGGACTTATGCAGAGCCGCTAGGAGGAGCGTCTGCTCATTTTTGAGAAATTGCTCTAGTTCAATAAAGCTGACTTCCTGATTAGCAACACCGACAAGACTGCTAGAGCGACCTGTGGCGCTGATGATGCCTATAGTGACACTATTGTCAAGACTGAGGGGAAAGGCGATCGCAAGTGCCTTTCCCCCCTCCCTGGATATTGCAACTGAGCTAGATCAGCTAAGATAACTAGGCACAAGAGAACCGTAACAAAATAGGGAAACACCGGTGCAAATCCGGGGCTGTGCCGCAGCTGTAAACGAGGATCGTGGAGCAATCATCCTTGCTCTTACTTCAGTCACCGTCAGCCAGAACGCCTAGATGTTACTTGCTTAATTTATATTCCTGCGTCGCACAGGTAAGGAGCTTTAAGTTAAATGCCTACTGTTAATACATTAAATTTGACTGATCTGGAATATCTATCACAGCCTCTAATCTTGCCATCTTTGCCGCTACAACGCCCTTTATTAATGATTGGTCATGGTACAAAAGATCAAGAAGGGCAGCAGAGCTTTTTGGATTTTGCCGCCGCCTACCAAGCCCTAGATACATCACGGCCTGTTATGCCTTGTTTTCTAGAACTTACTGGGCCAACAATCCAAGAAAAAGTTGATCAGTGTGTCGAACAAGGTTATACCGAACTTTCAGCGCTGCCAATTTTATTATTTGCAGCGCGGCATAATAAGTTTGATGTTACCAATGAGCTAGATAAAGCACGTCTTCGGCATCCCCAGGTTAAGTTTCACTACGGTCGTCATTTTGGGATTACACCAGGAATTGTCGAATTGTGGCGATCGCGTCTTGCCGAACTTGATAATTCCCAAATTTCTCGTTCTGATACTGTTCTGTTGTTTGTCGGTCGTGGTTCCAGCGATCCAGATGCCAATGGTGATGTCTGCAAAATCGCTCGAATTCTCTGGGAAGGCAGTGGCTATGCGACAGTTGAAACTTGTTTCATCGGCATTACCCATCCCCGCTTAGAAGAAGGTTTCCGCCGCGCTAGGCTCTACCAACCTAAACAAATCATTGTTCTGCCTTACTTTCTGTTTACAGGTCTATTAGTCAAAAAAATATTTGACACCACTGCCCAACAGCAACAGCAATATCCAGATATTTCAATGACTTGTTTACCAGAAATGGGTCTTCATCCGCAACTGTTATCGGTACTCCGAGAGCGAGAAATTGAAACTCAGCTAGGTCAAGTACAGATGAATTGTGAAATGTGTAAGTTTCGCCTAGCTGCTGTGGGAAATGGCAACGGTGATCACCATCACGATCATGGACATCATCATAATCACGACCACTCTCATGCCGCTATAGATCCTTATGCAGATCCAGCACAGTACCATCAAAAAATTTGGCAAGTTCCTTAAACAAGCTGTTGAATGTTGAGTTTTAGGTATAGGGTATTAGGTATCCCAAGACCTAAACCTTATGTCTAAAGAATTTGCCATTGGTGAGAAAGTCCGAGTAGTAGCGCTGCCGCCTTATGTCAAAACAGCAGAACCGATGCCGATGCTGCGCCCTCCTGATGTAATTCATATCGGCGAAGAAGGTGTAGTGATTGATCGGCGGCCAGGAGGATATTGGGGTGTTCGCTTTACCAAGGGAGCCTTTTTGATGGACAGTCAGTACATTGAGGCGATAACACCAGCCTCAGCAACTGACGAGCCTTCCGCTGCTCATCTAGACCAAACACCGCCTGAATAGAAGGATAATTAATGTAACCTTATGTTAATTTTAAGCCTCAGTTTACATGATGATATCTCGCCGTAACTTTCTTAGCACCGTATTTACTTGCTGTTTTGCTATCTTGGCTTGGTTGAATTTTGCGCCAGTAGCCAATGCTCTTGGCGGTAAGCTTCCCTCTATGAATCAACCCGCGCCAGAATTCACCTTACCTACCAACACTGGTGATGGTGAAGTTTCACTCTCCGACTTTCGCGGCGAGTGGGTAGTTCTCTATTTTTATCCCAAAGACTTTACTGCTGGCTGCACTCTAGAAGCGCAACGGTTTCAGCAAGACTTATCTAAATACGTGGATAAGAATACTCAAATTATTGGTGTTAGTGCTGATTCAGTTGATTCTCATGCCCAATTTTGTGATTCAGAAAATCTCAAATTTCCCCTGTTAGCTGACACGACTGGGGAAGTGAGTAAAGCTTACGGCTCTTGGCTAGGAACTGTATCTAGTCGACATAGTTTTGTAATTGACCCAAACGGTATTTTGCGTGAAACTTTTGTGAAGGTCAATCCCGTCATCCACAGTGCGGAAGTTTTGGCTCGTCTCGAAGACTTACAGAAGACGGTTTCTTAGTTACTGTAGTCAGGTGTCAAACGTCTAGGGAACGCCGTGAGTAGTGAAGGGTGAAGAGTGAGTAGAAAAGTATAAGCTTATCCACTGCTCACTACTCACTACTCACCACTCACTCTCTTCGTCAACATCGCCAAGCTTGTAGAGATGTTCAAAATAATGTATTTATATTGATTAAGCTGTTGATATCCTGCTTAAGAAAAGCGTCTCATGGATTTAAAACGCGAAGTCACTGCCCGAAAAACTCCAATAACAACAAAATTTGACCAACCGTTGATATTACTACGGGATACAGAAGCGTTGCTTCGTGACAAAACTGTAGGAACGCTAGTAACAGTTTTGCCGCCGCAAGTAGCAACTAGGTTACAAGAAACATCACAAGTGGCAGAGGAATCTTTAAACCAGCTAGCAGAAATTGAGCTAGATCAAATTAGTGACTTTGAGCTTCAACCAGCTAGAATTCTTGTTGGTCTAAGCTTTGTTGGGTTTGGATCGCTAGCAATTGTTTTTTTAATGCTTTACCTTTACACTCTGCATCCAGAACTTAGTACAGTAGAACAAATTGGTCAATATTGGTATCAGTACGCTTGGTGTGTATGCTTGGGAGTTGCAGGGATGTTTATTCTTGGTCGAGAAGCAATGCGCCAGCCTGTTTGCGATCGCCTAGACACAGAGTAATATGTCTTAATCTAGCTCGCGTCGTCCTTCCAACGCTCTTGCCAGAGTCACTTCATCGGCATACTCCAATTCACCACCTACTGGTAAACCAAAAGCAATCCGTGTCACTCGTGTAAACGGCTTTAACAGCTGTCCTACATACAGCGTCGTTGTCTCTCCTTCAATACTTGGACTAATTGCCAAAATTACTTCTTTAATACTTTGCTGACTTACTCGGCGTACCAAGGGTTGAATAGTAAGTTGCTCTGGACCGATTCCATCCATTGGGGAAATTACCCCGCCTAAAACGTGATACTTGCCACTATACTCTCGTGTTTTTTCCAAGGCAATTACGTCTCTCGAATCCTCGACCACACAAATAGTATTACTGTCGCGATTTGTATTGCGGCAGATTTCACACACAGATTCAGATGATAGATGAAAGCAGACCGAACATAAGCCAACCTGTTGTTTGGCATCAATCAGCGCTTGTGCTAAAGTTTGCACCTCTGTTTCTGACCGCTTCAAGATGTGCAAAGCGAGGCGTTGGGCAGTTTTAGGACCAACTCCCGGTAAGCGTTGCAATTGCTCAATTAAACGTGCTAAAGGACGTGCGTAAACCGTTGTCTTATCTCCAATTATTGCTCCATCACTATCCTACCGATCTTCAAGCGCTATTGGAGAGAAATCTGCTTAATACCCTAATTGCTTAGTTTAAACAACATAGTTTAAACAATAAAAAAGCGCCCCCCGAAAGGAGAGCGCTTTTTAGCAAGCTATATATTAGCTCTTAGCCATTGATTGCAGGGGCAGTCATCGCGACTGGAGTCGATTCACCGGAAGCCAAATCGAGTGGGAAGTTGTGAGCATTGCGCTCGTGCATTACTTCCATCCCCAAGTTGGCGCGGTTCAACACATCTGCCCATGTATTCACTACACGACCTTGTGAGTCTAGCACTGACTGGTTGAAGTTAAAGCCGTTGAGGTTGAACGCCATTGTGCTGATGCCCAATGATGTAAACCAAATTCCAATTACTGGCCACGCTGCTAGGAAGAAGTGCAACGAGCGGCTGTTGTTGAATGATGCGTATTGGAAGATTA
>JAESFL010000831.1_pt1 | contig 16131 bp, 15 predicted proteins | sample 9269401 | NCBI WGS metagenome assembly JAESFL01 (sample SAMN14506025, study PRJNA617098) | algae metagenome | isolation source: Gloeocapsa sp. UFS-A4-WI-NPMV-4B04 and co-occurring heterotrophs from desert... | place: USA: Utah | collected 2006-10-01 | reverse complement strand
AAGCCCGCACCTTTGACGCACTCTGGCGGGCAATTGGGGAGATCTGCGATGGGGTCGAGGCTGAGGAATGCCGCAACTCCTTCACCAACGCAGGCTATGGATTCGTCTGAACCGCCGTTGCTCTAGGTTGAGCTTATGAACTGCGAGTCAGGCGTTCAAGGCATGTAAGCTTGGCTGTCATTGCATCCTCGCAAAGCCGGATTGCCAGGATGAAAGCAGAGCATTTCAATCGTATTTGCGCTCGTCGGCAATGACCTTCCCATCATTCGGGAGATCCCCTGGTACGGCGAACGTCACGGCGCCCTTCAGCTTCGCGACGTTCTGCAACGTCGCGCCGAGAGCGGCGGCAAGATCCTCGCTCGGCGCGGCTGTCTCCGCCGCCAGGGTCATCACGTCCGTTTCGCCCTCGCGGGTCACGATCAGGCGCAGGCGCCCCAGTTCCGGATGCCGGCGGCCGATCTCCGCCACCTGCTCGGGGCGTACGAACATGCCCTTGACCTTGGTGGCCTGATCGGCCCGGCCCATCCATCCCTTGATGCGCATGTTGGTGCGCCCGCAGGAGCTCGCGCCCGCCATGACGGCCGTCAGGTCCCCCAGGGCCAGGCGGATGAACGGATGATGCGGGTCGAGGGTGGTGACGACGATCTCGCCCACCTCGCCCTCGGGCATGGGATCGCCGGTTCCGGGCCGGACGATCTCGACGATGATGTCCTCGTTGACCACGAGCCCTTCGCGGGCCGGGGTCTCATGGGCGATGAAACCGAGATCCGCCGTGGCATAGGCTTGGTAGGCCTCGATGCCCCTGGAGGAGAATTCCTCCTGCAGCGACTTCGGAAAGGCCGCGCCCGACACGAGCGCGCGCCTGATGGAGGAGACGTCCCGGCCCGAGGCTGCAGCGCCGTCGAGCAGGATCTTGAGAAAGTCCGGCGTGCCGCAATAGGCGACCGGCCGATAGGCCTCAATCAACTCGAACTGCTGCTCGGTGTTGCCGGGTCCGGCCGGAATGACGGCGCAGCCTAGAGCCCGCGCACCGGAATCCATGATGAAGCCGCCGGGAGTCAGGTGATAGCTGAAGGTGTTGAGCACCACGTCGCCGCGCCGGAAGCCTGCGGCGAACAAGCCGCGCGCGGAACGCCAGGGATCGGAAGTGGCGGATTCCGGCTCGAAGATCGGACCTGGCGAGGTGAAGAGGCGTCCGAACGATCCCGGCGCATCGGCAATGAGGCCGCCGAAGGGGAGGGCGGCTTTCTGCAGGCCGGGCAGTTCGGCCTTGCGCAGCACGGGCAGGGCCGCAAGAGCCTCGCGGCTGGTGATGGCGGCAGGGTCGATTTCCTTCAGCCGCTCGGCATAGGCCGGCGAACGAAGGGCCTGCTTCAGGATCTCGGGCAGCCGCGCGAAGAGCGAAGTCTCGCGCTCGGCGGGATCACGGGTTTCGAGAGCATCGTAATGATCTGCCAAGAGCGTGTCCCTCGTTCAACGGGATGCTGTGTTGGGGAGATCGCCGGACTTGTCCGACGATCTCTCTCTTGTCGCACCGGTTAGGCGCGAGCCATATGCGCGTTCGCGATCGACGCCTGCAGCGGATCGGGTCCGAACTGGTTCGACCCCACGGTGCCGCGCTGGCAGAAGAACACGATCAGCACGATGGCGCCAACCAGCGGGATGAGCCCGAGCAGCAGCCACCAGCCCGACTTGTCCGTGTCGTGCAGGCGGCGCACGCCCGCAGCGATGCTGGGGACCAGAAGAGCTAGCGTTGCGATCAGGTAGAGAACCGGGATATCGCCGAAGATCACGGAGTCCAGGACGCTGGCGATGATGTTCACGAGCACCATGAGCAGGAAGAAGTACCAGTACTCCGAACGCTGGGCGCGTCCCGAGAAAGTGGCGTATTTGTTGAGACAGGTTTTGATCGCTTGAGAAAAGTCCATTGAGTGCCCCCAGGCTGAGATGACGTGAGATTCTAGCTCTCACAGAAGAGAGCGTAAGAAAAGCTATGACGTAACGTCAAGTGTGGTGCAGCACATCCCACTATCAAGCGAGCCAGCGCTTGCGCCGCTTGTAGCTCTTCACGGCGCGGAACGACTTGCGGTCGCCCTCCGAGACGCCGAGGTAGAACTCCTTCACGTCCTCGTTCTCTCGCAACATCTGCGCCGGCCCGTCCATCACCACGCGCCCGGTCTCGAGGATGTAGCCGTAGGTGGCGTATTTGAGCGCCATGTTGGTGTTCTGCTCCGCGAGGAGGAATGAGACGCCCTCCGTTGCGTTGAGCTTGCGCACGATCTCGAAGATCTCCTCCACGATCTGCGGAGCGAGACCCATGGACGGCTCGTCGAGCAGGATCATCGAGGGCTTGGACATCATGGCCCGGCCGATGGCGCACATCTGCTGCTCTCCGCCGGAAGTGTAGCCCGCCATGGAGGTGCGTCGCTGCTTGAGGCGCGGGAAGTATTCGTAGATCGCCTCGATGTCACGGCGAATGGCCGCATTGCCGTCCTTGCGCGTGAAGGCGCCGGTGAGCAGGTTCTCCTCGATGGTGAGATGGCCGAAGCAGTGGCGGCCCTCCAGCACCTGGATGCAGCCGCGGCGCACGAGTTCGTTCGGTGAGAGCTTGTCGACGCGCTTGCCGTTGAACTCGATCGAACCCTTCGTCACCTCGCCGCGCTCGGCGTGCAGCAGGTTGGAGATGGCTTTCAAGGTCGTCGTCTTGCCCGCGCCGTTCGCCCCGAGCAGGGCGACGATGCCGCCCTTGGGCACATTCAGCGAGACGCCCTTGAGCACGAGGATCACGTGATCGTAAACGACCTCGATGTTGTTGACCGTGAGGACGGTTTCGATAGGGGCAGGCTGCATCTGAACGGCGCTGCTCATGGCTCGGTTCTCTCCTTTCCCTCTCCCCGAAGCGGGAGAGGGTGCCCTGCGAAGCAGGGTGGGAGAGGGGCTGTGCTCAACCGAACTGCCCCTCTCCCGGCTCACTTTGTTCGCCACCCTCTCCCGCAAAGGGGAGAGGGTGAGACGCGCTTGAACTAGCTCGCCTTGTCGCAGGCTTCCGCGCGCTTGGGCCAGCCGGCGTTCTTCTCGGCATAGTCCTTCGCGGCGGCCTCGAGCTGGCCGCGGACGCGGTCGGTCATCGGCTCGATGGGGTTGGAGATCTTCACCCACTTGGTGCCGTCCCATTCCTGCATGAAGGCGGCGCGGTGGCCGTTGTGGTCCGAGCAGGACAGCACGAGCTGGTCGGTGAAGCCCTCAAGCCCGAGTTCCTTCAGGCGGGCTGCGTCGAGCTTGATGTTCTCCAGACCCCGGCGCACATCCTCGCCGGTCACGACCTTCTTGCCCGTGACCTTCTGCGCCTGGGCGATGCCCTCAGCGATCAGCAGCGAGTTGTAGATGCCGCGGTTGTAGAGAAGCTCGCCGACCTTGTCCTTCTGAGCCTTCGAGAGACCTTTGTCGACCACGTGCTTCTGGATGTCCTGGATGGCCGGGAAATTCGTTCCCACCGCATGCCAGTTGAGCATCTTGAAGCCTTTGGCGCCGGCGCCGCCCGCACGGGCATCGTCCTCACCCGGCCACCAGACCGCGTAGAACTTGTCCATCGGATAGCCCGAGCGGACCGCTTCCTTCACGGCCGCGCCGTTCATGGAGCCCCAGCCCCACATGATCATGTAGTCGGGCCGGTCGCGCCTGGCGCTGAGCCATTGCGAGGACTGGTTCTGCATGTCCTGTGCGGCAACGGGATAGAGCGCGACTTCGAAACCGATGTCCTTCGCCATTTCCTGGAGCAGCGGAATGGGCTCCTTGCCGAAGGCGGCGTCGAGATGCAGGAAGCCGATCTTCTTGCCCTTGAGCTTATCCAGACCGCCTTCCTTCTCGCCGATGTACTTGACGATCATCGACATGCCGTCCCAGTAGGTGGCCGGCGGGTTGAAGACCCAGGGGAAGATGTCGCCGCGCGCCGAGGCGGAGAGGCCATAGGCCATGGACAGGATCGGGATCTTGTCCACGGATGCGCGCGGGATCAGCGGCAGGGTGATGCCCGTCGACCACGGATTGACCACGACCGGGTTCTTGCCCTTGACCGACTCGTAGCATTCGACACCCTTCTTGGTGTCGTAGCCGGTCTCACATTCCTCGAGGACGAGCTTCACGCCGCCGATGCCGCCGTCGCGCTCGTTCAGCATGCGCAGGTAGTCGTGCATGCCGTCGGCGATGTGAGTGCCGGATCCGGCGAAGGGGCCGGTGCGGTAGGTGAAGAGGGGGACATAGACCGAGTCCTGCGCCAGCGCAGGCAGGGCCATGCCGGCGAGCATCGTCGCGGCGGCTAATCCAAGACCTAATTTGCGAAACGACATTTTTGCGTTTCCTCCCGTTGTATCGACCAGAGGGCCGAATTCTTGTTCCGTCTTTCTCGTCTCCTTGCGGTCCGGCCGTCAGTAGGGGAACGGCCAGACCAGGAGCTTCTGCTTGCCGATCTGCCAGAGCCGCGCGAGGCCGTGCGGTTCGACGATCAGGAAAAAGATGATGAGCGCGCCCACGATCATGAAGCGCAGGTGCTCGATGACGTCGGCACCCACCGAGATGCCGAAAGGCGAAAGCATTGCCGGCAGCACGATGCCCAGCACGATCGGCAGGATGAAGATGAGCGCTGCGCCGACGAACGAGCCGATGAGGCTGCCCAATCCCCCGATGATCACCATGAACAGGATAAAGAAGGATTGGTTGATGTTGAAGACGTCGTATTCCGCGCCGCCATACCAGAGGAAGACGAGGAGCGCGCCGGCGACGCCGCAATAATAGGACGAGACGGCAAAGGCCAGGAGCTTCGTCTGCAGGGGCCTGATGCCCATGAGTTCGGCCGCCAGATCCATGTCGCGGATCGCGATCCACATGCGCCCGATGCGGCCGTGGACGAGGTTGGAGGCGAGCCAGGTGAGCAGGATGACGATGGTCAGCACCACGAGATAGCGCGTCTGCGGCGTGGCGTTCGGGCCCATGATCGGCGTGCCGAACAGGGTCCGCAGCGGCGCATCGAGGGCGCCCGAGACGTTGTAGTTCACCAGCCAAGGGATGCGGATGAAGCACCATTGCAGGAAGAACTGTGCGGCAAGCGTCGCAACGGCCAGATAGAAGCCCTTGATGCGTAAGGAAGGCAATCCGAACAGGGCGCCGATGGCGGCGGAGAAGAAGCCGGACAGGAGGATCCAGACGATGACGTTCACGTCCGGGAAGGCGGTCATCAGCTTGTAGCAGGCATAGGCACCCACGCCCATGAAGGCGCCGGTGCCGAGCGACAGCAGGCCCGTATAGCCGGTGAGGATGTTCAGCCCGATGGAGGCGAGCGAGAACACCAGGAACGGGATCATCACGGCCTGCAGCAGGAAGCTGTTGCCGATGAAGGCCAGCGCATAGGCGGCGACGATGATGAGACCCAGCCCGATCCTATCCTGGCGCAGGGGGAAGATCGCGCTGTCCGCGACGTAGTTGGTCTTGAACTGGCCGGCCTCACGGTAGAGCACTGAACAATCCTTCTTAAATCCGTTCGATGATCTTCTCGCCGAACAGACCCTGTGGCCTGTAGAGCAGGAAGAGCAGGGCGATCACGTAGGCAAGCCACGTCTCGACGCCACCGCCCACGAGCGGTCCCCAGTAGAACTCACCGATCTTCTCGCCCACCCCGATGATCAGCCCGCCGATGATGGCGCCGGGAATGGACGTGAAGCCGCCGAGGATGAGAACAGGGAGCGCTTTCAAGGCGATGATCTGGAGCGAGAACGACACGCCCGAGCGGGCGCCCCACATGATGCCCGCGACCAGCGCCACGATGCCGGCGGCAAACCACACGATCACCCAGATCTGGTTGAGCGAGATGCCCACCGACAGCGCCGCCTTGTGGCTGTCCGCCACGGCGCGCAGCGCCCGGCCGATGCGGGTCTTGGAGAAGAACACCGCCAGGAGGCCGATCATGATCGACGCGATGACGGCGGCGGCGATGTCGAGGTGCTGGAAACGCACCATCCCGCCCAGCATGTCCAGTTCCGTCGTGCCCTGGGGCAGGAACAGCGCCTCGGTGATCATTTCCTTGGGATTGCCGCCGAAGATGAGTTCGCCGAAGCCGATGAGGAAGTAGGTGAGCCCGAAGGTCGCCATGAACAGGATGATGTCGGGCTGGTTGACGAGCGGTCGCAGCACCACCCGCTCCACCACCACGGCCAGGACGAGCATTGTGAGGGCCGCGAGGATCAGCGCCAGGAAGGCCGGCACCCCCTTCTCGTAGAGCCCCACCAGGGTCAGGGCCGCGAACACGACCATGATGCCTTGAGCGAAGTTGAACACGCCCGAGGCCTTGAAGATGAGCACGAAGCCCAGCGCAATCAGCGCATAGAGCACGCCGGAGACGAGCCCCTCCCAGAGGGTCTGGATCAGCAGATCCGGCGCCTCGCCCATGAAGACGAAGGGCTCGATGAAGACCTTATAGAGAATGTCCATCGCCCGTCCTCAATGCGCCACGCCGAGATAGGCATCGATCACGCGCTGGTCGCTCTTGACCACTTGCGGCGTCCCATCGGCGATCTTGCGCCCGTATTCCAGCACCACGACCCGGTCGGAGAGGTCCATCACCACGCCCATATCGTGCTCGATGAGCGCGATGGTGGTGCCGTATTGCTGGTTCACCTCGATGATGAAGCGCGACATGTCCTCCTTCTCCTCGAGGTTCATGCCGGCCATCGGCTCGTCGAGCAGCAGAAGCTCCGGTTCCATGGCGAGCGCGCGCCCGAGCTCGACCCGCTTCTGCAAACCGTAGGGCAGCTTTCCGACGGGCGTCTTGCGGATGTGTTGGATCTCCAGGAAATCGATGATCTCCTCCACGAAGCGGCGGTGCGCGACCTCCTCCTTCATGGCCGGGCCATGGCGGAAGAGCTGCCAGAAGAAGTTCGACCGCATCTTGATCGAGCGGCCGGCCATGACGTTGTCCAGGGTCGACATGCTCTTGAAGAGGGCGACGTTCTGGAACGTGCGGGCGATGCCGCCCCGCGCCGCCTCGTAGGGACGCATCTTCGGGCGCTTCACGCCCTTGAAGGTGATGCGTCCTTCCGTCGGGTAGTAGAAGCCGTTGATGCAGTTGAGCATCGAGGTCTTGCCGGCGCCGTTGGGCCCGATGATGGCGCGGATCTCGCTCTTGCGGATGTCGAAGGACACGTCGGTGAGCGCCTTCACGCCGCCAAATGCCAGCGAGACGTTGTCCACCGCCAGCAGCACGTCGCCCTTGGCGAAAACGGGATTGTCGGGAGCTCTCATTCCGCGGCCTCCAGTACATGTCCCTTGTCGGCCGGATAGAGCGTCATGTCCTTGATCTTGACCCGTGCTGAGATCACGCCCTTGCGGCCGTCCTCGAAGGTGACTTCCGTCGAGATGTCCGCCTCGGTGGAGCCGTCGTAGAGCGCCTGGATGAGAGGAGCGTACCGGTCGGCGATGAAGCCGCGACGCACCTTCTGCGTGCGCGTGAGCTCGCCGTCGTCGGCGTCGAGCTCCTTGTGCAGGATCAGGAACCGCTTGATCTGCGCGCCGCCCATGCGCGGCTCGGATGCCAGCGAACGGTTCACCTCGTCCACGTGCTTCTCGATCATCTCGTACACCCGGGGGTGACCGGCAAGCTCCTGATAGGAGGCGTAAGTGACGCCGTTCCGCTCGGCCCAGTTGCTCACTGCCACGAGGTCGATGTTGATGAAGGCCGCCACATGATCCCGGCCATCGCCGAAGCAGACCGCTTCCTTGATGTTGGGATAGAACTTCAGCTTGTTCTCGAGGTATTTCGGCGGGAAAAGCGCACCATCCCGCATCTTGCCCACGTCCTTGGCGCGGTCGATGATCTTGAGATGGCCGTTCGCATCGAAGAAGCCGGCATCGCCCGAATGCACGAAGCCGTCCGGCGTCTTCGTCTCGGCGGTCTTCTCATCGTCCTTGTAGTAGCCCACGAACACGCCGGGCGAGCGGTAGAGCACCTCGCCGTTATCGGCGATGCGGATCTCCACCTGGGGAGCGGGGCGGCCCACCGTGTCGGCGCGGATCTCGCCGTCGGGCTGCATGGTGATGTAGACGCTGGCCTCCGTTTGTCCGTAGAGCTGCTTCAGGTTCACCCCGATGGAGCGGTAGAAGCGGAAGATTTCCGGGCCGATGGCTTCGCCTGCGGTGTAGCCCACCTTCACGCGGGTCATGCCGAAGCGGTTGCGCAGCGGCGCATAGACGAGCACGTTGCCGAGCTTCCACAGGAAGCGGTCCCAGACGCCGACGCCCGGCTCCCGGTTCAGGATCTTCTCGCCGACCTTGTTGGCGTGGTCGATGAAGAAGCGGAACATCCGCCGCTTGAGCGCGCTCGCATCCTCGATTCGCACCATGGTCAGCGTCAGCATGCTCTCGAAGATTCGCGGCGGAGCGAACACGTAAGTGGCGCCGATCTCGCGCCGGTCGTCCGCCACCGTCTCCGGACTTTCGGGGCAGTTGACGCACAAGCCCGCCAGAAAGGCCTGCGCGTAGGAGAAGATGTGGTCGCCGACCCAGGCGATCGGCAGGTAGGCCATGATCTCGTCGGTCTCGTCGAGCTTGTCGAAATCGCAGCCGATCTCGGCTGCCGCGATCACCGCATCGGAGGTGAGCATTACGCCCTTGGGGCGGCCCGTGGTGCCGGAGGTGTAGAGAATGATCGCGAGATCCGAGCCCTTGCCGTCCTGGAGGGTTCGCTCGATGGCTTCCGCTTCCTGAGCATCCGCGAGCCGCGCGCGGCCTTCCTCCACGACGGATTCGATGGAGTGCAGATGGCTGTGATCGTAATCCCTCAGGCCCTTCTGCTCGTCGTAGAGCACATGCTGAAGCTGGGGCAGTTGCTCGGATACGGAGAGAAGCTTGTCCACCTGCTCCTGGTCCTGCACGGCCGCGTGCGTCACCTCCGCATGGGCCAGCACATAGGCCATCTCGTCCGCGACGGAATCCGCGTAGACCGGGATTGGGATCGCGCCGATCCATTGGGCGGCGGCGATGCTCCAGTAGAGATAGGGCCGGTTATAGCCGATGATGGCGATCTTGCCGCCGCGCTTCAGGCCGAGCGCCTGCAATCCGCTGGCATAGGCCCGCACGATCTCGTGCACCTCGCCCCAGGTCCAGGATTGCCAGATCCCGAGATCCTTGTGCCGGAACGCCGTGCGGTTCGGGCGCGTGCGCGCGTTGCGCACGAGCAGTTTTGGAAAGGTATCCGCGCGCGCATCTGCTGCCGTCAACGACGTCAACCTCCCTGGCACCCGCGCGTCTTCTGGCGCGGTATGGCTACGTTCCCTCTTCATGCATGGCCGTACCGGCGCATGCACCTGCCGGACTTGTTCCGGCTGCCCGTCTTCGGACTTTGTTAGGGAAGCATTCTGTCGCGCCCACCCAGGGAGGGCAAGGGCCATCACCCGCTACCATGGGCTAATACGCCGCCGGAGCGGTCTCCAGCGGCGTATCGAAATCTCAGGCGATTTGTCTAAGGGACGGCCGTGAGGGCCGCGGGCTCGATCTCATCGGCCCTGACAAGGCGCTCACTGCCCACCGTATTCTTCACCCGATAAACAGCGTAGCCGTCTGCCCGTGAGACCAGGCAAACGATGCAGTACGTGCGGTGGTCCGCATAGCCCGAGGCTGGTCTGCTGATCCGGACAAGCTGCCCGATATGGAATGCCTCTTTCATGGGCGCCTCCACGATTCTCGACACAAGGGGAGGGAACTTAGATGCCAAGGGGAGCGCCATGCGATCTCCCGGATGGAACGGCCAAGCTCAGCTATCCGCTCGCGTTCTTCCACGCTTTGGCCGGATCAAGAACGATGGCTGCGGCAAAAGGATGACGGATTATCTCCTTGAACCCTGCCGCTGCATGAAACCGTGCTGTCCCGGACATGACGGGTTCAGGAAATCGCAGATCCAACGAAGGTGCATTAACATGGGATAAGCCCGAGGCGCATGCGCAGGATCGGCGCCTCGGAACTGTTCGGGACTGGCGGCTGAGGTGCTCAGCCTTATTGCGCAGGTGGTCCAGCCGGGCGGCTGGGCGCAGTGGGATTGGCAGGCGTCGTGGTTGCCGGTTGATTGGTGGCGTTGTCCGTGCTTCCGGTCTCGTCCGGCCCATCGTCGCCGCAGGCGGAAAGGGCGAGCAGGGCAGCCAGAGGCAGGATCAGTTTCAGGCGCATGACGGTCTCCTTGTTGGGACCTGTTCAACTCCCACCCTGTCCGGTAGTTCAACGATAGATGCGGCTCAGCCCGGCTGGGTCGGCATGGTCACCACGAAACGCGCACCGGAGGGAGAGTTCGCACCCGCCTCCACCTGAGCCTGCAGTTGCCGGGCGATGTTGACGATGAGGCGCGATCCGAGACTCTGGCGGTGCTTGGAGAACTCGAACTCGGCCGGGAGACCGACGCCCTGATCGGTCACTTCCAGCCGGAGTTGGCCTCCGCCATCGGAAAGGCGCACCTGCACGGACCCGCCGCCGCCCTCCGGATAGGCATATTTGAACGCGTTGGTGACGATCTCGTTGAGCAGCAAGCCCAGGGAGATCGCCCGGTCGGTCGATATGATCACTGACTGACCCTGGAAATCGAGCCTGTGCTCCATGGCTGTTTCCTGAAGCTTGTGACAAAGGTCATTGAGGAAGCCGCAGAGGTCGACGCTCTGGGCGTCGTATTGCCGCCAGAGCCGGTCATGGATCTGCGCGATGGTCTGGACCCGCGCATAAGCATCCTCCAGGGAGCGCCGGGCCTCGGGATTGGTGGTCGAGCGGGATTGAAGACCGAGCAGGCTCGCCACCAGCGCCAGGGAGTTCTTGACCCGATGGCTGACCTCCTGGGTCATGAGCCTGTTCCGCTCCTCCGCTTCGCGCTGCTCGGTGACATCGGTGTTGGTGCCGAACCAGCGCAGGATCCTGCCGTCGCTGTCGCGGATCGGCAGGGCGCGGGAGAGAAACCAGCGGTAGGATCCATCCTGGCCGCGAAGCGGAAACGTGTCCTCCCACGGCTCGCCCGTCTCGAAGGAGCGGCGGAAGCGTTCCACTACCCGCTCCACATGGTCGGGATGGTGCAGGGAGCGCCAGCCCCAGCCCTTGATCTCATCGAGGCTCATGCCCGTGTAGTCGAAGATGCGCTGGTTGTACCAATAGATCGAGCCGGACGCGTCGGCCATCCAGGCGAGCTGCGGGATGGAATTGGCCAAGGTGCGGAAGCTCTCCTCGCTCTCCTGCACCGCCCGCTCGACCCGGACCCGCTCCATGGCGACACCCAGGATGTTGGCCACGCCCTGCAGAAAGGCGATGTCGGCCTGGGTGAACTTGTGCTCCTGAGGGCTGTCGGCCTCAAGGACACCGAAGGACCAGTCACGCCCGCGGATCGGCACGTTGATCGCACGGCGAACGCCATGCTCGACCATGACCTGAGAAGCGCGGAATCTGTCCTCGCCCTCGGCAGCCGGCGCGCCGAGGTGGCTGGAGAGCACGGCCTCGCCGGTTCGGAAAACATAGCCTGCCGCAGATCCCAGATCGGCCGACGCACGCGCGTGCCCGACCACGCCGGGCCGCCAGCCGATGCCGGCCCGGAGGAAAAGCTTGTCCTCATCCGGGCGATACTCGAGCACCTTCGACAGCTCGCTTCCAAGGCCGTTGGCGCTGATCCTGCAGGCCTCCTGCAGAAGGGCATCGAGGTCCGTTGCCTGCAGTGCGAAGAGGCCGAAGCCCGCCAGAATCTCCTGTTGCCGGAGCCGGTGCGCCAGTTCCTCGGATCGGTTCGCCATGGGGAGGAGTTCGGCTCCTCTGGAAGGTGATTGGCTGCTGCTCACAAGCCGGACTCACGACATCATGTGAAAACGCTAACCTGTCGAAACGTGCGGCTGCGAAGCTCTGTTCCCCGCGCCTGTCCCCTTCCACGGACACATGACTGCCCAACGTCGAACGGCAGGAACAGCCGTCGACATGGCGAATTGACTCGATCTGAAGCCCTTGCCCTGCAACCGAGGAGGTTGGGATGTTGAATGGCTTGCGTGTTCTCGTGGTCGAGGACGATCCTGCCATCGCAACGGATATCAGCGACCTGATCGAACGGGCCGAGGGGGAGGTGATCGGTCCTGTCGGGTCGCTCCACGAGGCCAAGCAGACCGTCAAGGCCGATCAGGCCATCAACGCGGCGGTGCTCGACGTCAACCTGGGTGACGGGGATGTCACGCCCGTGCTGGAGTCCCTGCGTGCCCGGAAGGTCGGTGTCGTGGTCTATACCGGAAGCGCCGGATTGCCGTCGGGTGTGGGCGAGCGCCATCCCGATATCGTCGTGCTCCAGAAGCCCGTGCAGCCCGGCCGCCTGGTCGGCGAAATCCAGCGTGCCTGTCGCAGCGTTAGCGCGTGAGGGATCGCACCATCAGCGCGTGGCGATGGTGTGGAAGAAGCTGCCCGTCACGAGCCCGTTGCGATGGCCGGCGACGCCGAGGTCGTTGCCTTCGGCATCCGTGATCCTGGCGAAAGCCGCTTCCTCGGACGTGTCGCTCTGCGTGACCGAGGCATAATGGAATTCATGGCCGACGAGACGCGCGCCGGCCGATCCGAGCACGCCGTCGCGGAGGAGATGGGCGACCCTATAGCCGAGATGCATCCGGCGCTTGGCATAGCTCGTCTCAACCGGCAGGAGGCCCGCCATGGCATGAGCATGGCCCTCGGCGTCCTCCAGTGACTGCCCCAAAACCATGTAGCCGCCGCATTCTCCGTGAACCGGCCGGCGCGCCGCAAAGCTCCGCAGCCCCTCTAGAAACTGTCTGGCATCCGCGATGCGCCCCGCGTGAAGCTCCGGGTAGCCTCCGGGCAGCCAGCAGACATCGCAGTCAGACGGCGGAGGCTCGTCGACAAGCGGCGAGAAGGCGACGATCTCGGCCCCCGCCTTCCGCCAGCCGGCGAGCACATGCGGGTAGACGAAGGAGAAGGCCTGATCGGACGCCAGCGCAATGCGCTGGCCCGGCGGCGGCAGGGGAATCACATCATCATGGCTGTCGGCCTGCGTCGCGCGGGCGAGGGCCGTGAGTCGGTCGAGATCGACGGCGCTTTCCACCGCATCCGCCAAGCGCTCGAGTCGCGCGTCGAGTTCTTCGGTCTCGCCCGCCTGAACAAGGCCGAGATGGCGCTCGGGCAGGGCCAGATCCGTGTTGCGCGTAAGCGCACCGAGAACGGGCAGGCCGATGCGCGCCATCCCGTCCTCCACCAACCTGCGATGCCGTTCGCTCGCGACCTTGTTCAGCACCACGCCGGCCACATCGATCCGCGGGTCGAATCGGGCACAGCCGAGCGCGACGGCGGCGGCCGATTGCGCGTGTCCCGAGACGTCCAGAACCAGGATCACCGGCCAGCCGAGGAGAGCCGCGATGTCGGCGCTCGCACCTGTGCGGCCGATCTCCTGGCGGATGCCATCGAAGAGACCCATCGAGCCTTCGGCAATCACGAGATCGGCGTTGCCGGCAGCCTGAGACGCGATGGATCCAAGCAGTGGGACGCTCATGGCGAAGCTGTCGAGGTTGAAGCTCGGAGCCCCGGTGGCGGCTGCGTGAAACGCGGGGTCGATGTAGTCGGGACCGCATTTCACGCCGCGTACGTTAAGGCCTCTGCGGGCGAGTGCCCGCTGGAGGCCGAGCACGATGGTGGTCTTGCCCGAGCCTGAACGGGGCGCGGCGACGAGAACGCCGGGGCCGAGGCTCACTGGGCTGCCTCGCTGCCGAATTCGAGGAGGTGATTGGCGATGGCGGAGCGGAAGGCCGCGATGGCCCCGATGGCCACGATGGCGGGCGAGCGGATGAGGCCGTCCTCTGCGAGCTTCGGCAGGGTCGCGAGCGTTCCCTCCACGACGCTCTCCTTGGCGGTCGTTGCGCCATGAACCACGAGCGCCGGAGTATTACCCGCAAGCCCGCCCTCCATGAGGCCCTGCACGATGGAGGGCAAGTTCGCCACCGCCATGTAGAGCACGATGGGCGCGCCGGTGCGGGCGAGCGATTCCCATTCGATCTCCGCATCCGGGGCAGGGTGGCCGGTGGCCAGGATCACCGCGTGGTTCGTCTTGCGCATGGTCGCCGGCACGCCGTGGATGGCGAGCGAGGCGAGGCCGCTTGACACGCCCGGAACGATGCGGAAGGGAATGCCAGCCTCGGACAGGGCCAGCGCTTCCTCGCCGCCGCGTCCGAAGATGAAGGGATCCCCGCCCTTGAGCCGCAGCACCCGCTTGCCCTCGCGGGCGAGTTGGATCAGCCGCTCGCAGATGTCCCCCTGTGCCGCCGAAGGCTTGCCGCCGCGCTTGCCAGCGAACTCGAGAACGGCACCCTCGCGGGCGAAGGAGAGAACGGCGGGATCGACGAGGGCGTCGTAGACGATGACGTCCGCCTTCGCGAGGGCATTGAGGGCATGGATCGTGAGCAGGCCGGGATCGCCCGGGCCTGCGCCGACGAGCCAGACCGTGCCGGGCGCGAAGGGCGGCGTGAGGCGGGAGAGGGCGGTCATGCGGGTCTCCCGGCGGGATCGGTCGTGCCGAGATGGCTGTTGGAATTCATGGGGACGTTGTAAGAGGGCTTATGGACGAGAGTAAACCCGCCGGACCATTGCGCCGTGGCTGGACCACGGGCGCCTGCGCCACGGCGGCGGCCAAGGCGGCTTATCTGGGATGGCAGACGGGCGATTGTCCCGATCCGGTCGAGATCGTGCTGCCGGGCGGCGCCAGACCGGCCTTCTCCCTCGCACGCACCGAAAACATCGAAGGGGGCGCGCGGGTCGGCATCGTCAAGGATGCGGGCGACGATCCGGACGTAACCCATGGCGCCCTGGTGATCGCGACCGTCCGAGCCGGCGCACCGGGTTCCGGCGTGACGTTCCGGGCCGGTGAGGGCGTCGGCACCGTCACCCGCGCAGGCCTGCCCCTGCCGCCGGGAGAGCCCGCCATCAATCCGGTGCCGCGCCAGATGATCCGCGACAACCTGGAGGAGGCTGCGCGCAGCGTCAGTGGGCCCACGGACATCGAGGTCGAGATTTCCGTTCCCGGCGGCGAGGCCATCGCCCAGAAGACCCTCAATCCCCGTCTCGGCATCCTGGGCGGGCTGTCGATCCTCGGCACCACCGGCGTGGTGGTGCCTTATTCCTGCGCGGCCTGGATCCACAGCATCTATCGCGGCATCGATGTCGCCCGGGCCGGCGGTCTCGACCATGTGGCCGGCGCCACGGGCTCCACTTCCGAGAAGGCCGTGCAGGCGCTCTACAACCTGCCGGACCATGCCCTCATCGACATGGGCGACTTCGCAGGCGGCATGCTGAAATACCTGCGCCGCAATCCGGTGCCGAAGGTCACCATCGCGGGCGGCTTCGCCAAGATGACCAAGCTCGGCCAGGGCCTGCTCGACTTGCATTCGCGCTCCGGCGCGGTCGATCTCGCATGGCTGGCCGAGCGCCTGCATGAAGCCGGCGCCGAGCCATTCATCGCCGATCAGGCGCGTGGCGCCAACACGGCGCTCGAAGTGCTGGAGACCGCCAGAGGCCTCGGCCTTCCGTTGGCCGACCTGGTGGCGCAGCATGCGTGGAAGACTGCCGCCAAAGCCCTGCGCGGTGCCGATGTAGCCCTCGAGATCATCGTGTTCGACCGTGATGGCCAACTCGTGGGCCGCCTGCCGTTCCATCCGATTGCCTAACGCCGCATGTCTCATCGGTCGCCCTCACGGGCGCCGGGGCGAAAGCGCCGGTCGTAATCGGTCGAATAAAGCGCGCTGTCGCGGAAGTCCCTTGCATCCAGCGTGCGCCCCACAAGGATCAGCGCCGTGCGCTCCAGTTTCTCCGCGCACACCATGGCGGCAATCGTGGACAGCGTTCCCTTGATCACCCGCTCATCCGGCCAGGAGGCGCGCCAGACCACCGCTGCCGGACAATCGGCGCCGTAAGAAGGCAGCAGATCCTCGACCACCTGCTCGATCACGTGGATCGAAAGATGAATGGCGAGCGTCGCCTTTGTCTGCGCGAAGGTGGCAAGCCGCTCCGTCTCAGGCATGGCGGAGGCCCGGCCCGAGGTGCGGGTGAGCACCACCGACTGCCCGACCTCCGGCACCGTCAGCTCGCGTCCGAGGG
>JAESFL010000830.1_pt1 | contig 16146 bp, 14 predicted proteins | sample 9269401 | NCBI WGS metagenome assembly JAESFL01 (sample SAMN14506025, study PRJNA617098) | algae metagenome | isolation source: Gloeocapsa sp. UFS-A4-WI-NPMV-4B04 and co-occurring heterotrophs from desert... | place: USA: Utah | collected 2006-10-01 | reverse complement strand
AGGCTGTCGCGCCCAGCGCTCGGGATCACGATCGATACGAGCGGGCGTGCCGACACTGTGCGCCGCAGGGCGAAATGCTCGGGCGCCAGAGTGCGGATTGTGTCGAATCCGCCGGTGCGCCGGGCGCGCCCGGCGAGTGCGCGGGCCGCGGCCTCCGGGTCCGGCACGGCGGCGCAACGATGGCACAGCACCTGCGCGACGTGGCCGACGCGGTCGCTTCGCTCGGTCAGGCGGAGCGCGAGGTCGTACGTGGGTGCGCCCTCGCTCGCGGCCGGAAAACCGCCGACCGCCCGCGCCAGGGCGGTCCGGCAGAGGGCGAGGCTGCCGATATAGAAGCTGCCCTCCAGCGTCTCGGGCGACCAATCCGGCTTGAAGAACGGTTCGCAGCGGGCGCCGTCCGGTCCGATCCGGTCTTCGTCCGAGTAGAGCAGGTCGAGATCGGGCTCGCGGGAGATCCGCCGGACCAGGGCGAGGAGCGCGTGCGGCGCCAGCCGGTCGCCGGGCTCCATCGTGGCGAGAAACGGGCCGCGCGCCAGCGCCAGCGCTGCATCGAGGGAGGCGGCGGTGCTCTCGGCGGCCGGTAGCAGACGGATGCGGTCGTCCTCCGCCGCCAGCGCTCGGAGGGCGGCCGATGGCACGGCGGCGAGGCACAACTCCCAATCCGGGTAGATCTGTGCCCGCAGGCTCGCGACCGCCTCCGTGAGGTGATCGGGAGCAGCGTCGCCCGCCGCCATCAGAAGCGAGATCAGCGGGCGCTCCGACAGGGCCACGACCTGCCTGCGCAGAGCCTCGGCCGAGGGCAGGGCGCTCGCTTCGACGGCCTGAAGCCAGGCGGCGTAGGTCGCGGGCGGGCGCCGGGTCTGCGCGGCGCGGGTGAGGCGGCGCCAGATCTCCCGCGGTGGGACGCTGCGCGCCAGCCCGAAGGCGCGCCGCAGGAGGCACAGCGGCCGGCGCTCCTGAGGCGGCAGCCGTTCGATGACCTTTTGCGCCGACAGGACCGCCGCCGTGATCCGGCCCACCGGCTCGACCCGCACGGCGTCGAGGCGGAAGCGCGGGCCGGCCTCGGCGGCTTCCAGGCGGAGGGCGCGGGTGCCGGGCGGCAGGCGGATCAGGTCGTCGGTGCCGCCCTCCCGCCGGGTGAGTCGGTAGCGGCGCGGCTCCGCTTCGCCCACGGTCTCGACGACAAGCATCGGCCCCACCGCCTCCGGGCGGCAGCGAACGCGGATGCGCCCGCCGGACAGCGCCGCCACCACCGCCGCCGGGCCGAAGGCGAAGGTCGGATCGGGGCCGGTCGCGGTCCAGGCCCCGTCATCGGCGGCGCGGTGCAGGTCGCGCAGGGGATAGAGGCCGAGCGCCTCGCGACGCCTCATCGGATCGGCCCGTTGTCTCGGTTGCGGTGGTCGCTCATGCGGCGCCGGAATCCATGAAATCGGCCGCGCCGTGAAGTGATTTCTCGAATGAGTTGTGTCTTGCCGCCTCGGACGCGGCAAAGCGAAACAATTCTGTCATCGAAGTTTCATCGCCCGTCGGCAGATGCTTGGCGCGCGGGCCGCCCGAGGGCATCCTCTCGGGCAGCGTTCGAGCCCGCGCGTCCGCGAAGGGAAACCGGATCATGTCGGCGGCAAACGAAGCGCTCGCCGTGGCGGCGCAGGGCGAAGCCCCCGGTCAGCCGAGCGGTCGCGGCGCGAAGGACAAGGTGGGCAAGACCGTCAAGCGGCTGCGCCCCCCGGCCGCCAAGAGCGTCGGCTGGGCGCTGGTCCAGGCGGCGCGGTTGCATCGCGCCCGGGTCGGTGACCGGCTCGCCGAACTCGACCTGTTCGCCGGTCAGGAGCAGGTGGTGCAGGCGCTCGCCGCCGCCGGCAGCATGACCATGGGCGATCTTGCCGCCACCCTGCGGGTGCGCCCGCCGACCGCCTCCAAGACGATCTCCCGGCTCGCCGCCCTGGGCTTCGTCGAGCGCCGGGCCGAGGCGGGGGACGGCCGCATCGTGCGCGTGCGCCTGACCGAGACCGGGATGGCCAAGGCCGCCGCGATCGAGCGGATCTGGGACGAGGTCGAGGCTGAACTGCTCGAAGATTTCGACAACAAGGAGCGCCGCCGCCTGCGCAAGCTCCTGCGCCGCGTCGCCCGCAACCTCGCGGAGGCCGCCGGCGTGAGCGGCCACGAGGAAGCCGACCAAGAAATCGACGGCGACGACGAGGACGAGGCCCTGCTGGGGCCGGCGGCCTCCGACGCCGTGGCGCAGTCGTAGGATCCGCCGGTCCGCAGCGCTCCTTCCGCCCGTCACAGGATCGGTCGATCCCGGCCCGACGATTCAGGCCCGGCCGACCGGCACCATGTCGGCGAGTTCGCGCCGTGCGGGGCGGGTGAGGGCGGCGGCCAGCATTGCTTCCAGGACGATGAGGTCGGTTTCCGGGTCGGGCTCCCACCCGCAGGTGCAATGTCCCTCGGGGCCGTGTGCGGCGGCCACCTGCCGGTAGAGCGTGCCGACGGTGCGCGCCGCCGCCTCGAGCGCGGCCATGACGTGCATCGGCTCGCGCTGGAGCGCCTGCCAGAAGGCGACCGTGAGCGCTCGCTCCAGCGTTCCCTGCGCATGCCGCTCTGCCGCGTCGGGCGGTGAGGTGACGAGGCCGGCGCTCATGCCTGCCCTCCCGCCCGCGCCTCGGCCCGCACCCGTGCGCGGGCTTCGACTGGCACCATCCGCGGCTTTGTCGCGTCGCCGGGCTCCAGCCCCACCAAGGCTTCGAGGCCGCCCCGGCTCAGGCCGAGGGCGGAACCGTCCCACCACGCGAGACGCACCGATTCGAGCAGGGCGTCGAGGGCGCTGAGCCAAGCGGACGGGCTGTGGGAAGCGGGCAGCGTATCGCCACGCGGGAGCCACGGTGTGCCGTGGGAAGCGTTCGGGAACGGGAGGATGTGTGCCATGCGTTCACCATGGATCTAACTGTAGATCCGACGCAAGTGATCTTCAAAACATTGGAAATGCTTTAAATGAGTTCTGTTTTGATCCGCTGAAATATAGATTTAGAACAATTCAATCGGTCGAAAAAAGAGCCTGTCGCGTCTCGGCTTGGCCCGCCCGGTCAGCGGACCGGTTGATCGAAGGACGTGGCGGGATAAGGCTCGCCCCTGAGGGTGAAGTGCCACCATTCCTGCGCGTAGGGGGCGAAGCCGGCGCGAATCATCGCGTCGCGCAGACGGCGGCGGTTGCGGGCCTGCTCCGGGGCGAGGCCCGTAAACTCGGTCGCGGAGGCCTCGTCGAAGAGGTCGAAGGGCGTGCCCATGTCGAGTTCGATGCCGTCGGTGCGGCGTATCAGCGTCAGATCCACCGTCGAGCCGCGGGAATGAGAGGAGCGCTCGGCGATGTAGCCGAGGCGGAACAGGTCCGCCTTGTCGGTCCGCGGGTAGTAGGCGGCCTTCATGCGCGTGTCGGCGGGGTCGCGCGCCCAGGCGGCGAAGTCGGCCACCGCCCGGCGCGGGCGGTAGCAGTCGAACACCTTCAGGCCGAGCCCTTCCGGCGCCAGCGAGACCTGGACCGCCGCCAGCGCACGGGCCGCCTGCGGCGTCAGCAGGCAGCGCGGCGCCTCGTAGCCGGCCACAGGCCGGCCGATGAAATTGTTGGACCCGGCATAGCGCATGTCGAGGACGAGACCCGCCACGACGCCGCTCGCATCGACGAAGGGGCCGGCCTCCGCCGCGGCGGGCTGAGCGGCAGCGAGGGCGAGCCCCGTCACAAGGGTGCGCATCAGGCGCGCCATGCTAGCAGCCCCGCCCCGGCGGCGATCAGCCCGACGCCGGCCCAGTGATGCGGCGCGAGGCGCTCGCCGAGGAAGAGGACGCCGAACAAAGCCACCAGCACGACGCTCAGCTTGTCCAGCGGCGCGACGCGGCCGGCATCCCCCAGCGCCAGCGCCCGGAAGTAGCAGAGCCAAGACGCACCGGTGGCAAGCCCCGACAGGATCAGGAAGACAAGATTTCTGGTGGAGACGCGGGCGAGATCCGGCATCTGCCCGGCGACGGCGACGATGGCGCCCGTCAGCATCAGGATCACGATGGTTCGGATGAAGGTCGCCACATCCGGCGCGACGCCGTCGATCCCGACCTTGGCGAGGATCGCGGTGGCGGCGGCGAACCCGGCCGACAGCAGGGCCCAGAAGCGCCACGACGAGAGCAGGTCGCTCAACGAAAGCCTCCCTAAAGGGCGTGGCGCATCACGATCAGCGCCAGGGCGAGCCCGCCGATGCCCGCCAGAACCGAGACGAGCACGTAGGCGAGCGCCGCCATCCAGTCGCCCCGCTCCATCAGGGTGACGGCTTCGAGGGAAAAGGTCGAGAAGGTGGTGAAGCCACCCAGGATCCCGGTGGCCACGAACAGCCGCGCCTGGGGCGGCCCACCGCGTAGTGCCATCCAGCCGGTAACGACCCCCATCAGCACCGAGCCGACGACGTTGATGCCGAGCGTTCCCCACGGGAAACCTGCCCCGAGCCGCACGGCCCAGAGGTTGATCCCGTGGCGCATCACACCGCCGAGGCCGGCACCGAGGAAAACGAGGAGGCTGTTCAAGGCGAAGGCTCGGGGATGGAGGCGCAGTTGGGACGCCGGCGTGCAAGGCGCGTGCAGGTCTAGCGCATCGGTGTGGACAAGGGGCAGATACAAAAAGAAGCCCGCCGGCTTCGCAGCCGGCGGGCTTCGTAGGGTTCTCGGCAACGATGGGCCTCAAGCCTCGCCGATGATCTTGTCCGGCGTGATCGGCAGGTGGCGGATGCGCTTGCCGGTGGCGTGGAAGACCGCGTTCGCGATCGCGGCGGCCACACCGACGATGCCGATCTCGCCGAGGCCCTTCACGCCGAGGGGGTTCGCCTTGTCCTCCTCGTCGACGAAGATCACGTCGATGTCGTGGATATCGGCATGCACCGGCACGTGGTACTCGCCGAGATTGTGGTTCATGAACCGGCCGATGCGGTGGTCGAGCATCGATTCCTCGTGCAGGGCCGAGCCGATACCCATGACGACGCCACCGAGGATCTGGCTGCGGGCCGTCTTGAGGTTGATGATCTTGCCCGCCGCGATGGCCGAGACCACGCGGGTGCAGCGCACTTGGCCGAGTTCCTCGTCGATCTTCACCTCCGCGAAGATCGCCGAGTGGGTATAGGCCTCGTATTGTTGGGCGAAGTCCTTGTCCGGAGAGGCCTCACCCGTCGCCTCAAGCTTCTGCGTGCCGGTCGCCTTCAGGACGTCGGTGAGTGCCACGCTCTTGGACGGATCGCCCGCCACCTCGATGCGGCCGTTCGAAAACACCACGCGCTCGAAATCGGCGTTGGCGAGCGGTGAGTTCTCCATGCCGCGGGCAAGCTTGAAGGCCTGCTCGGCGATGTCGCGGCAGGCCTTCATCACGGCGGTGCCGGAGGAGGCCGCCGTCCACGAGCCGCCTGCCACGGGCGCCTTGGCGAGCGTGGTGTCGCCGAGCTTGGTCGTGACGTGGTCGAGCGGCAGCCCCAGCGTGTCGGCGGCGATCTGGGTCAGGATCGTGTAGGTGCCGGTGCCGAGGTCGCCCGTCTGGTTGCCGACTTCGAGCCGGCCGTCCGCGGTGAGCACGGCATGCGCGCTCGACTGCATCATCATCGATTCCCAGATGCCGGTCGCCATGCCCCAGCCGACCAGTTCCCGGCCCTCGCGCATGGAGCGCGGCTCCGGCGTGCGGCGGCTCCAGCCGAAGCGCTCGGCGCCCTGGCGGAAGCAGTCCTTGAGCGCCTTGGAGCCGAATGGCTTCTCCTCGGTCGGGTCGCTCTCGGTGTAGTTCTTCAGGCGAAGCTGGATCGGATCCTGGCCGGTGGCATAGGCCAGTTCGTCCATCGCCGTCTCGATGGCGTAGACGCCGGTCACGGCGCCGGGCGCGCGCATGTCGCCGGGCGTCGGGGTGTCGAGCTTGGCCAGGCTATAGGTCAGTTTGACGTTGTCGCAGTCGTAGAGCACGCCCGACCAGTTGACGACGACCTCCTGATAATCCTCGTAAGCTGAGGTGCCCTGCACCGCGTCATGCTTGAGCGCGGTGAGCTTGCCCGAGCGGTCGGCACCCAGCGACACGGTCTGGAGCGCCTCCGAGCGGTAGGTGAAGGACCACATCTGGTCGCGGGTCAGCGTCACCCGCACCGAACGGCCGAGATCTTTTGCGGCCAGCATCGCCAGGAAGAGCTGGTATTGCGGGCGCAAGCCCGAGCCGAAGCCGCCGCCGAGATAGGGGTTCAGCACCCGCACCTGCTCCGGCTTCAGGCCGAAGGCGCTGGCGATGTAGTCGTGGGTGTTCGAGACGCCCTGGATCTTGTCGTAGACGGTGTAGGTGCCGTCCTTCTCCACGACGACCGTGGAGGCATGCGGCTCCATCGGGTTGTGGTGCTCGTCGGCCATCCGGTACTGGCCGTTGACGCGGATCTCGGCCGCGTCGAACACCGTCTCGGCGTTGCCCCACGGCTCCGGCGGCGGCTTGATGCCGGCCCGCTTCATCGGCGGATCGTAGGCCTCGGGTGCCTGCGCCGAGAGGTCGGTGCGCGGCGCCACGACTCCGTAATCGACCCGCACCAGGGAGGCGGCATAGCGCGCCGTCTCGAAATCCTCGGCGACGACGAGGGCCACCGGCTGGCCGGAGAAGACGATGCGGTTGGTCGCCAGCGCCTGGAACGGTGCACCGGGGGGCGCCACCGCGTCCTGGTAATCCTCCGGGTTGTCGGAGGTGGCTGGGCGGTTCTCGTGGGTGATCACCTTGATGACGCCGGGCACGGCCTCCGCGGCCGAGGCGTCGATGCTCCGGATGCTGCCCTTGGCGATGGCGCTCGATACCACCACGCCGTAGGCGAGATCGGGGGCGGCGAACTCGCCGGCGTACTTGGCGAGGCCGGTGACCTTGGCCGGGCCGTCGACGCGGCTGACGGCGCTGCCGACGAAACGGTCGCGGCCAGCCGCCGTGCTGATCTGAACGGTCATGGCTGCTCCTTACTGGATGCGCTTGTCGGACTGGGACTGGGGCGTACCGGCGGAGGCCTGTTCCAGGCCGCGGACGATGGCGCGGCGCGCCAGCTCGATCTTGAAGCCGTTGGTCGCCTGCGGCTTGGCCTCGCGCAGGATCAGGTCGGCGGCCGCCTTGAACGTCTCGCGGGTGGCAGGTTTGCCCTGCAGCAGCGCCTCGGCCTCGGTGTTGCGCCAGGGCTTGTGGGCGACGCCGCCGAGCGCGAGGCGCGCGGTGCGGATCGTTTGCCCGTCGAGTTCGAGCGCGGCGGCGACCGAGACCAGCGCGAAGGCGTAGGAGAGGCGGTCTCGCAACTTCAAGTAGGTGTGGTGCGTGCCGGCAAAGCCGTTGGCCGGCAGATCGATGGCGACGATGATCTCGCCGGGTGCGAGGTTGGTGTCTCGGGAGGGCTCGTCGCCCGGCAGGCGATGGAACTCGGCGAACGGGATCGCGCGGTCGCCCTGCGGCCCGCTCACCTGCACCGTCGCCTCGAGAGCCGCCAGCGCCACGCACATGTCGGAGGGGTGGGTGGCGATGCAGTGCTCGCTGGTGCCGAGGATCGCGTGGATGCGGTCGACGCCGCCGATCGCCGAGCAGCCGGTGCCGGGCTCGCGCTTGTTGCAGGGCGTGGCCGTATCGTAGAAGTAGTAACAGCGAGTGCGCTGCAGCAGGTTTCCGCCGGTGGAGGCCGCGTTGCGCAGCTGCGCCGAGGCGCCGGCCAGGATCGCGTCCGACAGCAGCGGGTAGCGCTCGCGGATCCGCGCATCGTAGGCCAGCGTCGCGTTGGTCACGAGCGCACCGATGCGAAGGCCGCCGTCGCTCTCCTCGATCTTGTCCAGCGGCAGGCGGGTGATGTCGATGAGCTTGCCCGGCCGCTCGACGTCGTACTTCATCAGGTCGATGAGGTTGGTGCCCCCCGCGATGAAGCGGGCCGCCGGGTCGCTGCCCAAAGCCTGCACCGCCTCCGCCACCGTGCTGGGGCGGACGTAATCGAAGCGGTTCATCGGGCGTCTCCCTGGTGCATGACCTCTTCGATGGCATCGACGATGTTGGTGTAGGCGCCGCAGCGGCAGATGTTGCCGCTCATCGCCTCGCGAATCTCGTCTCGGGTCTTGGCATGGCCCTCGTTCATCAGGCCGACCGAGGAGCAGAGCTGGCCCGGCGTGCAGTAGCCGCACTGGAAAGCGTCGTGCTCGACGAAGGCTTCCTGGATCGGGTGGAGGCTGTTCTTGCCCTCGCGCTGGGCGAGGCCGGCGAGCCCCTCGACGGTGGTGATCTCGGCGCCGTCCTTCATCACCGCGAGCGTGAGGCAGGAATTGATGCGCGTGCCGTTCACGAGCACGGTGCAGGCGCCGCACTGGCCGTGGTCGCAGCCCTTCTTGGTGCCGGTGAGATCGAGGCGCTCGCGCAGGAGGTCGAGCAGCGTGGTCCAGGGTGCCACCTGAAGCGCGCGCCGTTCGCCGTTGATGGTGAGCGTGATGCCGATTGTCCCGACGGCCCCGGGCGAACCGCTGTCGATGAGCATGGTGACATCCGTGATGAGGCGCGGTGCCCGCACGGACGACACGCGAGGCTTCGCGGTGGCTGTGCGGAAAGCGCGTCTTGGAAGGGCGCGGGCTCGGGGCCCGCACCGGGTCGTGTCGATAACCATTCCAAGGTGGCCCTGTTCCGCTTCCCTCTTGGGAGGGGCGGTGCACTCCGATCACGGACCGGCGAGGCATGCGAGGACGCTTCCCGGCCGGGTGGCATTCGGCGGCGGGGTTACGTGGAACGCGAAGCTCGGCTAACGCTTCGCGCACGCCGACTTCGAGGAGCCGCCATGGCCGACGCACTCGACCCCGTCCTCAACGACATCGACCGCGATCTGGACAACAGCCTGGAACGGCTGTTCGCGTGGCTGCGTATCCCCTCGATCTCGACGGATTCCGCCTACGCCGGCCATTGCCGCGAGGCGGCGCAGTGGCTCGAAGGAAACCTGACGGCGCTCGGCTTCGAGACCAGCGTCGAGGAGACCTCGCTCCATCCCGTCGTGCTCGCGCATCGCCCGAAGCCGGGGGCGCCGCACGTGCTGTTCTACGGCCATTACGACGTGCAGCCGGTCGATCCGCTGAACCTCTGGACGACGCCGCCCTTCGAGCCGCGCATCGATGAGATGGACGGCACGAAGCGGATCGTCGCCCGCGGCGCATCCGATGACAAGGGTCAGGTGATGACCTTCGTCGAGGCCTGCCGGGCGCATCTCGCCATGAACGGCGATCTGCCGGTCGGCGTCACCATCCTGATCGAGGGGGCCGAGGAGAACGGCTCGCAGGGCCTGCCCGAATGGGTCGAGGCCAACCGCGACCGGCTCAAGGCCGACGTGGCGCTCGTCTGCGACACCGGCATGTGGGACCGCGAGACGCCGCAGATCACCACCTCGCTGCGCGGGCTTGCCTATTACGAAGTGAAGGTGACCTGCGCCGACCGCGACCTCCATTCCGGCTTCTTCGGCGGCGCCGCGGCGAACCCGATCCACGTGCTGTCGCGGATCATCGCCGACCTGCACGATACAGAGGGGCGCGTCACCCTGCCGGGCTTCTACGACGGCGTGCGCGAGCCGCCGCCCGAGTTGCTGGAGCAGTGGCGCGGGCTCGGCCTGACGCCCGAGAAGTTCCTGGGGCCGATCGGTCTCAGGGAGCCGGCGGGCGAGCGCGGGCGCCTGCCGATCGAGCTGATCCAGTCGCGTCCGGCCTGCGACGCCAACGGCATCATCGGCGGCTATACCGGCGAGGGTACCAAGACCGTCATCGCGAGCCAAGCCTCGGCGAAGGTCTCGTTCCGCCTCGTGGACGAGCAAGACCCGGAGCAGCTCTCGAAGACCTTCGAGGCCTTCGTGCGCGCGCGCGTGCCCGCCGACTGCTCGGTCGAGGTGATCTGCTACAAGGGCTCGCGGGCGGTGGCGCTGCCCTACGACATGCCGCAGCTCGCCGCGGCGCAGGCCGCTCTCTCGGCGGAGTGGGGCCGCGCGGCCGTGGCGGTGGGGGCCGGCGGATCGATCCCGATCGTCGGCGATTTCAAGCGCATCCTCGGCCTCGACACCCTGCTGATCGGCTTCGGCCTCGACGACGATCGCATCCACTCGCCCAACGAGAAGTACGAGCTGACGAGCTTCCACAAGGGCACCCGCTCCTGGGCGCGGATTCTCTCGGCACTGGCGCAGGCATAAGCGGCTGCGATGAAGGCGGAAAATCCCACCCGCTCCCCTCATCCCGAGGGGCCCGTGCCAGCGGGCCTCGAAGGATCCTCCAGAAGGCGCGCGGTCCCTGGACAATTCTTCGTGGCCGCTGTGTGGCACCTCAGGGTGAGGCTTTGGGTGGGAGGCTCGGTGGTCTCATCGACCCGCGGCGCGAAGGCATGAGCGCGGCTGCACTGTCGCCGCCGATGGAGAAGCCCGTCCCCGGTCGGCTTGTCGAGGCTGCGCCCGGCGCCTGCGTGCTGCGTTTCCCCCTGCCGCCTTCGCTGCCGATTCCGCTGCACATCGCGGCGCCGGAGAAGGTGCGGCTGGTGACCTGGGTCTTTTCCGGCCTAGAGGCGGGGGCGCCGGACGGGCCTGTCTGTTTGCTCGTGCTCGAAGCGGAGAGCGCCGCCCTGCGCGGGGGCGTGACCCTGGCCACCCACTTCCGCGACCTCGTGGTACGGCCCGAGCCGGCCTCGGGTGATGCCCTGTCTCCGGCCGAACGGACGCTGCTTGCGGGGGCGCTGCTCTCGGCGGGTACGGCCGGGCTCGCGCCGCTCGGATGCCTATTCGGCCTCCTCGAGCCGGCTGTGACCGCGCTGCCGGTCGCCGAGGATGCCCCGGACCTCGCCGAGGGAGAGGGTGGCTGGTCGCTCGGCGGCACCGCGGTGCCGCACGGCCTGCTGTATCGCGTCCGCGCGGGCTGGGGATGCGCCCGGGTCGCGCAGGCGCGCCTGCGCTTCGGCCGGCACCCGCGCCAGCACCTGACGCTCGAAACCCTCTGGGGCGCGGCGCCCGAGGGACTGCCCGAGCGCTCCTTCGCGCTCCACGCCCACGGCTTCACGGCATTGACGACATGGGCCTCCTGATGCCGCTTGAAAGCGCGGAGAGGCCCGCAATCCTCGTCCTCGCGCCGATGCCGGCGGCGCCTGTGAGCGCCGGCAACCGGCGCCGGCTCGCCGCCACCTGCGAGGCGCTGACCCGCGGCGGTTTCGCCATCGACCTCGCCTATTACGCCCACGAGGATCAGATCTACCGCCGCTTCGGCCAGCACCCGCCGACCGATCTTCTGGGTATGGAAGCGGCGTTTCGGAACGTCTTCCTGATCGAGGCCCGCACCGTCATCCCGCTCAAGACGCGTTCGAAGGCGTTCGGGATCGACGAATGGTGCCCCGACGAGGTCGGTGACTTCGTCGCGTGGTATTTTTCGGCCTATCCCGGCACCGGCGCCGCGCTGGTGAACTACGTCTTCCTCTCGCGCGCCCTGGAACGAGTGCCGCCGGGCGTGCTCAAGCTCATCGATACGCACGACCGCTTCGCCGGCCGCCAGAACCAGTACCGGCCGTTCCGGGCCGAGCCGAACTTCTTCTACACCGACGCGGCCGGCGAGGCGGCGGGGCTCACCCGCGCCGACATCGTGCTGGCGATCCAGGCGGCGGAAGCCGACTATTTCGCGAACCTGACCGACCGCCGCGTCCTGCTGCTGCCGCCGCATTTCCCGGCGCAGAAGCCCTTCGCAGGGCCGGAGCGGGTGGTGCGCATCGGCTTCCTCGGCCACGGCAACGACCCGAATCTCTTTTCCATCGGCCGTTTTATCCGCGCTTGGCGCGATGGCTGGACGCCGGACAATCCCGAACTCGTCATCGCCGGCGAGATCTGCCGCAGCCTGTCCGGCGTCGAGGGGCCGGGCGTGCGCCTCCTCGGCTATCTCGACCGGCTGGAGGATTTCTACGCGCAGGCCGACCTCGTCGTGGCACCGATGCTGATGGGGTCCGGGCTCAAGATGAAGGTCGGCGAGGCGCTTTCCTTCGGCCGTCCGGTCATCGGCACGGAGATCGGCCTGGAGGGTTTCGCGCCGGTCGAGCCGGCCCATCGCTGCCGGGACGCGGAGGCGGTGAAGCAGGCGGTGCTGGCCGTGGCCGAGAATGCCGAAGCCCTGACTCGGCTGACGCGGGCGAGCGAGCGGCTGTTCACACGCTACGCCGAGACGGCCTTGGCGGCGGAGGCGCAGTTGATCGCGCTTCTGGAAGCGCACGAACGTGAACGCACATCCCGCTCTCCCCGCCCACGAGGAGAGCGGGATGCTCAACCGGATTCGACCTCGATCGTCGGAGGCGGCCTCGTCCTGACCTGCGAGACGTCTGCCCGCTCCCTACCGGCCGCCGACCCCGACCTCGGCGTGCTGGTCGCCACCGAACGGCGACCCGGACACGGGACGGCGGCGGTCTACACGCCGTTGCGGCACCGCTGGTTCACCCGCGCCGAGGCATCGGCCGCTGGCGATCCGCCGGATCTCGGCGCACTCGACGTCGCCCTCTCGCCCGAATGGGTGCGTGACCGAACCCTGCCGCCGGCTGCCCGCACGGCGCTCGCCCGCGCCTTTGCCCGGATGCAGGCGGATTGGGAAACGGAAGGCCGCATCGTCGGATGCGCGGGGGACCGCCTCGAGATCGCGACCCTGCTGCCCGGCGTGCTCGTCGGCGGCACCCATCCGGCCGCAATCTTCCTGATCACGGGGGAGGGGGCTTCCGAACTGCGCCTGGAGCGGGTCACGCCGCTTCATCGGCGCGAGATCCACGCCTATGCCGACCGAACGGGGCGCCTGCCCGCGCCGCTGCCGGTGAGCCTGTCGCTGCGCGGGACGGCGCCTGCGGGCGAAGGGTGCCTCCTGTTCCTCACCGATGACGGCATCGGCCGGATCACCCTGCCGGAGGAAGCGTGCCTCTCATGAGCGAGACTCCCGCCGTCCCCCAGCTCGACACGGTCGATCCCGGCACCGGCCGCCGCGCGGCGCTGGCCGAAGCGGCGCTGATCTGGGACGCGATCCACCGCAATGGCGTGCGTCTCGTCTTCGCGCCTGAGCCCGATCCCGAAATCTCCATCGTCATCGTCGCCCGCGATGCCCGCCACCTCCTGGCGCTCACCCTCTACCGCCTCTGCGCGGGCCAAAAGCTGGCGGGCGTCCGCTTCGAGGTGGTGCTGGTCGACAATGCCTCGGCACCGGAGACCCGCGCCCTCTACGCGCATCTCGACGGGGTGACGCTGATCGAGAACGCCACCAACACCGGCTTCGGCCCCGCCTGCAATGCCGGCGCGGCGCGGGCGCGGGGGCGCTTCATCCTGTTCCTCAACCCCGATGTCGACCTCCTGCCCGGTGCCTTGGCGGCGATGGTCGCGGCCTTCCGCGATCACGAGGGCACCGGCATCGTCGGCGCCCGCCTCGTCTTCCCAGGCGGCGTGCTGCAGGAATCCGGCGCGGGGTTTCGCGACGACGCGGGGCTCACTCACCCCCACGGTCGCGGCAACGCCGACCCCTTCGCCCCGAAGCACGCCGCCACCCGCGATGTCGGCTACGTCTCGGGCGCCGTACTGATGATCGACCGGGCCCTGTTCAAGGCGCTCGGCGGCTTCGATCCGCTCTTCGCGCCGGCCTATTTCGAGGACACGGATCTCTGCCTGCGCTGCCATCAGGCCGGGCGTCGCGTCATCGTGCAGCCGCGGGCGGTCGCGATCCACTACGAGAACGCCACCAGCGCCCGCCGCGAGGACGTGGAGGCGCTGCTCGACCGCAACCGCGCCCGCTTCCTCGATCGCCACCGCTCAAGCCTGTTCGCGCAGGGGCCGCAGCCGCGCGGCTCCGGCCTCCTCGACCACGATCCCTGGCGCCTACGGGTGCTCTACGTCGACGACCGGGTGCCGCATCTCGATCTCGGCGCCGGCCTGCCGCGGGCCAACGCCATCCTCAACGCCATGGCAGAGCTCGGCTACGCCGTGACCTTCTTCCCGAATTACGAGGCGGATGCCGAGGAGGCGCAGCGCTACCGCGACCTCGATGAGCGCATCGAGATTTCTTACGCCAGCGGCGACGACGGCTTTGCCCGCCTGATCGCCGAACGGCGCGACCATTACGACGTGCTCTGGGTGAGCCGCCCGCACAACATCCTGTTCGTCACCCAGGCGCTGCACGCCGCCGGGCTCGATCCGCGCGGCTTCGTGCGCTCGCGGGTGATCTTCGATTCGGAGGCCCTGTTCGCGCTGCGCGACTTCGTGACCGAGGCCGCGAGCACGGGCAGCGCGACTGCCGCGGATCTGGCATGGCAGGCGGAGCGCGAGACACGCCTGTTCGGGCTCGCCGACGCGGTGGTCTGCGTCTCGCCCGCCGAGGCGCGGGTGCTCGCCCGCTACAGCGCCTGCAACGCCACCGTCCTCGGCCACGCCCTGACCCCGCCGGAGGCACCGACGCCGGATTTTTCCCAGCGCGCGGGCTTCGTCTTCGTCGGCGCGCTCGCCCGCGAGGGCCAGCCCAACGTCGATTCCCTCGACTGGTTTTTCGAGCAGGTCTGGTCGCTCGTGCGCGCGGCGCTGCCGGGGGCGGCACTGACGATCGTCGGCGGCATCGCGCCGGAGATCCGGGAGCGCTACGCGCGCGAGCCGGGCGTGGAGGTGACCGGCCGAGTGCCGCAGACCGAGCCCTTCCTCGACGCCGCCCGCGTCTTCCTGGCCCCGACGCGCTTCGCCGCCGGCATTCCGCACAAGGTTCACGAGGCGGTGGCACGGGGGCTCCCCTGCGTCGTCACGCCGATTCTCGCCGATCAGGTCGGCTGGACGGACGGAACCGGCTTCCTCGTGCGTGACTGGCGCGACCCGAAACCCTTCGCCGCGGCGCTGGTGGCGCTGCACGAGGACGCCGCGTTGTGGGACTCGGTCCAAGCGACGGGGTTCGAAACCATCGCCGCGGATTGCGACGCCGGCGCCTTTACCGCGTCGATCCGCTCGCTCTGCGAGGCGCAGGTGGTGGCATGAGCGCGTCGCCCCTCGCCCGCCTCGTCGGCCTCGCCACCGGTGCCTTGCGCCGCGCCGTGATCGGCCGCGTGCCGAAGCTGTTTGATGCCGACTATTATCGTGAGCGCAATCCGGGCGTGGCGCGCAGCGGCCTCGACCCCTTCCTGCATTACGCGTGGTTCGGCGCCCGCCGGGACCGCAATCCGAGCGCGGATTTCGACACCGCCTTCTACCGCCGCCAGAGCGGCCGGACCCGACTCGATCCGGTCCGCCATTATGGGCAGATCGGCGCGGCGCAGGGCCTCGACCCGAGCCCCGGCTTCAGCACCAGCCTCTATCTCGCCCGCTACCCCGACGTGGTCGCGGCGGGGATCAACCCACTTCTGCATTTCCGCACCGACGGCCAACGGGAGGGCCGCGAGGCGGCACCCTCACCGATCGAGCCCGACCGCCTGCGGGCGCTCAACGGCGTGGCGGAGGATCACACCCGCACCCTGCCCGAAGCCGGGGGCGGGCGCTTCGTTCTGACGCTGCTGCGGGACAGCCCCCTCGATCGTGGGGCGGAGTTCGCACCGCGCTTCTGCCTCCAGCTCTGCGTCGACGGCGTCGAGTACGACGCCCTGCTCGACGCCTTCCGCGCTTTCGAGGCCGGTTCGCAGGCCGCGCTCGCTCTGGAGATCGACACAGGCGCCGGCCCGCACCCGCCGATGCCGACCCAACTTCTCGCCTTCGAGCGCTGCTTCATCGCGCGCTCGGGCGACGGCCGGGTGCTGGGCCTGCGCTACGCCGAGTTGCGGGCCTGGGACCTGCGCCTCAAGCGCCCCGGTGTGGCGGCCGTGTTTTCCGGCGGCCATTTTTCCGCTCGGTCGCTCGCGACGGGGGAGGGGTGGCCCATTCCCTGAGGCGGATTTCGGGAAACGGCGGCGGCGACACGGGTTCCTCAGCCGAAGAACGCGAGCAGGGATCGCCACCATGAGCATCGATGACCATCAACCGCGCGAGGAGCGCCCCGACTCGACCGGCCCCAACGCCCGGCCGCGCGACACCACCATCGGCCAGACCGGCGAGGGCATCCCCGACGATAGCGGGCAGCCGGTGCGGGTCGACGAGGCCGAGGCCAAGCGGATCGAGGAGAAGATCCGGGCGCTTT
>JAESFL010000829.1_pt1 | contig 16151 bp, 14 predicted proteins | sample 9269401 | NCBI WGS metagenome assembly JAESFL01 (sample SAMN14506025, study PRJNA617098) | algae metagenome | isolation source: Gloeocapsa sp. UFS-A4-WI-NPMV-4B04 and co-occurring heterotrophs from desert... | place: USA: Utah | collected 2006-10-01 | reverse complement strand
CACCTCTAACTTACAAAGCCGCCTACGTGCGCTTTACGCCCAGTAATTCCGAACAACGCTAGCTCCCTCCGTATTACCGCGGCTGCTGGCACGGAGTTAGCCGGAGCTTATTCTCCCGGTACTGTCATTATCATCCCGGGTAAAAGAGCTTTACAACCCTAAGGCCTTCATCACTCACGCGGCATTGCTGGATCAGGCTTTCGCCCATTGTCCAATATTCCCCACTGCTGCCTCCCGTAGGAGTCTGGGCCGTGTCTCAGTCCCAGTGTGGCTGATCATCCTCTCAGACCAGCTAAAGATCGTAGCCTTGGTAGGCCTTTACCCCACCAACTAGCTAATCTTACGCGGGCTCATCCTTTGGCGATAAATCTTTGGACCGAAGTCATTATCCGGTATTAGCTCAAGTTTCCCTGAGTTATTCCGAACCAAAGGGCAGATTCCCACGCGTTACGCACCCGTGCGCCACTAGACCCGAAGGTCTCGTTCGACTTGCATGTGTTAGGCATGCCGCCAGCGTTCGTTCTGAGCCAGAATCAAACTCTCAAGTTAATGTCCGACCAACGGCGCCGCGGGAAAACGCGAGCACCATAGGCCGGCTTCAAGGAGCCGTTCCTGCACAAATACATATTACTGTGGATATGTAAGAGGACATTTGGAACGACTTAGCTTTAACCGATCATCCGAGGCCTTGAGTTCCTCAGTGACCGGAGCCGCCGCCCACATGTCCCTTCATCTAAACCAACAATGTCAAAGAGCCGACGCTTCACCCTCCCCGTTTCACCGGGGGCACCGGAATAACCGATTGATGAAGCGCGAACGAGGCAGGCCAGAAGGCCGCGTCCCCGTCGGTGAAAGCCATATATGGAGGAGATTTCCTACCGTCAACAGCTTTTCGAAAACTTTTTGATAAGCCTTCTAACCGGTGGTCGCTGGCCGCATTGGCCGTGAGCCCCGCCGGTGAGTGGTCATATGATCCCGGCAGAGCCGATCGTCAAGACCTTTTTTAGAACGCTTTCCGAAAATTTTTCAATGGCTAAGCCAAGGAAGCTCCAAGGCCGTATCACCATTCGAGGCCCTCTGGGCGGGCTGATCCCGCGGTCGACGGCCTCGTCTTTCTCTCGATTTCAAAGAGCCGAAAACACCCCCGGGCCAGCGATGCCGTCCCTTCAGTGCCATCGATCAGGAGTCGCAGCGGTCTGCGGATCGGACGATCGCTCACGCTGCGGCGGCCATATGGAAAGGACGGATCCGTTCGTCAATGACCTTGTTGCTCGATCCCGTGCCGGCGTGGGAGCCTCAACAGGGGGTTAACCCACTTGCTGTAAGCCGCCTTGGCTCGAGTAATTCAGGTGCAAGGATCAGGCCTTCAAGTGGGCATAGAGGGAAAAATCGATCAGAACGAACGGCTTGGTCTAGCCCGCCGGGTCAAGGGCGCCATCATGTGGCGATCCGGCAGCCAAATCGTCGCCCAGATCATCAACTGGGGTGCGACCTTTCTCGTGATCCGACGGCTCGACCCGACGGATTACGGTCTGTTTGCCATGACCCAGATCGTGCTCGTCTTTCTCAATCTCATGAACGGCTACGGATTCGCCAATTCCCTCATCCGCGAGCAATCCGTCACGCGTGAGAAGATCGCGCAGGCGTTCGGCATGCTGATTCTGCTCAACGGCAGCCTCGCCCTTGCCCAATTCATCCTGGCGCCGGTGGCGGCAGCCTATTTCCGGCAGCCGATCATCGCCGATCTGCTGCGCGTGCAGGCGCTGATCTATATAGCGACTCCCTTCATCGCGTTGCCGAACGCGCTGCTCAGCCGCGAGATGAACTTTCGCTACCAGGCACAGGTCGACCTGTTTGCCGCTTTGCTGGGCGCGGGCACGATGTTGATGCTTTCTGCCCTCGGCTTTGGCGTCTGGACGTTGGTGGCAGGCGGCATCGTCCTGTTCTGGACCCGCGCCATCGGCATGACCATGGCGGCTCGTCGACTGGTGCCGCCAAGCTTCCGATTCAAAGGGGCGGGCGCCATGTTCCGCTATGGCGGAGCGATGGTGCTGGTGCAGTTCTTCTGGTTCGTGCAGAGTCAGGGCGATGTCTTCATCGCCGGACGCGCGGTCGGCCCGCACGAGCTCGGCCTTTATACTACCGCGCTCTTCCTGACGCAGATCCTGGCCGCCAAATTCGTGCCGCCGCTCAACGACGTGGCCTTTGCCGCTTATTCCCAGATGCAGAGCGATCGCGGCGCCGTTGCCTCCGCCTTCTGCAAGGCGGTGCGGCTGATCATGCTGGTCGCCATGCCCTTCTATCTCGGCCTTGCCGCCACTGCCGAACCGCTGGTGCTGACTTTCCTCGGCGAAAAATGGATCGAGACGGTGCCGCTCGTGCGAGTGCTGGCGCTGGCCATGCCGTTCATGACGCTGCAGATCCTCTTTACGCCAGCGACCAATGCTCTCGGCCGCTCCGGAATCGCACTTCGAATCGCGATATCGGGCGCCGTCATCCTGCCCTTGGCATTCCTGATCGGCATCCAGTGGGGAATCTCGGGCATGGCCTGGGCCTGGCTCGGCGGCTTTCCGATCCACCTCATCGTCACCGCATGCCTCGCCCTGCCGGTGATCGGCGTCAAGGCATCGGCGGTAGCAAGGGCGGTTTCGCCGGCGGTCATCGCAGCCGCGGCAATGGCCGGTCTCGTCCTGATGCTCGATCGCGTGCTGCCCGAAATGGCAGCGCAGGCGAGGTTCGCCATTTTGGTTCCCGCGGGCGCCGCCGCTTATGGAGCGTTCCTTTTCCTGTTCGCCCGGCACGCGATTGAAGATGCGATTGCGCTCGTGAGAAACCGTCAACCAGCCTCCGCGACGACTTAGGCTCGATCCTGCCCCGGTCGACCCAGAACCGGGTCTCATCACTTCAATAGCCGTGATTGCCGAAGTCGGAGGGTTCCGCCGATCAGGGAAAACCCGCCAGCTAAGAGGCCTCTGCGGCCCGCCCAATCGGTGCCGTCAAAGGCTAGGCGCTCTGGATGTAGGCCCGCATGGCTTCGGCTTCCTCCTCGATCCGCGCGATGCGGTACGCGACCAGATCGCCGATGGAGACGAGGCCGACGAGCCGCTCACCTTCTACGACGGGGAGGTGGCGGATACGCCGCTGACTCATCGTCGACAGTGCCGCCAGCACGGGAAGGTCCGCCGTCACGGTGATCGCCGGCGCCGTCATCACCTTTTCGACCGGCCAGTCGAGCACCACCTCGCCTTCGCGGGCGAGGCAATAGATGACGTCACGTTCGGACATGATGCCGGCAACTTCGCCTTTGCGAACCACTGGAAGCGAACCGATCCTGTGCTCTGCCAGCAGTCGCACCGCTTCGCGGACCAACGTGTCGCATTCCACGCTGACGAGCTTTTCGCCCTTGCGCGCCATGATTGCGGCAATCGTCATGCGTGCGGCCTCCTGTTCGCCCCGACTCTATCCTTGATGATCACACGCTCCACCGCCAAATGGAAGCATGCCTCAACACGATCCCGCACCGCCATCGGCGCAGCGCACCGCAGAAGCCTGGGCGCGCTATAAGAAACTCATGTCTTGGATGGCGGTTGCAGCCATTGTCGCGGTGCTGCTCGCGCTCATCTACCTCAAGAGCGCGGGCGGCCCCGTGCCGGTTCATATGGTGATCGCGACGATTGCGGGGGTGGGCTTCTCGGTCCTCCTGGGCACCGGCCTCATGGGACTGGTCTATTTCAGCAACAATAGCGGGCACGACGAGGGCGCCCATCAGAGCGGTACTATGATGGGATCCCGCGAGGATTCTGCGAACGGGAGCGACGACCATAATGACCGAAGGTAGGGGGGAACCGATCCTGAGGGTGGTGCCGCGGCCGGGCGACATCAACGCCAACGGTCATATTTTCGGGGGATGGGTGCTCAGCCAGATGGACATCGCCGCCGGCATCGTAGCGGCAAGGCGGGCCGACGGCCCCGTCGCCACCATCGCGATCGAGGCCATGGAGTTCATAGCTCCCATCCTGCTTCACGACGTGATCTCCGTCTACGCCCGGATCGAACGGACCGGACGCACCTCCATGGGGATCAGGATCGAAGTGATTGCCACCCGCAACCGCGGCACCGAAGAGGTGAAGGTGACGGAGGCCTTGTTCACTTTCGTCGCCCTGGACGACAACAACCGTCCCCGGCCGTTGCCGCAATTCAATTAGAATTGGTGACGCGGTAGCTGAGCGTTCGGCTGCCATTGGCGGGAACGGTGACCGCCCAAAGCCGATGGCCGTCGCGGCGTCCCAGCCTCGTCGACGAAGTCACCGCGCCGCGCGACTGGAGTTCGGCTTCGAACTTCACGGGCACCGCGCGGTCGTTCGTCACAATGAAGTCGACCACGCGCTCGTTTGCGGAGCTTCCTTCCCTCACCAGGGACCTCGTGACGATGCCGGCGGCCGGGCCCACTTCGATCTCCACATCTTCCCCCACCGCCCTATCATCCACAAAGCCTTCGCCCAAAAGGATTGGACGAGCGTGGCCGGCCCCGAACAGAACCAGGCGGCCGGACGGGAGCGGCAGCCCGAGCCCTTCGGCCTTCCGGTTCTTGGTGACGAGAAAGCGCGAAGCTCCCGCGGAATCGTCCGGAGCCTCCGCGGTCACGGTCTGGCGGTAGATGATCTCGACCTTCACCCGCGGCTGATCAAGCATCGCCACTTGTTTTTGGCTTTTGGAGGCAACGGTGACCGGATCGGGGATACGGTAGAGCTTCAAATCGCCGAGATCTTCCTGCAGCGCCTTCCGGGTCACGCGTGAGCCGGTGACGACGATGTCCATGGCTGGCGCCGCCAAGGCCGGGGGCGGTGGCGGCGGCGGTGGCGGCGGTGCCGAAAAAGCGCCGGATCGTTGCTCCCGCTCGTCGATGTCGGAGGTGCTCCCGCTCGGCCAGCAGCGCAGATGCACCTCCTGCCCGCTCGGGCGCAGGCCTTGGCTGAAGTCCTGCCGGTTGACCCGGCCGGCCACCGTTTGCGTGCTTGCATCGGGAAAGCTCGTCTCGTCGCCATTGGCGAGGGTCACCCAGGCAAACAGGTCCACGCTGTCACCGGACGGGGCAAGCGTCGCGACATAATTGGCCTGCCAGTCGAAGCCGTTGGCGAGATAGGAAAGGGTGACGTTCGCCGTCGCCGCGACCGTGCTGCGCGTGCGCACCGACAGGGTCGGCTTAGGCGACAAGCCCTCCGGCACGCTGGGATAGACGACCGTCTCCTTGAATCCGGTGCAGCGTAGCGCCTCGAAGCCGTCCTCGGTCTGAAGGACGAGCGCACCTTGCGCGCCGGAGCGGATCACGGCCTCCTGCTCGCGGACCTCGCCGGTGGCGGTGGCGGTGCGACGAATATGGACGCGCCGTCCGAGCGAACGATCGAGGAGGGTGCCCGGCGAAAGCAGATAGGCATCCTGATTCTTTTCGATGACCCCCTCCGGCAGGCCCGTGACGATCGCGCTTTCCGGAATGATACCTCCCGCAACGCCCTCGAATCGAATGATGCCGTCGCCTGCCGGGATCGTGATCCGCCTTTCCTCGCTGATCAGCGCATAGCCGTTCAACCATTGCAGCTGCATCGGCTCGGCCGGCGAACGGTGAGGAGAGCGGTAGATCGTCACGGAAACGCCCTCCGGTGCCGGCGAGGTCGCGATCTGCTGGGCAAGCGCCGAGCCGCTCCAAAGCCATAAGGCGATGATCGTCGAGGTGCGGAGCATGGCCGCGAACCTAGAAGCGGGTGTCGAAGACCGCGGTGACGGTGGCGGTGCCGTTGGCCGGCGCCGGGACCCGCCACACCGCCTCGTCCGAAGAGCGGCGCTCGCTCTTCATGCTTTCGGAGAGGATGCGCGTGTCGTCCCAATAGGAATCCAGACCCGACTGAGCGAGCTCAACCGTCACCGGCTCCGGCCGGGCGTTGGTGATGGTGTAGCGCATGCTGGTGCGCCACCGATCGCCGCTGATGCGCTCCCGCTTCTCGACCACCGGCTGTACTTTGACGTCGAAGGCTTCCCCGGTCTTGAGGCCGAGTTCCGATCCCATTGGCGTATGGCCGATCAAGCTCTCGCCGATGAACTGCGCATTGCCACGCGCATCGCGCATGTAGACCCGAACCGTGCCTGCCGGCAGCGCGTCGCCCAACCCTTGATCCCGCGACGTGGAAAACTTCAGAACGGTATCCGCACTCTGTGGTTCGTTGAGCGTGTTCAGCCAGGGATTGCGGAACTCGTAGGCCTTGCGGCCGGGCGCCCCCGCGACATCCAGGAAGCTCACCTGTTTGGTCTGGGCATTGGCGATCGTTGTTCGCTCCGCCAGCGGATAAAGGTAAAAATCGCCGAGCCGCTCGCGTGGGGCGGTTTCGGTTCCGGGACGCCGCATCGGCCGGCCCGGGGGCGGCGGGGGCGGAGGCGGATAGCCGCCATATTGATTGGGATCCGGCCGCTGCTGCACCTGACCAGCGACCAGCAACGTGTCGGCATTGTTGTACGTGGTGCCGGTGTTGTTGGTCAGCGTCACCCATCCCTGCACGTCCATCTTGCCCGCCCGCTCATCGAACATGGTCACGTAATCGGCCTTCCAGGCGAGGCCAGGCGTCAGGTAGCTCAGAGTCACCGGCCGCCTGCCGCCGCGCTGGCTTTCCATCGTCACGGAGAGCGTGGGACGTGCCCGAAGATTCTCCGGCACTTTGTCGAAGATGACGCGAACCGGCAGGCCGTCGTCGCGGAGCACCTCGATACGGTCACCAATGCGGAGAACGACGCCGCGATTGACCGCCAGGACGGTCGCCCGCTCGCGCGTCTCCTGGCCGCTCGCGGGATTGGTGCGGACGAGCGTGATCGTCTGACCGACCGCTTTCTCCATCATCGCCTGAGGCGACAGGAGGTCGAAATCGAAATTCTGCTCCACGATCTCGATAGCCTCGCCGCTGAGGCTGACGGTCTCGGGGCGAATTTGCGCCGAAACGTCTGGAAACTCCTGCCGCGACCGGCGGCCCGGTATCTCAAGCTGCCGCGTGTCCTGGATGAGGGCGAGATTGTCATTGTAGATCGTGACGGCGACGTTGCCCTGCGCGCTGGGCGAGGTCTGCGCCGTCTGCGTCGCCGCCGGAGCGGCGAAAGCGGCGGTCAAGAGCAGGATTGTACGCATCGAACAGGCTCCCCCGGAGTAGCAAAGGGAACTTGATACATTGTTACGTGGGCTGTCAACGGGTTGCGCCGTCCGCGCCGGCAGCCTTCGCCGCGTGCGTTCGTCACGACCAGGCAGTGCAGGCACAAAAAAGGCGGCGATCCGAAGAACGCCGCCTTTTTGAGTCCCAGGAGCGCTCAGGCCGCCGGAGCGATTTCCTCACCGCCCTCGCGGGGCCGCCTCGTGCGGCGGCGCGGCGTCTTCACGGCGACGTCGCCGCCATCGACGGGCGCGATCGCCGGGGGCAGCACTTCGAGTGAGATGCGTTCGTCGCTGCCGCTTTCGGCCTCGATGACTTCCTTCGGACGCTCCCGACGCGGACGTTCGCGGCGCGGGCGCAATTCGCCGTTGCGGGGCGGCTCACGCTCGCCACGCGGCTCACGCTCGACGCCATCGGCGCGCTCGTCGCGATCGGCACGTTCCTCACGGTTCCCGCGATCGTCCCGGTTGCCACGCGCCTCTCGATTGCCCCGATCTTCCCGGCCGCCGCCATCTTCCCGATTTCCGCGCTCGTCGCGGTTTGCGGCTTCAAAGCGATTGCGCCCTTGATTGCGGGGCTCGCGCTCATAGCGCTCTTCCCGATCTTCCCGCTCCTGGCCGTCGTCGCCGTCGGCGGCGTTGACGCCCTCGTCCTGATCCTCCTCATCGTCCGACATATAGTCGTCGCGAGGACGGCGCTGCTCTTCGAAGCGAGCGCGGCTCTCGTTGAGCACGCGGAAGTAATGGTCCGCAAACTGAAGGTAGTATTCCGTCTGGACGCGATCGCCCGCAAGCTGCGCATCACGCGCCATCGCCTTGTACTTCTCGTGAAGCTGGGCAGCGTTGCCGCGTGAGCGATTGTCCTGACGGTTGCCGGGGCTCGGCGCGTTGCTCGGCGGACGCTGTCCCCCGCCACGGCCGCGACGGCGGCCGTTCTGACGATTGTTGATCAAACGTTGGTCCTCGTCACAGGTGGTCTATTCTAGCCACTCCATCGACCGGGCCCTTCCCGGCCGCAAATTTGCACGACACCCTTGGCAGGCGGCCGCAAGCGGCTCCCGCCTCCTCACGCTAGGATCGTCCAAAGACGCCGAAGCAATCGGGGGTCGGCGACGGTAAGCCTCAAGCATCCAATGCTGTGTTAGGCCCCGTCCCTGTCGCCTATGTAGCTAGTTGCGCAGGCAAAACCAAGTAGAAAAGAGATTGAGCTGGATCAATGCTTCAGAATGAGGCAGCGGGCATGGCCGGCGAGGTCATGCTGCGAGCCGACGCCGAGGCCCCGGCCGGAAAAAAGGGCGCTGACCGGCTTTTCCTGATCCGCCCCGATTTCGATACAGGCAATGCCGCCGCTCGCCAGCAACCTGGGAATTTCAGGGGCGACGCGACGATAATCCTCAAGCCCGTCCGGCCCCGCGAACAAAGCCTCGTGCGGCTCGAAGGCGAGAATATCGGGCGCCAGCCGTGCCCCCTTTTCAACATAAGGGGGGTTGCAAAGGATGAGGTCGAAGGGCTCGCCTATTCCTGCAGCCCAGTCCCCCTGTCGCAGTTCCGCCCTTTCCGCCAGACCGAGCCGCTGAGCGTTGGCTCGCGCCAGCGTCAGTGCCGGCTCGGACCGGTCGATACCGAGACCGCTGGCGGCCGGCCATTCGGCAAGCGCGGCGAGCAGCAAGGTGCCTGGACCCGTTCCCAGATCGAGGATGCGCCGAGGTCCCTTGCTCCCGAAATGCTCGACGGCCGCTTCGATGAGCGTTTCGCTCTCCGGGCGCGGGATCAGCGCGCCCGGACCGACATGCAGTTCGATGCTCCAGAAAGCGCGGCGGCCGGTGATATAGGCCACCGGCTCTCCCGCCCGGCGGCGTCGAAGCAGCATTTCGAATGTTTCTGGCGCCGCGCCGTCCAGTCGGGACAAAAGCAACTGCTCCCGCTCTGTGCCCAGAGCGTGCGCCATCAACAGCTCGGCATCGAGCCTCGGCGTCTCGCTCGTCTCCGCCAGTCCGCGCGCCGCCGCAGCCAGGGCCTCACGCACTTTCATCGAGGGTAGCGAGCCGTTCGGCCTCGTCCTCCGCGATGAGCGCCGACACGAGTTCATCGAGACCGGGGCCGGCGAGGATCTCGTCCAGTCGGTGGAGCGTCAGGTTTATCCGGTGATCGGTCACCCGTCCCTGCGGGAAATTATAGGTGCGGATGCGCTCCGAACGGTCTCCCGAACCCACCATCGACTTGCGCGCACCCGCCCGCTCGCTGGCGAGCCGCTCGCGCTCCAGCTCATAGAGCCGCGTGCGGAGCACCTTGAGCGCCTTGGCCTTGTTCTTGTGCTGCGATTTCTCGTCCTGCTGGATCACCACCAGGCCGGTCGGGAGGTGGGTGATCCTGACCGCGCTATCGGTCGTATTGACCGACTGGCCGCCCGGACCGGACGAGCGGTAGACGTCGATGCGCAAATCCTTGTCCTCGATCTGCACGTCCACGTCCTCGGCCTCGGGGAGAACCGCCACCGTCGCCGCCGAAGTATGGATGCGCCCGCCGCTCTCCGTCGCCGGCACACGCTGGACGCGGTGCACGCCGCTTTCGAATTTCAATTTGGCGAACACGCCCTGCCCGGTCACCGACGCGACCACTTCCTTGAAGCCGCCCACGTCGGACGCGCTGGCGGAGATGAGCTCGACCCGCCAGCCCTGGGCTTCGGCATAGCGCTGGTACATGCGGAAGAGGTCGCCTGCGAACAAAGCAGCCTCGTCGCCGCCAGTGCCGGCGCGAATTTCGAGCATCGCCGGCCGGTCGTCGGCTGCGTCCCGCGGCAGCAGCCTGAGCGCCAGCGCCCGCTCCGCCTCGGGAAGCCGGCTCCTGATGTTTTCGGCTTCCTCGGCGGCCATCTCCTTGAGCTCCGGATCTTCCAACATCGGACCGAGCACGTCGAGTTCCGCGCGGAGGCGCCGAACCTCGCGCGCCGCTGCCGCCACGGGCTCGATCTCGGCATAATCCTTGGAAAGGCGCACGAACTCGTCCGCCGCTAGGTTCGGGGCAGACATCGCATTCTGCAACTCATCGCGCCGCGCCTCGATGGCGGCGATGCGTTCGGCCGAGATAGTCGTCATGGATTCGAGCCGCTCGCCGCGAACGGGAAGTCCGGCCTGAAGGAGTTGGTGATGGCGGAACGGACTTCTTCCTGTGCGGAGGGCTCCTCATCAAAATAGGAGACGTGTGTTCCTCCGACTTCTGCCGGATCGCCGCGCACGATGACCGCGGCACGAAGCTTCTTTTTCCGCGCGACTTCCACCTGCCGCTTGGCATTGCCGCGGAGGGCATTGTCCACGGAGAGCCCGCTGGAGCGGAGGCGCAGCGTCACACGCGCGGCGGCTGAGCTTAGTTCCGGCCGGTCAGGAATAACGGCTACCGAAAGCTGGCTCGGGAGCGAATGGATCAGCATCGCCAGCCGCTCGATTCCCGCCGCCCAACCCACGGCTGGCGTGTGCGGTCCGCCGAGGCTTTCCATGAGGCCGTCATAGCGCCCACCCGCCAGCACCGTGCCCTGCGCACCGAGCCTGTCGGTGACGAACTCGAAGGCGGTGTGCCGGTAATAATCCAGTCCTCGGACAAGCCGCGAATTACGGGTCCAGCGAACGCCGGCTGCGTCGAGCCCTGCCGTCACCTGCCCAAAGAAATCGGACGCGGCCGTGCTCAGGAAATCGTCGATCGAAGGAGCGCCGTCGGCGATTTTCCGGTCACTCGGATCCTTGCTGTCGAGGATCCGAAGCGGGTTCTTCTCCAGGCGTGCGAGACTGTCCTCGGACAGGTCGCGCCGGTGGACCTCGAAATGCGCGACCAGCGCCGCCCGCCACGCATCCCGACTTTCGGCGTCGCCCAGGGTGTTGAGCTGAAGCGTCACGCCGTCGGCGATCCCGAGCTCGTGCAAGAGCTGGTCGGCGAAGGTGAGCAGTTCGACATCGGCGGCCGGCTCGCCCGCGCCGATAATCTCGGCATCGAGCTGGTGGAACTGCCGATAGCGCCCTTTTTGCGGACGCTCGTATCGGAATACGGGCCCGTGCGTCGCCACTTTGATCGGCGCGTGCTGCTGCCAACCCTCCGACAGATAGGCGCGGCAAATGCTGGCGGTGAATTCGGGCCGCAGCGTGAGCGAATCCCCGCCACGATCGGGAAAGGTATACATCTCCTTGGAGACGATGTCGGTGGTCTCACCGATCGAGCGAGCGAAAATTTCGGTGGCTTCGAACACCGGCACTTCGACGCGCTGGAAGCCGTACAGCCGGCGCACGCGATCGAACGCGCTTACCACCGCATGGAAGCGTTCGGCCTGCTCGCCCAGCATGTCCTGGGTGCCGCGGACCGCCTGTACTTTGCTGCTCATCGGCGGCGCCTTAGCATTTTTGTCTCGCCTGGGAAGCGGTTCGCCTCTAGGGGCCGCCGCCACCATGAACATCGATCTTATTCCGGTGGGCGACGATCCGCCCAACAGCGTCAACGTCGTCATCGAAGTGCCGGTCGGCGGCGAGCCGGTCAAATATGAGTTCGACAAGAAGTCGGGCGCCATCTGGGTGGATCGCATCCTGCACACGCCGATGCGCTATCCCACCAATTACGGCTTCATCCCGCACACCTTGTCGCCGGACGGCGATCCGCTCGACTGCATGGTCGTCGCGCGCTCGCCGTTCGTGCCCGGCTGCGTGGTCCGAGTCCGTCCGATCGCCGTGCTGCTTCTGGAGGACGAAGCCGGCGGCGACGAAAAAGTGCTGGCCGTGCCCGACCAAAGCACCTTTCCTTATTACGAGAAGATCGAAGAGGCCGACGACCTGCCCGACATCGTCCGGCAGCAGATCGAGCATTTCTTTACCCACTACAAGGATCTCGAGCCCGAAAAGTGGGTGCGGGTGGGTCATTGGCTGGGCAAGCAGGACGCGTGCCGCATCATCCGCGAAGCCATTGAGCGCGCGCAAGCGGCGAAAAGCTAAGGCCAAGTCCAAGGCGCGTCCGAGGACTGGACGGAGCCGGAAAGACTCGCCAAGGAATTGGAAAAAATCAGTTCCTTCCGGAGACCCCTTCCTTGCGCCACCTCATCCTCATCTCCCTTGCGGCCGCCCTTGCCGCGCCCGCCTTCGCTCAGGCCGGGCCGAACTGGACGCGGCCTCAGCCGCTGGAGCGCATCAGCCGCATCCCGGCCGCTCGTGACATTCCCTATCCCGGCACGCTCACCATCCACGTCGATGCGACCGACACGGCGCGGGCGATCTACCGCGTTCGGCAGACCATCCCGGTTCCGGGCGCGGGCCCGCTCGTGCTCCTCTATCCGGAGTGGCTGCCCGGCAATCATGCCCCCCGCGGCCCGATTGCCAGCATCGCCGGGCTCAAGATCAGCGCGAACGGCAGGCCGATCGCCTGGCGGCGCGATCCGGCTTACGTCTATGGCTTCCACCTGGAGGTGCCGCCGGGCGTGAGAACGGTCGACGTCGAATTCCAGCACCTTTCCCCGACGCAGAGCGCGCAAGGCCGCGTCACGATGACACCCGACATGCTGAATGCCCAGTGGGAGAAGATGTCGCTTTATCCGGCCGGCTATTTCGTCCGGAACATCATGATCACCCCCAGCATCACCCTTCCGGAAGGTTGGAGCGCCGCTACGTCGCTGGACGTCGCCTCAAGGCGGGGCAACCGCATCACCTACAGGACCGTGAATTACGAGACGTTCGTGGACTCGCCGCTCTTCGCCGGCCGCTATTATCGCCGCGAGAAGCTCGCTCCGGACGTCAACCTCAACATCTTCGCCGATCGGCCGCAGGACCTGGAAGCCACTCCCGAGCAATCGGCCGCGCACCGGCGCCTCGTCGACCAGACGCTGAAGACGTTCGGTTCGAAGCATTATGACGAATATGAGTTCCTGCTGGCGCTGACCGAGCAGCTGGGCGGCATCGGGCTCGAACATCTGCGGTCTTCCGAGAACAGCCACCCGCGGGAATATTTCACCGATTGGAACATCGGTTCCGCCGGCCGGGACCTGCTCGCCCATGAATATGCGCACAGTTGGAACGGCAAATATCGCCGCGGCGCAGACCTGTTCACCCCGGATTACCGGACGCCGATGGAGAACAGCATGCTCTGGCTCTACGAAGGCCAGACTCAATTCTGGGGCAACATCCTCTCCGCCCGCTCAGGCATCATGCCGATCGAGGATGTCAAATCCGAGCTCGCCCGCACCGCCGCCTTTTACGATATCCTGCCGGGCCGCTCCTGGCGGCCGCTGGTCGACACGACCAACGACCCGATCGTCTTGGCGCGCCGTCCGCAGCCCTATCCGAGCTGGCAGCGGGCGGAAGATTACTACAGTGAAGGCATGCTGATCTGGCTGGACGTAGACAGCATCATCCGCGAGCGAACGGGCGGCCAGCGGTCGATCGACGATTTCGCCCGCGCCTTCTTCGGCGTGAACCCCAATGACGAAGGCATCCTGCCCTACACGTTTGACGATGTCGTACGAACGCTGAACGGCGTCGCCCCGTACGAGTGGGCTGCCTATCTGCGTAGCCGAACCGAGCAAACCGGGGCCGCTCCGCTGGATTGGATCAAGCGCGCGGGATACCGGCTCGTCTACCGCGAAACGCCCAGCCCTTACTTCAAGTCGCGCGAAAAGGATCGCGAGATCCTGGATCTTACCTACACGATCGGTGTCACGATCGGGAAAGAAGGCAATATCAGCGGCGTCGCCTGGGATTCCCCCCTGTTCAATCAGGGTGTCACCGGCGGCAGCCAGATCGTTGCGGTCAACGGCCGCAAATTCACCAACGACGACCTCAAGGGCGCCATCACCGCGGCCAAGGGCGGCAAGGAGCCTATCCGGCTCTTGATCAAGAAGGGCGACCTCTACCAGACGGTCAATCTCGATTACCATGGCGGCCTCCGCTATCCGGCGCTCGAGAAGATCGGCACCGGCGCGTCCAGCCTCGACGCGCTGCTCGCGCCGCGGCCGTAAGAAGAGCTTCCGATGCATCGTCACCTCGTCCTTGCAAGCGCCGCCTTTCTCTCCAGCCCGGCCATCGCCTCCCTTGCTGAGGCCGGCGCCCCGCAACACGCAGCCGCTCCGGCGCAAACCAGCGCCGTCTCGCGAACCCGCGCTGCCATCGAGCGGATCGAGGCGCTCGACGAGCGTCTCGAGGCCGTGATTGCGATCGACCCGAACGCGATCGAGGCCGCGCGTGCGCTGGACCGGAGCCGCGCGGCCCGCGGTCCGCTCTGGGGCATGCCGATCATGGTCAAGGACAATATCGAGACCAAAGGCGCGCTGCCGACCACGGCCGGAAGCCTGGCGCTGGTCAACAACATCACCGGGCGCGACGCGCCATTGGTGGCGCGGCTTCGCGCCGCCGGCGCCGTGATCGTCGGCAAGACCAACCTGTCGGAATGGGCGAACATCCGCTCGTCCAATTCCATTTCCGGCTGGAGCGCCGTCGGCGGACAGACGCGCAATCCCCACGCGCTGAACCGCAACGCCTGCGGCTCCAGCACGGGCAGCGCCGTCGTCGTGGCGGCCGGAATGGTGCCGGCCGCGATCGGCACCGAGACCGACGGATCGGTTACCTGCCCAGCCGCCTCGACGGGAATCGTCGGCTTCAAGCCGACGGTAGGCCTCGTCAGCCGCACCCACGTCGTGCCGATCAGCCACAGCCAGGACACGCCCGGCCCGTTCGCCCGCACCGTTCGGGAGGCCGCGATGGTTTTGACGGCCATGGCCGGAACCGATCCGCTCGATGCCGCCACCAAGGAAGCGGATCGCCGGAAGACCGACTATGCGGCGGCCTTGTCCGTCACGGCCTTGCAGGGCACGCGGATCGGCGTGATGCGCTTTGCCAGCGGCTTCGGGACCGATCCAGCCTTCGAGGAAGCACTAAGCACGCTGCGCGCACAGGGTGCCACCTTGGTCGAGATCAAGGAATTTGCGGGCCGGGACAAGATCGGCGAGAATGAATTCAAGGTCCTGCTCACGGAATTGAAGGCCGACCTCAATGCCTATCTGGCCACGACGCCGCCGACGGTGAGGACGCGGACGCTGGCGGACGTCATCGCCTTTAATCGGCAGAATGCCGATCGGGAACTGGGCCTGTTCGGGCAAGAGACGTTCGAAGAGGCCGAGAAGACCAAAGGCCTGAAGGACCCGGAATATATTTCGGCCCGCGCGCTCTCCTTGCAGCTTGCCGGCCGAGACGGGATCGATCGATTGCTGAGGGAGCACAATGTCACCGCGCTGGTTGGCCCGACCATGCCCCCGGCCTGGGTCATCGACTCCGTCAACGGCGATCAGATTGCCGGGGGCGGCGCGGGCGGCCTGGCCGCAGTCGCGGGCTATCCGCATCTCACCGTGCCCATGGGCCATGTGAAGGGACTTCCGGTCGGGCTCAGCTTCATCGGCCCGAAATGGGCCGACGCGATGATCCTGTCCCTCGGCTATGCCTATGAGCAAGCGTCGCGCAAGCTGGTCGTGCCGCAGTTCCTCAATTCGATCGAGGAAAGCAAGCCCGTCGCACCGCTGCTCGAGCCGCTGTCTAGACCTTAGGTTTTCGTGCCTTTTTCTTCGCGGCGCCGCGCAGGCCCGCGCCGAACGCAAGCTTGGCCCAGCGCTGCATCTCCTCCGGATCGTCATAGACGTCCGCCGGAGCACGGCGGTAATTCATCCTGTCCACGCGGCCGTCCTTGAAGGTGACGGAAAAGTGTTCGCAGCCTTGGGCATCCCAAATGGCATCACTCTCCGCATCGGCTTTGAACCAGAGCTCGCCTTCACCCATGATCGCGAAGATGATTGGACCACCCGGTTCAACGGATAGCGGAGCCGGAGGGTCGAGATAAAGGGTCGCGCCCCCCATCATCTTACGCATGGTCACTCGGCCAAGCGGCTCCAAAGCCTCTTCGACCCAGGCGAGCAGGCCCTCATCGATGCTCATGCGGCGGTGAGCCTGAGGCCGACGAT
>JAESFL010000828.1_pt1 | contig 16156 bp, 21 predicted proteins | sample 9269401 | NCBI WGS metagenome assembly JAESFL01 (sample SAMN14506025, study PRJNA617098) | algae metagenome | isolation source: Gloeocapsa sp. UFS-A4-WI-NPMV-4B04 and co-occurring heterotrophs from desert... | place: USA: Utah | collected 2006-10-01 | reverse complement strand
ATGTACCTCACGGGCGTTCGGCTCCAAGGCTGGACTCGACACTGCGCGCTTGATTCAATTCGACGATTAGCTAATTGTCGTAGCATGAGCCAGATCTTCAAAGCACTTTCCGATCCCACGCGCCGCCGGGTGCTTCAGATTCTGCGAAAGGGGCCGATGAGCGCCGGCGAGATTAGCGACCAGTTCAACGTCTCGAAGCCGACCATGTCCGCTCACTTTGCAGTGCTGAAGGAGGCCGACCTGGTGCACGCCGAAAAGGCCGGAAAGTCCGTCATCTATCATCTGAAGCTCTCGGTGCTTGAGGACGCTCTTCTAGGCTTCGTTCATTCCTTCGCCACGGTCACGGAGGCGCCTCGGTCCGCCAAGGAGATTGCGCGATGAACAAGGACGTGGTGGGAAGTCTTTCTTGGGCCGTCGGCCTTGTCGTCCTGGCGCTCGGCGCGACCTATGCACGCGAACTCGGGTATATCGATCGCGACACCGTTACCCGGATCGTCATGGGCGCTACCGGGCTGATGGTCGCCTGGTTCGGAAACCGCATGCCCAAGGCGTTCGTCGCAAGCGCCTCGGCCCGCAAGGTCACTCGCTTTGGCGGCTGGTCCATGGCGGTCAGCGGCCTCATTTATGCAGCATTGTGGGCATTAGCCCCCTTCGATGTGGCGCTGGTGGTCGGGTGCGGCGCGGTGGCGGCTGGGATGGCCGTGACGGTCGGCTACAGTCTCGCCTTGCGCAACCAGGCGAAGGCCACCTGATCCGTCCCGGTCGTGAGCTCTTGTTGGATGGCTGAAGACATTAGGGTGCAGTGCTCTGGAGTGACCTCGGCAACTCACGCTTGACGCACAAGCTATACGAGTTGGGCGATGGCTTCAGGTTGGTCCTCGAACCCGTTCACGTCCCGTGGTCCTGAACTCGGCAACGCCCGCTTTCGACCCATTGCGGACATTCCGCCCGGAGACTCGATGGCAGCTGGCCCCACTAGTGGAGCCAGGGTCACGGTGCTAGGCAAGAGGGTAGCGTTACGATGGCGGCAGCACCCATGATCCTTTTGTTTGTGCTTGTTCAGGGTTGGGCGGCCACTGGTGTAGCCAGCGAATACCCCTACGTCCGCTGCCTCGCGCAACGCACGATCTTGTTGGAGCGATCAGGCAGCACTCCAACACAGGTCATCGAAGATGCTGAAATAGCCTGTCTTCATCTTCGGGCCGCGAGCGTTCAAAGCATGAAGGTCGACTTCTCCAAAGAAACGCGCACATCCGCAGCCGAGGTGAACGAAATACCTGATGAGCAGCTTGCCAAGGTCGTAAGTGAGCAGGTGCGGCAGATGATGATCCAGATCATTGCGGAACGCCGAAAGGGCAAGTGACAAGCGGACGCTGACCGCCCGTGCCGACCACAGGATCATGTCCGCTTGCGACCCATAGCGGACATTCGGCGGCGCAAATATGGTTGGCTATGGCGACCTTCGGAAAGCGCAGTTTCAACATCGTGCGTGGCAGCGACGTGGTCCGCGATGGTATGTATCTTGAGCTAAACGAAGAGGGCGGAAAGCAGGGCCTCGCCGAGGTGTTCTTCTTCGAGACGGGCGAGTTTGTCGCCAACACCTTCGGCAACGATGTGCCGCTTGAAGCACTAGAGTGGCTGGCTGCCAAAGCTCGATCGGGCCTTCCTCCGGAGACTTGAACGAGCGTCTGCTTCCGAGCCATTGCCGACATAGCGTCTCGTCTGCCACTCCCCCCAACGCAAGGGGAGCGACATGGAAGATCGAGAGTTGAGCCGCGTCATCGCGATAGCGCTTCAGGGACTGGAGGCGGAGGGTGAACTCGTCATCACCTCTGCGAGCATCGAACCGCTTGCGAATCGTATTGCCGACGCGGTTCTTACTGTTGTCCCGAACACGAGCCTTTCCGATCTTGAACTGCTTGGCGGGCGAAGGCTCATCCTGCACGCTGTGTCCGACTAACGCTTCTTTGATTGGGAGATGCCGACGCTGACCGGCTTCTGTGCCGATGAGTTCAAAAAGATCGCGGAAAGGCTCCCACTCGAGTGAGCGGAATATCCGCTTTCGACCCTAAGCAGGTACTCTCGGCTGCGACCAACCAGCGGCATGCCAGCATCATCAGTATCGGTCGAAATATTCGGCTTCTGAGAGCACTTCACCGCAGTTCGTGAAGAAGCCCATCGACCGCGAGCCGGGAGGAGTCTCGGACAGAGCTTGGATCGCCCAAATGGTGCCGCTCTGCATGTACTTGTTGTATCCCAGCTTGAACTCCCCGGCGTCCTTTGTCAGCTGGAGGCGAACATCCGGCGGCAAGCCAGCCTGTGCAAGCAGTCGGGCGGAGTGGCTCCGGACAATCCGGTCGCGTTGCTCGGGCCCATAAACGCTGAGCTTGGACAGGCAGATCGAATAAGGTGTTCGGATCGTCACCTCAGGCACAACGACATGGATCGTGATGAGGAGGCCGAGGCCTCCCAAGATCCACCCCATCGATCCATCTTGCCGACCTTCTTGGCTCATGAGTTGGTGATAGCTTCAGCGTGTGAAAAGCTGATGCAGGAAATGTCTGCTTTCGAGCCAATTCGGGCGCTCGAGCAAGGGCTGCTCGGTGCCAATTCAGGGCCCCAGCCAATCAACGGAAGCGGGCGCCCTGCGCAGGAACCAGGCTGGTCCAGAAGGCTCATGCCCACGTTCCGGAGTTTTCGGCGCTCATCCTAGTCAGGGAAGCCTCCGTCCGGTAGGCAAACAAGATGCCACATCCAAGACTCAGCTTAATCCTGATGATCGCCACCGCCGGGACCGGGTGGAGCGCCCCGGCTCATGCTCAGGAAGAGCAAGAGGAAAGCCGGGCGCCGGCCCGAACTCGGGTCGCGCTAGGGCCGCAACTCGTCCCGAGTTTTCCAGGGTCAGACGCGGTAAGCCTGCGTCCGCTGATCGATGTCAGCCGAGCGCGCGGCGACGCGCAGTTCGAGTTCGAAGCTCCAGATGAAAGCTTCGGCTTCGCATTGCTCCGGTCGGGTGGACTCGCCATTGGGCCCGCAATCGGTGTCGAGGGAAAACGAGGGGCCGATGACCTTGGCGCGCTGCTTCCGAAGGTTGGCTTTACCGTCGAGCTTGGTGGCTTCGTCCAATATCGACTGACCGAAAACGTGCGGGCGCGGATCGAAGCTCGGAAGGGTTTGGGAGGTCACGAAGGTTGGATTGGAATGGTGAGTGCAGACTATGTCATGCGCGACAAGGACCGGTGGCTTCTGTCGATCGGTCCGCGCCTGACGTTCGCCGACGATCGTTATCACCAAGCCTATTTCGGCGTCGCACCGGCCGATGCGGCGGGATCGGGCTTACCGCCCTTTGAGGCAAAGGGAGGACTGCAAGCCGTCGGGGCTGCAGCTCTGTTCCTCCGCCAGCTAAGCCCAAGGTGGGGCGTCTACACCTATGGCAAATATGATCGGCTGACCGGGGATGCCGGATCCTCGCCGATCGTGCGCCAGCTCGGGTCGCGTGATCAACTTTCGGGCGGGATCGCCCTGTCGTATTCGTTCGGCGGCGAGAATGCGAACGGCCGCTGACGGCGGCTGTCGGATACTCGGGTTATCGACGTCTGCTTCCGACCCATTGCGGACATTCACCCCTCGCAGATATCTCGTGCAGAGGTCAAAAGGGGAAGTCCCATGTCGGAAGATCAAGCCGTGTTTGGCGGACGAGGAACCGAGATGTTTGCGGGCATCGCCGTCAGCAACTTCGATGTTGCTCTCAACTGGTATCGGCGGCTTTTTGGATGCGCACCGAGCTTCTTCCCCAATGATCGCGAGGCGGTTTGGACGGTTGGCGACCAACGCTGGGTCTACATCATCGTGGCGCCGGAAAGGGCTGGCGGCACGATCCAGACGATCATGTGCAATGGCCTTGAGGAGGCGATTGCCGAGATCGAATCCCGAGGTATCCAGTTCAGCAAGGAAGAGACGCCCGACGCGGGCGTGCGAAAGGTGGTGTACTATGATCCCGACGGCAACGAGATTGGCGTGGGGCGCGTCCCGTCTGAATAGATGGGAGAGTCCGCCCTCCATCTTGGGAGTCTTTCAGCCAGGTCTGCCGAAAAGCGCATAAGTGCGATACGGCCTTAGCTCTCGCCCACTTCTTGAGTTTCCGCAGGCTTATCCATGCCTTCGAAGAAGCCGCTCGGCGGGGCTGGCGCTCGGTCGTCCAGGAAGGGCGTGACCAGCTGCGCGATCAATGGCCCCTCGTTTGTCATGCCGATATGCGAGGTGGCCGGCAGCACAGCCAGACGCGCCCGTGGTGACTCCGTGAGGAACCCTTGATTGACAACGTACGTGTTGTCGCCGCCCCGCTCTACGAACAGCCGAAGCGTTTCGGGGAAAGACACGCCGTCGGCGTCGCCGATGACGATCATCGTCTTGCCCCGGATGGCGCGCAACGCTTCAGGGCTGAGGTCGTAACTGGTGGATTCGAGCGCCCGGAGCTTCGGAACGAGGGAGGGTAGCGCGTCCGGAGTTGCCGAGATCCGCTTATAGGCTGCCTCGATCGGCGTGCCTGCGAACATGTCGTACTGCCAATTTTCAAAACTCTCTTGCGCCGCGGGGTGCCAGCCTTTGCGCGAGGCCACGCCCGACATGATCACCTGCTTGGCCACAAGATCTGGGTGCCGGACAGCCATGACGAGGGCGGTTGTTCCGCCCATCGAATAGCCCAGCACGTCCGCCGTTTTCACGCCCAGCGAGCGCAGCACGGCGGCCGTGTCGTCAGCCATCTGCTCGTAGGTGATCGGACCCGGCACATCACCGGTCCGCCCATGCCCGCGCGCATCGACAGTGATGACCGGACGCGACGCGGTAAATTGATCGACCAGCCACATCATCGCCTCGCCCGCCATGAGCGAACCGTGCAGCACAACGAGCGGAGTTTTTCCTGACGTGAGATCGCCGTGCACTCGATAGGCGATCCGAGCGCCGTCTACTGAAACGGAGCCGTCCCTTGCCTGCACGGCGCGGGATTGCCCTTCGGCGACGCTTTTGTCCTTTGGACTTGAGGCTTTTCCGTCACATCCGCCAACCAGCACCATAAGGCCTCCGACGATGAGGATCTGAGCTCTGCGCCTCATTGTTGCGCTCCATAGTCCAGCTTCGGGTACCGGTCCGTGCCGCGACCGCCGGGCGTCCAGTCGAGGATCGTCCATAATGGGGTGGGATCGGGAGAGAGGTGGGCGTCAAAGCCCGGATCGGCCGTCTCCGTTCCGCCCTCTGCCGCCCAGAACAGGTTTACCGTGTCGCCGCGACGCTGCCACATGAGCACTGCCGCCCCTTCGTCCCCATCGACGAGCGCGCGGTAGTCGATGGGAAAGTCGTCGCCGACGGTTTGGTAGAATTTCAGGTTCCGCCATCCGCGCTCTCTGGCGAAAGCGAGCTGCCGCGCGACCGGCGAGCGTCCGACGATCGCCACCGCGATCCGCTGCTCAATATCGACCAAAGGGATGTCGAGCGAACCTATGAAGGAGGTACACATCGGGCAAGGACGCTCGCGCTCGGGTCCGAACATCCAGAAGTAGGTGAACAACGTGTCATGCCGGCCGAACATGTCCGCAAGACCGATTTCCTTCCCCTCTTCATCGAGGAAGCGGTAGTCCTTCGCTACGCCGCCAGGAGGCAAAGCGCGTCGCATTTCCGCGACGCGCTGAACATGGCGTCGAAGGGCAATCTCCTCGGCCAGAAGCGCGGTGCGCGCGGCTCGGTATTCTTCGCTGTCGGCCGGGAAGGGGTTGCTGCCCTTCGCCGCGAGCTCTGTGGCTGGTCTCAAGGTGTTTGCATCACCCATGCGCTGCTCCCCGGCATGTCGACACCGCCATGTTAGGCAGCATCGAAAGTGGTCCCTTGCTAAACCATGTTAAGGTCTTTTGTTCCTCCGCCTCGGAGCACCAGTCTCGTGGAGCTTTGCCCCAGATGCCGGCGGCATATCCGCCTTCCACCCATTGCGGACATTCGATCCTGCGGAGCTCAGCATCCGGTAGGCGCCAACTTGAGACCTATACATCCGACTAGGCTTGTCCCGGCACCGGCCGTTAAATTGTAAGGCGGCTCGGGCGGCCGTGCCACCGCGAACGAGGGTAGTGGTCGGTTTTGTTCAGGCAGCTAGTGGTCGCTGCCTGGGACGAAGCCGCCATTGATGTGACGGCTAAGTTCGATCCGGCGATGGCTGCGCATCTTGAACGTGTCCGGCCCGACGCGCCGAAACTCGCTAAAACCGTTGGATCGCCAAAAGCGTTCGCCTGCTTCGTTCGCTTCCAGGACGGCCAACCGGATTTCATTGGCACCCCTCGCAGCGGCCCAATCTTCGATCGCCGCATAAATCGATCGGCCCATGCCCCGGCCCCGCCGAATAGGGTCTACGATCATGAAGCCGAGATACCACGTGCCACCACGCGGATAGTCACGCAGGATTGTCGCGATTGCATACAGGCGATCACCGTCCTTCCAACCCAAAACGGTTTGATCGTGAGCATCCGTCTCAGGCGGCACATCGGTGAAGAGTTCGTAAGCGTCGGCGAGAGCGGGTGCCACTCCGTCTTGCAAAAGGAAGTAGTCGGCGCAGCGGTCATACAGGCTCGCGACATCGGGAACGTCCGCTTCTGACAGTTCGGTTGGGGAAGGACAGGAGGGCGTTGGACGAACCATGCGTGAGATATACAATGCGCGCCGCGGAAGTCCGCTTCCGGATCGATGACATCGTAGCGCCGCTCCTACTGAGCCGCCCCTCGGCTCGCGAGCGCCACGCCGAGCGCGGTCAGGGCCATGCCGAGCAAGGCGGAGATGCCCAGCGTCTCGCCGAAGAGCGGCCAGGCGATCAGTGCCGTGCAAGGGGGCACCAGGAAGAACAGGCTCCCCACCAGCGATGCGGCGCCTCGCCGGATCAGCAGGTAGAGCAATGTAACGGCGCGGAGCGACAGCACGAACACCAGCCAGAGCAGGGCGAACACGAACTCGCCGTTCCAGTCGATGACTTGATGCTCGAACAGCAAAGCCAAGGGGGCGGTGGCAAGCCGCTCTGCGCCAAGATCGGAATGGCTTCTTCCGGCGGATTGAAGGCTTTGGTCCCCGTCCCGGTTACGCCAACCCGCGTTCTCGTGCCCACACTATTGCCGCGGCCCGGCGGTTCACGCCAATTTTCCCATAGATGCTCGCCACGTGATTGCGCACCGTGTTCCCCGACAGAGACAGTCTCTCCGAAATGGCCCTGTCGTCCAAGCCATGGCAAATTAGTTCGAGCACCTGGCGCTCGCGCGCCGTTAGGTCAGCTACTTCCTTCCCACTGTCGGAGCCGCGCGGGTTACGAAGCTGTGCTAGCTTGTCCATGATCGAGCGGCTGAACCAGCTTGCGTCCTTCATCACCGCATCGATGGCCTCCACCAGTTCAAGCTCACCGTGTCGGCGCGAAGTGATGTCCTGGAACAGCCACAGCGTGCATTGCTCGCCGCGGAGGATCATACGCTCCGCAGAGAGAAGGCAGTCCACCGGCTGCTCGTTTGCATCGAGAAGTCGGACGTCTCGATTGCGCACCCCACCACCTCGTTCGATCTCCTGCTCGACCTCATTGCGTTGCTGGACATCCGCCCAAAGCTCGGGGTCGCCGGCGGCCCGCCCGATGAACTTGCTCGCGCTGTAGCTCGTCAACCGCCAGAAGGCGTCATTGCCTTCGATCATCCGGTGGCCATCGGGTGAGGTTAGGGCCATGGCTACGGGCGCCATTCGGAAGAGCGTCGAGAAATGCGCTTCGCTCTCGCGCAAGGATTTCTCAGCCTGCCGCCGGGGTTCCAGATCGGCGAAAGTGAACAGCATGCACTTGTCGTCACCCACCTCGATCGGCTGTCCTGCCAGGATCACGAGCTTAGTCTGTCCATTCGGGAGCGGAAGTTCCGCCTCCATCTGAGGGATCGTCCGGCCGTCGCCAAGACGCTGCTTGGCGAGCTCGAGACGCTCGGCATCGTTGAGGATGTCGAGTTCGAAAAGGCTGCGGCCAACGACGGCGGTGCGGGGGTAGCCGGTCATTTCAAGGAAGCCGCGATTGGCGCGGGTATAGCGCTGGTCGGCAAGCCTCAGGATCAGCGCCGGCGCGGGATTGGCCTGAAACATTCTCTCGAACCGTTCTTCGGCGTCATACTGCTCTGACACATCCTGAATCACGAGCGCGAGGCAGTCGGGTTCGTCGTCCTCTCCCGTCATCACCACGTCTCGCACATGATGGGTCCAGCGAGGTCCGTCGGATCCGCTCGCCGAAAGCTCGATCACCAGATCAGGGAAGCTTTCGCCGGCAAGCACACGCATGACCGGGTATTCGCGGCTGGTGAGCCGATGCCCGTTGCGAAAGCGGAGCGAGAACCGGCTTGCATATTCATCGGCCGTTCCGCCGAGCTCGGCCGCGTCAGTCACGCCGTGCATCGCCAGCGCGGCATCATTTGCCCAGATGATCGTTCCTGCGAGGTCGATCAGGATCACGCCCGAGGTAAGCCCACCGATCAGCTGCTCCAAATGGCGGAGCGTGTTGCCGCCGACATTTCGTGGAATTGGGTTCGTCATGGACACAGAGCGTCGAGCCATGATGGTGGTTCCTTCGAGTGGCAGGAGCTGGAAAGTAAAGATTTACCCTGGCCTCTAGTACAAGGCTACCAGGCATCATTCGTTTCTGATGTGCAACAGTAGGACACAAGCAGAAGCACAGGATGTTGTGCCGACCGAATTGCAAGGTCAGCCATGTCCGACGAGCTCCGACTACCAATCATCGAAGAACAGGCGCGGGTCACCAAGCGGACGGCAGAGACCGTGCGCGTGAGCGTGCGCACGGTTCCAGAGGAAGAGCAGGTCCTCCTCCGGGACGAGGTGCGCCGGGAGCATGTGGAGGTCACACGGGTACCGGTAGACCGGGAGGTGGCGGAAGCCCCGGCCATTCGCGCCGAAGGCGACATAACCGTCGTGCCCGTTCTCGAGGAACGGCTCGTCGTCGAGAAGAGATTGTTCCTGATCGAGGAACTTCACCTTCGACGCTCCGAACGCCGGGAGGCGGTGGAACTGCCGGCGACGCTTCGGCGGACACGCGTGGAGGTGGAACGACATCAGCTGGATCAACAGGAGGAAAATTGATGGCAGGACCAAACGATGATGGGCGTCCAGGCGGCGCGCACCACATTCACATCGAGAAGAAGGAAAAGAAGTTCAACTGGCTGCCCTGGCTGCTCGCCGCCCTGGCGCTGCTTGCCTTGCTGTTCGCGCTGAGCCGGTGTGATCGTGAAGAGCAAGCCACGGTAGACCCGACCGTCACTCCGACCCCTGTCGAGAACCCGGAAGTCGTCGCCTCCACGCCGAACGCCGGCACGTCAGCAGCCTTGGGCGCGACAGCAGGGCTTGGCGCCTACCTTGCAGGGTCGGAAGCGACGCCGCGCCGTTTCGTTTTCGAGAAGCTGAACTTCGACACTGGCAAGAGCGACGTTCGTCCTGCCGACGCCGGCGAGATCGACGAGGTTGCCGCGGCCCTGAAGCAGTATCCGACCTCCCGGATCCGTATTGCGGGCTATGCCGACGCGCGCGGCGATGCCGCTGCCAACGCTCGGCTCGGCCAAGCACGCGCCGACAGCATCAAGGCGGCCCTTGTCGCGCGGGGCATCGATGCTTCGCGCATCGACACCGGGTCCGGGGGCGAGACCGAGCCGGTGGACAACAATGCCACCGCCCCGGGCCGCTACGACAACCGTCGTGCCGAGCTCGTCGTCACGGCCAGGTGAACTGATTTCAACAACCAGCGCAGGAGAATTACCATGGCGACTACAATCACTGCCCTTTTCGACAGCCGCGCGGATGCGGAAGCAGCCAAGGAGCGACTGAAGAGCGCGCGCCTCGATGCAGACCATGTCCATATCCATGACAAGTCGAGTTCCGGCTACAAGGAGAGCGGCTATTCGACTCATCAGGATCGGGGGTTCTGGGACTCGATCAAGAATGCCTTCGTGCCAGACGAGGATCGCCACACCTACGAGGAGGGTGTTCGCCGCGGCGGCGCGCTCCTCACCGCCGACGTCGACGACGATTGCGTGGACGAGGCGGTCAGAATCCTCGAGCAGGCGAATACCGTCGACATCGACGATCGCTCGAGCCAGTGGCGTTCGTCCGGCTGGGACTATTCCGGGGCCGCGGCCGGGTCGGGGGCTTCGTCGGCCTTCGCGTTCGGCAACGATGAGAACAAATCCCGCTCGAGCGATCAGGAAGAGGTGATCCCGATCGTCGAGGAGCAGCTCGTCGTCGGCAAGCGCGACGCGACGCGGGGCGGTGTTCGCGTCCGCTCATATGTCTGCGAGGTGCCGGTTCATGAGCAGATCAGGCTTCGCGAGGAAAAGGTCGATGTCGAGCGTCGCCGGGTCGATCAGCCACTCTCTGCTTCCGACGGCGATGCTTTTCGCGAGCGCTCGATCAACATGACCGCGACTGCCGAGGAAGCGGTCGTCGGCAAGAACGCCCGCGTCGTTGAGGAAGTCGTCGTTTCGAAGACGGCTTCGGAGCATCTCGAAGATGTGTCCGACACCGTTCGCAGGACCGAGGTGGAGATCGATCGCGACACGGACCGACACCTACGAGTCCAAGGCGGCACCACCTTCGGTTCAACCGATCGCCGCAACTAAGCGATCAAGCCTGCGCCAGCTCGCCTGGCGCAGGCATTCATATGAGAAAAGGGGACGGGCGATGAACCCGAACGAGATCAACGCGGACGGACTCGCGGCCGGCACCCGCAATTTCGGCGACACCGCCGTCTTCTACCTGCAAACCTGGGGCCCACGGGTGCTTGCCGCGCTGGCCATTCTGCTCATCGGCTACCTCCTTGCGAGGGCCGCGAAGTGGGGCGTGGCGAGCCTCGTCAACCGCACGCCGCTTGCTCGCCACGCGCATCGTCACGCGAACATTCCTGAGAGCGCGAAACGCCATCCAAAGAGCGTGGGTGCTCAAGTTGGCGACGCCGCCTTCTGGATCGTGCTCCTGATCGCCTTGGTGCTTGCGGCGCAACCGCTCGGCCTTGCTGAAGCGACCAGCCCGATCGGACGCATGCTGAACGGTTTCGGCGTGGCCATCCCGAACATCATCGGTGCCGTGCTGATCTTCTTCGTTGGTTACGTGGTGGCGAGCGTGGCGAAGAAGGCGGTGGAAGCGGTCCTGACCGCGGCGCGGACAGAGCAGATGGCCGAGCGGATCGGCATGCCTAAGGGCGACCCGACGATGCTCCCGAGGATGGTCGGCGGCATCGTGTTCGCGCTGATCATCATCCCCGTCGCGATCGCGGCGCTCGACCAGCTGAACATCCAGGCCATCTCGGAGCCGGCAACGGCGATGCTGCGCGTCGTGCTCAACAGCATCCCCCACGTTATCGCGGCCGCCATTATCCTGGCGATCGCCTTCGTGATCGGCCGGTTCACCTCGCGGCTTCTGACTCAATTCCTCGCCAGCACCGGCTTTGACCAGACGATCGCGGCACTGGGCCTCTTCGGCGGCCAGGCGGATGCGGTTACACCGCCTGTTGCCGCCGGCACTCCGGCTGCAATGCCGGCCCTGGTTCCCTCCAAGATGATCGGAAGCGCCGTGTTCATCGCGATCATCATCTTCGGACTGATGGAAGCGTTCCGGCAATTGAACTTCACCTACGGCTCCGAGATGATGGCGCAGATCCTCTCGCTGCTCGGGTCGGTGATTTTCGGAGCAGTCATCATTACGGCAGCGGTCGTCATAGCGAAAATTGTCGCCGCCCTGATCCGCGCGAGCGGAGGCACCGCCGCCGAGATGACGGCCAAGGCGGTACAAGTTGCAATCATTGTTCTCGGGGCCGCCATCGGCTTGAGGTTCATGGGTCTTGCCGACGACATCATCAACTTGGCCTTCGGATTGATCCTCGGCGCAGTAGCGGTCGCATTCGCAATCGCGTTCGGCCTGGGTGGACGAGACGCGGCTAAGGGACTGATGCAGCGAGTGGCTGGTGGAGCCAGCGGCGCCATCGCGCCCCAGAGCCAAACAATCGTGCGGCCGTCGGAGGCGAGCGGCACACCCGTGAGTTAAGTGGGGCGCGTACGCGGGCGAGCGTTGCTTCGGCAGTTGCTCGCCCGCAGCCCGATGATGTGCCGACGAGACATGCCAAAATCGTCGGTTCGACCACCCAACCTGATCCTCGGCGATGACCAGGTTCGCGAGCTGCTGAGGAGGGCTCGCGTCTCGTTCGGTTAGTCCGCTTCTCGTACCTGCTGAGTAACAGCTTGGCTCCCAAAAACGGTCATTCGCGGCTCGTTTGCGGTGACCGAGAAGCAGAAGTGCCGCCTGCCATGCTCGAGGAAGCAGGACGGGCTACGCGCGGCAACGGAGCGCCTCGATGATCCACCCCCCTTGAGGCGATGCAGATGTGTCGAAACATTGGATGAGCTCGTGCCCAGGATCGGCGCGATGTCGGCCTCGCTAGGAGTCTTCTACAGGAGTGCCTTTCCGCCAGCTAATCAGGTGCCGCCGATCCGTTGAGCAGAGCGACAGCATTACTCAGCCGTCGCAGCCCCTTCTCGGCAGTCGTGCCTGAGAGTACAGTTTGGGCGCTGGACCGCAGTTGCTCCGCGCGCTCGAGGAACAAGAGCTTGGCCCGGCTCTCCAGCGGTCGGTACGCCGTGTTGCGCGGTACAGCGAATGTCACGCCGGCATTAACCCCGGGATGAGCGACGTTCGCGGGCATTCGCGCCAGGGCGGCAGAAACGGCCGCGCTCGCCTCCATCAGCTCGACGGAGACCCGCATCAGCAGCCGCTGCTCGTCGCGCTCGGTGATGCTAAACGTCTGGGCGAGGACGCTCAGCATCGCTCCGTAGATCGCGTTGGCAAGATCAAGATGGGCGGCTGACGCGGGTTCCGTGATCCACACGCGGACAGTCTCGTCCAAGGGCTTGCGCATAACAGGATCATGGGCGGCAGCCCAAGCGGGCTTGAAGCTTGGATCCGCCGTCTTGAGCTCTCGCCATTCGGCTTTGATCGCCTGGAAGCGGTCGAAGTGGCTGTCCACCGTGCCGCCGGTCGATCCTTCGCCTTCTTCCTTGATCTGTTCGATGGCGGAAAGCGCGGTCGCCAGATCGGTGACGCGGGGGATGTTCGGAAGCTTTACGAGCTCGGAATCCAGCTGGCTCCGGCCAGCGGAATCGATAAAGGTGGCCTCACCGAGCCGGTCGGCCAATGTCTGAAAGCCTTGGCAATCGAATCGTAAAGGGCCCCGACGGTGGGATAGTCCTGGGCGGAGGGCGTTACACCTTCGACCACCACCTGCCGTTCGGCGCCGCTCCGCTCGAAACCTTCGCCGTCCTGCATCTGCATGCCTTCCGGCCGCTCGAGAAAGATGAAGTGGTCAAGGGTCGCCTCGTCGAATGGGGTCAGCCGAACGATGACGTCGGCCGGATGATACCCGGGCGCGACGGGGAAATTGGCGCGATGGAAGTGGGGGGCACCGCCGATCGCGATCAGCAGATTGTTGACGCAAGCCAGATGCGCCATCTCCTCGAGCGCGATCTTCAGGATGACCTTACGCCAACGCTCGACCGCTTCGCCGTGAACGTCGGTGAGTCCCGGCTCACCTTCTCTCTTCATGCTGAAGACGGCGTAGAGGTAGGAGCACAGAAGGTTGTGCTCGATCTCGGCCGCTTCGGTGAGCGTGTGGATCAGCTGCTCACGTGTCTCGATCATCCATGGCTCCTCGGGTGAGGGCGGGGAACGCGTTCGGATTGGCAACGATCCGAATCCCGAGGATAGTCGACCTATTTCCATCACGAGGGCACCGGCCGTCGCTAAGGCCGCTGGAGCGACGTTTCACTCGGCTGCGGATTTGGCGGGAGCACTTCTCCCGGCGCGTTGAATCATCGCTGCGCGGGGAGGCTGGCACGGTAGTTCGCCGCCTTCGGAAGAGCGCTCACCATTCCGCCGGGCCTTGTTGGAACAGTGAGACTGGGGCTGGCCCCCTGGCGTCTAAACCCCGCCAGCGTGTGCTTCGAAGCAGACAAACGGCTCTTCGAAGGACGGTGAAAGATGCTTGGTTGCCCGTACTCGTCTATGTTCGAAAATGGGTCAAAATCGAACATTAGCAACTTAGCTTGGGAACGGCCGCTTTCTCGTTACAGGCGCGCCGACCGGACGTTTTCCTGCCGGCCAGGAGAAGTCTTTCAGTTCCGGATCGCGACTGTCCGCGCTCCACCCCTTGCGGGAATTCCCGGCCGCTGGCAGTCTCCTCCCAATGGAACCGGCTAGTCTGGGTCAGAAGTTGCGGCTCCTCCGCGAGTACTACTACATCCAAGCTCCTTTGCTCGTGCTGGTTCTTGGGAGCAGCCTCGATGACTCGCCGCTGCTTGCGTGGACGGCAGGCATCCTTCTCGTGCTGCTCACGATCAACGTGCTAATCCCGCACGTTCACCAGCGTTGAAGCTTCGAGTTCCAGGGTATCCTGCAAAACTGCTGCGCCAATCCTGACATCCAAGTCCGCTCTCGACCCATAGCGGACATTTTCAGCTCTCTGTTTTGCCCGACTTCTATCGCGGGTATCGAGCTTCGGCAGAAGGTTGGACGTCGGTTCTTCGTGATCCCCTCCGCCAGCGCCAGGGAAACGACGATCTCCCTCTTGCTGTAGCCGGCACAGATCAGGTGCAGCACCTCCCGTTCTCGAACGGTTAGGGCCTAGGCAACGTCGTTATCTAACGAAGCCGAAGGGCTGCGGCGGAACGACGCGATCGCGGCCACCCCGTCCTCGAAGGTTATCAGAAGCCATGTAGGCGGCAGCATAGGCTGAAGGTCATGGTCCCGAGGCACGACCTACGGCACTTACTCAAATTGGAGGTGAGAGGCACAATCTGCACGAGCCGCGCAATGGTTGCCGGCACGAACAGGAAGGAGCACATCATGCTGAAGTCCGCTCTCCCGATCATCCTTGTCGCCGCCGCGCTCCCCGCTGCTGCGCATGCGCAGCAGGATGAGGCGCCGCGCAGCACGGCGGTCGCCTACAACGACCTTAATCTGAAAAGCGAGGAAGGTCTCCATATCCTCAATAGCCGCATCAAGCATGCCCTCAACCGCGTCTGCGGATCGCCGCAGCAAGGAACGCTACGCGAGCGGATGGACAGCCGGTCCTGCCAAAATTTCGCGCGATCCGGCGCCACGGCCCAGCGCAGCGCCGTTCTGGCGCGCACCCGCGCGGAGCCGATCCTCGTCACCTCCGCCCATTGACCCAATTCACCAAGTCCCCGGCGGAACAACTGAGGCGCCGGTCGGCGCCTCGTTTTTCGCTTTAGGGAAAATTCACCGAGCCTTGAAGGTCCGATCAAGCCAAAGCGCTGGCACTCCGTCTTGGGTAAGCAGGGCCTGATGAGCTACCGGATTGGCAACCCGGAACGCCTCACGCCATGACGGTTCTCGCGGTCCGCCGATTGTCCGCTTTCCACCTATTGCTGACGTTCAATCAGGGGGTCCGCAAAGGTCCGCTATTGAGATGTCGCCAAGCCTTGCCCGCGCTTCAGCTTCTTCGACGCGAACCTCCGGGTTCTCTTCTACGGCGCGAGCATACCAATATCGTGCGGCGTCTCGTTCGCCGAGCCGCTCATAGCATTCGCCCAATCTGCCCCAAATAGCCGCCGTCCAGCGAAGGATCGCCATCAGCCATCCATAGGTAGATCCGGATGGCGTCCTTGACGGCCCCGGCTTGAAGGCACTCCAGCGCCTTCATCTCCAGCTTGTTGAAGTCGTATGCCATTCAGCCGAGCTTAGCAGGCCGATGTCCGCTTTCCACCGATCGCCGCGATTGATGGTGCGCGATGTCTGGTCCGATCATAGCGCCGCTGCTACTGAGCTGCCCCTCGGCTCGCGAGCGCCACGCCGAGCGCGGTCAGGGCCATGCCAAGCAAGGCGGAGATGCCCAGCGCCTCGCCGAAAAGCGGCCAGGCGATCAGCGCCGTGCAAGGGGGCACCAGGAAGAACAGGCTCGCCACCTGCGATGCGGCGCCTCGCCGGATCAGCAGGTAGAGCAAAGTAACGGCGCCGAGCGACAGCACGAACACGAGCCAGAGCAGGGCGAACACGAACTCGCCGTTCCAGTCGATGACTTGATGCTCGAACAGCAAAG
>JAESFL010000827.1_pt1 | contig 16170 bp, 15 predicted proteins | sample 9269401 | NCBI WGS metagenome assembly JAESFL01 (sample SAMN14506025, study PRJNA617098) | algae metagenome | isolation source: Gloeocapsa sp. UFS-A4-WI-NPMV-4B04 and co-occurring heterotrophs from desert... | place: USA: Utah | collected 2006-10-01 | reverse complement strand
GAGGCTTTTAGAACGGCGATGTCTTATCGATTTTTCGATTGGTTGACCCTGCATCGTGACCTGTTTGCTACTTATAAAGCCAGTTTGGGTTACATTTGGGCTTAATTTTTGTCTAAGTCCCATTAATACTGCTGATTTCTTCTCCTAAATTCACTATTTTTTGACTAGAAATTTGGAGTTCATTTATAGCTAATTCAATAGTTTGAGATGTATTAGCTAAACTTAAAGCTGACTCAGAAAAATTACTTTGTATAGTAGCTAAATTCCATGTAGCATCTAATAACTTCTGAGAAAACTGACTATTTTCAAATGTTTAAGCTACCTGCTCAAATCTACCAGAACTTGTCATCATTACTACAACAGCATCTTGAAAGGCAGAAACAGCATACTTTAAGTCAGTAGCACTCCTGGCTATTGTGCCGGAAGATTCCTGAAATCCAGTATAAACCTGACGTGCCAAGTCAGTTGATTGTTTATTTACATCAACAATTTGTTGAATTTTTGCCCCCAATGATGACTCTACTGCATCACGCACAGTGGTACCAAATCTACCTAAAAAATCTTGAAATTCAAAGACTAAACGATCAACAGCTTTATCTAAACGATTATTACCTTGTACTTTCGGCAGATAAATATTATCAAGATAATCCTCCAAAACACTAATAAATTTGTACTTCGCTATGCTAGTATTTTTTATCAAGTTAACAACTGTTAATACAGCACTAAAAAATATTCCAGTCAAGCTAGTAGTAAATGCGATTCCCATCCCTTCCAATGGTTTTTGTAACTCGCGTATCAAACTATTAACATCGCTAGAATTGGTTTGACTAATTGTTTGACTTAGGGTAGATAAATTTAATGTAATGCCTAGAAAAGTACCTAACAATCCGAAGGACAGCAGCAAATTGGGCAAAGTACGACAAAAGTAATCAATTTGTTCACAAGACAGAAACAAAAATTTTTCTTGACTATAAATTTGGTCTATCAAGGCTACTGTATTTACCTGTTCTAAATTACAGCTAGCTTCTTTAAACCTTCTTTCTAGTTCATTGACAATTTCTGGCTGATTACCGCGATCGCCTCGATTAATTAGTCTTCTGACGCGACTTTCTAAAAATACAAGCCGTTTGTGGACAGCCAAGCGTAAAAAAATAGCAGCTATAGATGGCAGAACGACAAATAAAACCGTGATAATAACTAAATAAGGCGGTAAAATTGGCATAACAATAGCTCTAAAATTTTCTCTGAATTATGTAATAAGTAGTAGGATAAGCATTACCTAACCTACACATTAAAATCGTTTAATACTTATCTTCTCAAAGGATATTTATTCAGAATTTCTTGGCGTTCGTCTTCGTACTCTTCCTGAGTAACGATGCCATCTTCAATATCTTGTTTTAGCTGTTCTAGTTCTAATCGTCGTTTTGTTCTGTTATCACTAGAATCTACAACTGAATCTCCAACAACTTCACCAGTAATAACTTTTTGACTTTCCGCGATCGCCAGTGGCACACTATTTTGGATTGGTAAAACATTGACTTTTTCTTGTATTTGTGCAAGAAAGCGATTAATAATTCCCGGTTTGGCGGAACTATCATCGGTTGCCCGTGAACCAACTACTATTGAACGATAGAGGTAATTAATGTCATCGTCTGGTAAATTATCAACCTGTGCTACAAACTGCCGTAGTTTAGGTAAATAATGCCCTTGCCATTTTGCAGATTGATGTTCTATATCGGCGATCGCCCCATCACATAATTCCCGCAAAGCAGCCGCCATGTTAGGATTATTCACCAGATCCTGAATGGCTTGTTTCCAAGCTGGTTTAAGAGCAGCTGTGAAATAAACACCGCGTAATTCATCAAAATACTGAAACTCCAGTTGCTGTGTTTCTTGATTCTGTTGAATCAAGTCAAAAGCAAGACAAGGATAAAAGATATCTTGTAATTTCTGCATCTCTAAAACAGGCGGTGGAATAATGTCTGTAAAGATGTCGCGGTAGTCATTATGCAGTAAGGTATTACCCAAATTTTTTTTTTGCAGATCGTAATGGTTTTTTAGCTGCTGCAAACCATCAATTAATCTGAGTGGAAAAGTAGCATACTCAGTCACAATTAAAACTTTATCCTCAGCTTGCGTTGGCTTAATTACATTATCTGAAATTGCCAATTTTTCCGTTAAAACAGTATAAAATTGTTTTACTTCAGGCTCATCAGTATCTTTGAAACCTACTAATTGACTTTTCTTAGCAGAGTTATTGTGAAAGTATGGCGCTGTTAAATTAAGAGGTAGAAGCGGTTGAGCTTCACGTAGAATTTGTCCTAATCTAAGCGCACGTTCTGAAGACTGATACTTTTGATTAAAACGCTTGATTACAGATTGCACAATATCGGTACTACGAGAACCAAACAAACGGTTAACTATTAAATCAATTTCTCGTCGGAGGTGTTCTAAATTTGGGCAATTTTGCTCTAAGAAAATCCCTAAAGATTGCCCCTTACCTGTAGGTTCAAGAATTTGTTGAGTAATTTCTACAATTTGGGCGCGGTACTCTTTTTGTGGCAACAAGACACTATAGCAACTATTTATGTCCTCATCGGAAAAAATTTCTTCACCGCTCATTTCGTCAGAATCTGACTGTTTGAGAGTAGCTTGGTTTTTCTCATAGTGACTTTTTAAGTTATCTACTAGACGATATAAGCCTGTTAACTGGCTTGCTCGTGTCTGGGTGTGCTGTTGTAAAACTTTAATAATCTCCAATGCTTCTAGCGCTACACCCAGATCAAAGTTATGTTTGGTAGCAGTTTCAGTTTCCTTAACTGCCCTTCTAGCTTCATCTTGCACACGACTATTTTTAGTACTAAAAAATGGTAAATTAAATTCTTCTTCAATATCTTGAATAGTTCTATTTATCTGCGCCCATTTCTTTTCTAATTCTTCTAGGTTTAGCAGGATTTAATTTTTTAACTCGTTCCTCCAACTTATATTGATAAGCATTGAGTTCGGTTTGGAGAGCATCTAACCAGTTACGGGTGTTTGTAATAGAAAATTTTTGGTGGTTAGGTGTAAGTAACCCAAATAAATAATTATCAATTTTTGAACCCATACGTAATAATTATTTGATGAATAGATTATTAAGTATTTATAATCAAAGTCTACTCACCTTAAAATTGGCAGTTAAAACCACCTAGATATGCTGAATTCTTTTGAATAGGTTAGCTCAACTGTACTAACCTACGTATCGGGAATATCACGTAAGTCCTATCTGCAAATATTAGGCTATTGGTAATATTACGTAAGTCCTAAATTTCTGGTTTAGGACTTGATTCTGTATTACTCAAGTTATTAACAATAAGTTTATGCTATTGCGTTGCCCTAAAAGTATTAATCTGTTGGTGTAAATCATCCGTCATCGCTAGTAAATCTACCGCAGCGATCGCCTGCTGTTCTTTAGATGCCATCCATTTCAGCTTCACAGTTTGGCTAGCTGCTTCTTCATCACCAATAATTAAACAAGCGATCGCCCTACTACGTTCTGCACGGGCAAATTGTTTTTTAAAGCCACTACCGCTCAAGTCTAATTCAACGCTAAACCCAGAATGACGCAATTTTTGAGCCAGTATAAGTGCTTGGGCTTCAGCCGCCTCACCTCTGGAAACAACGTAGAAATCCAGTAGAGAAACTGGCAGTTTTTGTAACTGTAACAGCAAAATTAAGCGTTCCAAACCAATTGCCCAACCGACAGCAGGCGTATCTGGCCCACTCAGTTGAGCAACCAACCCATCGTAGCGGCCGCCACCACAAACTGTTGCTTGCGCTCCCAAATCATCAGACTGAATTTCAAAAGCCGTGTGAGTATAGTAATCTAGACCCCGCACCAGCCGAGGATTTAATTGATAATTAATTTCTAAATTACTCAATAGTTGCTGCACTTTCTCAAAATGTTGTCGAGAGTACGAGCCGAGATAATCCAAAATACTAGGAGCATTTTGGGCAATTTCTTGAGTACGTTTGTCCTTACTATCTAAAATTCGCAAAGGATTGCGGCTTAAACGCTCTTGAGAGTCAGGATCTAACTGATCTTGATAGGGAGTTAAGTAATCTACCAGTGCTTGCCGATAATGCTGCCTATCTTCTAAATTTCCTACTGAGTTGAGAGTTAGGTGTAGATTTTTCAGTCCTAAGCTTTGTAGGATATCGGTTGCGATCGCAATTACTTCCGCATCAGCTCTTGGATCAGCACTCCCTATTACTTCCACCCCTAACTGGTGAAATTGCCTTTGTCGTCCAGCTTGAGGATTTTCATAGCGAAACATTGGCCCTGTGTACCAAAGGCGCTGTACCCCGCCTTGAGCGTAGAGACTACGTTCAATAAAAGTTCGTACCACCCCAGCCGTTCCTTCTGGACGTAGCGTAACAGAACGCGGCGGAGTTGCGCGATCGCTAAAGGTGTACATTTCCTTCCCTACCACATCGGTAGCTTCGCCAATACCCCGCTCAAACAACTCTGTGCGCTCAAAAATAGGGGTACGAATTTCTTGATAAACCGCTCTTGTTAAAATTTGCTGCGCGGTTGCTTCCACCTGTTGCCAGTAGCCGACTTCATCGGGCAGAATGTCCCGCGTACCGCGTAAAGCTTGAATGTCGCCCATTACTATATTTACTTAATTTGCTTTCGTCGTAGACGTGCCGTAGGCAATGCTTCAAAAGCGCCTTTGCTATCTAGGCAAGACAATGAGCAATTATCCTACCTCAGTATGCACTTCTTCCAACTTACCGTAACGATTTTGATAGTAAGCCAAAATCTGGTCTACTTGCTCTCGACTCTCTAAACCAGCGCTTTGGCTATATTGAATCCACAAAGCCCCAACTTGGCTTTGGTTGTAATCAAACTCTGGCGATCGCGCTGGGTATAAACCTGTTTCTACGCCTTCAACCTGACATAGATGAGCCGCTATCTCCTTATACACCGCTAAAGGCACAGAAAATCTAATTTCATACTTTAATTTGTTGTCTTGCCTTGTTTGCATTTCATTGAACTCCTCTACCAGGTGAAATACTTGGTGGCTGAGGAACTGGGATAGTATTTGTAGGTGTAACAGACCCATCATTTGGCTGAGAACCCCCGCCCGCGTCTAAAGGTGCAACAGACCCATCATTTGGCTGAGAAATCCCTTCCGCGTCTAAAGGTGCAACAGATCCATCATTTACGGGCTGAGAACCCCCTCCCGCGTCTAAAGGTGCAACAGACCCATCATTTACGGGCTGAGAACTCGAACCCCCATCTGTAGGTGTAATGATTTCTGTAGGGCTTTGTGTCCCTTGTGATGGTGACGGCTGTGAAACTTGGCCACCGTCTTGGGGCTGGCTGCCATCTGTAGATGTAGTTGTTTGCGGTCCGTTGGCGGGTTTAGACCCTATAGCTCTGGCAACTTCAATGCCGTATTGCTCCAAAATTACAACTGGATCAGAGCCTTCATTCATTTCTATCCGTTTAACCAGCACTTGCCCGTTCGACAGTCTCTGTCCCACTCGAACGTAGCGGCTCGTTCCCTCATTCGGTACTTGGACGATCGCCTGAGCTTCATTTCCAATCTGAATCACGCCCGAAACGGCGACGCTACTTGCCAACTCTGGTTGTTGTGGTGGCGGTGGTGCAACTGTTTCAAAGCTAGGACCAGGTTCAACAGATGGTAATGGAGGAGCAGGACTCGTTTGATCTGGGCTAGACTGACTGCCAGTATTACTTCTATTCGGATTAGACTGTTGCCTGCTTGGGTTCGAGCCTGAGTTTTGTTGCCCCACTCTAGGACGCGCAGAACCGCTTGGCGCAGTACCAGTTTGCCGTCTTCCTGAACCCGGGACAGAAAGTCTAGGTAGTTGGGACGAGGAGGAGGAGGAACCTGAGTTCGTTATTCCTGAATTCGTTCCCCCTGCATTCGTTCCCCCAATTGGCACACTTAAACCAGCTTGTGCGAAAAGTCCAGCAAACGGGTCTCTTCGTCCTTTTTCTACTTGTTTTGCCCGTTGGTTGCCGTTGGTAGGTTGAATTAAAATAGGAGCCGAAGAGATTGGACTAGCTAGTGATTGATTTGCGATTAACGCTTTATCAAAAGCTTTAGCACTAGGTTGAGGGTTAGAGGGTATAGGAGCAGTAGTTTCTTGATTATCTGAACCACATCCAGCCATTGTCAGTGCCATCACCCCCACAAACGTAACTGTCGAAAGTCGGCGCATTACCCTTCCCCAAAAGCTTTACTGTATTTCACTCACCAACTCAGGCTGACCAAAGTAAAATCAAAGGTGAGGTCTGTACATTTATAACTTACATAACTTACATTAGCTTTGCTATAGCAATTTGTTTTATTACAAGCCTTTGCGAACGAAAGTATAGATATTTGAGCGCTAAAGCAAGTATTAATATCGTCTACTCAGCAGTCATTAATTGGTGCAACGAGGTTAGCCCTTTTTTTAAACAACGAGAAACGGTTACAACACTTATACCTAAACGTTCTGCTACTTCTTTCTGGGTCAAATCGTAAAAAAATACAAATTTCAAGACTTCGTGGGTGCGGTTTTCTAACCTAACAAGAGCTTGTTGGAGGCGAAGTTGGTCTTCTTGTGCTAATTGGAAGCTATGATACTGACTATCAGGAACCATTTCTCCTAGAGAAGTTGTGCTGTCCTCTCCATCCTGCATCGGCGTATCTAAACTTAAGGGAGAACGATTAGTCCAAGCAAGTTTGATTTCTTGCCATTCGCTGACGGAAATTAGTAGCGCTGCTGCTATTTCAGAATCAGTTGGTTGACGGTTGTACTTCTCGCGCAACGATCGCGAAATCCCTGCTGCTTGTTGCTGTAGTGCCAGCCAGCGTCGAGGAATTCGTACCATCACCCCTTTATCGCGCAGGTAGTGTTGAATTTCACCTCTGATGAAGGGAATAGCAAACGAACTAAAAGCATGACCCTTAGACAAGTCAAACCGTTCAATTGCTCGAATTAAACCTATAGCTCCTACTTGTAGCAGATCCTCATAGCTTTCAGTGCATTGATTTGTCCAGTAGTGCGCCTCTCTTCTAACCAATCCAAAATTGAGTGTAACCAGCTGGTTGCGGATAGTCGCAGAGCGAGACTTTTGGTAGTCTTGCAGCAGAGTTGCGCTCTCACGCTTCAATTCATCATTAACTGGGATATGACTTAGCAGCATGGTTATTTATCAATCGAGTAATGGTAGCGTTACTACTGAGTCGCATATTTGCTTATTCTCTGATTTTGGCATTAACCAAATCATCAGAGTGGCAGAGGCATATAAATAAGGATTTCGATTTGCGTTTAAACAGAGTTTTAAGTAGTTTTGCTCTTGCAAGCAGCTATTTAATTCTGTTGCCCATCCAGGGTATTAACTTTTCTATAATTACTACTACAGTGGTTACACTGAACTTTGTCTAAAGATGGCAATCTCTAATCGGGGAAAACTCGGACAAGGCATAAGCGCATTGTGTCATTAGCTGCGAACCCAAATGAGCAAGCCCTTTTTGAGGTATCGCATCTCAGAATGACTGAAATCTTTACTACAAGCGTTATTTTCACGCCAGATCAATAAAAAAAGGGGCTAGATGCCCCTCTTGTTAACTTAACTTGTACAGCTATATTTACACGGCTTTATGCTTGGGTTGGTTCAACTCGCGCGTAAAATAGTCCACGAATCTTAACTTCCTTGGCTTCACCCGCGCCTAAATCTGTATCTGAAGGCTGCTCACTCTCGAAAGTGCCAGCAATTTCGCCCGTTACGTTATCAACTTTGGCAACTCGGAGAGAAATTTTACCTTTTAGGGTTTCAACCTCTTTGATATTAGCGCGGGCGAGTTCGTCAATATCGCCTCCAGCAGTAATACCTACCGCAGTGTCATAGCCCGCCGTCACGCCACGACCCTTGGGATCGAGGAAGGCAGATCCCCGGTAGGAAGGGACTCGGAACTCACCCTCAAAATCTGTCGAAGTATTAATACTGCTTAATCCCGGTTGGGTTTGGGCAACTAGACCTTTAATGGTGAATAAGAAAGGCACTCGCTCACCACCAGGCATTTGAACTGTAGTTGCTTGAAAGTCCAGTCCATCTTCTTCAACGAAGGTGAGGCTCTGATCCTCATTTACTTTCAGTTTGCCTTGCACCTGCTCAATGGAAGAGGTGTACCGCGTCAACAATTTTCCGGCAATAAATTCTGCTTTTTGCCGTTTGTTGGCGGGTTCTTCTTTAACAAAGAAAGTAGTCGGTTCTAAACACAGTTCCGTCATTCTATAGGACTGATTAGGATCAATCGGAATAGAACCCCTAGTTGTTTCTGCCATTTGTGGACACTTGTTAGCAAGCCCAGTACCTCTAATCTGGTCGTAGGTGAGTATATCCCTACCTTCAGATTTTGGCCCCTCACTACACGCCGTTAGTACCCCCAGGCACAAAGCCAGGAATGCAACGATTAAAGCGCGATATCTCATAGTCAACCTCAATGTCTTAACTTAGTATTTAACCTGCAAAAATCCCTATTAGGGCAATTGAAAATCGGACGAATATCACGTTATCAAGAGCTATAGCACAAGGGCATACAATCACTAAAAGGATAGACAGCCGCGCTTCAATGCTCATATTCGGTTTTAGGACACACAATGCCTTAGACTTAGAACTAACCTGTGTAAAGGCTTACCCTAGCCTACGACGACGTGCTTCACGAAGGAAACGCTCAACTATAAAAAACGGACTACGTTTTGTGTAACCACCTTTGGAGAGCCATTGAACCGCTAGAATTTAGCTCAAGTTTGACTTGTTAGCAGCATTGTGTTCGATCCAGATCCCAATACAGAATTTTACACGGCGATGTCGCCTTTACTTGCAGATTGCAGTAAATAAACGTTGCTGAAAATGATTGACACAGTAAACCATCAAAGGTTAAAAACTAAGCTGGGTCAAAGTGTTGCTTTTTAACCAAAAAGAAAAATTTTGTAAATTAGAGAAAATTATTGTAAATTTAATTGAACTAAATTTATAGAGATTTATTGGATAACTACTGTCTTAAAACAAAGCCCTGTCTCGCTTCAACATTCACGATCAGTTGTCAGATAGTTTTATTTTTATCACTGATCTGGTTGACAACAGAAGCTATGTCCAAAGCTGAAATTTTAATTCAGTTGATCAGACTACGTGGGTAAATTTGATTAGGTAATGAGTTGAAACAAGGCTCGCTCTCGTTTCAACTTTAATAGTGTTATGCAATAACTTAATTGCGTTGCGGTAGCTTATTGTTAAATACTATTTTTTGTTTTGTTTCGGTGCAGTACCTCTCAACAAATGGTGCAAAAAGGTAAGGGAGGATTATCCAATGGGGAACTTTTAATGAGTTTTGAGTCGGGACAATTCTCTATTGAATTACAAGATATTGCTTCTGCTATCCGTGCTTTGGCTCAAAATTTTCAAGGAGATAGTATAGCTCTTGTATCTTTGCTAAGACATTTAGAAGAGCTACATCGAGAGATCCGCGAAGGGCTGTTTCAAGCGTCTTTACCAGATAATCGTCAAGCGCTTTACAAGCTACTAAAAGATATTGAAACCGAAGGTGGCTGGCCTTATATTGAACGGATGAAACTACAAGCTTTATTAGCAAACTTGCCTACTGAAACTGTTGACGAAACCAGTAATGCTACACAGGAAAGCAAGGACACACCCCCGCCAAAAGTTAACGCTTCAACTACTGCCAATGAAGAATCAGAAAGTGAGGTAAACTCGCAATAGTAGATCTGTAAATTGTTAATGACCAGGGACTCAAAACTGTAAAAAGCGCCTAGAAGTGTAGACGCTCGAAGGACGGTTTTTCTAAGAGTATCGACTTGTCTTAAGACATCATTTACTGAAACAGACGCGATCGCAGTTCAACACAAACAGCAGCAACCGTCCTCTAGTATTGCAGTAACGCCCTTTTTAATAGTCAATACTCCTTCCCTAACTTCAAGCGCCCCTGGTGCAGCCATTAGCTAGGTGTTGTAGCAAAGTTTTTAAAATTGCGCGGGCCTTTATAGCCTGAGATTTGAGCCAGTTGCTCTAAAGATTGCACCCCTGAATACAATTGCCCATTAATTTCCCAACTAGGGTAACTTTGAACCTTTGCTGCTTGACAAAGGTCTGGACGCGGATTTTGACCACTGGGATCGCACTCAACGTGATTAATTTTACTATATGCCTCTTTACCAAATAGCTGCTTTTGTTCGTGGCAATGAGGACACCACCAAGCAATGTATTCCTTAGCGCCTATCTGAGTAAGATGATTGGCTAACGCGATTTCAGCTTCGCCAGAGGTTGTAGTGATTGGCCAACCAACACCTGGAGTTGGTTGACCTGTAGGACTTAAAGTTGGAGGGCTAGTTTGTCCTGTAGTTGAACTAGCCGTTGTGCCACCTGGTGTATCCACACCCGCATACACCCCCAAGGTTCCAATTAATGTAACCATCCCCACGACGATCGCGGTAAACAAAATTTGACCAATATCTTCCCACGAGCGACCGATGATAGTCAAAACCAAGAGACTAAGCGAAAATATAGCCGAGGCAAGGCAGTAGAGACAAACTGATTTGATTTGGAAAAATAGTAGGTAAATTAGGTAGCCACTAAATACTGTCATGGCGATCGCGCCTGCTAACAGCAGTAACCAAGTCCAATTCTCTAAATTGGAGCGAAATTCCTTTTTTTTACTTGAATTGACTGCCAAGGGAGCCAAAGCAAAGATCACCATGCTTGTGTAAGCCAACAAGCCAAACAACGCTAGGGGAAGTCCGAAAATCGTGGCATAGGGACTCGCGAGTACAAGGTCACAGCTTTGAGTAGGACAAGCAACGGGGTTTTGGGTTAACTTGACTACGGTAAGATAAGCTGTTGTCAAAGCACCACATCCGGCGATCGCTGCTATTAGCGGACGAGACAAGCGATGAATCCAGGGAGTAGAACGTCGGCGACTCATGGTAGATAGTAGTTTGTAGATGATAAGTGATGGACGGTAGGTTGCATGAGTAACTCGATTCTGACTGTCTACTACCTACCTTAAGTCTTTCAACTCAAGAATGCATTTTAACTGAGGTGGATATTGTTTGCGTTTTGGTACTCCAACTGCTGCGTGCAGCTTCCACAAATTGGCTAACGCGAATTGGATCAATTGGTTGATCGCGATGACCTCTACGCTTCAGGGAACTAGAGACAATTACACCATCTGCCGCTTGCATCAAAGTAGAAATATTTTCCCAACTTGCCCCACTACCTATAAATACAGGAGTACCGTTAGCGGCGGCTGTTGCTAGTTCCAGGTCTTCCAAGCTCGGAGGGCTACCAGTTGCCCAACCAGACAAGATTACACCGTCTGCTAGACCGCGCTCAATTGTGTCTTGGACGGCAGTAGTTAAGTTGGGTGAACCTAAAGGGCGGGCGTGTTTTACTAGCACATCAGCTAATATTTTCACGTCACTGCCTAACTCCCGCCGATAGCGCAGCAGATGATGGGCTTGTCCTTCAATTAATCCTTGGTCAGTTGCCATCACGCCAGTAAGAACGTTGACGCGGATAAATTGCGCCTTGACTACTGTGGCGATCGCCATTGCACTTTGGGCATCGTTACGCAAAACATTGATCCCAATCGGCAATGTTACTAAGTTCATTAGCCGATGGATAACTAAGGTCATCGCACTCACAACAGCAGGATCTACTTGAGATTTAGTAAACGGCGCGTCAAAAAAATTTTCAACGATAATTCCGTCAACGCCACCACTCGCCAGCGCTGTTGCTTCTTGTTCCGCACGGTCTATCACTGCTTTTAAGCTACCTCCCCAACAGGGTGAGGTGGGAAGCGGAAGTAGATGAACGACACCGATGATCGGATTAGGGGTTTGAAATAGCTGATTCAAGTCCACTTGTTTACTAATAAGGACTCAGCTGCTAATTAGTCGAGTCAAATAACTTGAATTTTATCAAGTTGTGCTGTAATACCCATTGCCAAATATTGAACTAGGCATCAAAGCACCTATAAGATATGTTAAGATAAAACTGATGCAAAAATATGAATTTGCCGCTACCAAGCAAAAAGCTGATTACTACAGATTTTTTTTTGTAGTAGAGGTTTTTTGTCGGGCAAGGTAGGATAGCTTATACTAATTTAACAAATTGGTACTTTAGAGTTCAAACTTGAAATTAAAGATATACAGTTTCATCCCCTAAGCCCCGCTGCAAAAGGCATCTAGATTGTTTTTATAGCTATTTCAGTTAGTTCCTTGCTTGTAAAAGTTAAGGGATTAGAACCGAATCATAGTTTTTTAACTTTACAACCTGAGAACCTCTCACTGTATGGGTGATAAGCCAACCATTGCAATTTCTCATCTGGGCTGCGAGAAAAATCGAATTGATACTGAACATATGTTGGGTCTACTTGTACAAGCGGGGTACGGGGTTGATACCAATGAAGAACTAGCGGATTACGTTATTGTTAACACTTGTAGCTTTATTGAAGCTGCACGCCAAGAATCTGTGCGTACCCTAGTAGAACTAGCTGAAGCAGACAAAAAAATTGTAATCACTGGCTGTATGGCTCAACACTTCCAAGAGCAGCTATTGGAAGAGTTACCAGAAGCAGTAGCTGTAGTTGGTACTGGCGACTATCACAAAATTGTTGATGTGATTTCGCGCGTAGAAGTAGGTGAACGGGTAAAACTTGTTTCGCCTGAGCCTACATATATTGCAGATGAGACAACGCCGCGCTACCGTACTACAACCGAAGGTGTAGCTTACCTCCGAGTAGCAGAAGGATGTGATTATCGGTGTGCATTTTGCATTATTCCGTATTTACGGGGCAACCAGCGATCGCGCTCGATTGAATCAATTGTGGCGGAAGCTCAACAGTTAGCCGCTCAAGGAGTGCGGGAAATCATCTTGATTTCTCAAATCACCACTAACTACGGTGTAGACTTATATGGTGAGCCGCGCTTACCGCAACTGCTAAGAGCTTTGGGTAAAGTTGATGTACCTTGGATTCGGATACACTACGCTTATCCTACGGGACTCACCCCAAAAGTTATAGCAGCTATACAGGAAACACCCAACGTTCTGCCTTACCTAGATTTACCATTACAGCACTCCCATCCAGAAATTCTCAGGGCCATGAATCGGCCTTGGCAAGGACAAGTAAACGATGGGATTATCGAGCGAATTAAAACGGCGTTACCTCAGGCAATTTTGCGAACAACGTTGATCGTTGGATTTCCTGGCGAGACAGATGAACATTTTGAACATCTGTTGCAGTTTGTCGAGCGCCATGAATTTGACCACGTAGGCGTGTTCACGTTTTCGCCAGAGGAGGAAACTCCCGCCTATAAGCTGCCAAATCAACTTCCTCAAGACATCATGGACGCACGCCGCGATCAATTAATGGAACTCCAGCAGCCGATTTCACTGAAGAAAAATCAGGCAGAAGTGGGCAAAGTAGTTGATGTCCTGATTGAGCAAGAAAATCCAGAGACTGGCGAGTTAATCGGTCGTTCAGCTCGGTTTTCCCCGGAAGTTGATGGGCTGGTATACGTTCAAGGCGTAGCAAAGTTGGGTTCAATCGTCCCAGTCGAAATTACGAACGCTGACATTTATGACCTGTTTGGTCAAGTAGTTAGTAGTTAAAAATAGCAGTCAACAGCAATAGTCAAGAGGCTATTTCCTCTTTAAAAGCTTATGACTGATAACTAAATCCAAAAAGATAGAAACAACATTCATAGGAGAATAAATGAATCTTTCATTTGAAAGTTTAGGTCTTTCAGAAACTCGGACTCAGCAATTAGAAAAGTTAGGGTTTACCGCACCTACAAACATCCAAGCTCAAGCGATTCCCCAACTGCTAGCTGGACATGACATGGTAGGTCAATCTCAAACGGGTACAGGTAAAACAGCCGCATTCTCGTTGCCGATACTAGATCAGATTGATACTAATCAAAAGGCAGTACAAGCTCTAATCCTGACACCAACTCGTGAGTTAGCTGTACAAGTTAGTGCGGCAATTAGCAGCTTTGTAGGCAACCAAGATATTAGAGTTTTGGCAATTTACGGTGGTCAATCAATTGACCGTCAGATGCTGCAACTCAAGCGCGGTGTTCATGTTGTGGTAGGAACTCCGGGACGAGTAATAGACTTGCTGAATCGCGGCAATCTCGTACTGAATCAAGTTAAATGGATGGTGTTGGATGAAGCCGATGAAATGTTGAGCATGGGCTTTATTGACGATGTAGAAAAAATCCTCCAATCTGCACCTAAAGAGCGGCAGACGGCTTTGTTCTCGGCAACGATGCCGCTAACAATTCGGTTGTTAGTAAAAAGATTTTTGCGATCGCCTGTTACTGTAACAGTTGAGCAACCAAAAGCTGCTCCTGCGATGATCAATCAAGTTGCTTACCTAGTACCGCGTCAGATGACGAAAGCCAGAGCTTTGTTACCAATTTTGGAACTTGAAGATCCAGAATCGGCTCTAATCTTTGTGCGAACCAGAAGAACGGCAGCTGAACTTACGAATTTATTACAAGCCTCTGGTCATAGTGCTGATGAGTATCACGGTGACTTAACTCAACAAGCGCGAGAGCGGTTATTAACACGGTTCCGCAATAAGCAGGTACGCTGGGTAATTGCTACAGATATTGCCGCACGGGGTTTAGATGTAGATCAGCTAAGTCATGTGATCAACTATGATTTACCTGATAGCGTCGAAAATTATGTCCACCGCATCGGGCGTACTGGTAGAGCTGGTAATGAAGGAACGGCAATTTCTCTAGTGCAGCCGTTTGAGCGCCGTAAGCAGCAGCAAATCGAGCGTCATGTGCGCCAAAATTGGAAAGTTCTTTCTATCCCATCTAGAGCGCAAATTGAAGCGCGTCAGATCGAAAAACTCCAAGTTAATGTACGAGAAATTTTAGCTGGTGAGCGCTTGGCATCTTTCTTGCCGATTGTGCGAGAACTAAGTGAAGAGTACGATGCTCATGCGATCGCGGCGGCTGCTCTCCAAATGGCTTACGATAAAACTCGTCCAGCCTGGATGCAATCAGAAGCGCCAGAAGAAGAAAGATCCTCAACGCCTAAGCCAATCATCATTAAGCGTTCTCAGCAAACTTCTGTGTCTAATAACAATTAGGTTGTAGCACAGCTACGATAGCTTTTTAAGCTTTTGACAATAGTCTGGTTGATCTAGATACTTCTGGATTAACTAGACTTTTTTCATCTCAATATAAGCAAATAAAATAGCAAATGAGGCCCCATTATATTATTAGTTTCTTAAGGTAAAAAAGTAGGCGATTTGTCTTATGTCATATCTTGCACCTTGCTCCACCCGCCTTGAACTTAAGTTCAAGGCTAATAACTCAAGTCCGTTAAAACGGACTATACAAGACGCACTTTTTCAGCTAGTCGAGTTTAGTTGACTTTAGCTATTAGCCAAGGAATTTATTCCTTGGCGGACGTGGTGCAAGATGTAAGTTATGTTAGTAAGTTTGAACCCCAAGCATATATTGTTAAATCTATATCAGCACCTAATGAAAGGATTTGAGACATAGTTTTCCTATCCAACTGCCAACTACCCATCTGCTCTTGATAACCTGTATAGATAACATTTATATAAATATCGCATTGTTCACTAAGGTTAGAAATATTAGTAGCTACATTTTCTAACTGAGCAAGTAGAAAGCTAAGTTTACGCTCAAGCTCATCAGGGACATCTTACTGAGGCTCAAAAATCCATAGGTTGGCTTGATAATGGTAAGGTACTTTTTGGCGTTCTAAGTTCGCCTTTTTTGTGTGTGCTGGTAGGCTTAATTCCAATTAGCGCTGTAATGGCATCTGGCTCAAGTAAGTCACTATCTACTGTCAAATAAACACGGACATCGGCTTCTACATAAGAACCAGTAACTACGAATGAGCTATCAGTAAACTCAACCATAATTACCAGAAAATAACATTGATTTTCTAATGGAAAATAGATATAAAAAACTCCTAGGGAGCATCTCAGTTTTGTAATAAGTATTAATACTTAAAGTATTTAAGGGACTAGGGAACTAGAATCGAAGCAAAAATGTAGGATGAGTAAAAATAGACATGATGTACAGGACATGACTCCAGAG
>JAESFL010000826.1_pt1 | contig 16193 bp, 12 predicted proteins | sample 9269401 | NCBI WGS metagenome assembly JAESFL01 (sample SAMN14506025, study PRJNA617098) | algae metagenome | isolation source: Gloeocapsa sp. UFS-A4-WI-NPMV-4B04 and co-occurring heterotrophs from desert... | place: USA: Utah | collected 2006-10-01 | reverse complement strand
TCGATCCACCATGAGATGCGGTTGATGGCGGCGGCGGGACTGACGCCGTATCAGGTGCTCGCGACCGGCACGCGCGAGGCGGCGCGCTATTACGGCGCGGACGCGCGCTTCGGCACGATCGCGCCGGGCCAGCGCGCCGATCTGATCCTGCTCACGGCCAACCCGCTCCAGGACTTGGCGAACGTGCAGCGCCGCGCCGGCGTGATGGTCCGCGGGCGCTGGCTGCCCGAGGGAGAAATCCAGATGCGCCTCGAGAAGATCGCGGCGGCCGGCGCGGGCCGCTAGTCTCACGCACTGCAAGCGAGACTGCCCGACCCGACGGATGCTGATCTTTCGTTGGACGGGGTTGAGGGCGCCGCTGAGTTCCGACGACAGGCCCATGGCCATCTTCACAGTGGTACGGTCAGGAAGCTTGGACAATCGGAAGTCCGGCACGGCTCATCCCCTCCACGGCCGAAGCACGAGGTCCTTATGGACGACCCCGCGCACCGGCCATCCCGGCCGGACGGTCAGCGTCGGCTGCACATCGAGGTTCCGCGCTGTGATCCGGTCGCCCGCCCGCGAAGCATTCTGCTGCGTCGACTCGCGAACCGCCCGGACGAGGTCGCTCTCAGCGCTTCCCAAGCTCAGCTCACTGCCAACGCCGAGCAGCGTCGAGAGCGCGATACCCTTCAGCAAGCGCCAGGTGTGGAAGTCGACCCGGTCCTTGACGCCGACATAGCCGGAGAGGTCGGTCGCGGGCATATTGTCGAGGCTGATCGAAGTTCCGTCCGGGAGGATGATACGCTGCCAAACGAGCAGCGCTCGGCTCTGGCCGAACGCAACCACGTTATCGTAGCTGCCGATCAGCCGCGACCCTTGAGGAATGAGCACGGTCCGCCCGGTCGCGCTGTCGCTGACATTCTCGGTGACCTGGGCCAGCACCATGCCTGGAAGATCTGAGGTGAGCCCGGTGATCAGGCTGGCGGGGATGACGGTCCCCGCGCTCAGCATCCACGGCGATGCTGCCGGCTGCAGCCGGCTCGGCTCCGCCTCCCCTGGGCCGGAGCTGCTTAGCGCGCTGCCGCGCGGTGGGCCGGCCACAGCCGGACTTTGAGCTGCCGCCGGTTGCCCAGCCGCCGCCAGACCGCCGGCGGCATCCGGCGCGCCCGCGAGTTGAACGAGCACGGCAGAGGCTCGGGCAGCCTCCCGTGCCGATGCCAGGCGCTGGCGTTCCATGTCCGCCGCCGCTCGTGCCCGCTCGGCCTCCGCGGCAGCAGGATTGGCGACGGGCGCGCCCTGCTGCGCCTCCAGCGCCCGCTGATGCTCAAGGATCGGCCGCCCGAGGTCGCCAGGGAGCGGGGGGCCGAGAAGGGGCACGTCCCCATAGCTCGCCGGCGCGTTCGCCAGCGCGTGGCCCTGCGGAGCGTGTCGCCTTTCTCCTCGCCCGCAGCGATCCGGAAGCTGGGCGGCTCGAGCGCGAACCACGTGACGGCGACGAGGCAGGCCGAGACCAGGCCCGTCACGCCGATAATGAGGCCCCGCCGGAACCGCACCACCGGGCGCGGCGTGCCCCGAAGCACGAGCGTCTCCGGATCTTCCTTCGGGGCCGCTGCGGGCGCGTCGGCGGCAGGGGTCCCTTCGCTCACGACGCCCTCCCGCGACGCCGGCGGCGCGGGTCGGGATCGGATCGGATGATCCGCACAACCCGCTGGCGCTTCTCGCCGAGCCGCAGCTCGGCGGCGGTGAAGAGCCGATCAACGATATAATAGCGTCCCCGCACGCGGAAGTTGACGAGCTCGGCCCGGCCGCTCTCCGCCACCACGAACAAAGGCGGCGCTTCGTCCTGCAAAAGACCCGGCGGGAACTCGACGAACACCTGCCGACCGTCGTCGAACGCGCGCACCGGCCGCCACGTGGGCCGATCTCCCTCGATCCTGTAGCCGAAGTTCAGTGTCTCGAGGGACAAAGCTGCAGCGACCGGCGCAGCGGCGGACGAGCCCGCCTCCCCGACCCGCAGCGCCAGCAGCTCGTCCTCACGGTATGTCCAGGACATGCTCGCCATCGCGGTCCGGGCCGTGCTCTCGAGCTGGACGTGATAAACCCGGCGATCGGTCGTGATGACGAGGTTGGTGCGCAGGCCCACGGTCGACGGCTTCACCAGGATATGGGTGCGTCGGGCCGCGCCGGATCCGCTGGTGGTATCGCCGATCACCCAGCGCAAGGTGTCGCCGGCGGCGACCGAGATCAGCCCCTCTCCCGGCTGCAGCGCGATCTCGCTCACCCGCTCGGGCGCGGTGTAGAGCCGGTAGACGGCGCCTTCGGTCCAGGCATAGAGCTGGGCGGCGTTGACATAGTTCTGCCGGGTCGGTTCGCGGGCGGCCGCCCGGTTTGCGGCTTCGACGCGGGTTTTCGGCGTCCCGCGCGCCGCTGCCGCCCTGGCACGTCCCGTTAGCCGCCGGTCCCCGGGCGCCGCCGCGAGCACGACCATCGGCGCGGGCGCATCATCGACACCCACGGCAGCCGCAAAGGACGGCGAAACCGCCGCCAGCGCCTCGGAAGACAGGCTTGGAGCCACGCCGGCACCCAGGCCAAGTAACAACGCGCCTGTCACAAAGCAGAGTCTGTTCATCGGGAGTTCCTTTCGGTGAGCCGTTCAGGTGCCGGCGAGGCGCCGAGGCTCGGGTCGAGCGGCGAGCCCAGGGGCAGCGAGGAAGCCGGCGGAGCGGCCAGTGGCGATAGTTCGGCCGCGCGCGCGGCTGGCAGCGGGACCTCGAGCTCGCGCGACCAGTCGATCGCGTCCACATAGAGCCCGAGCGGGTTCTTCCGAAGCGTCTCGGCGGATCTCGGCGGACGCACCACGACCGACAGAATGGCGGTCCAGCGCGAGCTGCCGGCGAGGCTGCCGCGTTCGTAGGCGGTCTCGGTCCACTTGACCTGGAAGGAGCGGTCGGAGGCACGGACGACACTGGTCACCTGGACGGAAACTGTTCTGGCGCCGACCTCGGCGAAGGGATTGGCGGCGCGCGCATAGTCGCCGAGGAACAGCGAGCCGCCGTCGGTGACGAAGTCATAGGCCGAGAGCCAGTTCTCCCGCATCAGCACCGGGTCGAGAGAAACCGAGCGGACGTTGGTGATGAACCGGCCGAGGTGCCAGGCGATCTGCGGGTCGGTTGGCTTATGGCCGGCGGCGACCGGCGTGACAGCCCTCGCTTCGCCGAGCCGGTCCACCTCGACCACATAGGGGACCACCCGGCTCTGCATCGACTGCCAGAGCAGGCCGCCCGACAAGCCCGTGGAAAGAAGCAGCCCACCGAACGCCATGAGCCGCCAGTTGCGCGCCTGGACCCGGGCCGAGCCGATCCTTTCATCCCAAACCTGCGCTGCCCGTTGGTACGGCGTCTCCGGTTCGGGCGTTCGCCCGTAGCGCTGCACGGCCCGCCTGAACTTCATGCTCTCACTCCTCTTTTTCCTTGATGTCCGGATTGGCGCCCGCCCCGCCGCGGTCGCCTTCGCGCACGGTTTGGAGGGCAACGTGGCGGTTGTGCCGCGCGGTCTGCTCCGATCTCAGTCGCTGCGCCCATTGGGGGGCCTCTTCCGAAGGCACGCCCGCAGCGCTGCTGGAGCCGCCGCTCCTCGTCCCGCCCGCGAACAAGGCGGCGCGCTGTCCGCGCTCGGCAGCTGCTCCCAATCCGGCTGCTTCCCCGATCTTCTGGCGCGCCGCGGCCGCACCAGCGCTGGCGACGCCGCGCATGCCCGCGCCGACGCTCGCCGAGCCGGAGGTCTCCTGACCCAGCCGGTAGGCGGTGGAAGCCGCGGAGCCCATCGAGGTGCCCGCGCGGATCGCGCCCATTGCGCCTCCGGCGAGCGCACGTGCTCCGCCGATTGCGGCACCGCCGCCGACGGCGAGCGTCCCCACGGCCGCCGCCGTTGTCCCGACCGCAGCGCCCGCGCCGAGCTGCGGCGCTCCGGCGACCAAACCGGACGCGATGCTGGGACCGAAGATGCCGAGCCCGAACAAAGCGAGGCTGGCAAGCACGAGGCTCATCGCCTGGCCGATGTCGGGCTCCTGCCCGTTAAGGGCGCCGACGAACTCACCGAAGAAGCCCGAGCCGATGCCGACGATGACGGCGAGCACCATCACCTTGATCCCGGACGACACGACGTTTCCGAGCACCCGCTCGGCAAGGAAGCTGGTCCGGTTCCAGAGCGCGAACGGGACCAGCACGAAGCCGGCGAGCGCCGTCAGCTTGAACTCGAGGATGGTGATGAAGAGCTGGATCGCGAGCACGAAGAAGGCAGTGATCACGAACAGCCAGGCGATCAGCAAGATCGCGATCGTCAGGAAATTCTCGAAGAAGCTGGTGAAGCCCAGCAGCTCGCTCGCCTGCTCCAGCAAGGGCCAGGCGGCCTCGAATCCGGTGCCGGCGAGGTGGCCCGGCCGCAGCAGATCATCGGCGCTCATGGTTCCGCCGCCGGCGGTGATGCCGAGCCCGGCAAAGGAGCGGAAGATGATGTCGGCGAGCGTCGAGAAGCTGCCCAGGATCAGCGCGAACGCGCCGACATAGAGGATCTTCTTGAGGAAACGGCCGATGACGTCGTCCTCGCCGCCCATCGCCCAGAACAGGCCCGCCAGGGTGATGTCGATGCCGACAAGGACCGTCGTCAGAAAGGCGACGTCCCCGCCTAGCAGCCCGAAGCCGCTGTCAATGTAGCGGATGAAGGCCGCCATGAAGCGGTCGATCACGTTGAGGTCGTCCATGAGACGCGGGTCCGATTAGGTCTTTTGAAAAAGGTGCCGCGGGGCTTCCGAGGGGGCGCGGAAGCCCCGCGACTGCGGCATCGGCTTACCGGGGGGAGTAAGCCTTGCCGGTTCCGAGGAAACGCTGCGTCGCCGCCCGAGCCTCGATCTCCGCCTGCACCCGCCGCGCCCGCTCAAGGCTCTGGCTCCGGAACTCGGCCGCCATCAGGCTCTGGAGCTGGAATTGCTGCTTGGTGCTCAGCGCGATCAGCTGGTTGGCGGCCTGCTGCGCCTGGAGGCTGCCGACTGCGCCTTGGCTCCGGCCGACCAGCTCGGCCAGCAAGGCAGCGTCATCCCGCACATTCTCCACCACCTGCGCCTGGACGCCCATGCTGTGCCGGAAGCCGTCCATCGCGCGGTCGAGGCGAGCGCGCGCGTCGGCCACGCGCGCGTCGCTGGGGAGCGCGCTGTCGACGGCCGCGGGAAAGAGGCTTCGGAAACGCTCGTCCAGCCGGTCGACGCGAAAATCGATCCCACGAGCCTGACCCATCAGCTGGTCGACACGCTGCAGCGCCGAGTTGATGCGCTGGAGCTGCGGGAAGTCGATGCGCTCAAGATGGCGGCTCATATTCTGGAGCATCGCCGCCTCGTTCTGGAGTGAGCGGATCTGATTGTTGATCTGCTCCAGGGCCCTCGCGGCCTGCAGCAGGTTCTGCGCGTAATTGGTGGTGTCGACCACGGCCATTTGCGCGGCCGCCGGCCCGGGCATTATAAGAGTGCCGATCGGCAACGCGGCCGCCGCCACAAGCCTAATGAGTCTCGGAACAAGCTTCATTTCGTGTCTCCTTGCTGTGGGGGGTGAGCTGGGAAGTCGTCGAGCGCGGCGGCCGCCCAACCGAGGCCATGCCGTTCGAGGAAGCGCCGCGCGAAGGTCGCAGGACCGGCGCCACGCTCGGCGAGGATGCCGTCGATGGCACGCTGCGCCGCCGGATCCGACGCGCCGCAGAAGGCAAGCGCGATCTGTCCGAGGCCGAGGTCGAACAGCCGGTTGCCGCGGCGGGACTGCAGGTAATAATCGCGCTTCGGCGTCGCGCGCGCGATCAGCTCGACCTGCCGCTCGTTGAGTCCGAACCGTTCATAAGCGGCGCGGGCCTGCGGCTCGACCGCGCGGTCATTGGGCAGGAAGATGCGCTGCGGGCAGCTCTCGATGATGGCGGGGGCAATGCTGCTATCGGCGACGTCGGCGAGCGACTGCGTCGCGAACACCACCGCCACATTCTTCTTGCGAAGGACCTTCAGCCACTCGCGGATGCGCGCCGCGAACAGCGGATTGTCGAGGAACACCCAGGCCTCGTCGAGCACGAGCAGGGTCGGGCTGCCGTCGAACCGTTCCTCGAGGCGGTGGAACATATAGGTGAGCACCGGCAGGACCGCGCCCGCTTGCCCCATCAAAGCCTCGGTCTCGAAGCATTGCACGTCTGCGATCGCCAGCCGATCCTCGGCAGCATCCAGGAGCGAGCCGAACGGGCCCTCCAGCGTGTAAGGCATCAGCGCCGCCTTGAGCGGGTTCGACTGCAGCAGCAGCGACAGGCCGGTGAGCGTCCGCTCCTCCGCCGGTGCCGACGCGAGGCTGCCGAGAGCCGACCAGATCGCGTCCTTCACCTCCGGCGTGACGGCCACTTTCTCATGGTCCAGCAATCCCCCGATCCACGCCGCGGCCCAACGCCGCTGGGCAACCTCATCGATCCGTCGGAGCGGCTGGAAGGCGAGCGTGCCCTCCCCCGCAGCCGCTCCGGAGCCGAGTGCCAGATGCGACCCGCCCATCGCCAGCACGGCAGCACGTGCCGACCAGCCCTTGTCGAACAGGTAGATGCACGCGCCTTCGTAGCGGCGGAACTGCATGGCCAGCAGCGCGAGCAGCACCGACTTGCCGGCGCCGGTCGGCCCGACCACCAGCATATGACCGACATCGCCGACATGGGTGGAGAGCCGGAACGGCGTCGAACCGCTGGTCTGCGCGATCAGCAAAGGCGGACCGCCGAGATGCTCATTGCGCGCCGGCCCCGCCCAGATCGAGGAGAGCGGCATCAGATGCGCAAGGTTCAGCGTGTGGATCAACGGCTGGCGGACGTTGGCGTAGACATGGCCGGGAAGGCTGGAGAGCCACGCCTCGACGGCGTTCATGCGCTCGCGCTTGGCGGTGAAGCCGAGCCCATTCACGACCCGTTCGACGGCCCTTACTTTCTCGTCGGCAGCCGCCGGCGTAGCCCCTGACACGGTGATCGTGGCGGTGAGATAGCCGAACGACACATAGTCTTGGCCGAGCGCCTGCAGCGCGAGATCGGCATCGACCACCTTGTTGTCGGCGTCGCTGTCGGTGAGCACGACCGGCTGGTTGTACATCACCTCGCGCAGCAGCGCCGTCACCGACTTGCGCTTGTTGAACCACTGCCGGCGCAGCTTGGTCAGCGCGCGTGTCGCCTCCGCTTTGTCGAGCGCGATGAAGCGCGTAACCCAGCGATAGGCGAGGTCCTGGTGGTTGAGCGCGTCCAGGATTCCCGGCCGGCTCATGGTCGGGAAGCCGAGCAGTGTCACGGTCCGCAGATGCTGCTCGCCGAGCATCGGCTCCAGACCGCCCGTTAGGGGTGTGTCGGCGAGCAGTGCGTCGAGATAGATCGGTGTGTCCGGCACCGCGACCCGGTGCCCCTTCAGCGACACGGTCGCGTGCAGATAGGTCAGCGTCTCGTCGTCGGAGAGCGCCCGTACCTCGGGCATGAAGCCGGCGAACAGGTCGAGTGCCCGCTTGGTCGCGGCCATGAACGAGGCGAGCGTCTCCCGCCAATCCCCGCCTTTGCCCTCCGCGCCACCGTCGACGAAGGCGCGCTCGGCGCTCGCCTGGCTGTCCGCGGGCGGCAGCCACACCAAGGTGAGATGATAACGGCTCTCATAATGGTCGCTCGTTCCTTCGAAGCTCGCTTGGCGCTCCTTGTCGACAAGCCAGGAGGCCGGGTCCGGGAAGCGGCTTTCCGGATAGCCGAGCGCCGCCACGCGCTCCGCCTCGAAGAACAAGGCCCAGCCCGAGCCGAAGCGGCGAAGGACGTTGTTGAGACGCGCCGAGGCGGAGACGAGCTCGGCTTCGGTGGCGCTTTCGAGATCCGGTCCCCGGAAACGGAGCGTGCGCTGAAAGCTGCCATCCTTGTTGAGAACGACGCCGCGCGCCACCAAAGCCGCCCAGGGAAGATGATCCGCGAGCCGGTCCGCCCGGTTCCTATATTCGCCGATCTTCAGCATGAGAGGTGCCCCCGCTGACGCAGATGGCGGGCGAGCACAGCCGCGAAATCCGGGTCCCGCTTCGCGGCGAAGACCGCGAGCGTATGCCCAAGCGCCCAGACCACGAGCCCGGCGATCCACTGCTGGAGCCCAAGGCCCAGGGCCGCCGCCACGGTACCGTTGACGATCGCCACCGCGCGCGGGGCGCCGCCGAGCAGGATTGGCTCAGCGAGCGCGCGGTGGATCGGCGCCTCGAACCCTTCGATAGACTGGCCGCTTGCCCTCATCCGATCAGCGCTCCACCGCCAAAGCTGAAGAAGCTCAGGAAGAAGGAGGAAGCGGCGAAGGCGATCGACAGGCCGAAGATGATTTGGATGAGCTTGCGAAAGCCTCCGCCCGTCTCGCCGAAGGCGAGCGTCAGGCCCGTGGTGATGATGATGATCACGGCGATGATCTTGGCCACCGGTCCCTGCACGGACTCCAGCACCTTCTGGAGCGGCTCCTCCCACGGCATGCCGGAGCCGGCCGCCTGCGCCTGGACGGCGAGCAGCGCGAGCGCCATCAGCGCGCCCGCAGCGAGCGATGGACGAAGCGTACGATTGGCAAGGCTCTTCATGCTTGTTTCTCCTTCAGGTCATGAGCTCGGGATCGATCGCGCGGACCGCATAGTCACCGGTGGCATCCAGCCCCTCGACGGCCGCGACGGCGCCGACGCGGCGGCCGGTGCCGCGGCCCTCGATGAACACGATGAGGTCGATCGCCTCGGCGATGAGCCGCCGCGGCACGGTGACGACCGCTTCCTGGATGAGCTGCTCGAGCCGGTAGAGCGCGGAAGGCGCGCTGTTGGCGTGCACGGTCGCGATGCCGCCAGGGTGGCCGGTGTTCCAGGCCTTCAGCATGTCGAGCGCCTCGCCGCCCCGCACCTCACCGACGATGATCCGGTCCGGCCGCAGCCGCAGCGTCGAGCGGACGAGGTCGGCCATGGTCACCACGCCCGGCCGGGTCCGCAGGGCCACCGTATCGGGGGCCGCGCATTGCAGCTCGCGCGTGTCCTCGATCAGGATCACCCGCTCGTCGCGGTGGGCCATCTCCGCGAGCAATGCATTGGCGAGCGTCGTCTTGCCCGAGCTGGTGCCGCCCGCCACCAGGATGTTGCGGCGCTCGACCACGCCGAGGGAAAGCAGCCGAGCCGTCTCGGCCGCCATGATGCCGTCGCTCACATAGTCGCTGAGCGTGTAGATGCGGGAGGCGGGCTTCCGAATCGAGAAGCAGGGGCCGGTTGAGACCGGCGGCAGCAGCCCCTCGAACCGCTCGCCGGCCATGCCTTCGGCGTGCGGCGGCAGCTCGGCGCTGACGATCGGCGAAGCGCCATGCACCTCGGTCCGGGCATGGCTCGCCACCAGGCGGATGATCCGCTCGGCCTGCGCCGGCTCCAGCACCTCGCCCGTGTCGCTGCGCCCCTGCCCCAGCCGGTCGAGCCGCAGGACGCCGTCGGGGTTCACCATCACCTCGATCACCAGCGGATCGGCGAGCGCGGCGGCAATCGCCGGCCCCATGGCGGTCCGCAGCATCACCCGGCGGCGGTCGGCGGCTTCGACGGCGCTCATCCCGCTCTTCCTAAAGGGGTAGGCAGCCGGTCACCGCGAACCGTGCCTTCGTTGACGGCCTCAGCGACGCTGATGCGGATCTGGCGGATCAACAATGCAATGGGCGACATCTCGGCACTCCCCTGCTCGCGGACGGCGAGCTTCAGGCTCCGAGGACTCCTCGATTTACGCGCGAATTCAGATTCCCTGCCCAGCGCAGCTCAGTGCTGCTCGACGAACGTGCTGCGAGAGATCAGGGTCGTCGGCGGCCCGATTGATGTTGGTGGTGCAAAGCCCGTCCGAGGGTGTTGGAAATCCTCGGCGGCAAGTCCGCCGTAAAGGAATTGCACTTTAGCTGCGCTCGGCTCTCGCGGCGCAGGTATGGGTTTGGGTCCCGTAGCGGTTCGCAACCTCCTGGTCGGGGTCGCGACAGTCAGGTCAATGATCGCGTCGTCGCTGAATTTCGCGAGATGGAAAGGATTGGTCTCAGCAATCCTGAGCGGGTCCTTTCGTCCCGCCGGTGCGGGATCGGATCAAAGCGCGCGGCCGTTCCTCAAGGAAATCTTGGCCGGGCGGCGGGCCTGGCAGGTCAACGACCGCGCAGCCGCTGCGAAGCCTTGGGATTTCATTTTGCGGGAGCAAAATGGTGGGGCCTATAGTCCTTGACGAACCACGCCTGCCATCGGAAGATTGGATGGCTTGAGCAGGAAGGTCTCTCCCTCCTCCCTTACGGGAGGTAGACCCGAGTGATCTCGGAGCGACACTCACCGCCGAGTGACGTGGGGCAGCTCGCATGATGGCGGGTGCTTCAGGTGCTGCCGGGCTGTGCTGCAGACCGACCTAAGCGCCAATTGAAACCTTCGGCCTCGGCAGGTCTTTCGCCAGCAAAGCTAGCTTGGCGGCTTCGCCTCTGCCGCTCCTGCCAGGAAGCGTTCTTCGAGAAATTGCCAGCGCTTATACTGTGCGCCTTTTGCGGGCGCCGGGTCTACGATCCCTTGCAGCCAAAAACGAAACCAGTCGAAGTTGCGCTGGTTCACGGCGAACCTGTGTTTCGGTTGCACCTTCAGATGACCTTCGTCAGGAAAGACGTAGAGCTCGGCGGGAGTGGTCGTGTTGGTGAGCTTCGAATAAAGCTCCATCATCACGCGGGATTCCTGCTCCGGCATCTGCAGCAGAAGCGGCGTTCTGACGCGCTCGATGTTGAACGCAGGTGCCAGAAGCTTCCATTGGTCGGGCGTTTCTTCGGGCGCGCCAAGGCCCCAGAATTCCTTCAAAAGTTTGTGATTGTCGCGGCCGCGCACGCCTCCATACCAATAATATGTTGGCTCGAAGACCGGCGCGGTGATTGAAGCTGCGGCCAGGAGGTTCGAGTTCGCGACGGTCCACATCGTAGCCTCGCTACCGAAGCTCAGACCGCCCATCCCGACCTTGGCGGGATCGACGCGTCCTCCGGCGCTCATTTTCTCAACGAGCGCGCGCACTCCTTCCAGCGCGGCCCGTGAATTGTCTGTCGCGTCAACCTTTCCTTTTCGGGAGGTCGCGTTGATGCACGCCGCGCGGATGCCCGCGGCCGCAAGTGTCGCGAGCGGCCACTCGTCACCAACACCGCCACGAAGGAATCCTTCGCAGCGATTATAGTTAATGAAGAGAGGCAGCCGGGAAGATGCCGAGCCTTTCGGGCTGAAAAGCCATCCGTTATATTCATGGCCCGCGGATCCAGTCCATTTCAGCGGCTGGAGGCCGAGCGCGGCCATCGAAGCTCGGAGCTCCGGATTGGGATCGAAGACTGCCGAACGACCACCAGAGGCGAGGTCGATAATCTCCAGCCGGGGCGGCGAGCCGGCGCTTGCGGCGACGCACACAGCAGAGCTTTCGCTGATGGCGCAAGGCAGCGACTCATCCCGGCCGCCACTCAAGAGGCCGGTCGAAGTTGCGAGGGTACGAACATTTCCGGTCTTCAGATCCCAGACGTGCAGGGCCTGGGAGAGCGAGATGTCGCGGGTGGCAAAGAGGATCGCATCCCGATCGGCTTGCCAGCTGAGCCATGCCGTCCTCAGCCGGCACTGAGCCTGGCGGCACTGGATTGTTTCCGCTCCGGCGCCGCGCTTCACGTGGAGCGAGCCGCTTCCTTCGAGCCAGCTCGACTCTACGACATCGCCTCTCGCGCTTTGAGCTGAGCGCGTCTCGGCCCTCGGCACGGAGGAAAGAGTTGGACGCGGCTTCTCTGATTCCAGCGGGGCCGCGGTCCGGGCGCCGGTTCCGGAATCGTACCGCCAGGCCCGCTTCGGCGCGCGCGCAAGCAGGCCCTCGCGCGCGAACCAGTTCCCGGCCAAGCGCTGCGTGGCAGATCGGCCGTTGATGATCGCACCTCGGAAAGCGGCTTGGGCGAGATCGACCCGCTCGTCGACGAGAATGCCCGAATGGTATTCCTCGAGCTCCGCACGCGCTATCTCATCGCGTGTCGCGCCAACCGTATAGATGAGACCGCCTGGATCTGCAGCAGCTCGGATGGAGACGATATCGGCATCATCTTCAATGGCAGCACGAACCCCGGATCCATCGATCTCGGCCTGCCAGACTTGCACCCGCGCATTCGTCAAAGCCCGGTAGAAGATCGACTTTCCGTCCGCGGCCCAAATCGGGTTTTCGGACGGGGAGACACCGGGATCGACGTAGATTGGCTCGCCTCCGCTCCCGAGCTCGCGAACATGGCGCTTCGCAACGTTTAGCACGTACCATTGAGAGCGGTAGCGGTTCGAACCGATATCGGCCCGCTCGACCCGGAAAGCGACGTGCGAGCCGTCCGGAGATGGTGCCAGACCGGCAATGTCAGACACCTCAACGATCTGCGGGATGGTTGGCCCGAGGGTTTCTTTGGTCTCGGCAGGCCCGGCTGAGAGGAGCGCTCCCATGGCAGCGAGCCCCTGCCGCGGGAAGCGGTATCCGCACGCCGTTGCACCACTGTTTCGCCGCAGCCGTAGCCAGGTCATGGCCTTCACCAAGCTTTGCGTAGCTGCAGCGCAACGAAACGACCGCGGCCGCTGGCGTTGACTGGATCATAGCCAGCTCCGGACGCAAAACCTGGGTCGTTGGCGAGAAATGGCGGATCCTTGTCGAACAGGTTCTCGACGAAAAGAGCAACGCGTGAACCGCGCAGCCAAGACACACTTCTATTGCCGAACGTGTGAGCAAGCGTCGCGTCGACCGTTGTGTGTGAGCCGACCCGGCGCTCGATGGCGGCCCGAAGGTCGCGATAGGCATCGGCATAGTTGACGAAAAGGTTGGCGTTCCAGCCGGCATGGGCCCAACTGAGGCCTGCCCGCCCCCGCCAATCGAGCATCTGGTAGGGTCTATCGACCACCGAGAATGTGGGGCTGGTCAGCGTCAGCTGGTCTTCATACGCGATGACATGGTTGACGTTGCCATCGAGCGTAAAGTCGTGATCTCCGGCCGCGAAACGATAGCTCCAGATAAAATCGAAACCGCTTGTCCTGGTGACCGCCGTGTTGTTGACGCGGTCATCGACGATAACTCTCACATCTTGAGGAAGAGAAGGGTTCCCTGTGAGGAACATGCCGGAGTCTAGGATCAGATCGGCGTTGGCGATGAGGTCGAGAACATCCTGCAGGGCGGGGTTACGAACGACAATCGCGTCGAATGCGGGATCACCCACGACGTTGATGGCCGAAGTGGGCATCGCGATCCGGTCCGAGAAGCGAATCGAATAATAGTTCGCGCTCAGCGTCAGGCCTCGAACTGGGCTCACATCGGCGCCGAAGTTCCACGAGCGGGATCGTTCGGGCCCAACGTTCGCATTGTTTCCTTGAAGGAAAATGCCCCCGCCCAAACCTTCGGCGGGGTTGCGATAGAGGAAGCTGGCGGGGATCAGGATGACATTGTATCGGTCGATCGCCTCCCGCAGCAGCGGTGCGCGAAACGAGGTTCCATAGGACGCCCTGAGGTTCAGCCCGTTGACGGGTGACCAGAGGATCCCGAACTTCGGATCCACGGTGGAACCAAAGTCGCTATAATCTTCATACCGTGCGGCCGCCGACAATTGGAGGCGCTCCAGGCCCGGGAGGCGGTTTGCGTTGGAAAACAGAGGCACCGACACTTCACCGTACAGCGCCCGCACGGAGCGTTTATTCTCGCGCAGGATCGGAGCGATAACGGTCGAGCCAAAAAGGTCTTCGTAGCTTTCGTGCCGGATCTCGGCACCGAGTGCGAGCTTGAGCGGTCCGCCGGGAAGGTTGAAGACCGTGCCATCGGCACGAAGGCCGCCGGCCCACAAACGGCTTCCGATCTCGCGCTCATTGATCACCGGTTGGCCACCCGGCTGGAGCTGGATCTGATAGGAGTCCGAACGCGAGTAAAGGCCGTCCGCCCTTACCAGCCAGTCTCCGCCAAGCTCGTACCTGAGCTCGCCCGAGACGTTGATGGCCTCCGCTTTCTGGTCGATCCCGATCGCCAGGAGAGAGCCAGACGGATAGGTCGTCCGCTTGGTCGTGCGATGCGAATAGGAACCGGTCGCTTCGAAAGTGAGGCCGTGTGTGAGCCTCTGCTCGAAGACGCCGAGAATGCTGTGCCTGCGCTCCCGCGGCAGGAAGAAGCCATCTGGATTGCGGTTGATTGAAAAGTCGCGGTCTCCGTTCCGGATCTCGTCCTCGAGCCGATACTCATAAGAGAGCATCCCATGTCCGGAAGACCAGGCGCGGCCGATGGTCTGCCCGAGCTGCAACTGATCGCCATCGCCGTTGGTCGCCGTCCCGGCATGAGCGAGCGTTTCGAAGCCGTCGAAATCGTCTCTCACGATGAAGTTCACGACGCCGCCGACCGCATCGGAACCATAGATGGCAGAGGCCCCGTCGGTGAGGACTTCCACGCGCTCCACGGCCGAGAGCGGTATCAAAGAGACGTCGACATATGAGCCGCCGCCGCTTGGGGCCATCCGGCGGCCGTTGACCAGGACCAACGTTGCCCTTTGGCCGAGTCCGCGAAGATTGAGGCCCGCGCCATGCTCGGTCGGATCCCCCCCAGCCAGTGAGTTGAAGGTCTCTTGATTAACACCGCCCTGGCTGTTTTGCGGCAGCTTTCGCATCAGTTGCTCGACCGATGTCGCGCCTGCGGCATCAATATCCCGTCTCGTCACGACGATGACCGGGGAGGTCGGCGTGGTGCCTCTGAGACTGGTTCCGGTTACCACGATCTCCTGGTCGGTCTCGCTGCCAGGGACGGTGAATTGCTCGGCCGGCGTCCCCTCTTCGGCCGGCTGTTCCAAAAGAGGCTCGTCGACCTGCGACGCGAGGCGCGCCAGAGTGATGGTGATGACACCGTTTTGGGGGGGCAGTGACGACAAGCCGGTGCCCGCCAGCAAGAGCCGCAAAGCTTGATCAACCGGATAATTGCCGATCACTGCGTTGGTGCGGAGTCCGGCCACAAGGCGGCCGGACGCGAGCACCTGGACACCCGCCTGCCTGCCAAAGTACGGGATCGTCTCCGCCGCAGCGCCAGCAGGGATATTGAACTTGCGGACCTGCGCCTGCGCCGGCTGACAGATCGCCACAGACGCCGCAAGGCATCCGACGATGGTGGAAACGCGCTTTCCTGAGACCTGCATTGAAGCACCCCCTGTGCGGCAGATCATGATCGTCCGCCTTGACTGGTAAGATGCACGGGCTGCGTGTTTCCGATTGTTTGATTGCCAATTCAGCGCGCGCGGCGGGAAATCAGGATTTCGTCCTCACCTTCTGTCGTGGTCGCGCCAACCATCTGGCTGACCGACCGTGCAAACGCGTCCGGTTCGCTCATCCTGAAGAAGCCGACCAGCGGCTCACTGGCAAGATCCGGCTCCCGAACGATGAGCTTCCGGCGGTTGTAGCGATTGAACTCCGCGATCGCTTCGCCAAGCGTTTCACCGTCAAGCGCGATCTCTCCCGTTCGCCAAGCAAGTGCCCGCTCGATCTCGCCGCTCGCCTCCACCGGCCTTGCCGCGGCGGTTGCGGCCAAGTGCGCGCGATAGCCAGACTTGATGAGGAGCGGCCGGCCAGGATCCGCCACCCGCCAGGCGAGTACCTGGCCTTGCGTGACGAGGATATCGGCCCCCGCCTCCCGCCGCCGGACCGCGAAGGCGGTGCCGACTGCACGGACACGCACGTCGCCAGCCTCTACGATGAAGGGTCTCGCGCGTTCATGGGCGACCTGGAACCAACCCTCGCCCTCCGCCAAGGTGACGAGCCGGCGCTTCTCGTTCATCCGCACAAGGAGACGCGTGTCAGTATTCAGCGCGGCGACTGAGCCGTCCTCCAGTGGCACGCGCCGGATCTCACCGAGCCCAGTATCAATCCGTTGCTGCCAGGGCTGGACGAGCATGACGCCGCCGAAGGCAGCCGCCATGGCAGCCGTCGCGAGGCCGGCCAATAATTTTCGGCGAGGCATGTGGGAGGGGGCCGCCCGATCCCGATTGACGGGATCGCCTGCTGCCAACGAACCCGCTCGGTCTAGATAGGCGAGCGTTGCCTCCGCACGAAGCAGAGCGCCGCGATGCCGCTCGTCCGATGCGAGCCATGCGTCGAGCTCGCCCTCTTCTTTCTGCGAGAGCGTGCCCGCATCAATCTTAA
>JAESFL010000825.1_pt1 | contig 16225 bp, 14 predicted proteins | sample 9269401 | NCBI WGS metagenome assembly JAESFL01 (sample SAMN14506025, study PRJNA617098) | algae metagenome | isolation source: Gloeocapsa sp. UFS-A4-WI-NPMV-4B04 and co-occurring heterotrophs from desert... | place: USA: Utah | collected 2006-10-01 | reverse complement strand
GTAAAACAATTGTTAAACAGCGTTTGTGTTGTTCTGGCATGAAGTGGAAGGAGACGGGAGCAGCAGTTGTCCTCAGTCTGCGTACGCTTTCTCATAGCATTGGTCGCTGGGAACAGTTCTGGAGCAAGATTGACCAATATGGATTTCCTGTTGCCGCTTAATAATGTCAAATCGGCTTCTATCTCTACATTAAATTACAGCCACACTCTTGTGGACAGTTGTCAACTGCTGGTCTAGTTTTTGGGATGTTACTGATGGATATGCTGTTTATTGCCAGTTCATTAATGGTGCTCAACATATAGTTAGCAAAACTTAGATGACGCGAATGGAAGGGGAGAACAGGGAGCATCTCATTTACGTAATGAGTAAAGATACTCAGAGCAGAGTTGAACTCATTACAGGACAATAAAGAGGATGTACAGTTGTTTCCGATGATGACTCCCGAAGAAGCCCAAGCACTACAAGCACATCTCGAAGCCGCCGCGGCAATTTTATTTAAAAATACGCCAGCAGAACAGTTGCAGGATTTTGAGAGCATTGAGCGCAGCGTCCGTGACCAAGTGCTTGAGCAAGTCAGTCCTCAAATTGGCAATTTTTTTACGTAGCGTCACAGGCACGAGTGCAGGGCGCAAGCGGCAGGTAGAGAGTTGCTTGGGGAGGTTGATGGTGAGCCGTAAGCAAGCACAGAAGTTGGGATTGAAGGCAAGAGTGCGTCTGAGTCCGTTGCTTGAAAAAAGCTGTTTATTATTGAGTGCCAATGTGTCCTACGAGAACGCTGAACGGGACTTAAAGTTACTCACGGGGATAGCTGTGTCTCACAGTACCCAACAGCGTTTGGCTCAACGGAGCGAATGGCAAGCTCCTCAAGCGAGTGAAGCAGTTGAGACATTGAGTATAGACGGAGGCAAAGTGCGTCTACGCACAGCCGCAGGAAAACCGAGTCAATGGCGCGACTACAAAGCGGTAACGTTGCATGGGCAACCTTGTGGAGCTTGGTTGCATGACAACGACGCACTGGTGAATTGGGTAAATCGGCAGCCCTTGACAGATGTCCTCACTTGTATAGGCGATGGACATGATGGAGTATGGAATTTGATCGCTAGCATCACACCCACTAAGCAGCGGCGTGAGATTCTAGATTGGTATCATTTGGTGGAGAATCTGTACAAAGTGGGCGGCTCCTTACAACGCTTAATTGAGGTCAAAACCCATTTATGGCTTGGTTGCATTGAGCAGGCGCAACGCACGTTTGCACATTGGAATATCCCACAAGTCGAGAACTTTTTCAACTATTTGTGCAAGTATCATCACCGCATCCCTGACTATCAAAGCTATCAAAATCAAGGGATTTGCATCGGTTCTGGAGCGGTTGAATCGACGGTGAAACGGATTGGACTGCGCCTGAAACTATCGGGAGCACAATGGAAGCAAGAGAATGTGGCTCAAGTCCTCAAACAGCGGTGCGCTTATCTCAATCTCGCAATTGCTTGAGCATTCCTACTTATCACGTTAATGAGATGCTCCCGGGAGAACACGCGACTACGACATTATCTGGCACGGCTTCATCGGAAAACTCTCTGTTACTCAAAGTCAACTGAGATGATCAAGTGTTCTATCTAGCTCTTATTGCACTATCTACGAGCTAAAACTGTTTTCCTTCCTGCATAAATCATTATCTTTTCTGCAACGCCTCTGTTCTACTTTTTCACGGTCTGCATCGGCCGGACTCGTGCCATTGCTCAGACTCGCTTGGGCAATGAAATCGCCACAGTATTCATTGGCAGGTATGGCTTCATTGATCTTTTTGGGATAACTCAAAACCAGATGGCTCATGATTGCTATAAATTGATCGCGGCTGCGATCAACAAATCGGGGATTGAGGCGTTTTTCTTCACCAATCGTGGAAACGGTGCGCCCTTTGTAGTCATGAGCGGGATACACTAGGGTATTCTCTGGAAGGGTAAATAACCGTTGCGTCACCGTATCGTACAGAGTGCCCGCATCGCCCGATTGCAAGTCTGTGCGTCCACAGCCCCGAATCAATAAGGCATCCCCTGTTAACAGGTAGATATTGTTGACGAAATAAGCTAGATGGCTGTCGGTATGACCTGGTGTGGTGATCGCCTGAATCCGCACCGACCCCACAATTAAGGTTTCGCGATCAACAAGGGAGTGATCCGCAGACCTGGCCGTGGCATTTTGGGGCACCATCACCTGACAACCCGTTTGCTGTCTCAGTTTGCCTGCGCCGGTGATGTGGTCGGCATGGATGTGAGTTTCCAAACAGTAGCGGAGGGTCAACCCCAAGTCATCCAGCATTTGTAAATCACGGTCAAATTGCTCCAATACCGCATCCACCAGCACCGCATCTTTCGTCTGACTGTCCGCAATCAGATAGGTGTAAGTGCTGGATTCCGGGTCAAAAAATTGGCGAAACAACAGCGTTGATTGGGGGATGGCGGGTCGAGGATCGCCGCAGTCTTGCTCAGGGGAGCGAAGGGAAGTGGAGCGAGGCGGAATAGAACGCAACCGCACTGGCAGCGACTGCAACACTGTCGCCGCCAGTGTCTGTGCCTGCTCACGTAGTTCTGGGACGGCGATCGTTTCCCACAAATCGCCTTTGCGCGGTGTGCCCAGGGTATAGAGCAGGCTTGAACGGTTGCCCTGAGCATCGAATACGGCACCATCAGCGGTAGTATCCACCCCCAAGCCGATGTCGTTGGGGCGGATCATTCCTTGGGCACGCAAACTGGCGATCAGAGGTTGGGGCGATCGGCGATAATCTGCCTGTACCCCTGTGCAATTCACCACGTGGCTGACCTGCAAGACCCGATTCGTTTTCGTTGAGCGCTGGCAAACGGTCACTGCCACCGCGTCAGGTGCCGCTTGATAGTCCTGAATGCGCTCTGCGGTAATGGTTAGTTGCCCTGAGTCCAGCATTGCCTGGACAACGTCCCCAATTTCGGGGGCAATCCGATGCCGATGCACCTCCCAATAGGGGGTGACATGGCGCAAAAACCGTCGCTGCTCTACACGGGGCAGTTGTTGCCATAGTTGCTGGGTGATGGGCCGCAGGGAATCAATCACTGATCGCCAGTCGTAGCTCTGCATCGCCGCCGTCTGCACCTCATTCCGAATCTGCCGCAGCAAGCCCCGAATCGTTTTTGGCGCGGTGTCTGGGGTTAAAAAGGTGGGGTAGGGTTTTGTCGATTGATGCGGCAGCGGCAACAAGCCCCGACGAGACACGGCATAAATTTTGCCCCGATGGTGGCGCTCGTGGAGTGCTACCACCATATCCACCATCGTCAGTCCAGTGCCAATCAGTAATACAGGCGCATCATCCTCAAGCCCTGCTAACGCATCGGCTGACCAGGCATTACGCAGGTAGGGGGTGTTAGTGCTCTCTAAGGGCTGCAAGCCTGGGGGTTGAGACGCTGGGGGAGCAGCGGGCGCGTTTCCCAGTGCCAGTACAATTTTGTCTGCTACGAAAGTACGGCTGCTCCCCAGGGAGACGATCGCGCCTTTGGCTAGTGGCTCTACTGCCACCACTTCATCGATGACACGCTCTAGCCGGATGTCACCCGATGCTGTGGCTTCAACTTCTTCCAGAATGGACTGGATATAAAGCCCGTAGATCTGACGAGGGATGAAGCTGCTAGCAGTCAGGTCATTGGGCAGAAATGCCGCCAATTCACTGCGGTTATAGTGCAGCCAGCGCAGCAGATGACCGGGATCGTCGGGAAAAGCACTCATCTTGCCTGCGGATACATTCAGCAAATGGCTGGTGGTGTTTGTGCTATAGGCAACTCCCTTGCCAATATCATGACTACGCTCAATCAGCTTGATCAGCAGGGAACAGTTGGCAGTTTTCAACAGATGAGCTGCCACTAGAGAACCACTAAAGCCAGCACCGACGATCGCGATCGTGGTGGTTGAAGGATTTGCTATCAGGACATTAAAAGCCATTACAGTGCTAGATAGAATGTATAAGTGACGTACTTTCTCAAGCAGACTTTTGCTTACCGTCAAAACCCGGCGTTGCAGGTTAAGCAGTTGCTTTAGGGGGTAAGAGGAACCGTTTGAAACCGTAAGTAGTGCATAAGTAAACGGACTGAACACCTCAACATTTATATCGATTTCGAGTAGCACAATGTAGCGCGGTGTAATCGAGCTACATTGTGTCTCAAACGTGTATTTTCTCCTTCTACTCTTGTCATTTTGATTTTTTTCATTACCAAGTGCTTTGATGAGCCGATGAAGTTGCTATAAACGCAATAGCCATCAGTCATGTACCACTTACTGCCCCAATCTTCTACTCTCTCCCATAATTTTGAGAAAGTATTACCACTTCTATCTCCAACTGTTATAGCTAGAATTCCTGGTTGATAGTGATTAAGCGCTGTCCAAATCCAAAGTTTCTGCTTTTTGCTGCCTACAAAGGTTTGTAGTTCATCGAGTTCCGCAACTTCAGTTGGCTCTGCTTCCTCATCTTCAGGAAGTTTTGCCTCAGCTTCTCGAACCCAGTCGATGATTGTAGTGTGATGGATTTCAGTCACTCGTTCAATGCCACGAAATCCCATGCCGTTCAGATACATTTTTAGGCACGACTGTTTAACTTCACGAGGGTAACCTCTCTGTACAGATGACTCTCTCCAAATGCGACTGCACTCATTGCATCTAAATCTTTGTTTTCCATCTTGATGACCAAACTTGCGGATTTTAGAAGAATCACATCTTGGACAGTTCATCTAGATTAATTAAGTTTTTCCTTGTTCAATACTCCGGACAAAATTTGAGTAGGTTTTGAGGCTCAGGCTCTGATGCAGTCGTGGGCGAGATCTTTTTTCTCAAGTTAAGGGCAGGGCTAACTTTGAAAAAATAGATCAATCCTTGAAGCGTAAACTCTGAAAGCCTTGTGGAATCATTTAAAAAACTGTCCGGCGTATTGCTTGTTCATCTATTTTACTGAAGCAACTGTTTAACCTGCAACGCCAGCTAGCTTGGGTCAACAAATTCTAATTTTGCAAGAGAGGTCAATTGTTCCGTTGCTACTAATACTCCAACTCTAGAGGACGAAAAGTCGTGTTGATTGCTTTAGCCATTTGTACAAAGACCTGTCCCACTAGAGAGTCTGGATGAGCTAGAGTCAAGGGCGTTCCTGTATCGCCCCCCATACAAATACTAGGATCAATGGGAACCTGTCCTAGCAAAGGTGCATGGAGTTCTGTCGATAGCTGCTGACCTCCACCACTACCAAAAATCGGGGTGTGATCGCCACAGTGACCGCAGATCAAATAACTCATGTTCTCGATAATCCCAAGTACGGGGATGCCAACACTACGAAACATATGGACGCTGCGACGTACATCGCAAACAGCGACTTGTTGGGGAGTCGTCACCAAAATTACCCCACAAATCGGACTTTCCTGCACAATCGTGATTTGAGCATCCCCTGTACCAGGAGGCAAATCGATTAACAGGTAATCCAATTCTCCCCATTCCACCTCGTGAATGAACTGAGTCACAATTTTGTGTAGGACAGGCCCTCGCCAAGCTAGGGGGTGTTCGGGTTCTGCCAGCAGTCCTACTGACATGACTTTGATACCGTGTGCTTCTAGGGGAAGAAACTTTTGACCGTCGGGTGTATCAATAACCTTTACATCTGCTTGCCCCAATCCCAACATCTGGGGAACGTTGGGACCATAGACATCAGCATCAAGTAGACCTACCTTCGCCCCCTGCAAACTCAAAGCGGCGGCTAAATTAACAGATGTTGTGGATTTGCCTACTCCTCCCTTGCCACTGGAAATTGCTAAAGTCGTTCTAACACCGGGAATGGTGCAGAGTTGGATATAAGTTTTCTTACACCAAGTTACCGACGAAAGTACAGATTGAATGTCTGCTTGCAGTTGATGCTGATGTTTACCGATATAGAGACGTAGATAAATATAGTCATCTACAACCCGCAGATTCCGCACCATCCCTAAGCTGATGATGTTGCTTTTGAGGATGGGTTCAATCACTTGTTTGAGAGACTGGACAATTTCTCGTTGCCGAGATTCAGTTACTGGATCGGGAGGAGTGGCAATCCCCTCTATTGAATGAGCTTGGTGGAAGGGAGATTGATGGCTAGGCATTGGATGTCTCTGGCGTAGACTCATGGATATTCTGAATCGCTCGTTGTGCATAAATACACACATCTTTGTCTGGATCGTCTAGGGATTGCTGGAGTGCATTGAGAGCTATTGGGCTCTTCAGGATACCAAGTGCGATCGCCGCATCTCGACGCACATCCGAGTACTCGTCTGCCAGTGTTTTAACTAAAGCAGGTAAGGTTTGTTCTGCAGGTGTTTTCTGCAAAGCCTGAAGCGCAAACTTCCGCACCTGCCAATGCTCATCTGCCAAAGCCGTTTCTAAGGATGGAACTGCCGTAGAATCAGCATGGAGTGCCAACGATTTTGCCGCATTGCGCCGCACCTGCCAATCTGCATCGGTAGTGAGTGCTTGACACAGACTGGAAATTACTTCTGCATCTGCTAAGTGTCCTAAAGTCAGGGCAGCAGAACGCCGCACGTTCTTATCGGGGTCGGACATTAGGGTGATCGCTTCTTGACAGCGTTCCACCTGATTAAGATAGCGTAGCGTTGTCACTGCTGCTTCCCGTAACTCAGGATTTTCTGACTCGAAGAACGGTAGCACGTAGGGCAAAGATTGAGCATCGTGAATCTTCCGCAACAGAATCAACACATTCAGTTGCATATTTGCGTCATCTCGATGCAGGGCATCTAGAAGCAGCAACAAATGATCGGGAGTGACTAATTCACCCAAAGCAGATAGCACTTCTTCCCGAATCCCTTCATCAGTTGAAGCTAGACATTCCACTAAAGCTGGAACCGCCTTGGGATTGGCAAGCTCCCACAGTGCCGTTACCGCTAGCTTTTGCACAGCGCTGCTCTCATCTTGTAAGGCTGCAATCAAGGGATCTAGAGCATCTTCATCACCCAAATGTTGCAGCATTTTGATGGCAACTAAGCGCTCGCTAACATCGGGTGCTCGCAGCATTTCCAACCATTCGTTCAATTCAGTATCAGCAGACATTATTACTTCCTTTATCGCAACAAAAAGGGAATTTGAACCGTAATCGCGTTGGTGGGACACTCCTTCTCACAAGGCAAGCAAAACCAGCACTCGTCATATTTCATATAGGCTTTGCCTGTTTCTGGGTTCTTTACTAACACATCTAATGGGCACACTTCAATGCAAGCTGTGCACTTTTCTAAGCATTTTGATTCATCGACGATTACAGGTACGTCAACTCGTTGCGTTGTTAAAGCCATAATCTTCCCTCTAATTATTAAAAACCAACAAACTTAACGCACTGCCACGTCATAAACTTCTCGTTCAATATCAACATCCACAACATAAGGCTCAACCGGACGTTTGAATAAAACCATCTCGCCTGATTCATTTTTCTTAAGATTGACATGGCAGAACCATTCTTCATTGTTCTTTTCGGGATAATCCAGGCGGTAATGGTACAGTCCCCAACGACTTTCCCGGCGATATAGTGAGGCGCGTGCTGCCATCTCAGCACAATCTCGAATAAAGTGAACCTCCATGCAGCGCATCAGTTCATGTGGATCGCGTGCGCTCATTATTTCTAGGCTTTCGTGATAGCGCACAAAGTTTCTCAAGCCAATTTCCATCTTGTGATCTACTTTGGGCGGCTGTAAGTAGTCATTGACTAATCGTCGTAATTTATACTCTACCTGCGTGTGCGGTACACCATTTGGGTTATTCAACGGAGCAGAAATTCGTTGTTTTTCTACCTCCAAAACGTCAGGATCGGGTTCAAGATGATCTAACCCTTCGATGTAATCCACCGCATTTGTACCCGCCAAACGACCAAATACAAACGCCCCAATCATGTAGTTGTGAGGGACACTCGCCATATCTCCCGCAGCATATAATCCTGGGACAGTCGTCTCAGCTTTCTCGTTGACCCAGACTCCAGAGGCACTGTGACCGCTGCACAAACCGATTTCTGAAATATTCATCTCCACGCCATCCGTGCGGTAATTTTCGCCTCTACCTTCATGGAATCGCCCTCGGCTGGGTCGTTCATTCGACCACAGAATCGACTCAATTTCTGAAATAGTGTCTTTATCTAAGTGGGTCATCTTCAGTTGAATTGGGCCTTTTCCAGAGTTCAACTCCTTCCAGATTTCCAACATCATCTGACCGCTCCAGTAGTCGCAACTAATAAAGCGGTGTCCTTCAGCATTAGCGGTGTAAGCTCCAAAGGGGCTGGCGACATAGGCACAGGCGGGGCCGTTATAGTCCTTCATTAGAGGGTTAATTTGAAAACACTCGATATTAGTGAGTTCTGCACCTGCGTGATACGCCATTGAGTAGCCATCGCCAGCATTCGTAGGATTTTCGTAGGTGCCGTAAAGATAGCCAGAGGCAGGTAAACCTAATCGTCCGCAGGCTCCTGTACATAGAATGACTGCTTTTGCCTGAATCACCACAAAATCACCGGTTCGCACATCGAACCCTACCGCTCCAATGGCACGTCCGTTCCTGACTAGAACGCGAGTCGCCATTACCCGATTCGTCACTTTAGCTTTGTGACGCTTTACTTGTCGGGTCAAAATTTGTTTTAGATCTTTTCCTTCTGGCATTGGTAGCACGTATTTTCCCACACGATGCACTTGCTTTAGGTCATAGTTCCCTTGGGCATCTTTTTGGAACTTCACACCCCAGCTTTCTAGCTCTTGAATGACTTCAAAGCCAAGTTTTCCGGTTTGGTAGACCGCTTTTTGATTCAAAATACCATCGTTGGAAATCGTAATTTCACGAACATATTGTTCTGGGGTAGAATTACCAGGAATGACGGCTGTATTAACACCATCCATACCCATTGCAATCGCCCCACTGCGGCGGATATTCGCTTTTTCTAAAATCAGCACCTCTCCGTCAGGATTTGCCTGTTTTGCCTTGATAGCTGCCATCGTTCCAGCAGTACCACCACCGATGACTAAAACATCGGTCTTCATCCACTGAGTATCCATTTCAGAACTCCTCTTAATTTGCCAAAAACCCGAAGAATTTTGTACTAATAAATTACCCAAAACTATTCTTTGATTACTTCAATATTAGGAAAAAAAAATACAATTAACAAGTTCTTTTTGCAGTAACACTTGCATTTATCCATTCATGTCCTTTATGATTTGATAAAAAACTTCTATTTATTCACGCAAAGGCAATTAATAACAATAAATTAGGAGATTAAGCAATATGGAGGTTTATCAAATTAAAGTATTTTTGGAGGTAGCTACGTATCTCAGCTTTACTGAAGCTGCTGATGCTTTAAATCTGAGCCAACCTGCTGTCAGTGCTAAAATAAAATCTTTAGAGTCTGAGTTAGGTACTGACCTTTTTTATCGGTTGGGGCGTAAAATTCAGTTAACAGAAGTTGGGCAGTTTTTATTTGAGGAAAGCCCAAAACTTATTGAAGTTGAAAATCAATTAATTGCTAAAGTCGAAGAAATAAAAAAAGGGAAATTTGGTAATCTGAAAATCGGCTGTACAGCCGCGATCGCTAATGGATGGCTACCTGAAATCCTCTTCCAGTACCGTCAGCAGTATCCTGGGATTCAGACTCAATGTGTCGTATTTGACTCGGCTGAATTTCTTTATCGAGCTATTACCAACAATCAGATTGATTTAGGTATTTCAGATATTAGTTTCGCAGACTTTTCTGAGATTTCAGCAACCCCAATTGCTCCGATTCAATATTCTTTAGTCGCTACGGCGAATCATGCTATAGCGAATCAAAACTGGTTGAGCTTGAAAGAGTTACAAAAAGAACCTTGGGTAATGCTAAATGCTGGCTCTCCTAGTCGTTTAGTTTTTGAATCTCGGCTAACTGAATTAGGAATGAACCTTTCGGAGTTCTCTAAAGTTGAAACTGTTGATAATCTCAGTTTAATGCGAACCTATATAATGCAGGGTAACTATTTAGGATTTGCTTCTAATTTGGAATTTAAATCTGAATTTCAATTAGGAATATTCGTTGCAATTCCTCTGCAAGAGTTTGCCTTGCCAGGTAATATTTTTCTACTATTACCTAAACGATTAAGCCAATCTGCGAGTGTACACTCATCATCTCAAAATCGGCGATCACGTAACTCAAACCCGATGCAAAAGTTTATTGCTCTCGTTGAGAACCATCAAGAGGAACAGCAAACCTCTATTTCTCCTCATTCAACCCCACCGCGTTTGCGATCACCTAGCCTAATTATCCGTTCCAACCCCTTACAACGTCCTGAAACAATTAATTTAGCGCTCGGTATTCAAAACAGTACGATTCCAACGGTAACAGCAGGTTTAGTTATTCAACAGTTAGGCTTACTGGAACACTTCTTACCCAGAGAAGGGCGATACAGTTCTACCCAATACCATATCCAGTGGTGTGATTTTTCTACAGGATCACCGATCATTCAGGGGTTACACTCTGGACAATTGGATATTGGCGTTCTAGGAGATTATCCCTTATTACTGAGTGCATTACAGCAAAATAATGCCGTCAGTGAAAGTCAACAGACGCGCCTAGTTAGTTTCGTTTCGACAAATCCCGATGGTTCATGTAATGCTGTCATTGTACGAAACAAGTCCAATCTACAAAGCATCGAAGACCTACGAGGAGGTGTGATTGCAGTTCCCTTCAGTTCTTCTGCACATGGAATGGTAATGCGATCGCTCAATTCTGCAAACTTACTTAACGAGGTTAGGCTTGCTTCCCTAGAGAACTCCAACATTACTCAGCCCTTCGATTATTCAATTCAGGCAGATGGATATGCCCACTTTGCTCCTTTTCACGATATTGCCTATCGTCAAGGTAAGTTTCGTTATTTGCCAGGTGACAATTTGAATATGTTACCGGCTTTTCATGGTGTGGTAGTGAGTGCAAAGTTAGCAGAACAGTATCCAGAAGTTGTAATAGCTTATCTAAAAGCCTTAAGCGCCGCCCAATATTGGTACACTATTACGCCCTCTGCTCTCTCTTTAATCAGCCAGTGGACGAACTTGGATGCCGAAATTGTCTCTCAAATTCTCAGCAGTATCTACCACCAGAATCAGTCAAGGCGCTTTTTCTGCGAAATGACGATTCGTCCCGACTGGATCACTCAACACATTCGCCAACTCCTTCTAGTTCCCGGAAATGAAGGACTAGAGACAATTAACCTTGATCGCTGGATTCAAACCGAATTTCTCCATCAATGTCAGGACTTAAGCAGTTGGTGAGAGGGACAACCAAGGACTCATTGGGGCTAGGGACTGGTAAACAGTGGCTGGGAAAACCACTATACGTTTATTTATTAACCCGGCAATGTAAGTCTCAAAAAGGAACCCAGAAGTTTCAAGGGTTCCGCCTAAAAAATGTCAGATCAATTATTGCCGGTTTAATATGTTCATATACTTACCAATACAGTTCGCTTCAATCAACCCAACTCCATACTCTTGAGAGTTTCTTCGCGAATCAATTCAAAGACTTGCCGATTAAGATTTACAAAAGCTGGTGAAAGCATCGTATCTATATGGCGGGGTCGCTCAAGATTCACCACAACTGTTTCTTTGATATGCCCTGGACGAACGCCCATAACCAGAATGCGATCACTCAAAAATATAGCTTCTTCAATATCGTGGGTGACAAAAATAACCGTAGATTTCAAATCACTCCAAATGTTTAACAGCAGCTCCTGCATCATGTGCCGAGTCTGGGCATCCAAGGCTGCAAACGGTTCATCCATCAACAATACTGAGGGTGAATTTACAAGCGCCCGCACAATGCTTGCACGCTGTTGCATTCCTCCTGATAGCTGATGAGGATAAGAATGACGATGCTTATACAGCCCGACTCGGTTTAAGTAATCATTTACCAATTCAGTCCTTCCTACTCTGGAAATACCTCGAACTTTTAAACCAAATTCTACGTTCTCAAAGGTAGTCTTCCAGGGTAGGAGCGAGTATTGCTGAAATACAAATCCCCGATCAGCTCCGGGTTTTTCGACAGGGTTGCCATCTACCAATACCTGTCCCCTCGTTGGCTTCAGAAAACCAGCAATCAAGTTTAGAATCGTTGACTTGCCACAGCCCGATGGTCCCAACAAGCAGATAAACTCACCAGGATTAATCTTAAAGCTCGTCGATTCTAAAACCTGCAAAGGCCCATACTGGTCTCGTCGCTTAAAGACAACCGATAAATTTTCAATCTCAACTGACCCTTTCACCAAGGCGCTAACATTCTTGTCTGCTAGGGTTGCCACAACCTCTAAACCTCCACAAATAGGCAATTTCAATCTTCATTTCGTTGGTACAACTAGACACCCTGCTTTTTCATTACTCGCCAAGGCATGAGCAACTTCGTCAAGAGATCGACAATCAGTGTACTCACTAAACCCATCAAACCAATCAGCAGCATTCCCATCACGATCGGTGGATAATTCGATGTAACATAAGACTCCCAGGTCAGATAGCCCACTCCAAACCGACCCGCCAAAATTTCAGCTGTTACCAGACAAAACCAGGCATTCCCCATACCAATAACCAAACCGCTGGCAATGTTGGGCATTGCCCCTGGCACCACAATGTCCTTAAGGATGTGCAACTGCTTAGCTCCCAAACACTGCCCTACTCGCAGTAGCACTATATCCGTGCTTTCCACTCCCCGGATCGTGCTGATCAAAATTGGGAAGAATGCGCCCAGAAATGTGATGTACACCATGCCTGATTCTGCATTGGGAAACATAAGAATTGCCAGCGGTATCCATGCGACGGCGGGAATTGGTCTGAGTAACTCCAACGGAATAAAAACCAAATCTTCAATCTGCCGAAACCAGCCAATCAAAATGCCTAAGCTAACGCCCAGAATAGCTGCAATCCCAAATCCCAGCAAAACCCGTTGAACACTAGCAGTAATATGCACAGGTGCATTGCCAGAAAAGAATTCAACCGTTGCATTCCAAACTTCAACTGGAGGGGGTAAAAAGGTAAAATTGATGAAGAAATTGAACTGAATAACGCACAAAAACTGCCAGATTCCAAAGAATAAAACAATGGAAATCGCTCGCCTTAAGTTGCGGCTTTTGATTAGTGCCAGACTTACAATACCTAATTTTGACAGGGACTGCTGGCTCAAAAATTTACTACCCAGTGCACTGTACTTCTTTCTTTTTGTCTTTCGTGCTGATTTTGAAGATACAGCCATTGCAAACCTCTCATTTTAATCAATATGGTTTTATCGTTGCGATCACTTCACTTCATTCATCGCGCAACCGCTAAATCTTTCGACTGCGTATTTTTGGCATAAAGCTGCTGTAACCCTTGGAAGCTTGCAACCTTTACTCCAGCTTTACTAGCAAATGCTTGTGCATCTTTCTCTAGTAGGAACGCAGATACCTGATCACCATTCCGAACATAGAAAGAATTTTGGGCGAATAATTTCCAACCTTTGTCGCGATCGTGTACGAAGGCTACAGCCACTGTCTTGCCCTCAGACTTGAGCTGTTGCAGCTTTGTCAGCATATTCTTGATTGAGGCAAAACTGAGGACTTTATCTTCTCCTTCTACCCAAATCTGAGCTGCTAGTTTTGGATCTTGAATCGATTCTTGAGTGAGTGCATCATTACCACGAACCAAATTATCCACCGACTTAGCCACATCTTGTTCGCTAATGTTGCTTTCTTTAAGCGCTTGTTTCAGGTAACTATCATTCGTCCAACTTGCAACATCATCTGGATTCACACTGGCATCCAATTTTCCAATCTGCTTCAACGTCGTCACGCTATTTTTGAGCGCAGTAATTTGGTAGGCTTGAATTCTCGGATCAAGCTTTTGAATACCCGATGGACCGAGGAACATATAAAAAATTTCTTTCTCAACCCCTGTCCACTTTTCCAATTTTGCAGAGAGGGCTTCTGGTTGTTCCCGGAAATGCTGATTCGCCTCCAGCATCGCCCTCAGATAAGCCACCACAATTTCGGGATTTTCCTTTGCAAAGTCTGATCGCACTACAATTCCATGAAAGGTTGGAGTTCCCGTTTGTGCACCATCGTAAATTTTGCGAGCAAAGCCTCTAAAGGGAAATAACTCACCATAGGGCACAAAATCCGCATGAGCATCGATCTGGCGGCTTCTCAGGCTCGTGCCACCTACTTCTGGTGATTGACTCACTAACGTCACTTCTTTCTGTGCATCAATACCCTCATTCTTCAGCGCCCGCAGCAGCATCCCATGCGCTGACGTACCGAAAGGAACTGAAATAGTTTTCCCCTTCAAGTCTGCTAGTTTTTTGTAAGGTGTGTTGGTTGGAACAACAACCGCATTTCCGGCTCCATTAGGGCTGTAGGCAAGAGATGAGATCAAAACAGTCTTGATGCCATTACCTTTTTTCTGAAAAGTCGTCAGGTTGATTGTTGCCGGAAAGTCCGCCATGCTACCGATATCAATTTGATTCGCCAACATTTTGTTAGTAATTGGTGGAGCTGATGTGGCGCTAGACCACTCAATTTTGTACTCAACATTTTGATATTTTCCTGTTTTTGGCAGATACTTCTCTAGTAGCTTTTCTTCTCGAATGACCGCACCACCTGTCACGGTATTAATGGTTTGATCTTGGGTGCCGATTGCAATCCGTATCACTCTTTTACTAGAGGAATTACCGGAAGGATTTGCAGAGGTGTTGCCACAAGCACTGGTTAAAAAAACAACTAGCAGAGAGAAAACAACCCTCTTTAAAGACGATAGTTTGATGTACATACGGCTCCATTACTGCATTGAATCTGCTACTCTACTCGTTTCACTCAAATCATGTTGGAGCAGTAGCTAACTTTCATCTACGGTTTGTCAGTCGGAATACGATTATTTAAAATAATGCCATAGTCAAACGCCGAAGACAAGACATAAACTCCGGTTTATCGATAAACTTTTCGTATTTATAGATAAATTTTTTGAATCGAAGCTGCTAGATTTGTAGGGACTTATGCAGAAAAACTACTATGACTTCAACAAAAAACTAAGAATAGGCGGAAATGTCTGCTATTGATGCCTTATCTTTTGCTGCCTTAGATAAGAGTAACTATAAAGAGAATAAGACAGTATATTTATCTACCGATGGAGCAGGTAGTATGCCTATCAAAGACTTACAGGCACTTGTTTAGCGCGGCGGTCAAGTGATTGTTGGCTTTGATGCTGACCCAGCCGGGGAGCAGATGGCGTGGAAAGTCGCTCAATCATTATCAGGCGTTACCCGTTTACAGCCGACTTGCGGTAAGGACTGGAACGAACAGCTGCTTGGAAATAATAAGTCCAGCCTATCTGTAGATAGCCCTGAAGAGTGGTCGCGTATTGCTAAGGCTTTGGGTAAACCAGAAAATTATATCAACCGAGTTACAGACGTTGTTACCGCATTTAAAGCTGGGCAACCCTTGTCTGAAAAAGCTACAACTGCAATGCATTGTGATCACGATGCTTACAAGCAGTCTATTGACCCGCTTTGGAAGTGGCACAGTACGGCAAACGCTCTGGGTAAGTCCAGCCAATACCTTGGTCGGATTAGTGAAGTCGCTATAGCTTTTAATGCTGATAAGCCATCTCCACTATCGGCTGAGGCTGTAGCTACCATGCAACGCGATCGCAATGTTCACCAAGTTGTTGATACTTCGCAGAAGGTACTGCAACACTTGGGTATACTGGTAATGCAAATGGGGAGCTATTATTTCGAGGGAAGAACTTTTACCAGGTGCAGGGAGTTCAAAATGATTTTAGGCTTGAGTCTCATGACCAAGAATTGATTTTGTCAGTTAGCCAAGGGCGGGTACAAAAGTCAGATTTAACTAATGAAGATTTTGAGCGCTTTCATGCGCTTGGGCAAAAACTTGAGGCGGATATTGTTAAATTGAGGGAAATACCAGTAGGTGGGAAGCTTAGGAAAGACTGTGATCTAGAAGTTAGCAGTTAAACTTTGCGTGTAATCAAGCTACTCGCAACTCTTACCCACTCTCCAGATAGCTTGCTACCTGACTCCTGACGAGAGATACAGCGTATTCCATGTAGATAAAGTACAGTGAATTGAATGTTGCAATCCTAATCTATGAAACCGTATTCTATCGACTTTCGAGAAAAGATAGTCAATGCCTATGAGCGAGGCGATACCTCAATT
>JAESFL010000824.1_pt1 | contig 16255 bp, 7 predicted proteins | sample 9269401 | NCBI WGS metagenome assembly JAESFL01 (sample SAMN14506025, study PRJNA617098) | algae metagenome | isolation source: Gloeocapsa sp. UFS-A4-WI-NPMV-4B04 and co-occurring heterotrophs from desert... | place: USA: Utah | collected 2006-10-01 | reverse complement strand
TCTGCACCGTCCACAACCTGCTCAAGCTCGCTCAGGCGACAGGACGGTGAAGCGAGGGGGCGCCCCGCTCCTCTTGAGGCACCTACATCCTACCCCTTGCGGGATCTCGTTACCCAGACGGGCTCCTTCTGTAACGGGCCTTGAGTCGTCAAGCCTCTTGAGCAGTGATCCTGTCGCTGGTGTCTTGCTTCTGTCCGGGGTCGGCGCTCAGGCCGCCACCTGCTGGGGTCTGATGAGGAGCGGGCGGACCAATCTAGGAACGCGCGGTGATCCTTGCGGAGCCGCTTGAGCCCGTGCGGTCTCACCCGATCCATCGTCCCGGCGACGGGACCTTGCTCCAGGCGGCTGATGGCGACGACCGCCTGAACCTTTGGTTCTCTCCTCGTCTCACGCGACCGCGGCGGCCCGCTCTGGTGCAAACGGTCGGCCGCTGGCAAGCATGCGATGCAGCACGACAGCAAGCTTACGGGCCAGAGCCACCTTCGCCTTGCGCAGGCTTGAGCGGGCCGCCAATCGCGCCGCCCACCTCTTCAGGACCGATCCCTTCACGGGCCGGGTCAGGATCACGTTTGCGGCCTCATAGAGCGCCGTTCTGACACTGGCATCGCCGATCTTGGAGATCCGCCCCGTCACGTCCGTCTCCCCGGATTGGTACTTTCTGGGGGTCAGCCCAAAGTGAGCCCCGACGGCTTTGGAGGAGCGGAACCGCCCCGGGTCGTCGACCGCAGCTGCGAACGTGAGCGCCACGATCACGCCCACGCCTGGTGTGGTCATCAGCAGACGGGTTCGATCATCCTCCCGGGCGACGGCGCGCAGCCGCTTCTCCAGCTTGCGCAGCTCCTCCCCAAGCACCTTCCTGGCAGAGAGAAGCGCCTCACTGACGGCCGTCAGCGTAGGATGGCCCTCGGCCAGCTCGCGAATCCGGCCCGGAAAGCTCCTCGTGGTGGTCGAGCCGACCTTGAGACCAAAGCCGCGCAGCATCCCTCGCAAGCTCATCTCCACATCGTGGTGTTTCGTCTGCAGCAGCTTCCGTGCTGTGAGCAGCAGGCGGGTCTCCTGGGCGGGGAGCGACTTACAATGCACAGGGCGGAACCAGCCGAGCCGCATTAGCTGAGCAATCCCTCGGGCGTCCTTGCGATCGGTCTTCACCGGCATCGCCTTGAAGGCGTCTCGCACGTGCCGGGTCTCCAAGAGCTCGACAGCAAGCCCAGCCTCTCGCATGGCAGTGTAGAGCCACTGCGAGAGAGGACCGGCCTCAAGCCCCACCCGCGTGATGGGAGTGTCGATCTCTCCAAACCAGGTGATCAGGCTTTCAGGATCGCTCGCCACCCTAGCCTCGCGAATAATTCGACCGCTCGCGTCGACAACACAGACGCTCGACTGTTCCAACGACACGTCGATCCCAGCATAATGGTCCATGGTCGTTCCTCGATGATGCTTGGGGCAGGTCTCAGCCTGACCCCGTCCACGACACCATCACTCTGAGGGACGACCACCTTCGCCGCCTACACCGCAGCCGGCCCGTTACCCCATCTAGTTTTAGCGGCAAGTTCTCGATGACGCGCTGCATCACCCCAGTGGGTGCGGATGGCTGCGGCTCGGGTCCTCTGGCGGTTTGGCGGCGGATACGAACTCCAGGGAACCAGCTACTTTGGGCTGGTACGTGTCAATGAGCCATGTAAGCTGTGTCGATGATTTAACCCATTCCCCTCCACTTATGGCCACCCAGCCGATGGCTTTACCCTTCCGCGAAGCATCTATCTTCGACGCGGCAAAGTAATCCTGGCCATCCCTCAGAGGACCTTACACAGCATTGGAGCACAATACTGCCATGACCCCGATTTATACGATCCAAGGCACATCGCATCAGTCGACTTTCGTTGGCCAGACCGTGACTACGACCGGTGTTGTCACCGCGATCGACTCAACGGGTTTCTATATTCAAGACGCTCAGGGCGACGGGGATAACCGTACATCAGATGCGATCTTTGTCTTTACAGGCAGCGATGCTACCGGCTCATCCGTCCCTGCATTCGTGCAAATCGGCGACCAGCTTCAGGTGACCGGCGCGGTAAGCGAGTTCATTCCCGGAGGCAGCGCCGTCGGTGCCCGTGGTGGCCTCTCGATCAGCCAAATCACGGCCTCAAGCGCCGGCTCGGTTGTGGAACTTGGCACCGGATCCGTATTGGCCACGGTTATCGGTGGCTCTGGCAGCTGCATGCCTCCTGCTGGCCAGTTTGGAGACGCAAGCAATACATCCTTTGGGCCCAACGATCCGCTTGACCCAACTGCGGAGGCAACGGACTTCTGGGAAAGCCTTGAGGGCATGCTCGTCACGGTTAACGGTGGGCGTGTGGTAGGTCCCACCAACGACTTCGGTGAGGTCTTTGTTGTCGTCGACAACGACGACAACGCTGATAATGGCCTCAACACTGGTGATCCTGTTGAGCCCCGGGGTGTCCTGCTTGTCGAGGGCGGCGGCGCTGCTCTCGGTGACATCAACCCCGGTGATTATAACCCTGAGCGCATCCAGATCGACGACGATCCGACCGGCCGAGGTGGATCACTTGGGGTATCGCAGGGCTTCTCAATACCTCGCTTCGACGTCGGTACAGTGCTCAACCCCGTGACAGGCGTGGTCAATTACGATTTCGGCAGTTACGAAGTGCTTGCCGTCCGGCCTACAGGCGGGCAGCCGGCCGTGACTGTTGCGCAAGCCAGCACGCTCCAGCGCGAGACAACGATCATCGCGGGCACTGCTACTCACATGACTGTCGGCACCTACAACGTTGAGAACCTCGATCCTTTCGTGGAGCTGTCCGGTGAGATCGACGACGATGTAGCGTCAGGCAAGTTCGAGGCTATCGCGACACACATCGTCGATAATATGGGCGCACCCGACGTGATCGCGCTCCAAGAGGTTCAGGATGGGAACGGCGGCACTAACGATAACCTCGTAAGCGCCGAGGCCACCCTCCAGCGCCTCATCAAGGCAATCTCCGAGGCTGGTGTTCCTACCTACGCATTTGTCGACAACCCGTTCATCGGCGATGACACCAGCGGCGGGCAGCCGGGCGGCAACATCCGAAACGCGTTCCTCTACCGCGTGGATCGCGTTGATTTCGTGCCCGGCTCACTGCGGACGATCGATGACGACGGTAATCCCTACACAACCGTGTCAGTCGATCCGGTGACCGGCCTTTTTAATGGCACTGCACCGGTGAATGCGGGCACTGCAGCGCTGGATGATCAGGAGTTCCAGACCAATCCGTTCTTTGCCTCGCGTCTGCCGCTCGTGGCAGATTTTCGCCTCAAATCGACTGGCGAAGCCACCACTCTCATCAACAATCACTTGTCGTCTAAGAGCAACAGCGGGCCGCTGTACGGTGCTGATCCGACGCCCGCGAACGGAGCAGAGCTCGCACGCAATGCGCAGGCCCAGACCGTCAACACCTTCCTGGACGGATTACTGAGCGCCGATCCCCATGCGCGCGCTGTTGTGCTTGGAGACCTGAATGATTTTGAGTTCGAAGAGCCGCTGACTATTCTTGAAGGTCGGGCAACCTATGTGGATGGATCCGACGCTGACACCAACCGGGAGTTTACGGCGGGTGGTGCCCAGGTCCTCTACAACCTGATCAACACGGCTGCAGCCAACGACCGCTATAGCTACGTCTTCGAGGGAAATGCCCAATCGCTCGATCATGTTCTGGTAACCTCACGTCTACGCACCGACGGCACGCTCTTCGACTCAGTGCACGTTAACGCTGAGTTCGGGAGCCAGACGAGTGATCATGACCCGAAGGTCGTCAGCCTCAACCTCGCTAGGCCGTCTATTCTTGGCTCAGCCGCGGATGAGACCTTTGAAGGAACGCCATTCAGTGACACGGTTCTCGCGGGCGCTGGCAACGACGTGGTGCGTGACAGCGCCGGCGATGACTTCTACGACGGGGGCACCGGGATCGACACACTTGTGATTGCAGCTAGTCTTAGCGACGCAACGCTTCGCTCCGACGGCGGCACTCAATTTCAGATCATGCGCTTGTCTGGCGCCGTCGATACCTTCTCGAATTTTGAGCGGATCCAATTCAACGATCGTTTGATCGATGCGGCCGACGAGAACCGGCTCGTTGACGATATCTTCTATTACTCTAACAACCCCGACGTTCTCGCAGCGGGTGTTGATGCGGATCAGCACTACACTCAGTTTGGCGCACAAGAGGGTCGCGACCCGAATTCCTTCTTCTCAACGCGCGGTTACCTGTCGGCTAACCCAGATGTAGCAGCGGCAGGCGTCAATCCGCTGGTCCATTATGCAACTTTTGGTGCTCGGGAAGGCCGCGATCCTTCAGCCGTGTTCGACACGACGCTTTACTTGCGAGCAAACCCGGATGTAGCAGCGGCCGGCGTCAATCACTTGGTGCATTATCTTGAGTTCGGCGCCGCGGAGGGACGGACCATCTACGAGGCCGTCGGGCTGCGCGGCATCGTGGGCGGCTTCGATGCGGAGTATTATCTTCTCTCGAATCCGGATGTTGGGGCGGCGTACGTTGATCCGCTAAACCACTATCTGCTGTTTGGCGCTGGTGAGGGGCGGGATCCGAACCCGTATTTCGACTCGGATGGCTACTTGGCACGCTACACAGATGTTCGCGATGCGGGGGTCAACCCCCTCAATCACTACATCCTCTTTGGTGCCAACGAAGGGCGTGATCCGTCGCGGGAGTTCGACACGCGCGGATATCTCGCCAACAATCCTGATGTAGCTGCGGCCGGCGTTAATCCCTTGCAGCACTACCTCGCGTTTGGCATCTACGAGGGCCGTGCGGTCGTCAACGACGGTCTGTTTGCCTGAGCGACAGCAGACGATGTGAACCTCCCGGCATAGAGCGGTGCCGGGAGAGTACTGTCGGCAACTCGGAACGGCGTAGCTCTCATACCTGGTGGTCTGACGCGTTCAGAGGATTCCCGCGTCGGGCGCAGCGATCGATACTCCTGGGATGAGAGCAGGGATCGAGGTCACCGTCACACCTGAGGACCAGAGCCGCCTGGAGGCGATTGCACGCGATCGCAATGCGGCCCAGAAGCATGTCGCCCGAGCCAAGGCGATCGTGGCCACAGCCGATGGGTGCGGGACCATGGAGATCATGCGCCGCTTAGGCTTGTCCAAGCCTGTCGTGTGGCTGGCAGGAGCGCTTCATGCAGGAGGGCGTGGATGGCCTGCTGCGCGACAAGACCCGTCCGCCCGGAAAGCCCCGCTTGCCTGACGAGACGGTCCGGCGCGTACTCGACCTGACCCTGTCCGAGCCGCCCGGCGAGGCTACGCACTGGACGAGTCTGCTCCAGCGTCTCATAGGGTTGGGAGGCATACGGACGGCTTGTTGGGGCTCTCGACAGTTTGTCAGCAGCGACACGAGGATCATCCCAGCGCGAGGATGCTCCGGGTACGATTTCAAAGATGCTGATCCAGACGAATCGGACCTGCCGCTTAAGGCAAAGGTCATGCGCTGGCGGACCTACGAGCGATGGGAGGCAAGTTGCGACGCTGCTGGAGAGGCCCTCGATCAGCACTGCGCCTTCGCTCTCCTGCGGCTCCTTAAATAGAGGCACAAGAGATTTCATTGAGAATTTACAGGCGCCTTGTCGCTTTCAGTCTGCGCGGTTGAGCTTTCCGTGAGTCGCTGGGGTCGGGTTCGGAGAGGCCTGACGCCCATAACGGTACAGAGTTGGGCCAAGTGCGAGCGGGTGATTCCGGTGCGCTCCATGATCTCAGCGCGCGTCATGGTCTTCGTCATCTCGGCCAGAGCGGCTCGATCGTAGATCAGCCGGACCTTTCCGAAGGAATTAATCATAGACGTCAGGCTCAGGACGATTGGTGAGGTGAGGGCACATGTCTCAACAGGCCCCTCTTGTTCACCTGTATAGTACGCGCCTCACCCCATGAGGCAAGGACACCAGGCAAGCCCCTGCTCTCCTCCCACACTCATGTCGACAACTCTGAAGCCGCATCACGCCAGAGGACTCCGGCTGTATCAGCGAAGACAGTATCAGCACGGCTGCTCAGTTGAGCAAATCTGACACCAGACTGCTGGCGGATTGCGGTGCGCAATTTTGAAGGATGTCTGACCTGTCTGCTCATTGACTTCCCTAAGGTCAGGTGAGCGACCGTCCATAAATGGCTTGGCTGCGGCTAATCCGCAGCGGCACACAACACGCGCAACCTTAAGGTGGCCCCCGTGCTCCGGTTCGTCCGAAGCGGCGAGAGGGTTCAATCGCCGCATGGTGGCATCGAGCATAATCGTTGGGGAATTTCACAATGGCATCGGGCGTAACCTTCGACAACGGGGCAGTGATCGGCATTGTCGGCAACAGTTACGGCGGCTTTGTCAAGATCCGTAAGGCTACGGTCGACCTGGGCGGCGTCACCTCCATCGGGGACACTCTCTATGTAGGAGAGGGCCTCGATGGCACCAACAACACGAATCTCGGCACGCTGACGGTCAATTCCGCTGGCACAATCCTGACCGTAGGCGCACACGTCTATATCGGCTCTAATGGGGGCGCCGGCGTCCTACATCTGAAGAATGGGGCCACGCTCGACGTCAAGGCAACCACCCTCCCGTCGACGGACCTGGGACCCTTGACGCTCGCGGACGGGGTCGGGTCAGCCGGAACCTTGAACATCGGCGGCACCCTGAATGGCCCCGCTCTTGCTGCCGGAACGCTGAACACCGCCAGCATCACATTTGGGGCCGGCACCGGCATCGTCAATTTCAATCACACCAACACGACCACTGGACTGACCTTCGCGCCCACCATTTACGGCGAAGGCACCATCAACGCTGCTGCAGGCATTACGAAACTCTCGGGGAACTCCAGCGGGTTTACGGGGGACGTTTTCGTCAAGGGAGGGACGGCTGCCGCAGGTGACGGGGCAACGGTTCTAATCGATGGAGCCCTTCCGTTTGGGACGAGTGCAGCGTCCATCACCGTGGAAGCTGACGGAAAGCTTGCTGTCGCATCCAACATCGGCGGAGCCATTACGGTAGCCAACGGTGGCACCCTCGCGGGTAATCAGGGCCCTACGCGAACAGTTGGTTCTCTCACGCTGAATGAGACGTCTCAACTGAGCCTGGGACTTGGTGCGCCAAGCACCACGTCACTTTTCAACATCAGCGGGGCTTTCATCCTCGACGGACAGCTGTCGATTGCCGACCTGGGAGGTTTCGAGGAGGGCACATACACCCTCTTCAGCTATGGCGGCACGTTCACAAATGCCGGGCTGACCATCCTGAGCCTTCCACCGGGCTTCAACCCAGGCGACTGGGCCATCACGTCGGATTCGGATGAGGTCTTTCTCCAAGTGGCCGTCGGCTCGGGCAAGCAATACTGGGACGGCGGAAACCAGTCACCAGGTGCCGAAGGTGGCTCTGGAACTTGGAACAGCAGCACGACCAACTGGACTAACGTAGACGGCAGCGTAAATGCGGCTTGGGCGAGCGAAAGAGCTGTCTTCGCTGGTACAGCTGGCACCGTCATAGTCGAAGGCACGCAGACCTTCACAGGCCTCATCTTCGAAGTTGCCGGCTACAATGTCGCTGCAGGGACCAGCGGCTCTCTCGCCATCACGGCCATGAAAGACGCCACTATTACGGCGAACGAGGCCGCTGCCATTGGGGCATCGATCTCCGGGGCGAATGGGCTCGTGAAGCTCGGTATCGGTGCGCTGACGTTGTCGGGGATAAGCACCTATGCAGGTCGGACTACAGTCCAGGCTGGCACACTCTTTCTTGCCAATACTGGATCGGTTTCCGTCTCAAGCGGCGTCGACGTCGCGTCGGGGGCTAGTTTCGACGTATCGAGCATAGGCGGTCCTTCAACGACCATCGGGAGTCTCAGTGGTGCTGGCGGTGTTAATGTCGGAAGCAAAACCCTCATCACAACTATCTCGGCACCCAGCGCCTTCGGCGGAGCTGTCAGCGGCACCGGAGACCTTCAGAAGCAGGGCAGCGGCACGCTGACATTCGGCAGCACCGCGACCGCGTCCAGTCTCACGTCCATCGAGGTCGCGAGCGGAACGCTAGCTCTCGCAGGGGGCGACAACATTGGCAATGCAACTAGGGTGGGCCTTACCGGCGCGAACACCGCCCTCGTGATTGCTGCTGCTGAGACGATTGGCGCTCTCGATGGTGTCACCGAGTCGACTGTAACTCAGACGGCTGGTGCGCTGACGCTCAATGGTAGCACTCCCTCGGCCAGCTTCGCGGGTGTGATCAGCGGGGTCGGTACCCTCGTTAAATCTGGCACCGGCACGCAGATCCTCACCGGCGACAACACCTATGCCACCAGCATCGCCTCAGGCACGGTTGCTACGACCGTGGCGGGAGGGATCCTTCAAGTCACGGACGGCGGTTCAATCACCCACACCACAGGCGTCACCGTCGTCGGGACGACGAACGTCGCCGCGTCACTGGAGATCGTAAACGGGGTGGTCAGCAGCCGAGAGGGGCGGATCGCGACCACTGCCGGTACGAACGGCAGTGTCACGGTCGGGGCTGATGCGACCTGGAACAATACCCGTGCGCTTAGCATTGGCACATCCGGCACGGGCTCACTGACGATTGAGAACGGCGGTGATGTTACGAGCCAGACCGGCGTAATCGGCGGCGGTTCTAGCTCATCCGGCTTGGTCGTCCTGTCCGGGGTGGGGTCCACCTGGACCACCGAGTTGGGCATCGCCGTCGGCGGTACGGGCGGAACGGGTGGTACCCTCACAATCCGGGATGGCGGTACCGTCACTAACACTGACGTATTCAAGGGCGTCGACATCGGAGTAAACTCGGCCGTCAACATCGGCGCCGTCGCTGGCAGCGCTGCTGCGGCGGCAGGTGCGCTGAACGTCGCCTCGATCCAACTGAAAAACAGCACCAGTATTCTGAATTTCAACCATACATCCGAGTCCTACACGCTAGACTCAAGCATCTATTTTGCGAGCACAGGCTCCCTCAACGTGCACGCCGGCACGACGATGCTCACAGGCGAAATCACAGGTTCTGGCAACGCGAACCAAGCTGGCAAGATCAATGTTCACGGTGGCGCGACACTCGTCCTCAATGGCGATGGGCAATCGTTTACGGGAGCCACGCGCCTTTACGGCGGAACACTCGAGCTAGCGAATTCCGGCGCGCTCGGCAGTAGTCTTGTTGTCATCAGCAATTTCTTCGAAATCGACCCCTTCAACGTGAAAGTTGAAGGCGGCGGCGTCATTGATTTTGCGTCCAACGTTACGATCGCAGCTGGAATCCAATTCAACTCTTTGGGTTCGATGAACGTCGACTCGGGCACTTCCATCCTGAGCGGCTTAGTCGGCGGCACCTTTGGTATCACCAAAACGGGGACGGGTAATCTAATTCTCTCAGGGAATAACTCGCAGCATAGCGGCGGGATGAGCATCACGGCCGGCGCCCTCTCGCTACAGACGAGTGCATCGGCTGGAACGGGTAGCATTACCTTCGCTCCCTCGGCGGCCAGCACACTGCGCGTTCAAACTTTTTCTCTAAACAACAATCTTCTTGGTTTAGGCTTCGACGACCAAATTGACTTGCAAGGGCTCACATTCGCTAATGGGGCTGTGATAACGAGCCTCAACGCTGGGGTCCTTACCGTCAGCCAGGGCGCAACGTCACTGACCCTCAAGTTTGGCGACCTCTCTGAAGATGTTCAATTCAAAGCCATGGAGGACACAGATGGGTCTACTGTGCTGGCCCTTGTCGCCCGACCGGTGGTCACAGCCTTTGATAGTTCTCCAGCGCACACGGAGGATGGGCCTGGAACTCCTGTCGCGCCGGGCCTGACAATCTCGGATGCCGATAGCACCAACCTGACGGGTGCAACGGTCACGATCACCGACCGCGTGGCCGGGGACGCTCTCGCCTTCGCGGACCAGAACGGCATCACAGGCAGCTACAATGCTGGTTCGGGCGTGCTGACCCTCACGGGCACCGCTTCCGTGGCCGACTACCAGACGGCGCTGCGCTCGATCACCTACTCGTCGACCAGCGACAACCCGGCCACAGGAGCTGGCAATACCGACCGGGTGATCAGCTTTGCGGTCGCCGACGGTGACCTCACCAGCTCACCTTCTGACGTTACGCTGTCTGTGGCGAACGCCAACGATGCGCCGGTGCTCGACGCCAATACGAGCCCTGAGCTGACGGGCATCGCCGAGGACACGCAAGCCCCTAGCAACGGCTCGACGGCAGGCTCCACGCTTGTCTCCGCCCTTCTGGCGGGCGCCCCGGACGTGGATACCGGCGCTCTGCAGGGCCTGGCGATCACAGGTGTGAGCACCAAGGGCAGCCTGTTCTACTCGATCGATGGCGGGGCCAGCTGGTCGGAACTCACCGGATCAGTGAGCGCCACGTCGGCTCTGGTGCTGCACAGCGATGCCCGCGTGTCCTTCCAGCCGAACATGAACGAGAACGGCCTCGTCAGCGATGCGGTCACGTTTAAGGCCTGGGACCGCAGCAATGGTGTGGCCAACGGTACCACAGGGGTGGACACCACCAGCGGCACCGCGTTCTCCGCCGCCTCGGACACTGCCGCTGTGACCATCAGCGCCGTCAACGACGCTCCTGTTCTGGCTGATAGGGCTCTCGCCCTGAACCCTGTTGATGAGGATGCGGGTGCGCCCACCAGCACTGTGGGTACGCTGATCTCTACCTTGGTGGGCGGTGTCTCGGATGTGGACACCGGTGCTGCGCAGGGTCTGGCGATTATCGGGGCGGACGCTTCCAACGGCACCTGGTATTACACCATCGACGGCGGGGCCAACTGGCAGACGTTTGCCAGCCCCTCTGCGGGTGCGGCCCGTCTTCTAGCCGCGGACGCCGGCACTCGGGTCTACTTCCGCCCGAATCCCGACTACCAGGGCACCGTCTCGGCTGGTCTGACCATCAGGGCCTGGGACGCCACCTCCGGCGCCAACGGCGGCACGGCGGACGCGACCACAACAGGGGGCACCAGCGCCTTCTCGGCCACGATCGACACGGTGTCGGTCACCGTCAATAACGTGAACGATGCCCCAACCCTCTCGGGCGGTCCCGTGGTGCTGACAGGAACGAACGAGAACGCGACCAGCACGTCCACTCTCGTCTCCACCATCCTGGCCCAGGTGGCGCGCAACGACATCGAACCGAGCACTGCCTTAGGGGTGGCGGTCACATCGGCTACGGGCAATGGCACCTGGCAGTACTCCACCAATGGCGCCAGCTGGACGGCCTTCGGGACGGTGTCGGATGCAACCGCCCTGTTGCTCTCCTCCACCACCCGCCTGCGGTATGTGCCGGACCTCCAGAACGGCGAAACGCCGGTCCTGACCTTCCGGGCTTGGGATCAGTCGAGTGGCACGGCGTCGGCCAACGGTGCCCCGCAATACGGCGATGGCTCCACGAATGGCGGCACCACCGCGTACTCGACTGGCGCGGTCAGTGCCCAGATGACGGTCACGAGCGTCAACGACGCTCCGATCGCGACGAACCTGACGCAGGCGAAGGGCTTCACGGAAGATGGTGGAGCCGTGGCGCTCGATGCCATCGTGGTCACGGAGGTCGACACAGGTGACACCGTCACGGCGACGCTCACCTTGAGCAACGCCGCAGCCGGCACACTCTCAACTGGCACCTTTGGTTCTGTGACCTCGACCTACACGGCCGGTACCGGCGTGTGGATGGTCACAGGCACGGTGGCGGACGTGAATGCAGCGCTTGCTGCTGTGGCATTCACGCCAGCGGCCAACTGGGAGCAGAGCGTCACCATTGCGACGCAGATCAGGGACAGCCTCAACACCGGGCCGGCCAATGGCACCATCACCCTCACCGCTACACCCTCGAACGATGCCCCCTCGGCTACGCACCTGACGCAGGCCAAGGGCTTCACGGAAGATGCCGGTGCGGTGGCGCTCGATGCCATCGTGGTGAGCGACATCGATGCTGGCGAGACCGTTACGGCAACCCTGACCCTGAGCAATGCTGCTGCAGGCTCGCTCCCGACCGGCACGTTCGGTGCAGCCACAGCGAGCTACACGGCCGGTACAGGGCTGTGGACAGTGACGGGCTCGCTCGCGGACGTGAATACAGCGCTGGCCGCTGTGACGTTCACCCCGGCCCAGAACTGGGACAAGAGCGTCACGATCACAACCCGCATCAGGGACGCCGCAGGCGCAGGGCCTGCGGACGGCACCCTCACGCTCATCGCCACCCCGCAGCCGGACGCGCCGGTGATCACCAACAACGAGGGGGGTGCGACGGCAGCGATCAGCTTTGCTGAGAACAGCACAGCGCCCGTGACGAGGGTGACGGCCACGGACGCAGATGGTGACAGCCTCACCTCCAGCTTGAGCGGGGAGGATGCTGCCCTGTTCTCGATCTCGAGCACGGGCGAGCTCACCTTCAAGGTGGCGCCCGACTTCGAGGCGCCTGCGGATGCGGGTAAGGACAACATTTACAACGTGACCGTAACCGCAAGCGACGCGCTTGGCGGCAGCGACACCCAGACGCTGACGATCCAAGTCGCCGATGCCAACGATGTGCCTCTTGCAACACCTGGCAAGGACCTCTTCCAAGCAGGAGCGGGCGACGAGCAGTTTGATGGCTTGGCGGGCGTAGATGTGGTGCGCTTTGCGATCAACGCTTCCGATGCGGTGATCACCTACAATGCCGATGGCACGGTGACGGTGAGTGGGGCTGGCATTGGCGCCGACACGCTGACGAACATTGAGCTGCTGCGCTTTGCCGATCAAGTGGTGCTGGTGGACCGGCCTGAGGCCCCGCCCTTGCAAGCCTTCGATGAGGCGGCGTATCTGGCCCGCTACAGCGATGTAGCAGCAGCGGTGCAGGCAGGGCAGTTCACGTCAGGCCAGCAGCACTTCCTGCTGTTTGGAGCCGAGGAGGGCCGCTCACCTGACGGGCAGGGGATCGCCTGGAACGAAGCGTTCTACCTGTCGAACAACCCCGATGTGGCGGCGGCTGTGCAGGCAGGACAGGTCACGTCAGGCTACCAGCACTATCAGCAGTTTGGGTCCGAGGAGGAGGGGCGTATAGCCGATCCTGAGGACATTCCGGGCTGGCACGAGAGCTTCTATCTTGCCCAGAACCCGGATGTGGCGGCGGCTGTGCAGGCAGGGCAGTTCACCTCAGGCTACCAGCACTACCAGCTGTTTGGATCCAGAGCTGACGAGGGACGCAGCCCTAGCGAGCTGTTCGATGAGGCCTGGTACCTGGCCACCAACACGGACGTAGAAGCCGCCGTGCAGGCAGGCACGATGCGGAGCGGGTGGGATCACTACCGGACTTTTGGCTGGCGGGAGGACCGCAATCCGTCATCATGGTTCGACGTGTCAGACTACCTGGCCCGCAACCCGGATGTAGCAGCCGCCGGCGTGGACCCGCTGGCTCACTACCTGAACTTCGGCGCACAGGAAGGCCGCATCGTCACCGCCGCCGATCTGGGCCTGTGGGCCTAACACACCCACACCCCAAAAAGACCGCAGAACACCAGAGGGGCAGGGCCGCAAGGTCCTGCCCCTTTTCCGTTCCAAGGCAGGCGACGTGCAGAAATCATGATTTCTGCACACGATCGCGGGGCCAGGTTTCTCAACAGCTTACGCTGTGCAGAAAATATGTGCGAATGCCCTCCTACGGACCCCTGACCACCTCCGCCGGAGACGCTTCTGTCTCTCACAGGTGTATCCCCGAAAAAGCCAGGTGGCGCAGAGCTCGACGGTGCTGTAGCCAGGATGCCTAGGACTGGTCAGCGACCAGCCTTAGTCTCTCAACGTGGATATACTACTGGCTGACGCAGCTGTGGTTGGCCGCCTCATCAGCCGAGCCACTGCCAGTGTAGCGGGGCCACTTCGGATACAGGCACAGCGGTCGGGTGCGTTTGGCTCCCGGATTCCCGTCCACCGCCGTCAGCTGCCCCGGTGCTTGGCCACTCTCCACCCAGCGATCCAGCTCACCAAGTCCATCGTACTTTGCGTTGAACGGACCAAAGCCATGGCTCAGGCCAGGCACCACGTAGAACCTGACGAACGACTCCATGTTGGCGTGGCCCTGCTGCGCCAGGTGCCGGTTGTAGTAGGCGACCGTGTTGTGCTGCGTGATGAAGTCGTCGATCGTGCCGTGCAGCAGGATGATCTTGCCACCTCTGGTGCAGAAGGGTGTGAGATCCTGATCCGTCACGTCCATGATGGTGCCGACCTCCTGGATCCGTGCCTTCCAAGCCATAGGATCGAAAGTCAGCGCGTCGAGGGCGGGATTGCGGGTGATGATGAACTTCGCGGTCGCAGCTCCGGCATTGTAGAGCAGCGCATCAGCCGAAGTCGGCGGGTTCGAAGGCACCGGACGCGATCCCAGGGTGGAGCGGCCCTCGAAGAGGGCGCCCTCCAGGAGAGCCCAGCGGGGGAACTCCTCCATGCCCGCGACAGCGAAGCCCGGCCGGTAAGGCGAGGTGATCTTCTCGACCGCTGCAATCTGCGCATCCGACAGGCAGGTGTCGCCCGTGTCCGCCCCGTCGGCGCAGCGCAAGGTGCTCTTCACTGTGGCGATGTTGAACGTGGCGTTGCAGCCCGCGACATTGGCTATGATCCCGTCCTTGGCGCCGTCGAGCCCGTCGCAGGCGGCGTACACCGCGTTCGTGAGCAGCTTGGTCTTAGCGGGATTGAGCCAGCCGGCGCCGTTGTTGTCGTAGAGAGCCTTGCCGACATTCCATGATCCAAGATGGAGCATGGTGACATTGTACGCCGGGTAGTTGGCCACAACCCCGTCGTAGTCAGCATGGTAGCGCGCTGCTGCATCAAGCGCCTCGTGACCACCTTGCGAGTTGCCGACAAAGTAGAAGCGGCGAGGCGTCGTTCCGTAGCGCGCCTGGATGATCGCCATAGCGACATCATGGGTCTTCTTGATCGACTGCTTGCCATAGTTGAGCAGGGCCTCGTCGTTCAGACCGAAGGTGCCGTCGAACCCAGGCGCTCCCTTGTGACCGCCGTCGCTGCCCAGAGTGACGTAGCCCTGCCTGAGCGAATTGGGTATAGTTGCGGGCTGCAAGCCAGCTGGCCCAAGGCCTGTCACAAGCGTGCCGTTGTAGCCGCCTCCGCCGAGTTGCACCGCCTTGGAGTTCCAATTCGTCGGCAGGTTGATCTGAAACTCCATGTTTGGAGCCTCAGCGGAGACGGGCACGATCAGGCCTTTGACGGCACAATACTCCCCGTTCGTGTTGTTTGGAGCGTCTGTTGCTACGAAGGTGGCGGATTGAACGACAGCACCTGAGGTGGGCAGACCGATCGCCCAAGCCGGGATGTACATCGCGGTGAGACGGGAACAGGCACTCTGAGGATTCGGAGCAGACGGCTGCGCAGATGCCGCGCTGCTATAGGCCGTCGCTGTGAGAGCGGTGAGCCCGGCCCCAAGGGCTCTCCAAGCCAACCTTGAATGCCGCATTGATTGTTTTGCCATGCGTTCCTCCATCGTCACTTCTATGTTCTTGAGAGCCCTGCATCGCCTTCGGGCGATCGCGCGGCGTCCACCTTCGACTCAGAGGTGGGTAGTCCTGCAGCTAGGCTGCCTTACGACCAATATGCGCATTCGCGCCTTTGATGGCCCGCACCACCGAGCCCTTACCAATACCGAGCCGAGCGGCTATCGCATCCATGCTGAGCGCGGAGGGCGAGGACTTCACCCGCTCTGGCTCGTGCGGTGGGCTTTCTCCCCTTGTAGCGCCCCTCGCTCTTCGCTTTGGCGATCCCCTCCCGCTGCCGCTCCAACATCATCTCACGTTCGAACTGGGCCACGCTGCCCATAACGTTGAGCATCAGCGTGCCGGTGGGGGTGGCAGTATCGACGCCTATGGAGAGGATGCGAAGTGCCACGCCCTTTGCAGTGAGCTGCTCTAAGATCGCACCAAGATGAGCTACATTGCGAGCGAGCCGATCGAGCTTGGTGACCACGAGAGTGTCACCTTCACGGCAGAAGTCGAGAGCCGCCTCCAACTGCGGGCGAGGTCCTACAGATGAGACCTGCTCTTGGAACAGCCGCTTGCATCCGATGCCCTGCAGCTCTCGGAGCTGCGCCTCTAAGAGGCTGGTGAGCAATTATCGTTCGTGCTTGCGAGCGAGGCGGCGCAGCAGGATGCGGCTCATCGCGAGGTAGAGCAGCATCTCGCCGGTCTCGACCAGGCGTTCATAGTCCTTGGCCAGCCG
>JAESFL010000823.1_pt1 | contig 16263 bp, 17 predicted proteins | sample 9269401 | NCBI WGS metagenome assembly JAESFL01 (sample SAMN14506025, study PRJNA617098) | algae metagenome | isolation source: Gloeocapsa sp. UFS-A4-WI-NPMV-4B04 and co-occurring heterotrophs from desert... | place: USA: Utah | collected 2006-10-01 | reverse complement strand
TGTAAAAAAACTCTATTTAGATAGGGGATTTTTTAATACTCCTGTAATTAGATGGTTGCAAGCATTAGATATTCCATTTATGATGCCTGCTATTAAAACGGGAAAAAAGGGGGAATTAAACAATTTTTAAAGGGCAGAAAAAGTTATAAAACTACTTATACAATTACAAGAAACAAAGATGATTCAGTCACATTTAGCTTATGGATTATCTGCAAATATAGGAAAGAAAAGGGAAAAAGCGTCAAGTTCAATACTTTGTTTATGTTGTTCACAATGTCAAAACAAATCTAGATTACATCTATCAAGATTATCGAAAAAGATTTGGTATTGAAACTAGTTATCGGCTCAAAAATATTTGTCGAATTAAAACTAATAATAAAAATCCAGTCTTAAGATTACTATTCGTTGGTATATCTTTTCTTCTAGTTAATATCTGGGTGAATCTTCTTTGGCTCAAAATCAGTCGCAAGAGAAAAGGTAGTCGATTAATTTATCGCACAGTTTTTGTACTAAAACAGATGTTAGCCTTCTTATGTCAAGCAATTCAGCGTAAATATCAATTGGTTGAAAGCATTTATATTCCATCTGGTTAGCATTAACAAAACGTCAATCAGCTAACTATAAGTAATCATAATATATACTATGTCTGCTGGTTAGAGTTTTCTGGATTTACAAGTATCATAAGCTACAAATATTGTAGCGATCACTCTTTAAGGAAAAACTTTTTGGTTTACTGATTATGGAGTTTTTGTGATAACGGTCGCAAAACTGACGAACTCGTTTCAGGGCTTGTTGGCTATCTACTTCTGGTACTTCATCCAAGCCATCCAGTAAAATTAAACATTTTCCTTGTTGAAGTAATATTTCAGCCGCTTGCGGATGGTCAATGCCTTGTATACAAAATTCTCTGTCGATGTAATTCAACAGGCTCAATTTATTTTCTTTAGTATCTTCGGCATACCTGAACAGCTTAATGAAAATCGGCACTCGGTCAGATTGCAGCCTTCCTTGGTCACAATTAATTGCTACATATTGCAAAAAGGTAGTTTTCCCTGACCCTGGTTTACCCAGCACTAACAGTTTGCAATGATCTTCGACTACCTCTAGCCCTGGCACTCTTTGGTAACGCTCTTCGCCTAAGTAAAAGTGATCATGGTCATCAGAAGTAGGATCAAAGTCGCGGCTTTTCTCAAAAATGTTTGAGTAACGCTGGCTAGGAATGTCTTTCAGAATGTTGATGTCAACACAAAGGTCATCTAAGTCAACCTCCAACTTATTCACCAAGAGCATCTTGCCGCACTGATATTGAATTCTGTCGTGGTATTGCTGCCGTACCTGTTGCACGAGAGCATCAATATCAATACCGTCATTGTGGGACAATTCTGCCTCTGGTTCGTAAAGCGGTTTTACGACTATCTCGTCCCACTCCAGGTTTAGCCTTTCGCAAATTGGGATAAAATACCGACGGTCAACTGGCCCACCTTTAAAAAATTTGTCAACGGTACTGCGGCTCATTTTTAATTCTTCTTCTGCTAGAGCCTTTTTTGTCAAGGAGTTCTGTGTCAAGGCTCTTCTTGCTTTCTCAATACCTTCTGGAGATGCCCGGAGCGATCGCCTGATTGTCATATTCGGAATACAAGGCTTTTGCCTATTTTACTCGCGCTAATTGAGAGCTTGTAATCAAAGTCATGCAACTCATACACAAAGTCATTAGTTCTACAGCATAAACACAAGCATGATCACAAGCATCAAGTCGAGATGATGTAAGAGACGAGATGGAAACGTATCTATGAACTTACTCTTAATGCTTATAATTAGTGCCTTAGTGACTTGGATGGTAGAAAAAGCCGCCGACGCAGCCCTGAATCTACTTATAAAAAAGCTACGACATGAGGGTAATTCACACTGTCTAAATCGGGACGAAGACGATGAACGCTGATCAAGCTCTAGCCAATAGAATTGGCGGCTGTACAAACCGAACCAACCTACACGGGTTTATTTTTTGGGGTGATGCTGAAACGCGATCGCACCTCAAACCCGTGTATCATCCGCTAGCAAGATACAATAAATTCAGCATTGCGTTCTCAACATTAAGTTACAAAACAAGCGAGGAGAACATTTAGAGCATGGGTAAAGTAGTCGGCATAGACCTGGGGACAACTAACTCAGTAGTAGCTGTCATGGAGGGTGGCAAACCTGTAGTGATTGCCAACGCAGAAGGAATGCGGACTACTCCCTCCGTTGTAGGCTTCAGCAAAGAAGGAGAGCGCATTGTCGGACAAATGGCACGGCGGCAAACCGTTCTCAACCCACAAAACACCTTCTATGGGGTCAAGCGATTCATTGGGCGCAAGTATGCTGAACTCAGTCCAGAATCAAAGCGCATTCCCTACACAATCCGCAAAGACGAAGAAGGCAATATTAAAATCAAGTGTCCGCGTCTAAATAAGGAATTTGCCCCAGAAGAAATTTCAGCGATGGTGCTGAAGAAATTGGCTGATGATGCTAGCCGTTATCTGGGCGAGGCTGTGACGGGGGCAGTAATTACAGTACCAGCGTATTTTAATGATTCGCAGCGTCAAGCCACGCGGGATGCTGGACGAATTGCGGGACTAGAGGTAAAAAGAATCCTCAATGAACCAACTGCTGCTGCGTTAGCTTATGGATTGGATCGGCGTGAAAGTCAAACGATCTTGGTGTTTGACTTGGGCGGTGGTACGTTTGATGTGTCAATTTTAGAAGTCGGTGATGGCGTATTTGAAGTTAAGTCCACCAGTGGAGATACTCAGTTAGGCGGTAATGATTTTGACGAAAAAATTGTTGATTGGCTAGCAGAGCAGTTTTTAGAGGCAGAAGAAGTAGATTTAAGACGCGATCGCCAAGCTCTCCAACGTCTAATGGAAGCTGCTGAGAAAGCAAAAATTGAACTTTCCGGCGTTACTGTCACCGACATCAACTTACCCTTTATTACTGCAACTGCTGACGGCCCCAAACATTTAGAAACTCGCCTCACTCGTAGTCAGTTTGAGGATCTGTGCAGTGACTTATTAGGACGAGTGCGGACACCCGTAAAACGAGCGCTTGCTGATGCCAATTTTAGACCTGTAGACATTGATGAAGTAGTTTTAGTAGGCGGTTCTACTCGAATGCCGATGGTAGAGCAGCTAGTACGTCACTTGATTGGTAGAGAACCTAACCAAAACGTTAACCCAGATGAAGTTGTGGCGGTAGGTGCGGCAATCCAAGCAGGAATTCTCGGCGGAGAACTTAAGGATGTATTGCTGTTGGATGTCACACCCCTATCATTGGGATTGGAAAACAGCAGTGGCGTAATGAAAAAGCTTATTCCCCGTAATACCACAATACCCGTGCGGCGCTCTGATATCTTTTCTACTTCTGAAAACAACCAAACTTCGGTAGAAGTTCATGTTTTACAAGGCGAACGTGATATGGCGGGAGATAACAAATCTTTAGGACGGTTTAAACTAACTGGTATTCCCCCAGCACCACGCGGTATTCCTCAAGTTCAGGTGGCATTTGATATTGATGCCAATGGGATTTTATTGGTAACAGCTTTAGATAGAACTACGGGTCGAGAGCAGAGTATTACGGTTCAAGGCGCTTCTACTTTAAGCGAGGCGGAAGTTAACCGGATGATTCAGGAAGCTGAAGAATACGCAGAAATAGACCGCGAACGCAAAGAAAGAGTGGAAAAACGTACAAGGTCTGAAGCTCTTACTATAGCGGCAGAACGCCAACTTAGAGAAATCAGCTTAGATTTTGGGATGCAGTTTGCACGGGGTCGTCGTCAGAGGATTGAATCGCTGATTCGCGCAGTACGCGAAAGTTTAGCGCAAAACAACGATCGCTTAATTGACCAATCATACGCTGACTTGCAAGATGCGCTGTATGAACTCAATCGTGAAGTACGCCAGTATTACAGCGAAGAAGAAGATGATGACTTGTTTGGTTCTATTCGTCGCGTATTCACAGGAGATGACGATCGCGAACCACCAAGAGAGATAATACGCGATGGCTACGGCGGTTCACGAAGCGACACTCGTACACCTTATGGCAGAGAGCGCGAGGAGTATGGTAGAGATCGTTATTCTGGCGACTCAAGGCGTGGCGAAAGGCGATCGCGTCCGACGTATCAAGATAACTGGGATGATGATGATGATAAATGGTTGTAACTAGCGTAAGTCAACGATCAACTCTTAGTAAACGATCGTTGACTTGTTGATTGCTACAAATAAACTAAACTAAGACTCAATTAATAACTTTAATAGCTGATAGCTAATAGCTGATAGCTAAACTATGCAGAATTTGCAGAACTTTCGGGACTACTATGAAATTCTGGGAGTACCCAGAGATGCCTCTAATGAAGAAATTAAACAAGTCTTCCGGCGGTTAGCGCGGCAGTATCACCCTGATGTAAATCCCGGAAACAAAGAGGCAGAGGAAAAATTTAAGGATATTGGTGAGGCGTACGAAGTTCTCTCCGATCCAACTAAGCGGACGCAATACGATGAGTTTAGTAAGTTCTGGACTCAGCGTGGGGGACGGGGTAAACAGACACGAGGCAGAACAGGCGATCGCGGTGGTCGCGGTGGTAATGATGATTATAGTAAGTTTGAGGATTTTACTCAGTTTGTCGATCAAGTGCTGGGTCGTCGTAAAGGAAATAGAAACGACCCAACTTCTGCGCCTGCTACAAATCCAAACGATGTCTTTCGTCCCGGGACAACAAAAAAGGCATATACAATCGGTTCTCGTTCCAGCCGTAGAGATATAGAAGCTAAATTGACGCTACCTCTGGAAAAAGCTTATCTTGGTGGGTTAGAGCGGATTCGGTTGGAAGATGGGCGATCGCTCGAAGTTGATATGCCTGCTGCAATGGTTACAGGACAAACCATCCGCCTGCGAGATCAAGGTGTTGGTGGCGGCGATCTGTTTCTAAAAATTACTGTCTCGCCTCATCCCTTTTTTAAACTTGAAGGAACTGATGTTTATTGCCAATTACCAATTACTCCTAGTGAGGCAGTGTTAACAAGTCCTGTGGAAGTGCCAACATTAGATGGTTTGGTGAAAATTAATGTTCCCCCAGGTGTTAAGTCTGGACAAAGATTGCGTCTTGCTAATAAAGGCTACCCTACTGATAAAGGTAAACGCGGCGATCAATTGGTAGAAATTCAAATAGTTATGCCTAAAAATATTAGTTCCGAAGAACGGGAATTATACGAAAAATTGCGGCAAATTGAAACATTCAACCCCCGTGCTGACTTGCCTGTTTAGGAAGTGAATTTGATGCTATTTGTCACTTAAATAAAACTTCTATGAAGCTTGAGTACCGACTTGCTCTTAATGATTATTTGGAAGCTGCTCAAGTTACTTACAACTCATGGCGTTTCTTCAAGTTTGGTCTTTGGGTTGTGAGTATGTTCATAGTTATAGGTGGAATTTTTGATGTTATCAAAAGACCATACCAGTTATACAGTTATTTATCTTTAATTTTTGGCATTTGTTTTATCCCCTTGCTCCAGTTTGTTCTACGTCGTGGTGTTATAGATGCCTGGAAAAATCCTGCCAACATGATGCAAGAACCCATAACTATGGACATTACTGAGGAGGTGCTTAGTGTAAAAACTTCATCTGTAGAAGCGCAGATTAAGTGGCAAATTTATACGCACTTTGTCGAAACACCAAACTTATTTATAGTGTATCTGTCGAGCCAACAGTATTATATTTTCCCTAAACGTGCGTTTAGTAGTGAGGAGCAGTTGAGTTTTCGAGAGTTACTTAGTAGAAAAGTAAGAAAATCTTAATAGATATAATTAAGCTACCAAATTAGGCGATCGCATTCAACAGAGGGAAGTAATTTTTAATGAATTCTTTTAAAGAACAGTACGTAGTAGATGAAAATGGAAATCGCATCGGTGTAATTTTGGATATAGCAGATTACCAACAACTGCTTGAAGAGTTGGAAGAATTAGAGTGTATTCGTGCTTATGATGCTGCTAAGACTTCTAATGATGAGATCATTCCATTTGCTCAAGCAGTTGCTGAAATTGAGCAAACTCGCTGATGAATTATGATATTGCTATTCTGCGACGTGCTCAAAAAGAGTTGGCAGAATTACCTACTGGAGTATATGAACGAGTCCGAGATAGTATTGACGCTCTCGCACAAGAGCCTAGACCACCTGGTTGTGTAAAATTAACTAATCGGCAAGGATGGCGCATCCGAGTAGGAGATTATCGCGTAATTTACGAGATTGATGATCAGCACAAAACTGTCACTATTCTTAATATCGGTCATCGACGCGATATTTACCGCTAAATATTTAGGCGAAGATACAACTTAGACCTTAAAAAAATTGTTTTAAAAAAGCAAGGGCAGGGAATATTCAAGCTTAAATCTATGACAACTCAAAATACTAAAAATTTAACGTTGAACGAGGTTCATTACCTCCTCAAATTCCAAAAGTTGCCCAATGGTTTATTCACGCCTTTACTGTCACTAGAAGGATTGACAGAATTTGAACAACAGGAACTTACTCAAATTCGGAATGACTTTGATAGCTACCTGACTGAAGGCAGGGTTTTTGAGGGACTGGTGAAAGCGTTAACTACCTTTCCACTATTACAACTAGCTGGCTTCTACCGCCCTCCATTCAAGATTAGCTTAGAGCAGGATATTGCTAATATTGTCATTGAGGATGAAGATATCACTATTACAGGACGGCTAGATATCCTGGCAGTCAACAAAACTGAAATTACAACTACTAATACATCGTTTTGGGTTTTGGTAATTGAAGCTAAAAATAGCAGTATTGCCCCATTAGCAGGTTTACCTCAATTGCTTACCTATGTATCTAAAAGCCTGGAACACCAAGAATCTGTTTGGGGACTCGTAACCAATGGCGAACTTTATCAGTTTGTGTATATTAAGCAGGGAAATTCGCTAACTTATCAACAAATGCCTATTTTAAGCTTAATGGATGCTAAACCTTGGATTCAGTTACTTCAGGTTCTAAAAGCAATTTGCAAGCTTTAAAATGTTGGTTTGCACCCGTTGAACTAGCTACCTGTAAAATCAAGATAATAGTAATAGAAGCACCTCTAGAGGTTCTGATGTTAAATTGGCGCGAAATTAGGCACGAAGTATTGCGACGAGATAATCGCTGCTGTCAAGTCTGCGGTAAAGAACATAGTGGGCAAGTACATCATGTTACTCCCAGAAGCCAAGGCGGAACTGATGAATTGTCTAACTTAATGACGCTTTGTGGTAAATGCCATATGTTAATTAGTCCTGTTCCTGAATGGCTGATTACAAAACTGTGGGGAATTCCATCAAACGAAATTAGTGCTGCAAGTCAAGCTGTACAAACACAAGTTGACAAAATAATTAATAAATAATTGAAGAAAGGTAATAAATATAAACAAAAGTTTTTAGATAATTAGAAAAGGCAATACTGATATTCAAACAATAATTAAAGCTTTATAAAATAATAGAAGTGTCAGAATTTACTAACAGCGAAGTAATAAAAATTGTTGAATATGAGCCTAGATGGGCTAATACTTATCGACAAGAAAAAGAGATAATTAGCGTAGTATTAAAGCAAGAAATTATTGATATTCAACATATCGGTAGCACCTCTGTACCTGGCTTGAGTGCAAAACCAATAATTGATATTTTAATCGCAGTTAATAAACTGAGTACGGCTGAAAAATACTCTATTCAGCTACAAAAGATTGGTTATCAGTACATATATTATGCAGAAAATGTTGAGCGCTTATTTTTCCGTAAAGGCACACCTCGTACTCATCATGTGCATATTGTGGAATATGACAGTTGGACATACTGGCGACATATCTTGTTTCGTGACTACTTAATGACGCATCCCGAAACAGCGCAGCAGTATGAACAGCTAAAGCGAGAAATGGCAATTAAGTTCAAAGCAGATAGAGACGCTTATACAGACAGTAAAACCAAATTTATTCAATCAATTGTTGCCTTAGCTGCGGCAAACCGGACAGATTGCCCTTTGACACTCCCTCGTTTATAAAACGGGGGATTCTTGGGTCAAAAGGGAGCTATTGCTTAACCCCTCACCAAGCATCTTGACCGTATGCCCTACGGCTGCAAGACCACGTTGCATGACTACCATAGCAGCAGCAACGTCGCGGTCTGTTTCAAATCCACATTCACTACAATGATGTACTCGCTGTGATAATTCTTTCTTCCCCGTATAGTGGTTGCAGTTGGGGCAAGTTTGACTAGTGCTGTCAGGATTAACTAAAGCAAAATAAACCCCTCGCTTCCAACACACCCATTCCAAGATTGAAAGAAATTTGCCAAAGCCTGGGCTAAAGGTGTGTTTTGAAAACATACCTTTAGCCCAGACTTTGAAATTTAAATCTTCTGCGAATATCATTCCACCTTGGTCACATAAATAGTGAGCTAGCTTGAAATGAAAATCGAGACGGGTGTTGTGAATGTGTTCATATAGTCGTGACACCTTCTGTTGAGCCTTCCGCCAGTTATTTGACCCCAATTTCTTGTGACTAGCTCTTTGTTGCAGCAATCTCAGCTGGCGTTGGAGATCCACAAAAAATAATGGTCTAGCAATTTGCTCTCCGGTAGATGTGGCTAAAAAGCTTTTCAGTCCTAAGTCAATACCAACTGCTTGACCATGTGGCGCACTCCTTGGAACATTAACGTCAGCTTGCAGTGTGAGCATCACATACCACCCCGAAGCTTTCTTCACCACTTGGGCTTGTTTTGCAACAAAAGCATCGGGAATAGGTCGTGACAACTGCATTTTCACCCATCCAACACCAGGAAGTTTCACTCTGCTTCCTTCAATGGGATTAACCCCTAGTTGAGGGAACAGCAAAGAGCGCATTCTGAAGAGTTTCTTGAACCGGGGAAAACCTCTGCCCGATTCCCACATCCCAATAAATGCTTTTTCTAATCGCCTCAATACCTGTTGCAGCATTTGAGAATGTGCCGCACTTAAGTCAGGATTAGTTTTTCTGGCTTGGGTTAAAGCTTTACATTGAGATGCGAATGTTGGGCGGGGTGCATCAGCCGGAATGATGTACTCACTTTTTATACTGCAAGCATCAATTCTGCATGACCTTGAGTTATACCAATCTTTCCTTTGCGCTAACGCAAAATTCCATACCCTGCGAGATATTTCTAGCCATGCCTCGTAGGTCTGGGATTGTTGCTGATTTAGTTTTAAGCGATAGGTATAAGTTAGGTTTAACATCTACCTAGTCTAACTTAAAAATAGATAAGCTGTTTTTAAAACCAAATAAATTTGGTGCATTCGCTTATATCCCCCGAATTCTACTCGGGGGCTTTACGCATCACGACTCGTAAGACCTGTGACAGACTGATAGGATCAAGATAGGTAAATAATTTCTTAATCAATCAATTATGACTTTAAGCAATGTACGCGATCTGTATCAGCAGGTGATCTTAGAACACTACAAAAAGCCACGACACAAGGGTAAAACTGATCCGGTGCATCGACATCAACGGGGACATAACCCGTCTTGTGGCGATACGATTGAGTTAACAGTGCAGCTAAATGATGCAGGCGATCGCATTGAAGACGTAAAGTTTGAAGGCGAAGGCTGCGCGATTGCGATGGCTTCTGCTGACTTGATGGCGGGTGCTTTGCGCGGGAAGGAAGTGGGCGAAGCGCTATTGATGGTGCAACGCTTTCAAAGCATGATGAAAGGACAAGACGAATTCCCTAAAGAACTGCGAAAGCTGAATGTTATGGCGGGAGTTGCTCAATTTCCTGTGCGAATTAAATGTGCTAATCTCACTTGGCACACCTTAAAAGCTGCTTTAGAATCACCCAATAGCTCTAATGCAACTGGATTTATTAGTAACGAAAAAGAAGCCTGAGTTTTTATGCTAACCACTGCTGATTTTCTGAAGATAGCCCAGTGGGCGGGTATTACCACTCTGGTTTTTGCTGCCCTAACTGCCCTGGGTTTTATTTTAAAATGGGGGATAAGATTCCGCCTAGTAGGTGCTACAGGCTTTCTCGGCGTAGTGACAGGCGGATTATTCACTCTTAGCTTAGTACCCCTTACCCGCACTGTAACCCCAGGTGCAATTCACTTTTCTCGTGTTTATGACACTGGCGCAACAATAGCAGTAATTAGCGTACCGCCTGACATTACCCCTTCTCAATTAGAAGCAACTCTGCGGCAAGCTGCAAGTAATTTATATTCTTATGGTCGTTTAGGTCAAACTAAGGAAGACAAGCTTACCATCCGCGCCCGGACTATTATTCATCCTGCACCGGGGATATCCAAACCACTTTACATTGCTCAAGTGCAGCGATCGCTTATTGAGCGTAATGATCAGCAAATGAAAATTGAGATCTTCCCAGATAAAATTGCCCAGCTACCAAAGCCGTCTGTCTAGTTTAAGAGCTACTTAGTGATGAATCAAGCCCCTACACAAACTTCTGCTGCGATATTTCTCAACGTTGCGCCAGCACGGGTGATTCGCGGCGATCAAGCACTCACACAATCCTCGGTTGCGATCGCTTCCCTGGGTAGTCGCCCCTTAGTTGTAGGAGGCGATTCCACTCTTGCCGTTACTCTACCGCGTTTACAACCAGTCTTAGAACAATTAGATTTTACTTGCTCTAATTACGGTTCTGATTGTAGTGAATCTGGATTAGCGGCTCTTAAAAGCGCAGTAAACCAACATCAAGCTGATTTAATTATCGGTGTTGGCGGTGGAAAGGCGCTTGATGCTGCCAAATTGCTGGCTTACCAATGTAAGTTACCAGTTGTCACGATTCCTACTTCAGCTGCTACCTGTGCTGCATGGACAGCCCTTTCTAATGTCTATTCTGAACAAGGAGCATTTTTGTACGATGTCAGCCTTGATGCCTGTCCTGATTTACTTATACTAGATTATGAATTAATTGCAACTGCTCCCCAACACACCTTAGTTGCTGGAATTGGAGATGCGATCGCTAAGTGGTATGAAGCATCTGTCAGTAGCGGACACTTGGATCAAACTCTGATCATTGCCGCAGTACAACAAGCGCGAGTTTTGCGAGATATTTTGTTTCAAAAATCAGCTACTGCACTTAAAGAACCAGGGAGTAGGGTTTGGCGAGAAGTTGTAGATGCAACTGTTTTACTAGCTGGGGTAATCGGTGGACTGGGAGGCGCTCAATGTCGTACAGTAGCAGCTCACGCTGTTCATAATGGCTTAACTCACCTACCGATTCATAGCAGCATACATGGTGAAAAAGTCGCTTATGGAATTTTGGTACAACTGCGCTTAGAAGAAATGGTACAGGGCAACGGTTTAGCTGCTACAGCACGGCAACAATTGTTAAAGTTTTATACAGAAATTGGACTGCCGCAAAACTTAAATGATTTAGGACTAGGCAAAATTACACTACAAGAATTACAACACGCCGCCGAAATCGCCTTAGCTCCAAATTCTGACATTTATCGGCTACCCTTTAAAGTTGTGCCTGAACAGTTAATGGCGGCGATGGTTTCCACCACTGCCCCGACTAATGGCAATGCCCTTAATTCTTCTGCCAGGGCGATAAGCGACGAGGTAGCCAAATGAGCCTAAATTGGATTAGTCCAGCTGAACGAATAAAATCACTGCCACCTTATGTATTTGCTCGTCTTGATGAGTTAAAAGCTAGGGCGAGAGAACAAGGGCTGGATTTAATTGATTTAGGCATGGGAAACCCTGATGGTGCAACACCACAGCCTGTTGTAGATGCAGCGATCGCAGCTTTACAAAATCCAGCCAATCACGGCTACCCGCCATTTGAAGGTACTGCTAGCTTCCGCCGCGCGATTACTAATTGGTATAATTGCCGCTACGATGTCGATCTCGATCCTGACAGTGAAGCCTTGCCGCTACTAGGTTCTAAAGAAGGACTGACACACTTGGCGATCGCGTATATTAATCCTGGCGATCTAGTTTTAGTCCCAAATCCCGCTTATCCGGCTCATTTTCGCGGCCCTTTAATTGCTGGTGGTAGAATTCACAGTTTAATTCTCAAACCAGAAAATGATTGGGTAATTGATTTGGGTGCAATTCCTGATGCTGTTGCCGAACAAGCAAAAGTTCTCTATTTCAATTATCCCAGTAATCCTACTGCTGCCACTGCGCCCCGCGAATTTTTTGAAGATATTGTCGCTTTTGCGCGGAAATACGAAATTCTCTTAGTTCATGACTTGTGCTACGCCGAATTAGCCTTTGATGGCTATCAACCCACCAGCTTATTAGAAATTCCTGGTGCAAAAGAAATCGGTGTCGAGTTCCACACTTTGTCAAAGACGTATAACATGGCAGGTTGGCGTGTAGGGTTTGTTGTCGGTAACCGCCATATTATTCAAGGATTACGCACACTAAAAACAAATCTCGACTACGGCATTTTTGCAGCCCTGCAAACAGCTGCCGAGACAGCTTTGCAACTACCAGATAAATACTTACTAGAAGTGCAAAATCGTTACATTCGCCGCCGCGATTTTCTCATTGATGGCTTATCTCAGTTAGGCTGGAATGTGCCTAAAACAAAGGCGACAATGTACCTTTGGGTTCCTTGTCCTGTGGGGATGAGTTCAACAGATTTTGCCCTTACAGTTTTGCAGCAAACTGGGGTAGTGCTAACGCCTGGCAATGCTTTTGGAAGTGCTGGCGAAGGATATGTGCGGATTAGTTTAATTGCCGAATGCGATCGCTTGCAAGAAGTTTTGCACCGTTTTAAACAAGCTAATATCCGCTATTCATCCGAGGTAGTGAGTTCTCGTTCTGAGTGATTCACGGCATTTGCACCACGCTCTCTTAAAAGTATTTAATGGAGATATGCGATCGCATATCTCCACTATTCTGCTTGGGAATTGATTTTTACTTGCTGAAACACTTAATACCAACATTCATCAAATATTAAGACTATTAGGAATCAGCGACGGCTTCAGAAACTTATAAGGCTCTCTTCGCCTGCTATTACAACTGTCAATTTGTACTTCAACATCATTGAGCTGATGCTGGAATTTTTCGATTACCTGCAAAGCGCGTGGATCATCAAAAGTGTTCTTTTGATAATATCCCAGACGGTTATGCCGTACTGCACTGAGAGAGTACATTAACTGCTCTTGAGTTGTGGTTTGCTTATGAGGAGGCAAGATTTTCATCAAGTCTGCTTCACGAATAATTGCCTCTTTATTAGTAGGATAAGGAGCATAACCCGCTAAAGGCATATTGGGGATGAAGCCCATAAAATCCCATTGAGGATAATTTACTGCCGCGTGTTGTGGCCCTGCTGTGAAGATAATCTGCGTGACAATTTGCGTCAGCTGTTCCAGGTTCTCAATTTGTTCAGGCAGCCCGTTCACGCGACCACCGTCCGCAGCCCGCAGTTCTTGAAGCCAGTTTTGCAATTCAAAGTCATTAACGATGTCTGCGGCAGAACTGTAGTAGAGACTTAAGTAGTTAACCGCAAACTTACGAATAGCATCCCAGACAAGAAGTCCATCATCTCGGTACGGATAATCTGGTAAGAGCGTTGGATCATCAACTTTCCTGCGCTTGAGTTCCTGCGGTAGACTAAACTCGCTAAAGTTCCAGGTTTCTACAGACTTAGTGACAAGCGTTGAAACTTCTTCCAGTGCAATGGCTAGTAGCCTTTCACCGTAACCTCCTAAACTAAGCAGTTGTTGTCTACCTAGCTCATTAATCGCTAGCGTAAATTCAAAGTGGGGTCTGAGAAGAATGCCCAGAGGATGATTTTCACCTAGATGTCGGGCAGTAGCAATGGGGAAGGGGTCAATAGCTAGGTGCGTGTGACCTAAATGGCTAACCATCTCGTGATGGTTGCCGTCGGCAATTTGGGCAAATGTCTTGGCTACCAGCCACTGCATACCATCTAATGGCGTGAAAATGGGACTATTAGCTCCTGGATTCTGGTTAAGTTGAATGGCAATAGGTGTCAGAGTGCCGCGATCGCGGAAGCCTGATGACTGCCAGTAATACAATACAATTGGCGCTGCAAAGAACTTAATCCCATTTTCATATTTTCCTGGAGCCAGCCCGTCTAATAAGGCATAATCAGTCAGATATAGCCTTCCCTGTTTTGCCTCACTTTCGAGTGTTTTGTCGCCGCCCACGATGCTTTGAAATATTGCATCTGTTACCGGAAATTTATCAGGCAGTTTATCTTCCACTCTCTCAATTACCATCGGATTAGCCCCAGCAATACGTTGGCGGGCAAACTCGATGTCATATCGAAAAGTTTTTACGGATGACGGATCACTTAGCACAGGAAAATAATCTGCGTATTCTTCGAGTTTATCAAGCGAGTCAAAGGCATTCCTGGCTATGACATCAATCATATTAAGAACTAGCTTAAATGTAGCCTCGTCTCTTCTAAGCTGATACTTAAGGCTGAAGCCTTCATATCTAGGTAAATCTTCTATCTGGGGAAGAGGAGGAAGGCTTGGAGTTGGCGAATAAGCATAGTCTTGTCGTTTTCTATTCAGCCATGCTTGTCGCTGTTCCTGATTAGGATCGTTTTGGGGGAGAGAGGGCATAATTATCGAATACTCCTTGGCAAACTTTTAGAAATAAATCTCTGCACAGGCAAGATTGAGCGTTTAAGCTGGAATAAACACTCAGTTAAGTTGTTGCCACTTGGTTGTCTGTCTTCGATGTAATCAAGCTTTAGATATCTGCTGTGCCTCCAGCAGCGCTAGCACTTAAAGCATCAAAGGAGACTATAGAGATGCTACAAATTCACTGAGCAGAATTCCTGAAATTTTTTATTAAACTGCCACCTTTTTTTGAATCTGAGATAGAAGTCCATCTCGTGGCATAATAGTTCCGGCAAAATATCTTGTATCAAAGGTACAAGAAGGAGCTACATTTATAGAATATTCTGAGAGCATTGTAAGTAATATCATTTTCGTACATACCAAAGTAAAGTACATTCCCACACAGGCTCGTGGCCCCGCGCCAAACGGAAAATAATGAAATAACCGAGGTTCAGTGTCAAACCGTTCTGGAGCAAAAGTATCAGGATTTTCCCAGTGATTTGGACTGCGGTGAAAAGCCCAACTGCTGATAAAGATTTGTGTTTTTTCAGGTAAAGAATGACCACCCAAAACTACAGACTTACCCGGCAGAACTTCACGAATAAAAAGTGGCACTGCTGGATACAATCTTAAGGCTTCTTTAACAACTTTATTGAGATAGGTTAGTTGATTAATATCTGATACATGAAAATCATTTTTCTGCGATTCAAACTCTTCAATTTCCAATTGGAGCTTTTGCTTCGCTTCAGGATGACGAGAACATAAATACAATACAGCAGCAACAGCAATAACAACGTTGCGTGTACCTGCTGTAAAAATAGTAGACAATTCGTCTCGCAATTGCTCTAGTGATAATTCAGTATTTGTACCTGTTAAAAAGGCGATTAAATCGACACCATTTCTATCTTTTTGTTGAGCATTAATTTGATTTTCTATGAACTTAAACCATTTGTTCCGCTCAGACCAAAATTTAAAACTTAAAGACACCGGGAAAACTTGAGTCCCACGACTATTCATTTCATTCATTAAAGTCATAAAATAAGAGAAGAAATCCTCGCCCATTTCCGCTCCCAGAATAGTTAAACCAAATATCCGAAACGATAAGTGTGTTAACTCGTCAAACATTTCGACATTCTTAGGCGAGGAAGACGGTTGTAATTTTTCTAGGTGTTCTCTTGTACAAGTTTGAATTAGGGGAAGAACATCATCAAAGTAAGTAGAAATTTCATTTGCTGAAAATGGATGATTTCTCCGCTTAAATTCCCAATCTTTTCCATTGCTAAGAAAAAGACTACCATTCATTACTGGCTTTGCTGCTTTTCGAGGAGAATTTTTATAAAAGTTATCTATATCAGTTACTAAAACTTGTTCAATTAACTTTGGCTCATTTATTAATATATTAGGAATATTGCCCAGCCAGAAACACATTATATCGCCATATTTTTGGGCATACTCATAAAGCTTTTTATGAGGATCAGTAGAGGCAAAATCCTGACTGCCTGACACATCTCAGTAAATCAAAGGCAATCAAGGCTTACAGGTTAAGGAACGAATTCGAGTAAACCAAATCTGGTCATAGAAATCTCGCTCGGCGCGATTCGAGGCAAAACAGGGTTGTGGGTCTTGTGGGAGGAGTGCAGTGGGGGACAGGAGT
>JAESFL010000822.1_pt1 | contig 16273 bp, 15 predicted proteins | sample 9269401 | NCBI WGS metagenome assembly JAESFL01 (sample SAMN14506025, study PRJNA617098) | algae metagenome | isolation source: Gloeocapsa sp. UFS-A4-WI-NPMV-4B04 and co-occurring heterotrophs from desert... | place: USA: Utah | collected 2006-10-01 | reverse complement strand
CGGCGTCATTCGACGCTCGACTACGTCAGTCCCGTTCAGTTCGAGAGGTTGGCGGCGTAGAGTGCACAATGCTCTCCACTAAAGCGAAGCAAGACCATAATGAGGTGCTGACCGGCTCGCGTGTAAGTCATCTCAGCCTCGGCATCGTCCAAGCGCACTGCGTAGCGACCCTTGGACTCGTTCTCCTCGTGAGCTACGGTTGTGGCTGGTACCGAGCCATGCGGTGTAGAATCGGAGTTCGTTGCGGGTCCTCGGCTCAAGTGAGCCTTCATCTTAGCCCTCATGAGGCTGACGACTAACAGATCAAGGTTTCCATGCAGGACGCCACGTGCCGGCCACCTCGACTACCGATCAGCACAATCGAAAGAGATATCCATGAGCTGGCATCCCTGCCCCGATCCCGTTCCCGGCGACCGTGCGAGTGCGGAAGCCATCGAGATGCTGATCGTACCCCGTGCCGTCGACCTCGGCGAAATGGAGGTTCGCCGCGCGCTCCCCTCGCTCAAACGCCAGATGGTCGGACCCTTCATCTTCTTCGACCAGATGGGTCCGGCCGAGTTCCTGACCGACCAGGGCATTGATGTGCGGCCCCACCCCCACATCAACCTCGCGACGGTCACCTACCTGTTCGAGGGTCAGATCCTGCACCGCGACAGCCTCAGCACTGAGAAGTCCATTGAGCCTGGGGCCGTCAACTGGATGCGAGCGGGCCGCGGCATCGTGCACTCCGAGCGCACCAGTCCAGAGCGCAAGCGTACCGGGCAGCGACTGTTCGGGATCCAGACCTGGATGGCCCTGCCGCAGGAGCAGGAGGAGAGCGACCCCGCCTTCGTCCATCACGGCTCAGACGAGCTGCCGATGGTGGAGGTGAACGGGATCAAAGCGCGTCTCATCGCCGGCGAGGCATTCGGCGCACGGTCTCCGCTGACGACGCCCTCCGAGACGCTCTACGCGGATGTGCACCTTGACGCAGGCGCACGGCTACCGATCGAGCCCTCATACGAAGAGCGCGCGCTTTACACGATCGCGGGCGATATCGAGGTGGCCGGCGACACGTTCGGACCGGGTCAGCTTCTGGTGCTCAGACCCGGCGATCCGATCGTGGTGCGGGCGAAGGGCAGCGCTCAGTTCATGCTCTTTGGCGGCGCGCCCATGGAGGGGCCGCGTTACATCTGGTGGAACTTTGTCTCTTCACGTCCAGAGCGGATTGAACAGGCGAAGGAAGAATGGGCGCGGGGCCGCTTCGACACAGTGCCGGGTGACGTGGAGGAGTTCATCCCCTTGCCTGACACCAAGGACAAGCCCCGGCGCGCGACCGGTGGGGTCTACTACCCTTAACGCAAGCATGCTGACGAGGGGCCAGGAAAGAGCAGGACCTGGGCCTCGGCGCTTTTGCCTGGCTAACGATCCGACATTTCGTCAGCCGCTCACGTCATAGACGACCTCAAGCAGGCGAGGCGCCGAACCCAACATAGAATTGGCGAGTCCATCGAACACGCGCCTGATCCGATGAGCACTAGAACCGAAACATCGTTTCGGCACCGAAGAAGTGAACCCTCTTCGCAGGCCCGGTCTCCCTGATGAACTGGCCAGGCTCGAAGACCGAGTACGCGACCTCGAAGCTGTGCCCGGTCGCCACTGCGGCGCTCAAGCCACTGAGGATGATGAAGCACGCAGTTACTTCAATGGACCCAGTTGGCGAGCCTATCTTGATAAAGGTGTCCGACATTGAAGTCCCACTTTGTTGGTCGCCGCAGCTAAACGTTTCAGATCTGCGCCTGGCCGCCGTCGGCGAAAAGCTCGATTCCGGTGACGAAGCTGGAATCGTCCGATGCGAGAAACACCGCTGCCTTGGCGATCTCGTCCGGCTCACCAACGCGACCCAGCGGAATCGTTGCGGCCATGGCATCAAGCATCGCTTCTTGCTGAGCGGTGCCGGGCCCTGCAAGCTCGACCAGGCCCGGTGTGCGGGTAGAACCGGGGCTCAGCGTGTTGATCCGGACGCGCCGATCCTCCAGGTCGAGGATCCAGTTGCGCGAGAACGAGCGCACGGCTGCTTTGGAGGCTGCGTAGACGCTGAAGGCTGCGGTGCCGCTGCTGGCAGCGGTCGATCCCGTCAGGATCACCGAAGCACCTTCGGAGAGGAGCGGGAGCGCCTTCTGGACCGTGAACAACACGCCCTTCACGTTTCGGCCAAACGTGTCGTCAAAGTGCTCCTCCGTGATCTGCCCTAGCGGCACCATGGACCCGCCACCCGCGTTCACAAAGAGAACGTCGATTCGCCCTTTCTCGAACTTCACCTGGTGGTAGAGACGGTCGAGGTCCGCGAGCTTGGATGAATCGACCTGGATTCCGATCGCTCCGGCACCAATCTCGTGGACGGCTGCGTCGAGTTCCGCCTTGCGCCGACCCGTAATCACCACCTGAGCGCCCTCGGACGCAAAGCGCTTCGCGGTAGCGAGCCCGATCCCGCTGCTGCCTCCGGTAACGACCGCGACTTTACCTTCGAGTTTGCGTTCCATGTGAGCCTCCTTGGCTTCTCGTGACAGCCTCTCGCGAAGCGATCGCAAGGGGAGCGGTGCGGTCTATGCGGCCTCTCGCACGTGTTGTGTCGGCTAAGCCGACTTGCCTGCACGTCGTCGATCTGATGCCCGGCTACAGCGTAGGTCCGGCTGATCGCCCGGACCACCGCGCAGCGCTCATCCCTGATGCGCCCACTCTGCCGGGAGCCAGCGCCGTTGACCGCCCTCCGATACGACGCGTCCCAACCCTGGGAATGGCATGTGGGTCGCGGCAATCAGCGCCTTCTCCTCTGCCGCCCTTGGGAAGAATCGCGCTCTCATGGCCTGCGCCGCGGCCCGGTCCTGCTCAAAGAGGAAGCCCACTTCAGCGGACGATGGATGGACCACGGGGAAGAGCATGTCCGAGACCATGATCAGGCTCTGCCCGGCATCTTCTATGCGCACGCCGATGTGGCCCGGCGTGTGTCCCGTGAGGTCGATTGTCGATACGCCGCGGGAGATCTGGCGCTCACCGTCAACGGCCTGAAGCTTCGGATAAAGGCGAATCATCTCGGCCGATATGTCAAAGCTGCTCTTCAGGAAGTCCGGTGCGGCCGCTCTCTTTGCCGGATCGGTCCAGTAGGCGACGTCGCGCCGGTCCACGTAGATCTCGGCCTGTGGGAAGTTCTGGCGTCCGCCAGCGACGAGGCCGCCCATGTGGTCTTGATGCATATGGGTGACGATGACCGCGCCGATGCTGTCGGCCTCGACACCCAGCGCCGCTAGGGCGCTCGGCAGGCGGCCCGACCGGCCGAGGGAACCTGCCGGTCCGGCGTCGATTAGAATCCGACGCTCGCCGTCGTCGACAAGGTATTGGTTGAACATGAACCGGATGCCGGCGGGCTTGGCCGCGAAAGCTGCTGCCGCAGATTGTTCGATCTCCATCGGCGTGCGGCCGGGGAAGTACGCAAACGGCATGTCCGCATAGCCATCATTGAGGGCCGTCACGGTGAAGCGGCCGATCGTGATCTGCGCCAGCGGCGTAACCGGCTTGGACGGGACACTCTGCGCTCGGACACCGCCGATTTGACCGGATACGGCGGTCGCTGCCGCGATGGATGCCGCGGGAAGGGATAGTGTGAAGGCACGACGCGACAGACTGATCATGACTGCTCCTCTTCGGATGTTGGTAGATCCTGGTAAAGTGGCCGCCCAGGCTCGATCTCCGCATACGGGTGATGCCAAGAGTGTTCCTGGAGGCGGAGAGACCAGAGCCGGATAGTTGTCACCGCCGCCAGTCGGGTCCGGGCAATTGCCAGGTCGGCTTCGACTCACGTCCTGTGCGGCATGGCATCATTTGTGGGAGCAGATCTCTGGCTTGCGAGAAGCTGCATCTCCCATGCGAAAGCGACTCCCGTTGCGCCACCATGCTGGGCCAGCACGCCTGCGAGGCCACCGAGGCTCGCCTCCCGTGCCCAGTCGCGCTGCCATTCGCCCACGGCGACCTGCCAGGTGATCGGCACAACTCCGGCAGCGGCCATACGCCGAACCGCCATGTCGTGGGCTTCAGATGAGACGCCACCCGAGGCGTCAGTGACGACATAAACCTCATAGCCTTCGTCGAGCGCCTGGAGCGCCGGCATTGCGACGCAGATCTCCGTCCAAAGGCCGGCCATGATGACCTTCTTGCGGCCCGTCTCCTTAACCTTGGCGACAACGCGCTCGTCCTGCCAGGTGTTGATATAGGTGCGGTTGATGGGCTTCTGCTCGGGGAAGACGTCCTGAAGCCCTTTGATGATATAACCTCCCCGTTCCTCGAGCACCGTCGTCAGGATGGTCGGCACGCCAAACACCTTGGCGGTCTTGGCGAGGCCGACCACATTGTTGATAATCATGGTCAGCTCGTGACTGTTGAGGTTCACGAACTGGAAGGGCTGATGGTCGATCAGCAGCAGGACGCTGGTTTCGGGCGTCAACAGGGCTTCAAGGCCGGTCTTTGCAGCAATCGGAGTGGTGGTCATGGTGGAGGAGTCTTTCTTGGCGGGACGGTCGGTCTCGGCTTAGTTCAGAGAGGCGCAGGATCGAGGAAGACGTGGAGAGCCCTAATTCGACCGTCCGCGACATGGGCCACATCCGTGCCGGTCACGACCGGGGGGCCGGTCGGCGGGCCGGCGCGCCAGTGGAGGCGCGCGACCCCATGATGACCGACGGCGGCACCGGCGGCGGTGAACACGAAGCTCGGCGGAAGGCTCACCTGGAGCGCGTCGACCGCAGCCGAGATCGCTTCGCGTCCGGTCGCCGCGCCGTGCGGCTCAAAGAGAGTGGCGTCTTCGGCGTAGAGTTCCACCAACGCGTTCTGCCGTCGACTGGAGTCCCGTTCATTGAAGACGCGGGTTAGATGCGCCTGCATCAGCCCGTCGAAATCGAACCGCACGGACACCTCAGGCCCAGGAACGAAGTCTCTGTCCATCGTCTTGGGTGAGGCTTCGGCCGACGACTTAAGATGTTTCTGGGTCGACATGGCGAACTCCTGGTGCAGGCATTATGGACGTGGCGGTCGAGTGATGGATCAGACGCCGGCGTAGACGAGCTTGGTGAACGTCGCCGGGCTTACGACGAACCGGCCCCATTTGGCGTCGAACTCGGCGGTAGGCCGGGCCGCGGCCGTATCGTCCGCTGTACGGCCTTGCTTCTTCAGCGTCGCAACTTTCTCGCGGACGGCGACGAGCATGTCGCGGTAGCTCTTGAGCTCCGCCCTGTTGCTGGCGGGCTCGCCATGACCTGGGACGATGATCGTTCGACCCGTCACCAGGGCGAGGATCGCGTCGACGGCCCGAATCGTGCCGTCGATGCTGCCGCCCGTCGAATAGTCGATGAAGGGATAAAAGCCATTCCAGTAGATGTCGCCGGCGTGGAGGACGTCGGACTCGCTGAAGAGCGCGACGACGTCGCCATCCGTATGGGCCGGCCCAAAATGCTTGAGCTCGACGGCCTTTCCGTTCAGATCGAGGGTTCGATCCGTGACGAAAACCTCGCTCGGCACTGCCGCGGACGGCGCCGCTGGAAAGTTGAAGTCCCAATCGTCCACCCGCGTCGCCGTCGCAAGATGCTTGCGCGTGTTCTCATGAGCGAGAATGGCGGCGCCTTCGCCGTTGAGCCATTCGTTTCCGTCCGCATGGTCGAAGTGCCAATGCGTGTTGATCACGTGGCTGATTGGCGCGCTGCCAAGGCTGTTTAGCGCTTCCATAATCCTCGGCCGCGAAGCGGTGATGCCGGAATCGACCAGGATCTTGCCGCCCGACGCCGTCAGCACGGCGATATTGCCGCCTGACCCTACCAAGGCGCCGACATTTCCCCGCAGCCTATGAATGGCAATCGGCGCGTTCGCCGCGTCGGCGCGCATTGAATCCACAACATTGCGGGCCTGCGCAAATACCTTGCTTGGCGAGAGCCAGGCTTCGGTTGCTGCGAACGTCGTTGCACCAAGGCAGCAGAGGCAGAATTTGCGCCGCGACATCGTGGGGATGTGCATATTGTTCATCTGGCCCTCCATTCAAGGTGTATCGAGGCAAAGTCACAAAGCACGTGTCTGAGCATGAGCTGAACTCCTCAGCGTACCGATGAGCGCTTCCATCGTGCGATGAGGGCCGAAGCCCGTCACACCTTATAGGGCATCAGCTCGTACCCTTGATAAAGGCGAGAAGGTCCTGGTTCAGTTTGTCCTTGTGAGTCATCGGTAGGCCGTGCGGTGCGCCTGGGTAGACAATGAGCCACGCGCTGCGGATGATCTCGGAAGACCGCAAGGCTGAATTTACGATGGGCACCACCTGATCGTCGTCGCCGTGCACAACGAGCGTCGGAACGTCGATCCTTTTCAGATCCTCGGTCAGGTCTGTCGCCGACCAGGCATAGACACCCAAATAGGAGGCCGGCATGCCGGCCATCATGCATTGGTGTACGAACTGCTGGCGCACACCTTCGGAGATCTTTGCACCCGGCCGGTTCCAGCCGTAGAAGGGAATACTCAGGTCGTTCCAGAACTGCGTGCGGTCGGCCAGCACGGCGGCACGGATCTTGTCGAACGTCTCGACCGGCAAGCCGCCGGGATTGGATGCAGTCTTGAGCATGAACGGCGGGATGGCGCTGACGAGCACTGCCTTAGCCACGCGCCCCGTCCCATGACGGCCGATGTAGCGGGTGACCTCGCCGCCGCCCGTGGAATGGCCGACGTGGACTGCATCGCGCAGGTCGAGCGCCTCTGCGAGTTCGGCGAGATCGTCGGCATAGGTGTCGAGATCATTGCCGTTCCAAGGCTGGCTGGAACGTCCATGGCCGCGGCGGTCGTGGGCGATGACGCGATAGCCATTGCTGGCCAGGAAGAACATCTGGTCCTCCCAGGCATCCGCCGTCAGCGGCCAGCCATGGCTGAAGACGACCGGCTGCCCAGAGCCCCAATCCTTGAAGTAGATCTGCGTGCCGTCTCTAGTGGTGATCGTGTTCTTGACGTGTCCTCTCATATGCCCCTCGACAATGCGGGGCGTCGCGTGGTCTGAGGCAGCACCCTTGGCCGAGCCAGGGAGAGCTGCAGTGGCCATGAGTCCTGCGACACCCGTGAGCACGACCTGCCGGGAGGCGCTGCCCACGCCGCTTCCGCTGGAATTCGGCTCGGCCTCTGCGGCGGCGCTGCGGCGAGGTCTCTCGATCATGGTGGCTCTCCCTTGCAGTTCTCAGCGACGTCTTGTCATCGGATCTGTAATCTGCATCCCAACAACGTACCCTGTGTGGGCGCTCGCTCACATCTTCCATAAGCAAGGAATTGGGCTGGTAGGATCCGACGACTGTTTGTCTGTTCCGATCATCGATGAACCGCAGAGTCTTCGCAATTATACAGGTGTCGGTCTGACGAGATCATCTGATACAAACATTATACGTCCGTATAGGGCCGCGATGGAGCCAAGCGTCTATCCCTCGCCTATTTTCGATAACTCTGCAGGCGTCGGCGGGTGCGAGAGGTCTGGCTCGGCGATGAGAGTGCCTACACGCGCCGGCCCGGGCCGCAGACTTGCTGCTTGGAGAAGCACGGATCCGTTATGCGGCGATCCAACGGACTGCTTGCAGGTAATGGGCGCGCACCTGTTGGCCTAAGGCAGATGCAGGGGATCTAGCCGCCAGCGCAAAGTTGGAGCGACGTGTCCCTGGAGCAGACGAGCTGCTCGATGCTCTTCAATCCTGGTATCGTGGAAGACCGAGCACGCCAACCACCGTGGCGAAGCTGGATATGCGCAGATCAGCCCGCGAGGTCACGATCGACACGGGCAGCCTGGCCTATGTCAAACCCAACTAGGTTCTGAGCCAGCTTCATTGTTGGCTCACCACCAAGCCTCCTGACAAAGGCATAGGGCTCCTGCACCAGGACATGCCGGAGATCATTTATCTCAGTCGAGGAGCAGTAACGGCAAAAACGGATCCTACCCCCTCAACAGAACGAACGGTGATGGGGCGCTGCAAGACCTGCGGTCTCACGCACGATGTAAAGACCTAGACCCAGCCCGTCCGTGGCTACTTCTCGACCAGCTTGGTCAAAAGCGTCGAAGATCGTCGCCATTCGGCAGGCCGGATGCCAAGACCGGTGTCGTGCACCTCGATCCGGACGCTGTCGTGGCCGAGCCGCGCGCTGATTGATACGCGGCCGCCGCGACATGTGTACTTGAGTGCATTTCCCACGAGACTCCGTCAGATCGTTGCCAACATTCGAGGATCCGTTTTGAGGATCGCTGACGGTGCATCGATTCGAAGCTCCACTCCGTAGGTCTCGGCATAGAAAGCCCAGTCCAGCTCGATCTCGGCAGCGATGGCGTTGAGGCTAACGGGCTGGCACCGAGGCTCCAGAGCCTCGGGATTTTGAGACGACTGCGCGAGGTAGTCGAGATCGAAGCCGAGGTGCCGCAATGCATCCGTGGCCATCCGAAGGCGTCCTGCAGTCTTCGCATCGATACTATCCTTTAACGCTCTATCGATCGACATCACCGCCAAGTGCAGGGGCTGCTTCAGGTCGTGCCCGGCCGACGCCATCAGACGGGCCATGGTGGCCTGGGCAACCTGTGCCTTCAGAAGTGCATCCGTGTGAGGACCGCCGACAGGGGTGACGCGTCCGACCATAAGTCGCCTCCTTTTCAATGCTGGCCGGCCTGCAATGCACGACGGCCCATCGGCTCGACCGTATGCAGGCACCCCGGGTCCCGAAAGGATACAAAGGGTTAGAATTGCCTCCAACTCGTCTAGCAAGTTGCTCGTCTAGCAAGTCGCAGAGAGCGGCTTACACGTGTCGCTGAACAGGGCGGCTGTGGACGGCTTGGGTCGAGCGTGCCGCTCCGGGTGTCATGGCCTCGAGCTGTCCCGGCTGATCGCCCGCCGAGCCGCGATAGGCGGCCGATGAGGGAGGGCATTCAGCTAGCAGTGGCAGCCGGAGACCGTACCTCGTATGGGCAGCCGAGTGGGCAGTACCATCCTTGCGGGGCGCGGTATTCCTGCGCGGTGGAGCCCCAGGAATCCTCGAAAGGTGACTGCGCTGTTGTGTCGCCACCCCCATGCCGGTGTGCACCGGCAAGCGTGGTGTTCCGGCACGCCAATTGCTTTATGCACGTTGGATCGTAGCTGTGCAGGTACTAATGCGCTCGACTGGATCCTTCTATGGGTGTTGAGCTCGATTCTCGAGCCGGCGAGGTCCTGTCGTTCGGCCCGTTTCATTTGACTCCTTCCGAGCGTTTGCTCGCCAGAGGGACCGAACCTGTAGCTGTTGGCGGACGAGCGCTCGACATCTTGATCGCGCTCATTGAGCAGGCGGGTGAGGTAGTAAGTCGGCGGAGCCTGATGGCCCGCGTGTGGCCGGACGTAACAGTCGAGGAAGCCAACCTGCGCGTGCATCTTGCTAGCCTCCGCAAGTGCCTGGGAGACGGGCTGGACGGAGCCCGCTACATCGCCAACGTTCCAGGTCGCGGCTACTGCTTCGTGGCACCCGTACAGCGCTCCTCCGCCTCACGCCCGGCGGCCCCGGCGGAGCTCGTTAGAGCTGTCCGACAGCAGAAGCTGCCCTCACGGCTGCAGCGCATGGTCGGTCGCAACGATACGGTGGCGACCCTATCCTCGCTCCTGCGATCACGGCGCTTCGTCAGTATCGTGGGCCCGGGAGGGATGGGCAAGACGACAGTGGCGGTCGCCGTGGCCCATGCCCTCGTGAGTGAGTTCGAGGACGGAATCTGCTTCGTCGACCTAGGCGCCCATACCGATGCGGCCCATGTGGCCACGGCGGTCACCTCGGCATTGGGCTGCTTCGGCCAGGCGCAGGACCCCCTACCCGGCCTCTTGGCGTTTCTCGCCGACAAGCCTATCCTCCTGGTCCTCGACAATTGCGAGCATCTCGTCGAGCCAGTGGCCGCTCTGGCGGAACGCCTCTTCGTGGAGGCGCCGCGGGTCCACCTCCTGACCACCAGCCGGGAGGCGCTGCGCGTCGAGGGTGAAACCGTCCACCTCCTCATGCCCCTCGAAAGCCCCCTCGACGGGGAGATCAGTGCCGCTCAGGCGCTTGCGTCGCCAGCCGTGCAGCTGTTCATGGAACGCGCAGTGGCAGGCGGCCACCGCTTCGAGCTGAGTGATGCGGATGCGCCTGTTGTCGCCATGATCTGCCGCCGGCTCGACGGGATCGCGCTCGCGATCGAGCTGGCGGCCGGCCGTGTCGGCACCTATGGCATCCGGGGTACGGCAGACCTGCTCGACAACCGCTTCAAACTTCTGTGGCAGGGCCGGCGAAGCGCGCTCCCGCGCCACCAGACTCTGCAGGCCATGCTCGACTGGAGCTTTCACCTGCTCTCCGACGTTGAGCAGACGACGCTGCGCCGCCTATCGACCTTTGTGGGTCCATTCACTCTCGGCGACGCGATTGCGGTCGCGGGGGTATCCGCAGCCGATGCATCGGATGTTGCGCACGCGGTCGCCGGCCTGATCAACAAATCACTCGTCTGGACCTCGGATAGCAGCGGATCAACCTACCACCGGCTCCTCGACACGACACGCACCTACGCCGCTTCGAAGCTGGCGGAAAGCGGGGAGGAGAACGGCACTGCGCGACGCCATGCGCTCCATTTCGCCTATCTCGTCCGCGCGGACGAGGTGCGGACGACCGCTTTCGGTAGCCTCACAATCACGGCCTACGCACCCCGGATGGGCAATCTCCGGGCGGCTCTCGAATGGTGCTTCGGGATCGGCGGCGATGCCCAAGTCGGCATAGAGCTCGCAGCCGGAGCGGCACCGCTGTTCCTGGGGTTTTCGCTGCTGGGCGAGTGCGAGCACTGGTGCGAGCGCGGATTGGCGGCGTTACAGGAGGCGGATCGCGGCACGAGGCTTGAGTTGGCCCTCCAGGAGGCGCTGGCGATCTCCTCCATGTTCACCCGTGGCAACAGCGACGCGGTGAGAAGCGCGATCGAGCGTGGACTCGGTCTCGCCGAAGCTTTGGGGGACCGGCAGTATCAGCTCAACCTGCTGGCCGGCCTTAACATCTTCCTGACGCGGATCGGGGATTTTCGGGCCGCGTTGGACTATGCCGAGCGCAGCGTCAGCGTCGTCGCGGATGGAGACGAGCACTCCGAACGGGTCATGGCCGATTGGATGCTGGGGGTGTCGCACCACCTGGTCGGAAATCAAGAGGCAGCTCAGCGACACTGCGAGCGCGGCCTGGCACTCGAGGCGGCGTCCGGTCGCGTCTACGTCAACTTCTTTGGCTACGATCACCGGGTCCGTGCGTTGGTGGCGCTTGCGCGGGCTCTCTGGCTGCGCGGCCGGCCCGTACGCGCTCTCGAGGTCGCCCATCAGGCGATCGAGGAGGCGGCCCGAGGAGATCATCCCGTCACCGTCTGCATTTCGCTGATCTATGCCATCCCGGTCTTCTTCTGGACCGGCGACTTCGAAAGCGCGGCCGAGCGCATCGAGCAGTTGATTGCACACGCGACCAAGTACTCCCTTGCCCCGTACCGTGCCGTCGGTGTCGCGCTCAAGGGAGAGCTCGCTGTCCTGAGGGGTGATGCTTATGCTGGCGTCGCGCTCCTGCGCGGCGCCTCGGCGGCCCTCGAAGCAGAGCGGCACAACATTCTCGCCACCGTCTTCTCCCGTGCCCTGGCAGAGGGCCTGGCGCAATGCGGGCAGCTCGACGAGGCCGTAGCGATGATTACAGGGGCGGTGAAGCTGGCTGAGGATCGGGGAGCCGGCTTCGACCTGCCCGACCTGCTCCGCGCCCGCGCAGAGATCCTGCTGGCCGGGCCACACCCCAACGTAGCTGCCGCCGAAGCGGCATTTTTGCGCTCGATCGAGTGCGCGCGCAAGCAGTCCGCGCTCGGCTGGGAGCTGCGCACCGCGATTCCGTTAGCTGAACTCTGGGTGGAGCAAGGGGCGGTCGAACGCGCCCGAGACATGCTGAATAAGCTCTGCCCGCGCTTCGCGGAGGGGCTTGAAACCGCGGACCTGGGAGCGGCAGCGCGACTGCTGAGCCGCCTAGGGCCTGCCTTGGCCGTACCCCCTGCTCTCTGAATCTGACCAAGACCAGGGTGGAGCGGTGCCGCGTCGATCCACACGGGTGCCACAGCGACCAGCCCCCTCGCGGTGTAGGCGCCCCGCTGATTTACACATTTTTACGACAAACAGCGAGCCAGCATCGTCAGCCTAGCCCATCATGATGCCGAAGCTGCGAAATGCTGTATTTCGGGCACCCTGATGTGCGAGCCATGTCACTTTCCAATCTCTCACCGCCGATTCGTGCGCTCCTTTCCGCCCTGGAAACTCGGGACGGTGTGGCGTTCCGCGCTATCCTCAGCGATGGCGCCACTTTAACCGACGAGGGCCGCGGCTACCAGGACGGCACTATCGCAATGTGGTTCGGTGGCACGTTTCTTCCGCGGACGCAGGCCCTGCGCGCGATCAACGAGACGAGGCGCGACGGGGAGGTCGTTCTGACTATCCGGACGGATGAGCGCGATCCATGCGGACGGTGCACGGAGGTCCTGCGCGACTGGCATCTCGCGGCCAATACCGAGGGCGTCGCGGCGGTCCGGATCGAGCGTCGCACGATGCCCGACCTCCCCGACCCTATCGCGGAGTATGTTCGGGCGACCAACAGGGGCGACCTCGAGGCTCTCCTGGTAACCTTCGACGACGATGCGCTCGTCAATGACCAATTGCACGACTACTGGGGCAAGGCTGCGATCCGAGAGTGGGCAGCGCACGAGATCATTGGCGAGCGCATGACAATGCATGTGGTGCGCACAGTCGAGCATCACGGTCATGTCATTGTCACGGCCACCATCAACGGGGACTTCGACAGGCGCGGACTGCCGGATCCTCTCTTGCTCACGTTCTATTTTTCCGCGTCGCGCGATCGGATCGTACTTCTTATTATCCTGCGCAATCAGTCGGGCCTTTGAATGCGACGTTTGCCATTGCCGAGCTTGTAGGAAAGGCGGCATTGGATTGGGCGACGGACCGCCTCAGTCATGCAGGCATTCGAGTGGGAACTTGGCTCATGCTGCGCCATTCCATGCAGGCGAAATGAATGCACCTTCGAAGTCCGGGAACGAACACCCAGCTTCCTTCTGTGGGACACACGAGTAGGGCACAAAATTGCAATCACGATCCTGCAAGAAAATTCGTTGTCGATCTAATTGTGTGACTTAATGTAGGACCACAATCGATGGATCTGGCGATCGGATCTTCGGTGAAAGGTCGATACAGTTCAAAGATTATAAGAATATGATTATGTCATCGCTGTATGATCACATGAAATGAATTTCATCTCAGTATGAAAAGTCATGCGTTGCAAGATTACTGATGAAGCAAAAGTCGGCGCGCTAATGAATGATTAAACAGCTATTTATAGCGTTTTACTTCGCAACTGACACCAACATGTGCAGTATCCCGTTGCGACACGCCGTTCCAAGCTATGGAGAACAACGATGGCTCAGAATGCAAGCAGCGCGATGCCGGTAGTCCTAGTCGTCGATCACGACGGCCCTTCGAGAGAGGCCTTAGGCCGCTTGCTCGCCTCAGTTGGTCTGAGGTCGGAGCTGTTCGGGTCAGCAGCTGAACTGCTTCGGTTCGGCCTGCCGGATGGGCCAAGTTGCCTGATTGCGGAGTTTAGGCTGCCAGTGATGAATGGCCTCGATGTGCAAGCCCGACTTCGCAGCTTGAATGTCGAGCTGCCTGTAATCTTCGTGTCTGGGCACGGCGATATCCAGCTGGCGGTTCGCGCCATGAAGGCGGGAGCCGTGGATTTTCTTGCGAAGCCGTTTCGCGACCAAGAGCTGCTCGACGCGGTACACATTGCGCTGGAGCGGGACGCACGCCGACGCGCAGAGGTCGATGCGCAGGCCAACATTGAGACGCTCTTCGAGACGCTGACGTCCCGCGAGCGTGAGGTGATGTGGCACGTAACGGCCGGTTTGATGAACAAGCAGGTTGCTGGCGTCATGCACCTCAGCGAAATCACTGTAAAGGTGCATCGGGGCAATGTGATGCGGAAAATGAAATCAAAATCTCTGGCTGAGCTGGTTTGCAAAGCACAGACTCTGTTCGGAACCTTTGATTTTAGTTCGCATCAACTCGCCACCCGGAGCGCAGCGCCCCAGCCAGTAGTCCGACGGTCTCCCGGGCGGCCACCGAGCCACGTCGCTAGCGTCGCCGCATAGCGCTGGCGTCGGAGCGGGCTCAATGCTGCGATCAGGAAGATTCTGGACGGCGTTGTATCCTGCAGTACGAATAACACCATCAAAATGTGAAGCTTCCGAACGTGGATTGGGTCAATACAGATCAAACATGAAGCACAGTCATTCAGCCGGATGTTTTGCGACCTGATCCCACGCCTCTTGGGGTACTTTCGGGTGATCGGGCCAAGTCACCCGGGATACGGCCAGTCTGCGTCTCTTAAACTACGCCTTCGATGGCTGCGCACACGCAATCGAGCAATTTCTTGCGAGCGTTGGCGCCACCCGAACTGACTCTTTTGTATGGAGAGCCCGATGATGGCACAACTCATGACCCGCGTTGGCGCGACAGGAGTCGCCCTTCTCCTCGCCTCGTCGACCCTCGCCCAGGGTGCTGACGTCCAAGCTATTGTGGACGGACAGTTCGCTCTTGGCGGCGATTACGCCAAGGTGCGGGGAACTGGGGCAAAAGGCACCTGCGTCAGAGGAAGCTTCACACCCTCTGCTGAGGCGGGAGAGTTCTCCAAGGCGTCGCATCTATCGAAGATTGTCCCGGTGACGGCACGCTTCTCAATGGGTGGCAGCAACCCGAATATCTCTGACAAAACGAAGGCTGTGACACGCGGGTTCGCAGCGCGATTCGAAGATCCCGCGGGCGACTTGGTCTTCGTCTTCGTTTCCGCACCGGTGTTCGGCGCCAAGTCGCCCGAGCAGTTGATCGAAGGCATCAAGGTGCGGCTGCCTGGACCAGACGGGAAAATTGATGCCGACAAAGTCAAAGCTTACGTTGATGCCAATCCTGAGACTATCCGGCAAGCCGCTTGGCTGAACGCCCGACCGGTACCGGCGAGCTTTGCGGGGGTCGACTACTGGGGTATCCATGCCTACACACTGACAAACGTGCGCGGAGAAACCAAGACCGCGAAGCTGAAGTTTGCCGTGAACGCGGGTCAACTCGGGCTCACAGACGATGAGCTGAAGGCTAAGGAGAACAGCTTCTACGCGGGCGAACTCGCGGAGCGGCTGGCCAGGGGATCGGCAACCTTCGATCTCGTAGCGATCCTTGCTGAGCCTGGTGACCCCCTCGGCGACATTACAGCTCTATGGCCTGAGGACCAGAGGAAGCAGGTCAAGCTTGGAACGATCTCAATCACTGCTATCGCATCTCCCGAAACCTGCGATGCCAACACATTCGACCCAGTCGTGAGTCTGCCAGACGGAATTTCCGGTCCGAAGGATGACCCTCTATTTGAGATCCGCTCGCCGGCCTACGCAATCTCGCTCAGCCGTCGAGGGAGTTGAAGATATCGGCCACAGCACGACGCTCTATGTCGTTCCGCATCGAACCTGGCAAGTTCGGCCACCCAGCCGTCAATCCATGCGAGGAAACGCTCCGATGTTCGACGTTATCATGCAGAGCCGCCGAAGCTTCCTTGGAAAGGCTGCAGTTAGCATTGTGGCAGCGGATTTGGCGCTAATTGGTCCCGCCCGCGCGAGTTATACCGGGACTTCGCGACCATCATTTGGGTTCGCGCAGGTCAGGCAAATCAAGGCAGGGGTCCTCGATATTGGCTACGCCGAAGCGGGACCGACCGAGGGCCCTCCCGTGCTGCTGCTGCATGGATTTCCTTATTCCGTCGACAGTTATGCTGACGTCGCACCCTTGCTCGTTGCGCGAGGATGCCGGGTGATTGTCCCCTACTTGCGAGGCCACGGACCGACTCGCTTCCTCGATGACGGCACACCGCGCTCCGGCCAGCAAGGCGCGCTCGGCGTCGATGTCATCGCCTTGATGGACGCACTGCAACTGAACCAGGCGGTCCTTGCCGGCTATGATTGGGGAGGGCGAGCCGCTTGTGTGGCCGCAGCCCTTTGGCCCGAACGCTGCACTGGCCTGGTCTCCGTCAACATCTAGGAGCCTGTCCGAGTAAGCGTCTCGACGAGCGGCTTGCGGGATGTTTCACTTGGCTCATGGCCAAGACGTTTCGCTCGTGGGACGTGGACCAGGGCTGGCTTCGGCCGCCCTCGGTG
>JAESFL010000821.1_pt1 | contig 16281 bp, 11 predicted proteins | sample 9269401 | NCBI WGS metagenome assembly JAESFL01 (sample SAMN14506025, study PRJNA617098) | algae metagenome | isolation source: Gloeocapsa sp. UFS-A4-WI-NPMV-4B04 and co-occurring heterotrophs from desert... | place: USA: Utah | collected 2006-10-01 | reverse complement strand
CGTTCACGTCCCGTTACTACGACGGTCGCGAAGGACGTGGTGCCTTCGGCTTACACCGCCACGGGGCGCTCGTCAAAGCACTCCCATAGACCCGAGTTGTCAAAACTGCCGCGAGCCAATGACTCGCTTTCCATTCGCACACGGCCAGTTTCACCCAGCCGCCGCGTCAACCTTCTTCCGTCAGCCGCCTCGTTCGTGGCAGCCCTTCAATCTATCAGCCTCGGCCTCTTCGGTCAAGGCCCGCCAGCGAGGAAGTCTGCGAGTTCTTCGTCCGCCGGCCTTCCTGCAACGCCTTGAATCTACCCGATTTAGGCGTTTTGGTCAAGGTGCGATATCCCGCGTTTCGCTTTCCTCAACCCGGCACTGTCCGTTCAAGCGACAGCCCTAAAGGATATCAGCTTTTCCCACAGAGTCAACCCCTGCCGCCAAGTCGTTCGGCTCACCTTCGGGCCGGGACTCGCGAGGGGCCCCAATGTTAAGCGCGTGCACATCGTTCGTCAACCCCTTTGTGACCGCTCCGTGACCGCGCGGGCGTGGAGGGCTACCGGGCAGGGCTCTTGCTCCCGTCGGGGGGCATGGGGAGCCTTCTCGCGGTGGACCTGGGGCTGCGCACGGGGCTGGCGCTGTACGGCGGCGACGGGCGCCTGCGGTGGTATCGCTCGCAGAACTTCGGCACGGCGACGCGGCTGCGGCGCGCCGTGCACGGGCTGCTGCGCGAGATGCCGGAGGTGCGCTGGCTGGTGCTGGAGGGGGGCGGCAACCTGGCGGAGATCTGGACCCGCGAGGGAGAGCGGACGGGGATCCAGGTGGTGCGCATCGCGGCGGAGCGGTGGCGCGAACAGCTTCTCTACACGCGCGAGCAGCGCACGGGGGCGCAGGCCAAGCACCACGCCGGCGAGTTCGCGCGCCGGGTGATCGACTGGTCCGCCGCGCCGCGTCCTACATCCCTCCGCCACGACGCGGCGGAGGCCATCGTCATCGGTTTCTGGGGGGTGCTGCACGTGGGGCTGCTGGACCAGGTGCCGCCGGAGCTGCGGCGATAGCTACGTGATCGGCGGAGGCGCATCACATCCATCCCCCGTCCCCATCTCGTCAGTACCGCACCGCCCCGTTGTAGCTGTCGCTGAACTCCAGCCGCCCGAACGTCCCTGAGCCGGGATCGTAGAAGACGCCGAACATCCCGCCGCCCGCATCGCATACACTCATGTGCTCCGACCGCCACGGGACGACGTCGAGTCCACTCCTCGCGAACACTCGCAGCAGGGACTCGTGGAATCCGTGCACGTACACCATGCGCCGGCTCTCCACCTCCAGGCCCAGGTACTGGCGATAATAGTCGTCCCCCCTCACCACGTGCTCGATCCCGTTGGCCCGCGTCATCATGGGCAGCACGCTGTCCAGCAGCACGGGCAGGCGCGCCTCCACCTGGGCCACGAGCGGGGGATCGGGCAGCCACGCCCCGCGCACGCCCAGCTCGTCTCCGCCGGGAAGCGGGCTGCAGGAGCCGAGCACCTGCGGGGCTTCCGACACGGGGAGCACGGTGAAGCGCTCCGCGGGAGGAACGGGAGCGGGGGATGAAGCGGAGGGCGCGCGCGGCTGGCAGGCGGCCACCGCCAGCGGCGCGCAGAGAAGTAACAGGGCGGATCGAAACGGGATGAACGGCATCGTGCATTCGCGTGGCAGGACAACTGGATCCGGGCCCGGGGGATGAACGGGCCGAGGGACCATCCGGATCGACCGAACCCGGCGGTCCGCACGCCCGCCGTCACGGTGATCCGGACAAGCGTCCATCCTCCCGGTCAACGCTTCAGCGCCCGTGCCCGTGACGGGCGGCCCACGCGCGCCGCGCCGCCGTGAGCGGGTCGACGGGCGGGGCATCCGCGGGGACCTCCGGGGCGGGCGCCGGCAGCCCGTGCGCCGCCGCCACGCGGGCCCGCAGCGCATCGCGGAAGGCCGCGGGCTCGTCCACGTACACGCCGATGCGCCGCACGCCGCGCTTGCGCTGTCCGTAGATCCCGTGCGCATCCACCGGCTCGTCCAGGGTGAGCAGCGTCTGCGGGGTTCCGGCGAACGCGGCGTACAGGTAGCCGCGCGCGTTCCGGTCCAGCGGCTGGCGCGGCGCATCGTCCACGGCGGCAATGGCGGCGTAGGGGACCGTCACGTCCCAGATGAGCCCGACGCGCACGCGCACGGCATCCGCCCCCAGGGTCACGGGATGCAGCCGCAGCGCGCGGGCAAATCCCAGCATCCACAGCAGCGAGTATCCGCCCGCGATGGTGAGCCCCCACGCCAGCGGCTCGTTTTCCCGCGCGATGAGGACGTGGGTGACGGGGATCTCCATCACGCTCGCCACGGCCAGGCCAAAGAGCAGCCCCGCCGCGCCCGTCCTGCGGTCGTTGGTGAACCCGGTCTCCCCGTCCCCCACGCGCGGCCTGGACCGCCAGGAGAGGAGCGCGTACCAGGCGAGCGCGACCTCCGTAGCGATGGCGCGCGCCACGATGCGGCTGCCGACCGTGGCCTGCAGCGCGGTGCGGAAGGTGTCGAACGGGTCCACGGCCCGCGGGGCGGCGCGCATGCGGCGGATCATGGCCCGCGTGCGGACGACGGCCGCCGCGAGCACCGCCGCCTCGGCCAGGGCCGGGAGGGCGAGGACGGCGAGGGCCAGCCAGCCGTGGTGGCGATCGGGGAGGACCCAGTACGCCGTCGCCGCGCCGACGGCGACCACGGGGACGATGGTGATGGCCGGCACGCGGGTGCGCCGCACCACGCGGAGCCAGTAGAGAAGGGGGACGGTGACGAGCAGGTCGGCGGTGACGGCGCCGGAGAGGAGGCGCGGCGCCTGGGACAGCAGGGGAGACGAGGCGGCGAGGAGCGCGACCGCGTAGACGGCGGCGGCAAGGAGGGCGAAACCGGCGAGCGGCCGGTGGGACGGACGAAGGGCGAGCATGGGACTGCTCCCGGGACCTGGTTCGCGGCGAAGCACGGGGCCGGCGGGCCGCCGGAATCCGGTTCCGCGCGCGTCCGCGTGAGGCGGACTCCCCACAGTACGGGCCGGCCCGAGCGACGTCCGTAGGGGCTGCTCCGCGCACGGGGTAAGGCAAAACCTTACGACGAGTTCACGGTGGTTTTCGTTGCCGGGGGTGCTGCCGGCTGGTCGGAGCGGTTAAGGACCGGAACTGCGGGTTACAGGGGACAGGTTACAGGGGACAGCGGGCAACTGCGGGGGCTCGCAGGCCCGAGCCGCGGGGCGCGGGGGCGGCGTTCCGGCAGCGCCCCCACCGCTCGCCTAGGCTCGCACCTCCCCCAAAAACCCCTGGGGGAGGTTGGGCACGGGCCAGCCCGGTCGCGGAGACCGGCTTGGCGCGATGGCAGAGCAGTTCGGCAGGTGAAGCCCCGCGCAGTTTGCGGGGCTTTCCGCTTTTGTTGCGGCGGCTTCAGCCGCTCGGCTCGAACGCGATTCGCATCCCACACGCCGCACGGGCATCCAGGCCGGGCCGTTGTGGCTGTACCCTGTACCCTGTACCCTGTACCCTGTACCCTGTACCCTGTACCCTGTACCCTGTACCCTGTAACCCGCAGTTTCTCTCCCGCCCCAATCCCCCACCCCGCGGCACACCCTCGCCCTACGTACAACCTTCGTAACACCTTGCACGCGCACGCTTTCTGCGCTTGCACGAGCGGAAATCGACACGCACCGCACCCCATCCGCATCCACACAGGCCGGCCACATGGGCATCTCGCTGCGCCCCGAGCACCTCAAGCGCTACAAGGACCTGGCGCGCCTGGCGTACAAGTACGGGCGCAGCGACCTGGTGCGCTCCACGGGGCTGGAAGGCGCGCTGGAAGACGAGGTGGAGACGCCCGACGGCCAGCCCGCCCGGGCCGAGGAGCTGGCCACGGACCTGGAGCGGATGGGGCCCACGTTCATCAAGCTGGGCCAGCTCCTTTCCACCCGCCCGGACCTCATCCCCCCGGCGTACGCGGACGCCCTGAGCCGCCTGCAGGACAAGGTGGAGCCGTTCCCCGGCGAGGACGCGGAGCGCATCGTCACGGAGGAGCTGGGCGTGCGCATCAGCAAGGCGTTCCAGGAGTTCGAACGCACGCCGCTGGCCGCCGCCTCGCTGGGGCAGGTGCACCGCGCCCTCCTGCGCGACGGGCGCACGGTGGCCGTCAAGGTGCAGCGCCCCGGCATCCGCGAAGCCATCGTGCAGGACCTGGACGCCCTCGAGGACATCGTGGAGTTCATGGACCGGCACACCAAGGGGGGGCGCAAGTACGAGCCGGCCCGCGTGCTGGAGGAGTTCCGCCGCACACTGCTGAGCGAGCTGGACTACCGCCGCGAGGCCCGCAACATGGCCACGCTGGACGCGAACCTGGCGGAGTTCGAGCGCATCATCGTCCCCCGCCCCGTGGAGGACTACAGCACGGGGCGGGTGCTGACGATGGAGTACGTGCGGGGGCGCAACATCAGCAAGCTGAGCCCGCTGGCGCGGATGGAGGCGGACGGGCAGGCGCTGGCGGAGGAGCTGTTCCGCGCCTACCTCAAGCAGATCCTGGTGGACGGCTTCTTTCACGCGGACCCGCACCCCGGCAACGTCTTTCTCACGGACGACGGGCGCATCGCCCTGCTGGACCTGGGGATGGTGGGCACGCTGAGCCCGGACTTGCAGCAGCACCTGCTGCGGATGGTGCTGGCCATCAGCGAGGGGCGCGGCGACGAGGCGGCGCAGGCCACCATCGAGGCGGGCGAGACGCGGGAGCACTTCGACGAGGGGCGCTTCTCGGCGGACGTGAAGCTGCTCGTGGGCGAGTTCGCCACGGCGTCGTCGGCGCAGGACATCCAGGTGGGGCGGGTGATGCTGGAGGTCACGCGCAGCGCGGCGGAGAACGGCATCCGCCTTCCCGTGGAGATGACCATGCTGGGGCGCGCGCTGCTGGCCCTGGACCTGGTGGGGCGCACCCTGGACCCGGCGTTCGACCCCAACGCGGCCATCCAGCGCAACGCGTCGGACATGATGCGGCGACGGATGCTGAAGAACGCGTCGCCGGGGCGGGTGTTCGCCAACCTGCTGGAGATGAACGAGCTGGTGCAGAAGCTTCCCGGCCGCGTGAACCGGGCGCTGGAGCACGTGTCGGACAACGGGCTGGAGGTGCGCGTGCGGGTAGTGGAGGACGCATGGCTGCTGGAGGGGATGCAGCAGATGTCCAACCGCATCGCCATGGGCATCGTGGTGGCGGCCCTCATCCTGGGCGCGGCCATGATGATGCGCATCCCCACCCGGTTCACGTTCCTGGGCTATCCGGGGATCGCGATGTTTTTCTTTCTGCTGGCCGCGGCGCTGGGGCTCGTGCTGGTGATGGACATCCTCCTCCGCGACATCCGCCGGCGGGGCGACCCGAAGAAGCGGTAGGGCGGAGGCGGGACGGGATGGATGGATCGCGCCGGCAGCGGAGCGCCCCCCTCCCCGACCCTCCACCACAAACTGCGTGGGGAGGGAGAATTCAACAACCGAGGTGGAGGGATCCGGCACGGGCGGGGCGGCCCTCCCCCGGCCCCTCCCCGCGCAAACTGCGCGCGGAGAGGAGGAGACCTTCCGTCGCGGGGCGGACCGGCGCCGTCAGCCGAAAACCTCAGACCAGATATCCGAGATGATTGTGCACTCCGGCTTCAAAGATGGGCTCACGCAGAAGGTGCGGAGAACAAACTGAGAACAACAACGGCAATCGCACACAGAGGAACAGGGGGAACAGAGGACGGCGGAAGTTCCTCTGTTCCCCCTGTTCCTCTGTGTGATTCAACCGGTTGTCTTTCCGCAGTTCTCCGTGTCCCCCGCGCCTCCGCGTGAAGTCGCGGTAGAACTCTGCGTGCACGATCATTCCTGAGACTTGGTATCAGTCCGCCGCGTCCTGATCGGCGACGGAGGAGGAGGCGGATTCGCCAAGGGGCAGCGTCAACGTGAAGACGCTGCCCTGGCCGGGCGTGCTGCGCGCCGTGAGGTCGCCGCGCATGGCCCGGGCAAGGTCGCGGCTGATGGCCAGGCCCAGCCCCGTGCCCTCCGTGGCCCGCGTGAGCGCGGGATCCACCTGCACGAACGGCTCGAAGATGGCCTCGATCTTGTCCTGCGGAATGCCCCGCCCCGTATCCGCCACGTGGATGCGCGCCCAGCGGCCCTCGGCCTGCCACGCCATCTCCACCCGCCCACCCGGCTCCGTGAACTTGATGGCGTTGGTGAGCAGGTTGAGCACCACCTGCTCCAGCCGCTCGCGGTCCGCCCGCACGGTGGCCGTGCCGTCGCCCGCGCGGTAGCGGTACAGGAGGCCGCGGGCGCGGATCTGCGGCTCCACCAGCGCCTCCACGGCCGCCAGGGTGGCGTCCAGCGGCACGTCCTCGAGCGTGTACTTGACCTGCCCCGCCTCGATCTTGGCGAAGTTCAGCACGTCGTTGATGAGCCCCAGCAGGTGCCCCTGGTTGCGGTGGATCTTGCCCAGGGCTTCGCGCTGCGAGTCGCTGATGGGGCCGTGGATCCCCATCTCCAGCAGCTGCGTGTAGCCGGCGATGGCGTTGAGCGGGGTGCGCAGCTCGTGGCTCATCGTCGCCAGGAACGAGCTCTTGGCGGCGTTGGCCTCGTCCGCGGCCTGCCGGGCCTGCTCGGCGTCGCGGGTGCGCTCCGCCAGGTCCGCGTAGGCTCCCTGCAGCTCGTCGTGCGCCATCTCCATCTCCGCCTGCGCCTCTTCCAGCTCACCGGTCTGCTGCTCCAGCTGCGCGCGCGCCTCTTCGGTCTCGCTGAACAGCCGGGAGTTGTCGATGGCCACGGCGGCGCGGCGGGCCAGCTCCTCGGCCAGCACCAGGTCGGAGTCGTCGTACGCGCGGCCGCTCTCCGCGTACACCAGCGAGAGCGCGCCCAGCACGTGCCCGCGGGCAATGAGCGGCACGCACACGTACGAGCGCAGGCCCAGCTCGCGGATCAGGCGCAGGTGCTCGTCGTCCTGCGCGTTGGCGGAGAGCAGCGCCTCGGGGATGTGCGGCACCAGCTCCGGCTTTCCCGTGCGGATGACGTTGGCAAGGCCGTGCGGCGCGTCGGGGCGGGTGGGCCAGCGGGCCTCGATCTCCTCCACCAGCCGGATCTTCTCCGGGTCCGTGTGCTTTACGGACAGCCGCCGCAGCTCGCCGTCCTCCGTCACCACGTCCACGGCGCACCAGTCCGCCAGCACGGGCACGGCCAGCTCGGAGACGGCCCGCAGCGTCTGCTCGTAGTCCAGCGACGAGGCCAGCACGCGGCTGGCCTCGGCCACGAAGTCGCGCCCCTCCTCTACCCGGCGGCGCTCGGTGACGTCCGTGATGGCGCCCACCCACTCGCGGACGCGGCCGTCCTCCTCCAGCACGGGGACGGCGCGCGCGCTCACCCGCCGCCACGCGCCGTCGCCCCGGCGCAGGCGGAACTCCGTCTCGAAGACGCGCGTTTCCCCCAGCGCCGCCCGCCAGGCGGTGCCCACCCGTTCGCGGTCGTCCGGGTGCACGGCCTCCATCCATCCCCACCCGCGGTAGCGCTCGTGCGGCAGCCCCGTGAACGCGGCCAGGTCCGGCTGCCGCTCGTCCACCTCTCCCTCGGGGGTGGCCGTCCACACCACCTGCGACGAGGCGACCACCAGCGAGCGAAAGCGGGCCTCGCTGCGGCGCACGGCTTCCGTCTCGGCGTCGCGGGCGCGCACCCGGCGGTCCACCATGGCGCTCAGCAGGGTGATGCCCAGCACCACCAGGGTGCCCACGATCACGCCGCCGGCCAGCCCCTCCGTGCGCAGCACGTGGTCCTGCGGCACGCGCACCGTGCCGGGGACGAGGGTGAAGCGCGTGGCCGCCATGGCCGTGTAGTGCATGGCCGCGATGCCGCCGCCCATCACCACGGCCGCGCCCACCTTGAGGCGCCGGCCGCGGGGCGAGTCGTCGGAGCGGGTGCGCAGGACCAGCCCCAGCGCGGCGGCGGCGGCGGCCACGGCCACCACCAGCGACAGCACCACCAGGCGCGGCGCGTAGCCGATGCGGCCGGGGATGCGCATGGCGGCCATCCCCACGTAGTGCATCCCCGCGATGGCGCCGCCCAGCGCCAGGCCGGCGCCGGCGAGCCCGAGCCGCGACGGGACGGGGCGGCCGGCGATCCACAGGGCCAGCGCCGAGGCGCCCACGGCCACGGCCATGGACGCGAGCCAGAGGGGGACGTCGTAGGTCACGGCCACGGGGAGCCGGTAGGCCAGCATCCCCACGAAGTGCATGCTCCAGATGCCGATGCCCATGGCCACGCTGCCGCCCGCCAGCCACGCCAGGCGAAAACGACCGCTCGACGCGTGGACGCGCGCGCCCAGCGCCAGCGCCGTGTACGAAGCGACGATCGCGATGACGATGGAAAAGGCGACGAGGGCGAAGTCGTAGCTGCCCTTCATGATGCTCGCGTGGGGGCTGGGACAACGGGGACGTGCCGTGGTACCGGCGTCGCAAGAAGGGTTCCGGGGGTGCTTTAGGGCGTGTTCGGGATTGGGGCGGATGGCGCCTGGAGACACGGACGAGAGGCGCGCGAGACGGGATCCGGACCGCCGGGTCCGCGCGGGGGGCCCTCACCCCCCGGCCCCCTCTCCCGTACACCACCTGTCAGCACCCTCAGTTGCCTGCCCCGTACGGGAGAGGGGGAGACCTTCGTGCACGGCGCGGGACATCGTGGTGGCGGCAGCCAGGAGAGGAGGCGGATCGATGAGATGCGGTGCGCGATGGGAAACGGCGCGGGCGGCGTAGCGGAAGTCCGGCACGAGCGAAGGGGGAAAGCGAATGAGTTCGCGGCTACGACTTCACGCTGTCCGCCTCCGCGGACACGGCACGGGCGGGATTACGTCGCGATCCCGGGCTCTTGCCGATGGGCGGCGCCGTATCGGCCGCGGCCCGTATCAGTTGAACGGTGAGGCGCGGGGGATTACATTGCGCGCTCCCCCATCCCATCCTCCCGCCGTCCCTCCCATGCTGCCGATCCAAACTCCCGGCGCTACATCCGTTCCTCGTCACGTTTGCGGCGCACCTCGCGTGACGCATGGCTGACGCGCCCGACGGCGAGGCGCTGGCGCCGCACGTGCGCGCGGCGCGCTGGGTGATGGCCAAGTCCCACGGCGTGTACCAGCTGGAGCTGCTGCGGCGGCGCGTGGTCTCGCGCGCCACGCGGCAGGGGGTCATCGGCCGGTACCTGGCGGAGACGCGTACGCCGGCGCTGCAGCTGGGGACGGGGCACAACGTGCTGCCGGGGTGGATGAACACGGACGTCCACGTCTTCCGCCGCGGCATCGTGGAGTACCTGGACGCCACGCAGCCGTTTCCCATCCCCTCCGCCAGCTTTCAGTTCGTCTACAGCGAGCACCAGATCGAGCACATCCCGCTGGTGGCCGGCGACCGGATGCTGGCGGAGTGCTTTCGCGTGCTGCGGCCGGGGGGCGTCGTGCGCATCGCCACGCCGGACCTGCACCGCATCGCGCGGCTGGCGCTGTCGCCGCTGGGGGAGGAGGAGGCGTACTACGTGGCCTACATCTCCCGCATGCTGGGCCTGCCGGCGCCGGACGCCACGCGCGTGGTGAACGCCATGTTCCGCGAGTTCGGCCCCGACGACGCGTCCGGGCACCAGTTCATCTACTCGTTCGAGACGCTGGCGGAGCGGCTGCGGGCGGCGGGGTTCGCCGACGTGCACCGCCGCGAGGTGGGCGAGAGCGGCCACGCCATGCTGCGCGGCATCGAACGCCACGCGGACGCGGTGGGCGACGGGCGCGTGGTTCGATACGAGACGCTGGTGGTGGAGGCCACGCGCCCCGCCGCCGCACAGGACGGCACCGGCCGGGGAGCCGCGCATGGCTGATACGATCGATACGCTGGACGGGCTGATCCGCGGATACCTGGCCGGCACCACGCCGTGGGAGACGCTGGAGGCGCAGTACAGCCCCGTGTACCTGTTCCTGCCGGACGATGCGTTTCCCGACGTGGAGACGGAGGTGTGGTACGGCGTGGTGCACGAGCGCATCGAGTGGACCACCGCCGAGCCGTCGCCCGAGCAGAAGAAGTTCGGGTGGATGACCCACGCGGAGTTCCGCGCCTGGCTGGAAGCGGCGGTCCGCACGAAGCCGCACATCGCGTGACTTCGCGAAGCCAATTCCGGAAAACCAGCATTCGCACAAGGAGGAACGGAGGACGGCGGGAAGTTCCCCTGTTGCCCCTGTTCCTCTGTGTGATCCCGATCCGTTGTCGTCCGCGGTTCTCCGTCTTTTCCGCGCCCTCCGCGTGAGACGGCCGTAACACTCCGTGTGCACGACGATTCGTGGGAATCGGTCTGACCTGGGGTACTCCGTTCCCGTTTCCCCTCGTGCGAAAACTCGCATTCGTGTTCCCCGGGGCTCCAAATTCTCGTACGTGGAGCCACGGCAGCAGGTTACACGGTTATGGCCCTTTCGCTGGACTGCCGCATGGAGCTGCGTAGCCCTCCCGGACGAAAATGTGCCGCGCATGGCGCATTAGGCGCGTCAAGAGATACTGTTCAGCACTCGCGTTTTTAGAAGAATCGGGCGTAAAATGCGCCTGCCTGGAAAACCTGTAAGTCGATAAACCGCACGGGTGCTCTACGCCCGCTGAGTTTCGCCGGGTAAGCAAACGTTTCCGGAAAAGAGGGCCCGCTTGCCTCGTTGACAACACGTGGCGTTATGGCTATCCTGAAGAGCGGCGGAAAGGGTTCTCCGCCGCTCCCCCGCACCCACCGTTCCCCTTCTCTCTGTGGAAACCACGATGCGACGTATCTTTGCTCTTCTCCTCGTCACCCCGCTCCTTGCGAACTGCTCCGACACGGCGACGCCGGCGACCCCTTCGGACGCCGTAGCCACGCTCGAGGAGTCGTCGATCGAGGAGTATGGGCCGCTGGAAGGTGAGACCCCGGTCGGAGGCTGGCTGCTGGCGGACGGGGAGCCGGCGGCCGACGAGGTGATGGCCGACGAGGTGACGGCGATGGGCGCGCCCGCGACGGGGGCGGTGATGGTGTTCGGCAACCCGGACGCCGGCTCGAACTTCCCCCCCGCGACGCACGACGCGTCGCTCCACGCCAAGTGGGGCATCGTCCCGGGCACCGTGGTGATCGATCGGGGCCAGAAGGTGACCTTCAACGTCAACCCCGGGCACCGGGTGGGGATCTACAAGCCCGGCACGGGACCCAAGGACATCAACGTCGGCACGGGGAACTTCATCCTCGACGCCACCAACCGGCTGGCGCTGCAGGCGGCGCCGCAGCCGACGATCTCGCTGACGTTCCACAACCCCGGCCGCTACCTGGTGATCTGCGCCGTGCGGCGGCACTTCGTCCTGGCCAACCAGTACGGCTGGGTGATCGTCCGGTAAGCTGGCACGACGACCGCGGATCCGGCCCCGCCGTGCGCGAGCGCGCGCCGGGGCACGGCACCCGCGGGTGAGCAGCATCGACCAAGAGAATCGAAAGAGCCCCGCCGGCACGGATGCCGGCGGGGCTCTTCGTCGTCCATCCACCCAGCGCTACCGGCCGGGGGACGGAAAGACGACCAGGCTCTCGTTGCCGTCGCGGTCCACCGCCGCCACGCCGAAGAAGTAGTTGTCGATGATCACCCCCTCCAGCGTGGCCTCCGTCACATTGCCCACCCAGCGCGAGTAGTCCCACGTGGGCGAGGTGGGCGAGCGCCAGTAGATGCGGTAGCCGGCCAGGTCCGGCGCGTTCACGGCCTGCCAGCGGAGCGTGGTGTTGGCCGAGACGGCGCCGCGGATGGTGACGGAATCCGGCGCGGCGGGGGCCCAGGCCAGCGATGCCAGGGCGGCCATGTTCAGCGCCGTGATCTTGGCCGTGTACGGGTAGTCCACGGCGTCCGGTACGTCGCCGTAGACGATGCCGTTCTCCGTGCGCAGGTCCTGGTGCTGGCGCGTGTAGTCCTCGTACATCTCCGTCAGCCGCACGGCGGGGTAGCCGGCCAGGAAGAACGGCGTGTGGTCGCCCCCGCGGCCAAAGCGGTCCAGGCGGTAGACGACCTGCACGTCCAGCTCCGGCACGTAGCGGTCGGCCGTGCGGTCCACGTAGCGGGCCAGCTGCCGCGCGGGCACGTCCAGCTCGCCGCCGCTGTACAGGAAGCGGCGGATGTCCGCGGCCGGCGCCTCGGGGGGAATGCCGGGCGAGAACACGCGCATGGTGGTGTTGCTGGCCTGCCCGCCGATGCCCCGCGAGTTGCCGATGATGTCATTGTTCAGCACCCCGGCGATGCGCCAGTTGTTGGCCTGCGCGTGCCGCACGAAGATCTGCGCCCCGTTCAGCCCCTGCTCCTCGCCCGCCAGCGCCGCGTAGACGATCGTGGCGTCGAAGCGATGCCTGGACAGCACGCGCGCGGCCTCGATGGCGGCGGAGGTGCCGGAGGCGTCGTCGTTGGCGCCAGGGGCGTCTGCCGTGGCGTTCATCACGTCGGTGACGCGCGAGTCGTAGTGGCCCTGGATGATGACGTGCCGCCCGGGGTCCGTCTGCCCGCGCTGGATGGCGACCACGTTGACCACCCGCGTGTCGACGGGGATGCGGGACTGCGCGTTTCCGGGGATGACCTCGGAGACGTAGCTGACCTCCAGGCATCCGCCGCACTCGCGGGAGATGCGCTGGAACTCGGCGAAGATCCAGCGCCGCGCGGCCCCGATGCCGCGCGTGGCGGAGACCGTGTCGCTCATCGTGTGCCGCGTGCCGAAGCCCGCCAGCGCGCGCACGTCGCTCTCGATGCGGGAGGGCTGCACCGCGCGCACGATCTCGTGGATGCGCGGGTTCTCGCCGCCGGGGCCGTTCGCGGGCGCGGCGGGCGTCTGCTGGGCCTGCGCCCCCGCGGCGGCGAGCGCCAGCAGCGCGGCGGTGGTGATGGTGGAAACGCGATGCACGGATGGTTCTCCGGGATGACGGATTGGGCCGGCGTGGATGCGCCGGAGCCCTGATGCACGTTTCGTGAACGGAAGGTATACAGAATACAGCGTGGGGGGCGGAGGGCAATCCGGGTGGGCGGGGTGTGGGGCTGGAGGGAGGGGGATGAACGGCGGGGGACAGGGGACAGGTTACAGGGGACAGCCCGCAACTGAAGGGAATAGGGAATAGGGAATAGGGAATAGGGAATAGGGAATAGCCAGCAACGGCGGGGAGGTACGGGGAGGCGGTGGATTCATCGGCTCCGGGTCGGCACCCGTTCGGATCCCCGCAATCCGCGTTTATCCGGCAGGAGCCCGCCTCCGTCCAGGCGGTTGAAACCGCGGCTAGAACGTCACGAAGTCCGCCTGCGCGGACTGCCCCGTAACCATGGGCAGGGATGTGCAGCGTGGCCGGGTTTGCGGACGGAATCCGGTCCGCCGAGTTCGTGCGGCGGGATCCGGCATCCGTCCAGGCGGTTGAAACCGCGGCTACAAGGTCACGAAGTCCGCCTGCGCGGACTGCCCCACCACGGGCTGGCCCGGTGTACCGAGGCGAAGTAACGCGGTTGAAGCCCTGTTCGTGCCGCGCCTCGGCGCGAGACAGGGCTTATGGCTCTCCCAGCGGCGGGTTTACCCGCTCAGGACGGAATCCCGCGCCTGCGCACCCACCGCCCCGTCGCACTTTCGCACTTTCGCACTTTCGCACTTTCGCACTTTCGCACTTTCGCACTTTCGCACTTGGCGCTTGGGACTTGGCACTTGTCACTCGGCACTTCCGCGCAGGGCGCGGCGCTTGCACGAGGGCCCGGCCCGCGGCACCGTGCCTGAAGCGCAGTAAAACCCGGAGGATGGATGAGCTACGGCGGCATGTACGATGTGATCGTGATCGGCGGGGGGCCGGCGGGGCTCTCGGGGGCGCTGTGGCTGGCGCGCTACCGGCGCAAGGTGCGCGTGTTCGACCGCGAAGAGCCGCGCAACGCGGTCACCTGGGCCGTGCACGGCTACCCCGGCCGCGAAGACCTGCCGCCCGAGGCGCTGCGCAAGATCATCCGCCTGCAGGCCGTGGACGCGGGCGCGGAGTACGAGCCGGCGTGCGTCGTAAGCGTGGAAGGCGAAAAGGACGACTTCACCGTCAACCTGGACGACGGCCGCACCTTTGGCGCAAAGCGGCTGCTGCTGGCCACGGGGCTGCGCGACATCATCCCCGAGATCCCGGGGCTGGAACAGTTCTACGGCACCAGCATCTGGCACTGCCCGGACTGCGACGGTCCATCCGTGGTAGACTGCAAGGTGGGCGTCATCGGCTGGGGACGGCAGATCGCGGCGTACTGCATGTACATGCTCACGTTCACCGAGAAGCTCACCATCCTCACGCACGGCCATCCGCCGGACATGGCGGAGAACGCCCGCGAGGCCCTGGCGCGCTGGAACATCCCCGTAAAGGAGACGGTGATCGAGCGCCTGGAGGGCCAGGGCGGGCAGGTGCAGCGCGTGGTATACGACGGCGGCGAGACGGAGGACTTCGATGCGATGTTCTTTCACATCGCCTCCGGCCCCGGCTCGTCGTTCCCCGCGGACATGGGATGCCAGGCGGACGAGGACGGCATCCTGGAGATCGACAAGGACTACGAGACCACCGTCCCCGGCGTCTACGCGGCTGGCGACATCGTCCCCGGCTCGCGGCTGGCCATCCGCGCGGCCTCCGAAGGCGTGCGCGCGGCCGTCGGCATCCACAAGTCGCTCATCGGCCCCGACCGGCGGATCGGGTAACGGCAGTGCGAAAGTGCGAAAGTGCGAAAGTGCGAAAGTGCGAAAGTGCGAAAGTGCGTTAGTGCGTTAGTGCGAAGCAAAAGCGACGGGGCTGATGATTTCCATCAGCCCCGTCCGCTATTCCCTATTACCTATTCCCTATTCCCTGCAGTTGCAGGCTGTCCCCTGTAACCTGTCCCCTGTAACCCGCAGTTCCGCCGCCCTTACCGCGACTCCGTATCCGACCGCCGCTCCACGGGCGCGTTCTCCGGCCACAGGCGGTGCCGGCCCTTGAGCATGGGCGCCAGCGCAGCCAGCATCCCCGACACCGACTGGTAGCGCTTGGCCGGGTCCGCCTCCAGCGACCGCATGATGACGGCCTCCAGGTCGCGCGGCAGCCCGCTCACGTGCGCGCGCGGCGGAAACGGCGGGTGCTTGAGCTGCGGATACCGCTGCTCCAGCTCACGCGTGGTCAGGTCGCGGTCGCTCGTCTGCGGCGTGCGCTGCTCCACCACGGCCACGGGCTCCTCGTCCTCGTCGTCATCCCACTCGTTCCACTCCTCGTCGTCCTCCTCCACCGGCTCCTCGGTGGCCCACTTGCCCGTCACCAGCTCGTACAGCATGGCGCCCAGGCCGTACACGTCGGTGGCGGCGGAGAGCGGCTCCTTGAGCACCTGCTCGGGGGCCATGTACGGCGCCGTCCCCAGGCGGTCGGCGGGGCGGCGGATGGGCTCGATCTCGCGCACCACGTCGAAGTCCAGCAGCACGGGCACCCCCTCGCGCAGGTGCACGTTGCCGGGCTTGAGGTCGCGGTACAGGTAGCCGCAGCGGTGCAGGTAGTGCACGGCCGCGCCCACGTGCATGATGGCCCGGATGGCGTCGGGGATGTGCAGGCGGCGCTTGGGCATCCCCTCCAGCACGTCGAAGAGCGACGGGCCCGCCAGGTACTCCATGAGGATGTACGGCCGCCCCTCCGCCTCGTCCGATCCGAACAGCCGCACGATGTTGGGGTGCCGCAGCTTCTCCAGCACCTCGGCCTCGCGGCGGAACGCCACGGGGGCCACGCCCTTCTCCAGGAACTCCGTGCGCAGGACCTTGCCCGTGAGCGCGCACCAGTGGCGGTTGCTCCACACCTGGTACAGCTCGCTCATCCGCCCGCAGGCCAGGTGCCCGATGACGGTGAGCTCGCCCACCTTGTCGCCCACGGAGAGCGAGAACTTTTCCCGCGGCCGCGCCGGGTCGTGCGTCCACCGGCGAGCGGCCGCCAGTCCCTGGTACCGCGCCCGCGCGACTGCCGCTCGTGTCATCCTGCTGTCCTGGTAACGAGTTGCGGGGCGCAAACGCCGCCCCGCGAGCCTGGAGGGTGAAATCTGGCGTTCCATCTACGCAACGCCCGTACCCCGCTCCGCGCCGCGCTCTCGTCCGCATCCAAATCCCAAAAGAAGGGTCTTGTTAGCGGCGGATGTAAATCTGACACTTTCGGCGGGTGAAAATCTGACAGTCGGCAGAACGCACTCGGGTTGTCTCCCGGATGAGGCGGGAGGCGGCCACTCCATGCACTTTGGTGTCTCCCCCCC
>JAESFL010000820.1_pt1 | contig 16292 bp, 17 predicted proteins | sample 9269401 | NCBI WGS metagenome assembly JAESFL01 (sample SAMN14506025, study PRJNA617098) | algae metagenome | isolation source: Gloeocapsa sp. UFS-A4-WI-NPMV-4B04 and co-occurring heterotrophs from desert... | place: USA: Utah | collected 2006-10-01 | reverse complement strand
CAATCCAGATCCCGGGGATGGTGAGCGCCTGGGAGTTCGGTGACCTGGACCGATACTACGCGGACTGCGTCATCGGAGGAGTCGGCGCGTTCATGATCCCGCTCCGCCAGGCTGACCAGTTCCCGTCTGTCATCAAGGCCAAGCTCCTGCGCGAAATCGCCGGACCCGGCCCATCGCCGCTGGTCGTTCATGCCGGAGCACAGGCCGACTGCCTCTCAGGCGAGAAGCGCCGCCAGGAGGAGGAGGCATGGGGAGGCGAAGGGAACCCCTAGGTGTTCACACGTTGCCGGACCTGTCCGATTCGGGCTGACGCTACTGGTTCGCGGTCATGGTCGGCGAGGTGAAAGGTATGCGTGACCTATCCACATCGACCGTTATTGAGAGCGGTCTGAGCCACTCATGCGCGCGAACCTCCTAGGCGAGCAGCCGAGCCGCTTGCGAAACGCTGTGCTGAAGGCGCTGGCGGACTCATACCCGATCTCAGCGGCAATGCGGTCGAGTGTCTTCGCGCCTCGTGTGAGCGCATCTTTGGCTAGCGCCATCCGCCATCGAGCCACATATTCAATCGGCCCGCACCCGAGAGTGTCCCCAAACCGAACTGCGAACGCCGACCGGGACATACCTGCCATCTTGGCCAGTTCAAGGACCGTCCACCCCGCGCGGACGTCGGCGTGTACCGCGCGCAGAACGCGCGCCAGAGCTGGATCACGCATGCCATTGAGCAGACCTGAGGGTATGGCATTTGGGTTAATGCTGCGCCAGCGGAGCGCTTCCACAAGCAAGACCTCCAGGAGCCGCTGCAAAACGATCTCCTTGCCTGGGTCTTCGGATGCGCACTCATCCGCAATCAGTTGGATGACACGACCGAGCTTGCCTGTGCGCCCCTCGGAGGCACGGATGTGGATGACGTCTGGCAGGAGGTCGAGCATGAGGGGTGCATTGACCTGCTCTATCTGGAATGTTCCGCCGAGGGAGACGAAGTCAGGTGCACCTTCCTGATCCCCATGTCGAACAGCAGAGCTCGCCGGCTCCCGCGGCTCACACTCAACTCCCGGGTGGCTGTACATTGAGAAGGCTGGGGTGGAAGGCACCAGCAGGAAGTCGCCCTCTTGGATCTTCACAGGCTCCTTACCCTCAAAGGCGACCCAGCAATCCCCCTGCAGGATGAGGGTAAAGCCGGGGGCATGGTGAGCCGCATAGCGAACACCCCAGCGCCCACGGCCTGTGATGGGCTTTGAGACTGCAGTGCTTGGGCGGAGCAGGGCAATGATGTCGCTGAGGGGATCCACTTTGGACGATCTATAATCATTTGCAGACTTCCGATTATGGATCGTCCTATGCCTGATGTCTAGGTTGTTCCATCGAAACGATGGAGACCCCACATGCCAAAAACAATTCTCATCACCGGCACATCTTCCGGCTACGGCAAGGCGGCAGCCGAGTTCTTTCTCGCTCACGGCTGGAACGTGGTCGCTACGATGCGGCGGCCTGATCCAAGTGTGTTTGCTAATGGCTGCGAAAGACTGAGGGTCCTGGCGCTCGATGTCACGAACGAGCAGAGCATCGCCACTGCGATCGACGCTACTGTGGGCGAGTTCGGTGCAATCGACGTCTGGGTGAACAATGCCGGTATTGGCCTTGCATCTGCTGTTGAAGCAGCGCCAGACCACACGATCCGGGAGGTCTTCGAGACCAACACGTTCGGCGTGATCGCAGCTTGTCGTGCCATCATCCCTCAGATGCGCAAGCAGGGCCATGGCGTGATCGTGAACGTAACGTCGAGCGTCACGGTCGGTGTGATGCCGCTGGTTGCTGTCTACGCCGCCAGTAAGTGCGCCGTTGAAGGCTTTACCGAGTCGCTCTCGTATGAACTGGATGGGTTCAACATCAAGGCACGCTTGGTCGAGCCTGGTTACGCGCCGACGACGAACTTCAGTGCCAACGGCGGTGCCCGGATGCAGGGCTTGATCCCGGATGAATACTGCGATTTCGCTCAGGCCTGCTTCTCGCGCTTTAGCAATTATCCCACTGCCTTTTGCACCGAAGCAGAGGTCGCAGACGCCGTCTATGCCGCCGCCACGGACGAGGAGTTCAAAATTCGCTACCCTGCTGGGGCGGATACAAGACTTCTCGCAGATCTGCGGTGGAGCACATCAGAGGAGGAGTATCAGCAGAGAATGCGCGAGATGTTCGGTCCGAACCGATTGGGATCTTCCCCTAGCCGGACATGATTCGTGTTGTCTGGCCAATGCTTAGCCGTGTCACACACAGAGGCGTGGCAGACGAACCAGCCAAACACCCTAATCGTTTGGAACATCCAGAATGTTCTGGCCCCGCGCATCTTGGTGCGAGTATGGGGATGCCCGGCCAGACCGGCTCATGGGACCTGGCCCGGAGTTCGCCGGATGCCGCAATTTCCGATTGCCGCCCAGCTAGTGAGGAGCTGACTGAATACACGGCACCACACCGCTTCGCCTATTGGCGGAGCGGCTTCCCCAATGCGCTGCATCATCTGGCCGAACGGCTTTGGGGCGAGGGGGCCATCACGCCGGACGGATTGAGATTATCCTGCCAATCCAACTCGACACTACGTAGCGATATGCTATCCAGCGGCGGTTGATGGCATCAATTGGATGGGCGAACGAAATCAATGGAGCGACGAGTAAAGAAGCCCGGCTGCTCCCATCGGTACGAGCTCAGGTTGCCCAATCTTTGATGTCGGCGAACCTACCTGCAGGGTTAGACCGCCGGACCCTTGGAAATCTCACGTGCCATCTCCAAAAATGCCTTCATTCCAGCCGATAGATGACGTCGCCCGGGATAGTAGAGACATAGACCTGGATATGGCGGCGTCCAATCCTCCAAGACCCGGATTAGGCGCCCTGCCTCGATGTCCGGCAGAATTTCCTGTTCCATGGTGTAGCCCACGCCCGTCCCCTCAGCCACTGCTGTCCTCACTAAGCTTGCCTCATCGAGCATGATCGGTCCTCGCACATCGATCTGCACCGGTTCGCCGTCTTTCTCAAACCGCCACTGGTATACGGAGCCGTCAGGTAAGCGAACCCGAATGCACCTGTGATTGAGAAGATCCAGAGGAACGAACGGCCTCCCATGCTGCTCGAAATACTCAGGAGACCCCACCACAGCATGTCGTTGTGGCCAGCCGAGCGAGACCGCAATCATGTCACTTGGTACGAGGCCGGCGACCCTTATGCCGAGATCGAAGCCTTCCCTAACGATATCGACCATCTTTCCGTCGGTCACCAAATCGACATTCATATCCGGATACCGGCGCAGGAACTCGAGTACCAACGGGGAAATAACAGCGCGCGCCGCGAAGGGCGCGGCATTGATCCTTATCGTTCCCGAAGGGGTCTCGCGCTGGGCGCGAACCGTTTCCAGCGCGACGTAAATATTCTGGAGCGACGGCGCAACCTGCTCGACGAAAAGCTTTCCTGCATCCGTGAGCGAGACGCTCCGGGTGGTTCGATTGAAGAGACGAACGCCGAGGCCAGCCTCGAGCTTTGCAATTGTATGGCTCAACGCAGTGCTGGACGTCCCTAGATCAATAGCGGCTGCTCGAAACGTCCCACGCCGTGCAATGGCGATGACCGACTCCAAATCTCTCAAACCCGCCTGTTCCATTGTCCCGATCTGTTCATTTCCGCATACAGTTTTATCCCACTTATCTGCGCAATCGTCGAGCGCTAACTAGCAGTCATGAGTAAGCTGATAGGGAGAAACCTATGAACATGCCTGATGTGGTGAAGGCGTTCTTCGAGGCCGATCGCCGAAACGATGCGGGTTCAGTAGCTAGGACTTTTGCAATCGACGCCGTCGTCGTGGATGAAGGCGCCTTCCATCAAGGTGGGGCTGCCATTCGAGACTGGTGGGCGGAAGCGAAACGCAAGACCCAGTATGTCGCTGAACCTTTGGATGCCACGGTCAACGGTAATCGATCGTTCTTTCGAGCCAAGGTAAGCGGCCGGTTTCCGGGGAGCCCCGTGACGCTCAGCTACACCTTCACCATCACGAACGACAAGATTGCCAAAGTGGAGATCCGGTGATGACCAACTTTCTCAATCTGGCTGGCAAGCGGGCACTCATCACGGCAGGAAGCAGGGGCGCTGGGGCAGCGACCGTTGATCTGTTTCGGGAACTCGGCGCGCGGGTGCTAACGACGGCTCGGGCGCGGCCGGATAACCTGCCCGAAGACTTGTTCGTTGAAGCCGACCTGACCACCGAGGAGGGATGCAGGACCGTCGCAGACGCCACCCGTCAACGCCTTGGCGGCGTCGATATTATTGTTCATATGCTGGGCGGCTCGTCTGCGGCCGGAGGTGGTTTTCCAGCGCTCACTGATGCCGAGTGGTGCAAGGAGTTGTCTCTTAACCTTTTCCCCGCTGTTCGGCTGGACCGGCATCTGGTCCCGGACATGGTCTCTCGGGGAAGCGGCGTGGTCATACATGTCACGTCCATTCAGAATGTGCTGCCACTTCCGGAATCCACAACGGCCTATGCTGCAGCCAAGGCTGCGCTTTCTACCTACAGCAAGGCAATGTCAAAGGAGGTATCTCCCAGAGGTGTACGGGTGGTTCGGGTGTCACCGGGCTGGATCGCGACGGAATCATCCATGCATCTTGCCGAGCGCCTGGCGAAACAGGCGGGGACCGATCTCGAGGGTGGCAAGAAGATCATCATGGACGGGTTGGGCGGAATACCGCTCGGACGCCCGGCCGAACCGACCGAAGTCGCAAGCCTGATCGCGTTCCTGGCCTCCGAACGCGCCGCTTCGATCACCGGCACCGAGTACACCATCGATGGGGGTACGGTGCCTACAGCGTAAAGGACGGACACCCGTTCTACACTCAGGCGGGAGCGTCCCATCCTCCGATCTGGGAATAAATGGCATTACGGAGATGGCGCACGTCGCGGTTTAGAGCCGCAAGCCTCTGCGGCGTCTCGGTCGAGGCTGCAAGCAAGGCGTCACTGAGGCAGCCCGCCTTGTGCTGCAGCGCGCGGCCTTCTTCGGTCAGAGCTATCACGACCTGTCGCTCATTACTCAGGTCTCGGGTCCGGCGCAGGAGGCCAGAAGCCTCAAGGCGTTTCAAGAGCGGCGTCAGGGTGCTGGACTCCAAGGCAAGGGCGCGGGCAATCGCGCCCACGGTCTGCTCGTCCTTACTCCACAACACGTTGAGCACGAGGTACTGCGGATAGGTCAGGCCCAGCCCGTCGAGTAGGGGTTTGTAGGCACGCTGAATAGCGATCCCGGCAGTGTAGATCGCGTAGCACAACTGGTCATGAAGAGGTGGTGGATCGTTGTTCTCGTGGCTCATTTTCCAGGTCCTAGAAGCGTGAACATACTAGCAATATCGCTAAAAACAATATCGCGATAAATAAATATGTTGACGGGAACACCAAGTTCTGCAAATCATCATTTATCGCGATAACATTTATCGCATCATGAAAGGGAGATCGTCATGATTAAGATCACCAACAGCATAGTAGCCGCAGCCATAACCGCAGCAACGATATCGAGCGCGGTCTCGGCGGCTGCTTCCGAGCCCATCCCTGCAGACCAAGCTATCAAGAACGTGGTGCTCGTCCACGGTGCATTCGCGGACGGCTCAGGGTGGAGAGGGGTTTACGACAATCTTTCGAAGCGCGGCTATCGCGTCACCATGGTGCAGAACCCTTTGACGTCTCTCGAGGACGATGTTGCCGCTACTAAACGCGCGCTTGAGCGGCAGGATGGTCCAGTCATCCTGGTGGGTCATTCCTGGGGTGGTACGATCATCACTGAAGCTGGCGTCGATGCGAAGGTTGCAGGCCTTGTTTATGTCTCTGCTCTTTCGCCGGATGCGGGCGAGACAACAGCTCAGCAATATCAAGGTTTTGCACCTGCGTCGGAGTTCGTGATCGAGACGACAAAGGATGGATTTGGGTATGTTAGCCCGACGAAGTTCAAGGATGGTTTCGCCCATGACGTGAATGATGCCGATGTCGCATTCATGAGGGACTCGCAGGTCCCGATCAACATGTCGGCGTTCGGCACGAAGCTCCAGAATGCTGCTTGGCGCTCGAAGCCTAGCTGGGCCGTGATCGCGACTGAAGACAAGGCATTCGATCAGGCGATGCTGATCCATATGGCTGAACGCATCAAGGCGAAGATCACGAAAGTCTCGGCAAGTCATGCTCTCTTCATGACGCAGCCCGACGTCGTTGCGGATACCATTGACCAGGCCGCCAAGGCCGTCTCGGCGAAAGCGCAACGATGATGGACGCCTCGCCGGGACACTCGGCCCCGTCCCAGTGACGACCGGCAAGGTCTATTAGGTCAGGCACGGTCGCACGATAGCATACACGGATATGCAGCCCCGTGTCTGATTGCAATTGGACGCGCGACCGAGCCGCCGACCAACATTTTCAGTTCCTTCCTCGTTCCATTCACGGAGGTCAGTCACGTGAAGCTGAATACCTATGAGCAAAATACACTTGAAAATTCGGTCGCTTTCAGCGGCGAGGTGGGCGACGTATTCGATTTCATCGTCTGCGGCGCCGGCTCCAGCGGCTCGGTTGTCGCCGCGAGGCTGGCAGAAGATAGGGGTGCTCGCGTACTGCTGCTTGAGGCGGGCGGAGACGATTCAGCCGAGACTGTTACGAACCCAGCGCAATGGCCGCTCAATCTTGGCTCCGATCGAGACTGGGGGTTCATCGGAGAGCCGGCGCCCGGACTCGACGGTCGACGTCTTCCTCTCAGCATGGGCAAAGGGCTTGGCGGCGGGTCAAGCATCAATGTCATGGTATGGGCAAGGGGACACAAGGAAGATTGGGAGCATTTCGCCGCCGAGGCCGGCGATGAAGCTTGGGGCTATGAGTCCATCCTTCGCTATTACCGCCGGATAGAAGATTGGAAAGGAGATCCCGACCCGATCCGTCGCGGGGTGGGAGGACCGGCATATGTTGCTCAGCCTCAAAAACCCCAGCCGATCGCAGAGGCTTTGCTGAAGGCGGCATCCGCTATTGGTATTCCTGTCTTCGATACTCCGAACGGTGAGATGATGGAGAGCCCCGGAGGCGCATCAATCGCCGAGCTGCGGATTCGCAATGGCAAGCGGGAATCCGTCTTCGGCTCCTATGTTCGTCCGCTCCTATCGCGGCCAAACCTTGCAGTCGTCACCAATGCGCTGGTCACGCGTCTCATTTTCGATGGGAAACGAGTGATCGGAGTCGAGGTTCTCGTCGATGGCCAGCTGCGTCAATTTACTGCCCGATGCGAAACTGTGCTCTCACTTGGCGCGATCAACACGCCGAAAGTACTGATGCAGTCAGGGATCGGGCCGGAACATGAATTGAGAGCTCACGGTATTCCCGTCATTCAACACCTGCCGGGCGTTGGTCAAAACCATCAGGATCATCTCGCATTCGGCTGCACCTGGGCCTATAAAAAACCGGAGGGCGTTGGCGGTAGTGGCTGCGAAGCGAAACTCTATTGGAAAAGCGATGCGCGGCTGGCTCAGCCTGACATCCTACAGTGCCAGCTAGAGTTCGCTGTTCCTTCTCCAACTGAGACGGAACTCGAAACGCCTGAACACGGATGGACGATGTTCACTGGCCTCGCCCAGCCCAAAAGCCGGGGTTGGCTACGATTATCGGGGTCGAGCTTCGCAGATCCCATCTTGATCGAGCCGAACGCACTCAGCGAGCCGGAAGACATGTCTGCCGCCCTGGCCGCGGTGGAACTGTGCCGTGATCTCGGAAACAGCGAAGCATTCACGCCCTTAGTGACAGGCGAGACTGCTCCGGGCGCGCGCGACCGAGCAGGGATGGTTAGTTTCATTCGGCGGTCCGCGGTGACCTATTGGCATCAGTCCTGCACCGCAAAGATGGGAAGAGACGATATGTCGGTCGTCGATAACCAGTTGAAGGTTTATGGCATCGAAGGTCTTCGCATTGCAGACTCGTCGATTATGCCACGGATCACGACTGGAAACACGATGGCGCCATGCGTGGTCATTGGGGAGCGGGCCGCCGATCTGCTTCGGGAACGGTACAGTCTGTATCGCCCTACCGAGGTCCTATCACAGCCCTCCTAGCGGCATCCTCCGTCCCACAGCTGCTCGAGGGCCTGCGTAAGCGGGTTTTCGAACAGCTTTCAACGGGATGCTAGGTCGTGAACCCATAAGAAGGCCGTAATCCCCATTGAGCCGGACGTTCCGGACGCGCAGGAATCTCGACACCTGACTCGAAGGAGACTTTCTGAGCCCGCGCTTGCGGTCGAGATAGCTCAAGCCACTCGTGGGAGGGGGTGGATCCCCATTCCACTACTCAGCCCTGCGCCTGACTTGCCCGATCCGGTTCAGCACCTCGCGGGGAATTGCGTAGTCCTTCACCACAGCGTCCCAGTTCCGGAGGCCGCATAGCTCGCGCTGGATCATCAAGGCCCAGACGAGGTCGGCTGCCCCGTCCAGCAAGGCACGGCGACGATGCTCCCGATCAGGTTGGTACGCTTCGGCATCGAAGGCGCGCAAAGCCGCGAGAGCCTGCTCGACTCGGCCGCTCAAGGTGCCAAGCGTATGCGCTTTCTGCTCCCGCAGCTCGTAGTCGAGCACGCTCCAGCCCGTCTCCGGCTGAAGGCCGGTCGTCAGGCTTTGGGGGATGCGAACTGCCATATCAGGTCTCCGCACGGTAACGAGGTAGGAGAGATGGTGCCGCAACCCTCATGGGTGAACGCGACACCCTGGCGCAAGCTCCCACACGCCGCGCCCGGCGGCATCCGTCACGGGGCGATGTGAACGAGGAGACCTTGCTGCCTGCCACGAAGCTGAACCTGGCGGGAGGACTGGAACCTCGCGAGCCATCCCGGATCTTCCGCGGCGCGGATGCAATCCTCCGAGGCGATGATCGAGCCGCCAATCTCGCGCGTCACCTCCTCGAGCCTGCTGGCCACGTTCACGACATCGCCCACGACGGTAAACTCGATGCGCTCCCGGCCGCCGAGATTGCCCACCGTCACCGGGCCATAGTGAACCCCGACCGAGACACGCAGCGGATGGGCGCCGCGAGTGGACCGTTTCCGGCTCCAGCGCTCGATCTCCTGCTGGAGTTCAAAGGCGCACGCGAGCGCGCGGGCCGGCGCGTCCAGCTGCTGGTCGATGGAGCCAAAGGTCGCCATGAAGCCGTCGCCCAGGTACTTGTCGAGCGTACCGCCATGCCTGAAGACGATGGCGCTGCTCCGCTCCTGGAAGCTCCGCAGCAAGGCAAACGTGCGCTCGGGCGAGAGGGTCTCGGTGAGTTTGGTAAAGCCGACGATGTCTGCAAACAGGACGGCCACCGTTCGTGTCGCCGGCTCTCCGAATGCCGTCTCTCCACGCCTGCTGAGGGCTTCGGCCACATCCGGAGAGACATAGCGCGCGAGGTCCGCACGCACGACCTCGGCCTCGACCTGGTTCAACAAGGTCCGCCGGCTGCGCCAGACAGCGAGTGTGATGAGCAGGGTGAACAGGAGGGTTGCCACAAGCTGGGTGTACCAAGCCGTCAGACCGACAAAGGCAGGCTTGAAGGAGAGATCGAGGGCCGCGGCCGACGTGAGCGCTCCCTCCACAGCCGCATCGTTGAACCGAAGCGTGTCCGGCTGGGAGTAGATCGTGAAGACGCCGATCGACCAGATGACGAGGATCGACACACCCGTCCAGAGCACCCTTCTCGGGGAGTAAGTGAGCGCAGCTTCTCCGAGGAGAAGGAGAACGTAAAGGAACTCCTGGCCACGCAGGCGGGTCTGGATCGGCCAGTCGTTGCCGAGACTCGCCGGTGGCGGGACCAGGATTGCGGCCGTCACCAGGGCCACGTCGAGGACGATGAAACCAAGCTTGATCGTCTCGCCGTGACGATGGTGCCGCAGGCGGTACGGGATGTACCCCAGGAGGAAAAACCCGAAGGCGTAGGTTCCGTAATAGAGATCGCGTGGCCACGGTACGAGCCAGATCAGCCAGATGGAAACAACGATGATCGCAGTTAGCCGAGCGTAGAACGCGAACCGGAGGCCCTCGAGCTCTGCTTGGCGAGTGCTCGCCTGAAGACGGACCTGTGCGTTATTGAGAGACCGAAGCGATCGAAGCCCCTTCGAGGTCCTGGACACAAAGCCGACAATCCGGGTTGCCAAGTCAGACATATGCTTGCTCTGCCGATCCCAGAAGCTCTGGGTCTGAACCTGATAGCATTCCGACAAGGGCTTTGCACGGTGCCGGCCCGGAGACCCAAATGCTGACCCAGGCCGACGGCCTCGTGATCTTGGCTGTCAGGTGGCCAGGGACGAGGAGTCGATCACGAAGCGATACTTCACGTCGCCCTTGAGCATCCGCTCATAGGCTTCGTTGATCCCGTCGGCCCGGATCAGCTCGATGTCGGCAACGATCCCGTGCTCGGCACAGAAATCCAGCATCTCCTGCGTCTCGGGAATGCCGCCGATCATCGAGCCGGCCAAGCTGCGGCGCTTCATTATCAGGCTGAACACCTCCGGCAATGGGTGAGGCGTCGCCGGTGCGCCGACGAGCGTCATGGTGCCGTCGCGCTTGAGCAGCGCGAAGAACGCATCGAGATCATGCGGCACTGCCACCGTGTTGAGGATGAAGTCGAGGCTCTTGGCGTGCGCTGCCATCTCGTCCGCATTACGGGAGACAATGACCTCATGCGCGCCCAGTGCCTTGGCGGCCTTGCGCTTCGACTCGGAGGTGGTGAACGCCACCACGTGCGCGCCCATCGCATTCGCAAGTTTGATGCCCATGTGGCCCAGGCCGCCGATGCCGACCACACCTACCTTGTGGCCGGGACCCACGTTCCACTGCTTCAGGGGTGAGTATGTGGTGATGCCAGCGCACAGCAGCGGCGCGACGGCGGCCAGTTGCTCCTCGGGGTGGCTGATGCGCAGAACGTAGCGCTCATGCACCACGATCTGCTGGGAGTAACCACCCAGCGTGTGACCCGGCTCATCGGGCGTTGGGCCGTTGTAAGTACCAACCATGTGGTCGCAATAGTTTTCCAGCCCGTCGCTGCAATCGTCGCAGCGCTTGCAGCTATCAACGATGCACCCAACACCGACCAGGTCGCCGACCTTGTGGCCCGAGACATGCGCGCCCACCGCCGACACCCGGCCGACGATCTCGTGGCCCGGCACGCAAGGGTATAGGGTGCCCGCCCATTCTGAGCGCACCTGATGAATATCCGAGTGGCACACGCCGCAGAAGGCGATCTCGATGCCGACATCGTGGGGACCGACGGACCGACGGCTGATGTTCATCGGTTCGAGTGGCTTGTCTCCGGCGTAGGCGCCAAAGGCCTTTACAGTCATGGAAGATTACCTGTGTGATTTGAAGTCTCGGGTGGACCGTCCGAACAGGGCAGTCGCACGGGCAGGGTTCAGCCGAGAGCAGCCGCCCGGCTGGACGCCGTACTATCGAGCTTGGTAGTCCTGGTCAGTGACCAGTTCCATCCAATCGGCGTTCTTGCCGTTTTGAATATACGTGATCGCAACGTGGCTCATGCCGTTGGTGTCGGTTGCGCCATGCCAGTGCTTGATCCCGGCCGGGATCCACACGACGTCGCCGGACGTGATCTCCCGCCGGGCCTGGCCTTCCCTCTGGACCCAACCCTTGCCCGCCGTGACGATGAGCATCTGCCCGGCCGGATGGCTGTGCCAGGCGGTGCGGGCGCTTGGAGCGAAAGTCACCAGACCCGACGAGGCAGGGGTCTCGACGGAGGGCAGCGTGAGCAGGTCTACCACCACCTGACCCGAGAAGTTCTTCGGATCGGCAATCACCGATGGCGAGGAGCGGCTCGGGAAAACCTGGATGTCCTGGGCATTGGCCGGGGCACTACAGAGTGCGGCTGCGGCCATGGTGGCTGCGATGAGTGTGTTCTTCACGTTGGATCCTTTTAAGATAGGAGAGGAGGGGATGGCGATGGTCACTTGGATCGGCTCTTGAAGACCTCCGCAGCGACCGGACCGGCGGTGAAGGCATTGGGCCAGCCCGCATAGAAGGCGATCTGCGTCACCACTTCACCGGCCTGCTCCTGCGTCAGGCCGTTGTCCAAAGCTCGGTTCAGATGGCCCGCGAGCTGGGCCACCTGCCCATTCGCCATCAGGGACGTGATGGTCACGAGGCTGCGGTCACGCAGCGACAGGTCGGGGCGCAGCCAGACGTCCCCGAAGAGCGGATCAGTGGTGTACTGGTCGAGTCCAGGAGCGGCCGTTCCGAGAAGGCGCTGTACGCTCGCGACCCGGGTTGCCTCCGCCTGCTCGTTGAGCGGCAGGAGCTGCGGCGATGCGGCCGGCAACTGATCCGGCCCGATCCGGTGTTGGGCGAAGATGTCCCTGGTGACTGCAACCGCCGCCGTGGCGTTCGACCAGCCCGCGTAGAAGGCGAGGTGCGTGATCGTCTCGGAGAGTTCGCGGGGTGTCACGCCGCTGTCGAGGGCAAGGTCGATGTAGTGCGGCAGGTCCAGCGTCTGATTGCGTGCGATCAGGATCGCCACCGTCACGAGGCTGCGGTCGCGGCGGGAGAGTTGAGGGCGCTGCCACAGGCCCGCGACGTCCTCCTTGGCGTATCGGCCGAGGGCGGGGGAGACCGACTGGATGTCGGAAATCGAGAGTGCCGAAGTGTTCTCGAGAGGTGTGGACATGGAGGTGTTTCCTTGGGCAAGGGCAGGAGACCCCAATGCGAGGGACACGAGAGTGGAGGCCAGCAACTTCATGGACGATGATCCTTTGTATGGTGATCGATGGGTGAAGGGGGCCGGCGCGATGGTTGCGGCAGCCGGTGTGGTGCTCACGCGCGTGCGGATGATCCCGCCCGCTTCGTCACGAACGCCATGAGACCCGCAGCAGCCAGCATGGCTGCGCTCGCACCGAAGGTGCTCTGATAGCCGCTCATGTCGAACAGGAGACCGCCAACGGTCGCGCCTAGCGTAATCGCCAGTTGGATGGCGGCCACCATCAGCCCGCCGCCGGCTTCGGCGTCGTCCGGCAAGGTCCGGGTCAGCCAGGTGTTCCAAGCCACGGGTGCTGGGGTGCCGAGCAGGCCCCATGCGCCAAGCAGGACTGCCGTTCCGGCAAGCCAGCTTCCGAAGGCGATCAGGGCAATGGCAATCACCGCCATCGCAAGCGGAGTGGCGATCATGACGCCGTACATACCATTCGTCAGGAAGGATCCGATGAAGGTCGTCCCGATGAGGCCGGTGACACCCAGAAGCAGCAGGATGAGCGATAGGGTCGGAATGTCGACATGGGTCACCATCTCGAGGAACGGCCTCAGATAGGTGAACAGCGCGAATTGACCCATGAAGAAGAGCGTGATCGCCACCATGCCTGAGGCTACTACGGGCCGACGGAGCAGCTTGAACACGTTCCCCGAGCCGATCGGCCGCCCGGCGTGCATGGAGGGCAGCTTTGCCAGCAGCCAGACCAACGCGATGGCCGCCAGGGGCACCACGCAGAAGAAGGCTCCTCGCCATCCGATGTACCCGCCGAGGAAGCTCCCCAGTGGTGCCGCGACGATGGAGGACAATGCAGTTCCGCCTTGCAGGATCGCTAGAGCACGAGGCACGCTGTCCGCGGGCACCAAACGCATGACTGCTGCGGCCGACATCGACCAGAAGCCGCCGATCGCAATACCAAGCACTGCCCGGCCGAGCATGAGGATCGTGTAGTTCGGCGCGAGGGCCACAACCGTTCCAGAGACGATCAGTGAGAGGGCCAACGCGAGCAGGACGGTGCGTCGATCCCATCGGGACGTCAGGCTCGAGATGAACAGGCTCGTGAGTACGGCGAAGATGCCGGAGACGGAGATGGCTTGCCCGGCTTGGCCCTCGGTCATGTGCAGGTCGGCGGCAATCGGGGTCAGCAGGCTGACGGGCATGAACTCGGAGGCGACGAGGACCATGCAGCACAGCGACATGGTGAGAACCGCCCCCCATGCCGGAGAGCGGTCGGTGATCATGTCACAGGTGGAGGCGGTTCCGGCTGTCATCAATGTCTCGTGATAGCGATTGGAGGCCAGAAGATAGGCCGTCTCCATTGGATCGATTAGGTGCTAAGACCTGCATGAACCTATGAGTGGAGTTCATGAATGGCGCGCGAGAACATCAACGACCTGATCGCCTTTCTGTCTGTTGCGCGGGAGCGGAGCTTCACGAAGGCGGCCGCACAGCTCGGTGTTTCCCAATCGGCCCTGAGCCACACGGTGCGTGGTCTTGAGGAGCGGCTCGGCGTGCGGCTCCTGACCCGGACCACCCGCTCTGTGGCGCCCACCCAGGCGGGGGAGCGCCTGCTCCGGACCGCGGGCCCCAGGCTGGCCGAGATCGAGGCCGAGTTGGACGGATTGAGCGAGTTCCGTGAGAAGCCCGCTGGCACGATCAGGATCACGGCCGGCGATCATCCCACGGAGACGATCCTCTGGCCGAAGCTCAGAACCTTTCTTCCCGACTATCCGGACATCAAGGTTGAGGTCGCCCTCGATCAGGCCTTGACGAACATCGTCGAGCAGCGGTTCGACGCGGGCGTGCGCCTGGGCGAGCAGGTTGCCAAGGACATGATCGCGGTGCGGATCAGCCCCGATGTCCGCTTTGCGGTAGTGGGGGCACCGTCATACTTCGCGGACAGAGCGCGGCCCAGTACCCCCCAGGACCTCCTCGGCGATACCTGCATCAACCTGCGCCTTGCCACCTATGGCGGGCTTTATGCGTGGGAGTTCGAGCGTGATGGACACGAGCTGGCGGTCCGGGTCGAGGGACAACTCGTGTTCAACGGCATCTTCCAGGTCCTCAATGCCGCGATGGATGGCTTCGGGCTCGCTCACGTCCCGGAGGACATCGCGCTGCCGTACATCGCCTCTGGCCGCCTTGAGCGTGTCCTTGAGGATTGGTGCCCATCGTGGACGGGGTACCACCTGTACTACCCGAGCCGCCGGCAGTCCTCGCCGGCCTTCAATCTGGTTGTCGAGGCTTTGCGCCATCGAGGGTGAAGCAAGCAGGGCCGATCTTCAACTTCACGCTGGATTGATGAGCTGAGCTCATAGGGGCATGCGCAGCAGCCCAGCTAATCCTCTGCTTTCCCGCTCGCTACTGTTTAACCGGAGCCAGGCATCGGCCTGAGCAGGAAAGAGCAGAGATATTGGCATGAACAAGCAGAACAGTCCTGAGAATATCGCAGCACCGGCCTCAGGCCTGAACCTTGGCCGGCGCGACCTCTTGAAGCTGACCGGCGCGGGAGTCGCCGCACTCGGTGCCGGGTTGCTCTCCAATATTTCCAGCCCGAAGGCTCAGAGTATGTCAAACGGATGGGACAAGGTTTTCCCCCGCAGCGAGAACGTCGATCACCAGAAGGTCACCTTCAAGAACCGCTACGGCATCACCCTATCGGCCGATCTCTACCAGCCGAAGAACCGTGCCGGCAGGAGGCTTGCGGCGCTCGCCATCAGCGGTCCGTTCGGCGCCGTGAAGGAGCAGTCGTCGGGTCTCTATGCGCAGACCATGGCGGAGCGTGGATTCATCGCGCTGGCGTTCGATCCGTCCTATACCGGAGAAAGCGGCGGCGAGCCTCGCAATGTCGCCTCACCGGACATCAATACCGAGGATTTCAGCGCAGCGGTGGATTTTCTCGGCCTGCACCCATCCGTCGATCGCGAGCGCATCGGCGTTATCGGCATTTGCGGCTGGGGCGGTATGGCCCTGAATGCCGTTGCCGTGGATAAGCGCGTCAAGGCCGTTGCGGCCAGCACCATGTATGACATGACCAGCGTCATGTCCCGCGGCTACAACGATAGCGTGACCCTCGCACAGCGCACGAAAATGCTCGAGCAACTGAGCCGGCAGCGCTGGCAGGATGCGGGAAAGGGAACGCCGGCCTATGGTCCGGTGTCCCTCGAACTCAAGGGCGGTGAACCGCAGTTCGTGGTGGAATATGCCAACTACTACAAGACGCCGCGAGGCTTCCACCCGAGAGCGATCAACTCGAACGCCTCTTGGACGCTCACGAACCCGCTGTCGTTCATGAACATGCCGCTCCTGGCCTACATCAAGGAAATCGCGCCGCGTCCGGTCCTGCTGATCCATGGCGAAAACGCCCACTCGCGGTACTTCAGCGAGACCGCCTATGCGGCTGCGGCGGAGCCTAACACTACAGTTGCACCTGTCGGTTTTGGGCTCATAATCTCCTGATCTGACACAGGAGGCTGCCATGACGGGTGTGGCCATCGAGCAGATGCTCGAACTCTGGTGTGTGGAGTTGCGTCAGGTTA
>JAESFL010000819.1_pt1 | contig 16308 bp, 10 predicted proteins | sample 9269401 | NCBI WGS metagenome assembly JAESFL01 (sample SAMN14506025, study PRJNA617098) | algae metagenome | isolation source: Gloeocapsa sp. UFS-A4-WI-NPMV-4B04 and co-occurring heterotrophs from desert... | place: USA: Utah | collected 2006-10-01 | reverse complement strand
CTGGCCTTGACGGTTCCGATAAGGGTCTGCATCCGCTCATCATCCATATATTGGGCGACGCTCGAGACGCTGATGGCGGCGACGATTGCGCCACTTCCGTCTCGAACCGGAGCACCGACACAGCGGATCCGATCCTCATTCTCCTCCAGGTCGAATGAGAAACCGCCCGCGGCGTATTTCTCCATGCGGGACTTCCACTCCTCATAACTGATCGCCAGCTTCGCGTTCTTTTGCTCTTCCTTGAAAAGTTGCCGCCATTGCGGTGGTGAACGGTCGAGAAGCAGCGACTTACCAAGTCCGGTTGAACAAAGCGGATGCCGCTCGCCCACGCGAGAGCCGATCTCGATGCGTCGCCGCCCCGGAAGCTTGTCTAGGTAGAGCGCCTTTTCCCCGTCGAGAATGCCAAGGTGGACGGCGTCGCCCGTCGCATCGGACAGCTGTTCGAGATAAGGCCGAGCAACGCGCGCGACGTCGATCCGTCCTCGCGCGGCAAAGCCCAGTTCGAGCAGCTTCGTACCGAGTGTGTAGCCCTCGCCAGCGTTGAGCCTCAGATAACCGCGATCGACCAACGATGAAGCGAGCCGATGCACCGTGCTCCGATTCAAGTCGAGCCGGCGTGACAATTCCATAAGGGACGAAGGCTTCTCCACGACAGCTTCGATGAGGTCGAGTCCACGCAACAGGGTTTGGGTTCCACCGGCGCCCGAGGCCGGCTTTGCGGAGCGACCTGAAACCCGCGGTTGACTATCTTTCATAATGTAGACACTTATCTCACATAACGGGATCAAACAACCCAAGGGGGATTGCCGGAGCGCACATATCCTAGCTGGCGAGAGGGCGCCATCCACCTGCACCGTCGCAGCGACGCACGGCAGCTCTGATGACCTGCCGCGGACCGGAGAAGAAAACGAGGGAGAGGCTAAAATGACCATTTACGCGGGCAGATTCGATGGTCGAACGGCCATCATTACCGGCGGCGCTTCCGGTCTCGGACGTGAGACGGCACAAAGGATGGTGGCTGAGGGCGCCCGCGTCTCGTTGTGGGACCTCGACGAAGAAAAGTTGAGGGACGCCCAGTCCGCTACGGGCGCCGAACATTTCGTTAGCTTGGATGTCTCAGATCATGCGGCCGTCGCCATGGCGGCGGTCGCGAGTGGGACAGCCCTTGGACGCGTGGACATATTGGTGAACAGCGCCGGCATCACCGGTGCGACCGCCCCGGTGCATGAGTTTCCCATCGATAGCTGGCGTCTTGTCATGGACATAAACTTGAACGGCATTTTTTATTGCTGCCGTGAAGTCGTGCCCCTGATGCTTCAGAACAATTACGGGCGCATCATAAACGTTGCTTCGGTCGCCGGTAAGGAAGGCAATCCCAACGCATCGGCTTATTCCGCGTCCAAGGCCGGCGTTATCGGGTTGACGAAGTCTTTGGGAAAAGAGCTTGCCACCCTGGGCGTGCTTGCAAATTGCATCACTCCGGCGACGTTCGAAAGCCCGATCCTCGACCAACTGCCGCAGAGCCAAGTCGACTATATGCGCTCCAAAATCCCTATGGGGCGGTTGGGAGAGGTACAGGAAACCGCTGCACTGGTGTCTTGGCTTGCCAGCGATGAATGCTCGTTCTCGACGGGCGCCACATTCGACACCTCCGGTGGCCGGACTACTTACTGACAGTGGATCTTCAAGCCCGGATTGATCGAACCAGGCTTCGCAAATCACGGCGGCCGACCGGGGACTTGGCAGCTTCAAGCAAGCCCTATTGACAGCCAGCCCAAATTAATGCTGTTCTACATTTAGAACACGATCTCATATATTGAGACAATGCAGCGGAGAGGATCGTTGGATTCCGTTTTGTAGGTAGTGGGCAATTCACGGAGCTGCGGCCGCGTACTGGCTGCGTTTCGCTACCGCCAAATCGGAGTTGGGTCAGAGCGACCCCGGGCAACCTGATCCGCTGACACAGTGGGGAGGTGCGGTGTGACCAGGGAAGGCCTTCGCTTCTATTTCGAGTTCGGGCCCGTGAGCATCGTCGCGCGGCCACAACCTACCTCTGAAGAAAACGCGCTCGACCGGGCACATGGATTGGCCGCTGGTGCCAGTCCCGTTCGCGCGGATCTCGCACAAGCAAGAACAATAGAAACGGGGAGGATCTAATGAAATTCGAAGGGTCCGCGCGCACGCGCCGCAACAGCTTCATCACCACCTCCGTCATGGCATTGATCGCTGCGGCGTCGGTCGCCCCGGCTCCGGCGCTGGCGCAGGCGGGCCCGGCAGAGGGAGGTGGAGCGCAGAGTCCTGCTACGGCGGCGGCGGGGGCCGGGGATCAAGATGATCCACTCGCCTCGTCGGCACAAGCTTCCGCCGCCAGAAGCGAAGAAACGATCGTCGTGACCGGCTCCCGAATTGCAACGGATGGCACACGCGCGCCGACGCCAGTCACCGTCGTCTCGACGGAGCAGCTGCAGATGGCGGCGCCCAGGACCATCACGGAAGCCATTCTTCAGCTCCCTGCTTTCGCCGGTTCGGTAAGTGTTGCCAATCAAAGCACCGGTACAACCTCCAGCAACGGTGCTGCGCACCTCAACTTGCGCGGCCTCGGGACATCACGCACGCTGGTTCTGCTGGATAGCCGGCGTGTTGTCCCGGCAACCGCAGTCGGCAGCGTAGACATTGCGTTGATACCGGAAGCTCTGGTCCAACGGGTCGAAGTCGTCACTGGTGGCGCATCGGCCGCTTATGGTTCCGATGCCGTCGGCGGTGTCGTCAATTTCATCCTGGATACGAGATTCCAAGGCATCAAGGGAAGCTTGCAAGCCGGCGTATCGCAGTATGGCGATAGTGAAAGTTACAAATTCTCGGTGGCGGCAGGTCGCGCTTTCTTCGACGACCGCCTGCGCGTGGTGGCGAGCTTCGAGCATTATGACAGCGCCGGCATCGAAGAGGCAAATCAGAGGAGTTGGTCGGCTCGAGGTACGGCGATCATCGCCAATCCGAATGTCACTGCCGCAAACCCGGCCTCTCCGACCAATCCGGCGCGCTTGGTCGTGGTCGGCGGAATCGGCTCCAATGCCTCCTTGGGGGGGCTCATTACCAACACCGCCCTAGCGGGGACCACGTTCGATCCGGGCGGTATCCCCCGGCCATTCATTTACGGCCCCTTCCGCACCGCGACGACGATGGGCCCAAGCAGCGATCCGACCGCATACAATCCGAATCTCGAGCTTGTCCTTCAGCCTGCGCAGCAGCGGACGGCCGGCTTCGTACATCTGCGCTACGAGGCTTTTCCCGGTCTCGAGCTGTATGCAGAAGGGCTGCTCGCACAGAACAAGGTGCTCTATCAGAGCCTTCCGACATTCGAATTGAGCGGGACTGCTTTCACCATATTCCAGGACAATGCTTTCCTGCCGGAGTCCGTCCGGCAGCAAATGGTTGCCGGTAACATCCAGTCCGTATCGATCGGCCGGGTCAGTCCCGATTTTGCGATCCCCACGTTGGACGGCGAAAGCAACACACGCCGGTGGGTAGTGGGGGCCGATGGCAAATTTGGTTCCGATTGGACCTACAATGCTTACTATCAATATGGCCGGAACCACTCGCTATTTCTGACGCTGAACGACCCGATATCGGAAAACCTTTATCGAGCCGCCGACGCGGTCAGGAACCCGGCCAACGGCCAGATCGTCTGCCGCACCACTCTCACCAATCCCAGCGACGGCTGCGTCCCGCTAAACATCTTCGGCGAGGGCTCCGCATCCCAGGCGGCACTCGATTACATCAATGGCACGGCCGTGCAGGACGTGACGGTCGTCCAGCATGTGGCGGAATTCAGCGTACAGGGAAGCCTGCTGCAACTTCCTGGCGGTCCGCTCGGCGTGGCGGCGGGTGCGGGCTGGCGGAAAGAAAGTTTCGATCAGGTAGTCGACCCGATCTCATCGTCCATCAGAACCGGCGCCGGCACGCGAGGCTTCCCGGCCGGCCTCGTCAACACGTTAGGCGGCTTCGAACGCACCAACCCGCAACCTGCGGCGGGCGAATACAATGTGAAGGAAGTATTCGGCGAGGTTAATCTTCCCTTGCTCAGCGGCGTACCTTTGGCGGAACAGCTCACCTTGAATGGTGCCGCTCGCTACACCGACTACAGCACCAGCGGTGGCGTCGTCACTTGGAAGGTGGGCGCGGTTTATGAACCCGTCGCTGGCATCCGGTTCCGCGCGACACGTTCTCGAGACATCCGGGCGCCGAGCCTCGGCGAGCTTTATCGCGGTTCCAGCCAGGGAACCTCCAGTGTCTTCGATCCTGAACGGCCGCTGGAGCCCGCTCGCACCGCGCTGACCGGGCAGATAGGAAATCTGAACCTGACGCCGGAGATTGCCGACACCACCGTGCTCGGTGTGGTGGTGCAGCCACGATTCTTGCCAGGGTTCAGTTTTTCCGCGGATTATTACGATATCGGCATCAAAGACGCACTGGCTGCGCTGACGGCGCAGCGAACCGTGGATCTCTGCTTCGCTGGCGCGGCGGACTTGTGCGCCTTCGTCCAGCGAGGCCCGGACGGACGCATCTCCCGCGTTCAATTGCCCTTCTTCAACGTCGACTTCCGGAGCACCAAGGGCATCGATTTCGAGGCCTCCTACCGGACCTCGATCGGTGGCGCAGACTTGAGCTTCAGACTGATCGCAAACCGCTTGATCGAGTTCACGACACAGGTGGCCGGCGCAGATCCGATCGATGATGCTGGAGATATCGGCAACAGCACTCCGAAATGGACCGGGTTGCTTTCGGCAAACCTGGACATGGGAAGAACATCCATCTTCGTGCAGGAGCGCTACGTGGGTTCCGGTAAATTCGATAACCAACTCGGCCCAGCCGATATTGACCGGAATTACCAGAAAGCCGTCTTCTACACCGACGCCACAGTCACCGTCGACATGGATGAAGAAGAGAAGGTGAAGTGGTTCCTGACGGTCAACAATCTATTCGACCGTGATCCTCCACAAACGCCATCGTTCCTTATCGTTGGGAGCAGCTTCGGCAATCGCACCCTGTACGACCAGATCGGAAGGATGTTCACGACAGGAGTGCGGTTCAATTTCTAGGAGTTGATCTGTTGATGTCATTCAAATCAGACACGGAGACAGGGATGGACAGGAGAAACTTTTTAGGATCGGCGGCTGGATTGGCGGCGTTATCAGCATCGTCGGCTCTCCTTCCATCCTTTGCCTGGGCCCAGGAAAAATCCAACCTCAAGATCACCGGCATCCGGCTCGTCGAAACCAGGCCTCGCAGGCCTTACCCGGAGTTTACGCCGGCACCGGGATCGTGGTCGACCCAGGGCGTCGAGGTCGCGAATCCCGTGTCGATTTACCCTGAGTACAAGGCCACCCGGAGCTTGTTCGCAGCAACGAACGTGCCAAGCTTCACCGTTGAGGTCACCACCGACAAGGGGATCATCGGCTACGGCCGCGGCGGCGCCGGGGGCGGAGCGATCGTGATGGGTCACCTCGCAAAGCTGATGATGGGCCGGGACCCGTTCGACATAGAGCGCAACTGGGACATCAATTGGCGCTCGACCATGTCTTATGGGCGCGCCGGCGTGACGATGAATGCCATCAGCGGCTTCGACAATGCCCTTTGGGACATAGTGGGCAAAGCTTTGGGGCTCCCGATCTATGAGTTGATCGGCGGCGAGGTGCGTGACCGCGTCCCGATCTATTGCACCGGGAACGACATCGAGCAGCATGTCGATTTCGGCTTTACGAAGCTGAAGCTTGCAATCCCGCACGGTCCGGCAAGCGGCCGGCCGGGCATGCACGAGAACGTGAAGCTGGTTCAGCGGGCACGCAAGGCGCTCGGTCCCGACGGCGAAATCATGCTCGATTGCTGGATGGCCTGGACGGAGGATTACACCATCGAAATGGCGAAGATGCTGGAGCCGTATCGCGTCTATTGGATGGAGGAAGTTCTTCAGCCGCACGATTATGAAGGTTTTGGAAGGCTTGCCCAATCGATCACGTCGACCCGGATCGTCACTGGCGAGCATGAATATGGGCGGTACGGCTTCCGCCGGCTTCTGGAAACCAATGGAGCCAAAATTTGGCAACCGGACATCCAGTGGGTGGGAGGCTTGACCGAGCTGATGAAGGTCGGCGCCCTTGCCGCCGCCTATGACATTCCCGTGATTCCGCACGGCGGAGGCGGTAACGGCGCCTCTCATTGGTCGATCTCGCACGTGAATGCGCCGTGGGTCGAAATGTTCATGCCGGCGCCCGGCGGCCCCAAGGCCGTCTATGACATGTACAAGGAAGATTTCGAGATCACGCGCGGGCCGGAAGGGCTCTACATGCATCCGCCGCGCAGGCCCGGCTGGGGAACCGACATCGAGGTGGTCCGGGTCGTCAGCTGACCCAGCAAGGAGGTTTGATGGATCGGCGCGACTTTCTGGCCGGAGCGGCGTCATTGGCCGCTGCGTCGGCCTCCGCCATAAGTTGGCCCAGCTTTGCCTGGTCGCAGGAGAAATCGAACCTCAAGATCACCGGGATACGGTTGGTCGAAACGCGCCCCGCGCGGCCGTACCCCGAGTTCAAGCCCGCTCCCGGTGCCTGGTCGACGAACTTCGTCGAAGTCGCCAACCCAATGTCTATCTATCCCGAGTTCAAGCCCAGCCGCAGTCTGTTCAGGGCATTCGATCCGCCCAGCTTCACGGTTGAGGTCACCACCGACAAAGGCATCATCGGCTACGGCCGGGGCGGCCCCGGCGGAGGGCCGATCGTGATGGGGCATTTGGCCAAGCTGATGATGGGCCGCGACCCCTTCGATATCGAGCGGAACTGGGACATCAACTGGCGATCGACCATGTCCTACGGCCGGGCCGGCGTGACGATGAATGCGATCAGCGGCTTCGATAATGCGCTTTGGGATATCGTAGGGAAGGCCCTCGGGTCGCCCATTTACGAACTCATCGGCGGGGAAGCGCGAGATCGAGCGCCGATCTACTGCACCGGCAACGATATTGAGCAACATGTAGAGTTCGGCTTCACCAAGTTGAAGCTGGCGATGCCCCATGGTCCCGCCAGCGGCCGCCAAGGGATGGCCGAAAATGCTCGCCTCGTGGAGCGCGCGCGCAAGGCCTTGGGGCGCGACGGCGAAATCATGCTCGATTGCTGGATGGCATGGACCGAGGATTATACCATCGAAATGGCGCAGATGCTCGAGCCCTATCGCGTCTACTGGATGGAAGAAGTCCTCCAGCCTCATGATTATCAGGGGTTCGGCCGGCTCAACGAAGTGATCAAGTCCACGCGTATCGTCACCGGTGAGCACGAATATGGACGTTACGGATTCCGCCGGCTGCTGGAAGTGAACGGGGCCGAGATCTGGCAGCCGGACATCCTCTGGGTGGGCGGCATGACCGAGCTGATCAAGGTGGGTGCTATGGCCGCGGCCTACGACATACCCGTCATCCCCCATGGCGGCGGAAGCAACGGCGCGGCGCAATGGTCGATCTCGCACGTCAATGCACCCTGGGTGGAGATGTTCATGCCGGCGCCGGGCGGGCCCAAGGAAGTCTATGAGATGTATAAAGAGGATTATGAAATCACCCGCGGACCCGAGGGCCTATACATGCATCCGCCTCGCAAAGCGGGTTGGGGCCTTGATCTTCAGGTCGTACGCGTCCTGAGTTGAAGAGGTAACGGCTAACCGGAAAAAGGAGTGCTGTCTTGTTTAGTTCGAAGCAAACCGATTCCGTCGCTCCTCCAGGCAAGGTCCGCTGGATCATCGTCGCCGCGGCTTTCGTTATCGCTGCAGTCGCCTACCTTGATCGCAGCAATATTTCGATTGCTGCGCCAATCCTGAAAAAGGATCTGGCGCTTTCGGACGTTCAACTTGGTACGATCTTTAGCGCGTTCGTGATCGGCTATGCGGTTACCCAGCCGTTCGCCGGCCGCATCGCGGATCGGTTCGGTCCCTACAAGATCATAGCCATTGGCATCTTTTGGTGGAGTGTCCTCACCGCGATGACGGCAATGGTCCCGGCGACCTTCGCCGGCGCATTCGGTCTGTTGCTTACCGTAAGGTTCATTCTGGGCGTTGGGGAATCGGTTATTTTCCCGGCGAGCAATCGGCTGGTCGCAAGCTGGGTCCCGGCGCATGAACGCGGACTGGCAAACGGGATAATCTTTGCCGGTGTCGGAGCCGGTGCGGCCATTGCACCGCCGCTTATCACATTCATCATGATCGCACACGACTGGCGGTGGGCTTTCTGGATCACCGCGTTCATTGGGATCGGCGCGATGGCGCTCTGGCTATTCATCGTGCGCGACGCGCCGCAACAGCATCGTTGGGTGACCGAAGCAGAGGCTCGCTACATAGAGGCTGACGCCGCCTCGGCATCCTCGCCGGGGCCGCGGACCGTAGCGCCATGGCGCTCGATCGTCCTAAACCGAAGCGTCGCTATACTTACGCTCAGCTATTTCTGTTTCGGCTATGTTGCTTACATCTTCTTTTCCTGGTTCTTCACCTATCTCTCCGCCGTTCGAGGCCTGGATCTCAAATCCAGCGGAATTTATGGCATGCTGCCGTTCATCGCGATGGCAATAGCTTCGCCTCTGGGCGGCTGGATTTCAGATCGGCTCTCCGTCCGCTTTGGCGATCGTATAGGCCGGTGTGGCATCGCTGGCGTCGGCATGGCGTTTGCGGGGTTGTTCGTCGGCCTCGCGACCGAGGTGCAGGATGTTCGTCTGGCCTCCTTCGTCCTCGCGGCAGGATCCGGTGCCCTGTATCTCGCGCAGAGCGCATATTGGACGCTGAGCGCCAATATCGGCCGCAGTTCAGCGGGATCGGTCGCCGGGGTGATGAATATGGGCGGACAAATCGGGGGTGCCGTTGTCGGGATACTGACGCCCATACTCGCGGCACAGCTCGGCTGGTCCGGCTCCTTTCTGTTCACGGCCGGAGTGTGCATCGTAGGAGCCATCGCCTGGCTGTTCATCGATCCTTATGCTGTCCTGCCCACTGGCGAAGCAGCACGTGTCGATCAGTCGCGAACGCCCGCTTCGGCCCACAATTAGGCCATTGACGGCGGCAGGAGGGGAACGATGCTTGGAATTCCTGTTTCTTTCGCGTCGAGGCTGGCGGCCGCCGCCGCATTGCTTTGGGTGAGCGGTTGCGCCTCCTTGCCGGATCCTGAATGCCCGGCCGACCCCAGGGTCGCGCAGGTTGCCGCGGACTGGCTGCAGAAGCGTCCGCAGCAGAAGACGAACATCGCCATTTCCGACGCCATATGCTTTCGAAAGCATTTTCTGCAGACGCTTGCACCGAAACTCGGGCCGGTCGTTGGGTACAAGGTCGGCATCTACACGAAAGCGGGCCAAAGGACTTTCGGGACCACCGAGCCAGCGATCGGGGTTCTCCACAGAAACATGATCGTCGACGAGGGCGCTCCCGTGTCCGTGAGCTACGGCTATTCTCCGCTTGCCGAGGCGGATTTCGTGCTCGTCGTCAAGGATGACGGCATCAACGGTGCGACGACGCGCGAAGAGGCTTTCCGGCATCTGCGTGGCTACCGGCCTTTCATCGAGCTGCCCGACAACAACTTCCCCGCCGGAACCAAAGTCACGGCCGGCGAACTCATCGCGCTCAACGTCAACGCGCGCATGGGAATGGTCGGCCGCGAAATCGCACTTCCTCAAACGCCTGAGGCGATGGAGGGGCTCACAAATCTGTCGGCGGAGCTGACGGTCGAAGGCGCCGCCGGGCTCGAGCGCGCCGAGGGCAAGGCGCTGACCAATTTAGGCGACCCGCTTCAGATCGTGCTGTTCGCGAAGGACGCGCTCCTCAGGGAGGGCGGGCGTCTCAAGGCTGGGGACCTCATCAGCCTTGGCACGCTGATGCCGGCCAGGACACCGCGTGCAGGAGATAGAATGAGAGTTCGCTACCGCGTGCTGGCGGAGCCCTCCGAAATCCTGATCTCCTTCGTCCAGTGACCGAGCTTGAGCACCCAATCTCCTCAGTGGGTGTATGGCCGAGCCAGCGGTACGTCCGGGTTTAGACGAACACCGAATCCCGGCCTTTCCGGCACTCTCATTCTGCCGTTTTCCGGCACCGGCTCATCCAGCAGGAGCGGGGAGAACATGGGGATCACGACGTCTGCGCCGGGCGCCATCATCAGGAACTCTGCGAAGGGGCTGTTGTGGCGCGTGACGACGAAGTGGTAGCTGTAGACGCTCGAGCCATGCGGCACGACCATCACTCCCCTGGCATCGGCCATAGCCGAGATCTTGATGAGTTCGGTGATGCCCCCGCACCAGCCGACGTCGGGCTGGATGACGTCGGCGCATTCCATTTCAAGCAGCATCCTGAAGCCCCAACGGGTGCTCTCATGCTCGCCCGTCGTCACCATCATGCCTGCGGGAACGGAACGCCGCAGTTCGGCATAGCCCCAATAATCGTCCGGCGGCAGCGCCTCTTCAATCCACTTCAGGCCATAATCGGCTGACATGTGCGCAAGCCGAGTGGCGTAGTTGAGATCTAGGCTCATCCAACAATCGTACATCAGCCAGAAGTCGTCGCCGACCTTGGAACGCATGTCGCCAAGGAGGTCGAGATTCTTCCGGAGCCCGTCTTCTCGTTCGGCCGGGCCATGATGAAGCGGCATCTTGCCGCCGATAAAGCCGAGAGATTTTGCGGCGTCGGGCCTGGCGCCGGTCGCGTAGAAAACGAGTTCATCCCGAACGGGTCCGCCGAGCAGGTGATAGACCGGCTCATCACGCCATTTCGCAAGCAGATCCCACAGCGCGAGATCGACCCCACTGATGGCGTTCACCACCAGTCCTTTGCGGCCGTAATAGAGTGTGGAAAAGTACATCTGATCCCAGAGGCGCTCGATGTCGGTGATTTTCGCGCCTTCGAGGAATCGCGACAGGTGATTCTCCACGATCCAGGCGCCGGGTTCGCCGCCCGTTGTGACGGCAAAGCCTATCGTGCCGTCATCTGCTTCAATCTCCACCACCAACGTTCCCAGCAAGTTGATGCCGAAGCTTTGACGACTGGCGCGATATTCCGGATACCGCGCCATCGGCGTGGCGATATGATCATCGATCCAATGGCCGCGATCCTGGTCGTGGTAGTCGCCGCCGCCGCCCCTCGTCACATAAGCTCGCACTTGGCGAATGGTTGGCACAGCCATGAATCGTCTCCCGAAGGGGTTTTTCAGCCTGATGAAGGGGGGCTTGTTGAAGCTGAACTAGGTTGCCGGATGGCGAGCAGCAGCACGGCTCCGGCGATGGTCGTGAGCGCGAGCAGATAGAGCCCCGCGACAGAGGATTCGAAATGCGACTCCGCCCATGTCTTCACGTTGGGCGCAACGAACCCTCCCAGAGCGCCCAGCGCGTTGATGAGCGCAATCCCTCCGGCCGCTGCAACACCGCCGAGATAGTTCGTCGGAAAGGTCCAGAATAATGGCTGCGCGGCAATGAACCCGGACGCTGCCAGGCACAGGGCGAACAATGCAAGCAGGGGCGGACTGTCGGCAGACACGGCAATCCCGGCAGCCGAAGCGAGCAATGCCCCCACGGCGAGCGACCGATGCCTTCGCGTTCGATCGGCCAATCGCGACATCAGGAACGTGACGACCATTGCGCAGATCCAGGGAATGGCCGTGACAAGGCCGACCTCGAAGCCGATCTTCCGTCCGAGCAGCGCAGCTACCTGGGTCGGAAGATAGAAGATTACGCCGTAGACGCTCATCTGAATGAGGAAGTAAATTGCCACGAACAGGACGACGCGGGGGTTGGCGATCAACTTCGATACGGCCGCGGGTCCGTCCCGTCGCCGTTCCTCGTCCTCCCGTTCGATGGCGGCGGCAAGGGCTTGGCGCTCCGGCTCAGGCAACCACTTCGCATCGGCAGGCACATTGTTGAGGTAGGAATATGCCCAGACTCCAACCGCGGCCGCCAGCAGCCCTTCGATCAGGAACATCCATTGCCATCCCAGGAGGCCCCCGAAACCATGCATTTCTAGCAGCAGCCCTGAAAGCGGGCCGCCGAGGATGAACGCCGCCGGTGCGCCGAAGTAGAAAAGGCCCATGATCTGCCCCCTGACGTGGTTCGGAAACCAGTAGGTCAGGTAGAGGATAACCCCGGGAAAGAAGCCGGCTTCGGCGGCCCCGAGAAGCAGTCTCAAGACGTAAAAAGAGAACTCTCCGGTAACGAACGCCATCGCGGCGGAAATCAGGCCCCAGCTGACCATGATCCTGCACATCCACAGCTTCGCTCCCACGCGATGCATGATCAGATTGCTGGGGATCTCGAAAACCGAATAAGTCAGGAAGAAGAGGCCGGCCCCGAGCGCGTAGGCAGCGTCCGAGATGGCCGTCGAGGCCTGAAAGCTTTCCTTGGCGAACCCGATATTCGCGCGGTCGAGGAAAGACAGAACGTACATCAACAGGAGGAACGGCACGAGACGGAGCCGCGCGCGTCTAATCGCTCGATCGAGCATGCCCACAGCCAATCCTGTCTCGTTTTGTGGGATCTCGTCTTACATTTTGCACCTGCATCGTCAATCGAATAACGTTTACATAACGGGACGGTCTCTTGTATTTCGGGACATATTAGATATGCATGTGGCTGAGGATGCAACGGTTGCCCACGGAGAGGCGCCATGGAGACTTCACTGCGGGAACTTATTCAGTGGGCCGTTGCGGCTCCGGCCGCGGACGTTGCAGCCATTCGGGAAGGAGTCGCGCCACGGGGGAAAGCGCCGCAAATCAAGATCACGAACGTCGAATCTTTTCCGCTTCGTAATGAGGTCCCGAACGTACGCTATCAGGTCACCCGTGTTCACACGGACGCTGGCGTCGTCGGCACCTCCTTCCTTGGCTGCCCCCAGGATGTTCTGCAGAAATGGGTGAAGCCCACGCTGGTGGGACAGGACCTGTTCAAGATCGACCACCATCTCAACCGCCTGCAGATGCAGCGGGGTGAATCCGGAGTGCAATCTTGGTCGGGGGTCGAACACGCCATGTGGGACGCCATCGGACGGGCATGCAACCAGCCCATCGCTAAGCTGCTCGGCGGTGGACGAGACCGGCTTCGCGTTTATCGCACCACCGTTTGGGGAGACGGAGGGGCGGGCGGCGCGGCAGATCAGTCAGATGTTTCCTACGACACCATTGCCTCCTTTGCAGTGCGGCTGAAGCGTGCCGGCTATACAGCGATGAAGATTCGCGCATGGCGCCCGCAGCCGCTCGACAACGTGGCCGAAGCAAAGGTCATCAAGGCTGCGGTCGGGCCGGATTTCGCGCTGATCTACGATCGAACGGCGGTTCGTCCGGGGTGGGTCTGGGATTATGATACGGCCTTGGCCGTGGCTCGTGGATTTGAGGAAGCGGACGTGCTTTGGCTTGAAGAGCCGTTCGACGGCTTCGACCTTCAAGGGCCCGCGCGGCTCGCAGCGGAGGTGGATATTCCGATCACTGGCGGTGAGCTCGGAAGCAGTATGTTTCAGTTCCTCGGTTTTCTCACCAACAAGACCTACGACATTGTACAGCCTGACGCGCGAATTTGCGGCGGGCTTTGGGTCGCCCGCAAGATCAGTGCGCTCGCCGAGGCGTTCGGAGTGCCGTGCATCCTGCACGGCACCAGCGGTCCGGCCCTTGCCGGCTACATTCAAGCGAGCTGCGCCATGCCAAACAGCTCATTTCAAGAAATCATCGGCGGACCGGAATTGCCGGAAGAGCAGTGGCGCCCGGCCGAACGTTACATGCGCTCCGGCGTCGTTTTCCAGGTCGATAAAGGCGACGTTCTGCTGCCACCCTATCCGGGGCTCGGCCTCGATGTCAGCGAAGATGCCATTCGCGAATATCGAATGGCCCCTTCGCCTGCGTGAGAAAGGAACATGGTGATGAAGCCGGGTGATGATGGGCTGACAAGGAGAGGGCTCTTCGCGGCGTCGGGCGGTGCACTCGCCGCCAGGATCGGCCTGTCGGCGATTGGCAGCGCGCTCGCGCCGACCAAGGCTCATGCGGCCGAGATAGGAACGATGAAGATCCGGGATGTCGAGAGCTTCCCCATCAAGATACCGGTCAAGGCAAGCGAAGCGAAAGCAGGGGTATCGCACCGCTTCAACGTGGTTCGGGTGACTACCGCTTCCGGAGTTCGCGGCTATTCCTTCACGGGCCCCACCCAAGACGGAGCATTCGCCGCGAGCCGCGGCGCGCTTGGCCAGGAGGCCGCCGTCGAGGCGAGCCTTGCCAAGCAACGTCAGCCGGACCAGGCGGCTGCCTTCGAAAGGGTGAGGAAGGCGCTCATCGGATCGGACCTATTCGCGGTCGAACAGCATCTGAAGGTAGGGCTTGGAAGCTTCGCCCAACTCGAAGAGGCGATGTGGGACGCGATCGGCAAGGTCTCGAACCAGCCGGTGCACCGGCTTCTTGGGGGCGCCAAGGCGCTCAGCATTCCCGTCTCCCTCGCCTACGCCTGGCCCGGCGAAACGGATCAGCCTCGCGTCCTAGCGAGGGAGCAGGGGCGTCAGGCGGAAAGGCTGAGAAGAGCCGGCTTCAAAGCGATGAAGATCCCGATGCTACGAGCACAATTCATCCACGATGCCGAAGCCTGCCAGGAGATACTGGCCGCCGGCGGCCGCGGGTTCAAGGTCATGGCAGACCGATCCGCTGCCCCGTCGGGTCACACATGGGACTACGATACAGCCCTCGCTGCCGCAAAGGCGCTCGAGAAAGCGGGTGTGTATTGGCTCGAAGGGCCATTCGCGGGAGATGATTGCAAAAGTTCGGCGCGACTTCGGCAGGAGACGGAGAAGATCCTGATCGCCGGGGGCAAAGGCTTCAGCAGTCTTGATGCGTATCGGCAATGCCTGATGCACCGAAGCTTTGACATCGTCCAGCCCGACCTGCGCCGCGCCGGCGGCGTGCTGAACACGCGCAAGGTGGCCATCCTCAGCGAGGCATTCAACGTGCCCCTCGTCCAGCACGGTACCGACCACGGCCTTCCCTCGGCAGGTCGGCTGCAAGTCGCAGCCGCAGTCGGAACGCCCATGTTCGAGTTCCAATCGGCTGTTCCGCCGCTGACGCCGCAGGAGCAGTGGATGCCCCTCCTGAAAATCCTGAACCAAAAGGAGGTCTTCACCTTCAGCGATGGCGAGGTCCAGGTCCCTGAGCGTCCCGGGCTCGGGTTCGACCTAAACGAGGCAGCGATCGACGCCTGTCGCGTTTGATGCCCGGGCGAGGAGCAATCTTGAGATGCCACTCGACGAAGAGCATCGATAGGCTTGTCACGGCCGGAACGCTGCCGACCGGCGCGATAACATGCTCTGGTTGACGTCGACCTTTGTTCAATGACCTCGGTCCGCCGCTCTCTTCTCACATAGTGGAATTGCGTTTCAATATGTCTTGTGAGTCGCTGTGGAATATGTACACTTTTGAAAGCGGACGTCGCCAAGGCTCAATAAGAAGCCAGTGATGCCCGTGTTCACAGGACGCCAAGGCCAGGCCGACGCGCTTCCGCAGACTGAACGGAGAGGGATCATGAAATTCCGCAATCTACTTGTTGCCGCGTCGTGCACGGCGATCGCGATGGGTACGGCAAGTGTCTCATTCGCTTACCAACAGCCAAAGCTCGATGCCAACGGCGTGCCATGCGTCGATGGTAAGCTCGATGGGGCTCTCCAGTGCATCCCCAACTCGATCGCCAAGGGAACGCCAGATCGCCCCTACCGGGAAGCAGGCGTATCAGATCCGCGCCTCCATCCATCCCGGCGGCTGGGATCGGGGTTTCAAGCCACGGCGAAGCAGCTCGTCTATGCGGCAGTGCCTGGAAGCATCCTCGTGTTCGATACGAGGGGTGACTTCAACAGCAAGTACAAGTTCGTAAAGCGCATTCCATTCGAAGACGCCCCGGCGCCGATCGGCCCCGAATCAGTGGCGGCGATGATGGCAAATCCGGCGACCAACATGCTCTACGTTTCCACTCGTGGCACGTTGTATGCACTTGATCTCCTGACGGAAAAGGTCGTTTGGAAAAATCGCTACGAAGAAGGGACATGTTGTGAGCGCGGCGCGGTGACGCCTGACGGCGCGACCTTGATCATCGGCTCGGACCTGAAGAATTTCCACTACGTGCTCGACGCGAAGACCGGGGCGGTCAAAGGTAAAATCCCGACGCCGATGTCCATGTTCAATCACAACATGAACCTGAGCTACGACGGCAAGACGGATTTTGCGGCACCCAATGGCATAACGATGACCATTGCCGATGTCGCGACCATGAAGCCCGTCAAGACGATCACCTTTAG
>JAESFL010000818.1_pt1 | contig 16396 bp, 14 predicted proteins | sample 9269401 | NCBI WGS metagenome assembly JAESFL01 (sample SAMN14506025, study PRJNA617098) | algae metagenome | isolation source: Gloeocapsa sp. UFS-A4-WI-NPMV-4B04 and co-occurring heterotrophs from desert... | place: USA: Utah | collected 2006-10-01 | reverse complement strand
CCCGGCCAAGGGGAGGTAGCGAGGCGGCGTCGGACGATGCCGCCGTTGCGGAGCATTGGGGGGAGGCGGGAAACCGGTGCTCGCGAGCGCGGATACGAGGCGATCCAAGCGCGCGAGGCGGTGAAAAACGGTCCTACGAGGGCGAAGCAAACCCCTCAGGGCACCCAATCCGGCACCCTGATCGGCTTCCGCTCACACTGGACACAGCCCTGCACTGTCGATTGCAGGATTTGGGTTCAATCGCCGGGGACGGATGGCCGCCCACTCCGCTGGAACGCATCCAACACGTCGTGCGAGACTGGCTCCGGCCGGGGCTCATCCCACACGCTTCAACGGCCCGCCTCCCCGGGCAATCGAATCGTACCTGGATGCAGGTCAGCGCTGCAGGGACCAGCCGGCCATGATCTGCTCGTGGCCGCGGGGGCAGGTGCCCATGAGGGGGCCCGGGTCCTCCGGCCAGTGGGGATCGTCCAGCCCGGGGACCGTCCAGCACTCGCCGCAGTACACCTCGCCGCACGCCCGGCACAGGAACGGGACCCACTCCACGTTCAGCACGGCGATGTCCATGACGTTGCGCCGGTGCAGCGCGTCCCCGAGCGCCTCCACCACCGAGGGCCCCACGTGCCCGTCCTCCGGGTTGAGGAGCCGGTGCCAGGCGTGCGGCTCGTACAGGAAGCTCTCCACCACGACCTCCGAGTCCGTGCCGTAGCGCCGGAACAGCTTCACCACGCCCGCCTCCGTGCCGTGGACGGCGCACGGAAAGCCCGCCTGCACCGTGGGCGCCGCCGCCATGGCGTGCAGCCGCTGCAGCGCCTCCTCGTACGGCATGGCATCGGCCGGGGCGGGCGCCGCCTCCGTCTCCGGGTCCGCCCCGTCGCGGCCGAAGACGTGGCGGATCATGGAGCGGAGCCTGGATTCTTCACTCATACGGGCTTCAGGGGCTGATGGGGTTCCGGCGGCAGCTCCACGCGGATGGGATCTCCCGCGCGCACGTCTCCGCCCGTGAGCACGATGCTCATGATGCCGGCCTTGCGCACGAGCTCGCCGTTCTCGTCGCGGTCCAGCGTGGCGGCGGTCAGCCCTTCCTGGAAGCGGTCCAGCTGCACGCACGGGTTGCGCAGCCCCGTCACCTCCACGACGGCCGTGTCGCCCAGGTGCAGCCGCGTGCCCGTGGGCAGCCCCAGCAGGTCGATGCCGCGCGTCGTCACGTTCTCGCCGATGTCCCCGGGAGCCACGTCGAAGCCGGCGGCGCGCAGCTCGTCGTGCAGCTCGGCGTGGAGGAGGTGCACCTGGCGCAGGTTGGGCAGGTGCGGCGTCCAGCGGGCGCGGGAGCGGTGCTTGACCTTTTCGCCCGCGTGCGCGTCGCCTTCCACGCCGATGCCCGCGACCAGGCGGATCAACAGCTCGTTCTGCTTGCTGAACTTGTGCCGCGGGCTGCGGCTCACGGCCGTGACGACGGCGGTCATGGGAGGATCACGGGGAGGGGCGGCATCATCGGCGCGGACGGTCATCCTTGCTTCAGCTCCGGAAAGTCTGCGGTAGTCGCCGGGGCGGTGCTGGCCAGCGGAACGCCTCCCGGACGGCGGCCAGGTCCTCGCGGGGGTCCAGCCAGGGTCCGGCGGACGTGCGTGAACGCGCCGGGCGGGTGTGCCGGACGAACATCGGCACACCCGCCCCCACCCGCAAGGCGCTCGTCCGCCGATCAGGGACAGTCGCGCACCACCTCGCGGACGTTCCAGCGCACCGGCCGGTCGGAGCGGGGGATGCGGGCCACGTCCACGGGTTGCGTCACCGCCGTGATGGCGCCGCAGCGCGGGCCGGGGGACTGGTGGGTGACGTACGCCGTCAGCCCGGCGGCGGTGGATTCCACACGGTCGATTGTGACGGCGTACCCGCCGGAGGACCGCAGCCCCATCGCCGCCACCAGCACCATCTCGCCCCCAAAGTCCACCGTCGGAATGGAGGACGGCGACTGCCCCGCCGTCATCCGCCGCCAGAGCGCGCTCCACGCCGCGGGGTCGCGCACCACCTGCTCCCCGCGCTCGGCGAGCCCCCCGTTGAAGCGGACGCGGGAATGAACGTCCTCTCCGAACCGGCGCAACGGGACCGAGTCGCCGTCCGCGAGCGCGGGCGGCCCCTGGCTGGGGGGTGGATCCATGGCCGGGCTTTCCGGGGGGGTGCAGGCGGCGCCCGCGGCCAGGACGGCGGCGAGCATCAAGCGGGAAATCGTCATCCAGTCCATCTCCTTTGGAATTCCCGGCGGGCGGACCTCCACCCGCCGGGAACGTGAGTGCGGATCAGATCCGCGAGTACGACAATCGGTTGGGAGAGCCGGTTCCCGCGTTGGTGACCACGCCCGTGGTGGCGTTGTTCACGATTACGCTCTTGATGGTCGCCGGGGTCGCCGTGGGATTGCGGCCCAGGTAGTTGGCGGCAATTCCCGCCACGTGCGGAGACGAGAACGACGTGCCGAAGTTCACGAGGTAGTCGTAGTCGTTGCCGGCCCAGGCAGACTCCACGTCCTTGCCGGGCGCGAACAGGTTCAGGCACGCGCCGTAGTTGGACCCGCCCCCGGGCCAGATCCCGCGGTTGTCCAGGCTGTCCGTGGCGCCGACGGTGATGGTGCCCAGCGTGTGCGAGGGCGTGTAGTTGCAGGCGTCCGCGTTGCGGTTGCCCGCCGCCACCACCCAGGTGACCCCCGCCTGGATGGAGGCATAGATCGCCTGGTCCAGCTCCGGGATCACCCCGGGGAACTCCACGCTGAAGTTGGTGATGGCCGGCTTGCGGTGGTTGCTGGTTACCCAGTTGGCCGCCGTGATGGCGTCGTTGGAATTCACGTCCCCCAGGCAGTTGCCCACGCGCACCGCGTGCAGCCGGGCCTTCTTGGCCACGCCGTACTCCCGCCCGCCCACGATGGCGGCCACGAAGGTTCCGTGCCCGTGGCAGTCTTCCGCGGTGCCACCCGACGTAAGCACGTCCACGCCGCGCACCGCGCGCCCTTCGAAATCGTTGTGGGTAAAGCGGATGCCGGTATCCACCACGTAAACGTTCACGTTCGGCGCCGAATCGGTGTAGGTGTACGCATTGTCCATCGGGCGTGCGCGCTGGTCGATGCGGTCCAGGCCCCAGTTGTACGGGTAGTACAGCGTTCCGGACACGTGGCCGCGCACCACCGGGTTCACGAACGCCACGTGCGGATGCCGCTTGACCTTGTCCAGCTGCTTGTCGTCCATCTTGGCCGAGAAGCCGTGGATCCACGTCTCATCCCACTCGTGCGAGGTCGAGACGCCGTACGTGTTGCGCATGATGGCCATCACGGCCCGCTGGTTCACGTCGGCGCGAAAGACGACGTTGTAGTGCCCCGGCACCACGTCCTCCGGTGCGTACTGCGGCAGGCCCACGGGGGTGCCGCGCTTGTCCAGCTGCGGGACCAGGTTCTCGGCCGTGGCCAGGGGCCGGGCGGGGGCCGCGGTGGGCTGGTCGGAGCAGGCGGCCAGCGCCAGGACCAGGCAGCAGGCGGCCAGTGGGGAGCGGTGTGTCATAGCGGAGTCTTTCGGTGAGTGTTCCCTGTCCAGCATGGGGACCCCGGAAAGCGAGGCGCGCCTGCCGCCCCGCAACCGCCCTCACGAGGGCGGCGGGAACAGCTCCCTCTCCGCAGCTTTTTACGTCGTATTCAGTACGATGCACGTAGCGTACCCAATGCGACAATTATGTTTCCGAAATCGCATGATAGAAACAATTTTCGGGGATAAAAATTCGCTAGGGCAATCCCCAGTGCACACCCAATATCCGCCCGTTATGTCTCCTATGGCACGGAACCTCGCCCCCGGCCGGGTTTTCGTGCGGACGTCTCTCGGACGCCCGGCCCCAATGCGCCGCAACGCAAACATTATTTTCCGCCTGCGTGTCCCTGTGTTCGTCGAGACGATTGTGCAAACCCTGCGCGGACGCCAAATTCGTCCCGCGCGACGGGGAAACGGATCATGGGAAAACGGGCCACGCGGCGGGCTGCATGGGCGATTCGGTGAGCACGGCGGCGATCTTCGCCGGGGACGGCGAGATGCGCGCGCGGTGCCGCGACATGGAGTGGGCGGCCACGCCGCTGGGACCGGCGGACGCCTGGCCCCAGAGCCTGCGCACGGCCGTGGGCATCGTGCTCTCTTCGGCGTTTCCCCACGTCGTGCTCTGGGGATCGGATCTCATCCAGGTCTACAACGACGGCTACATCCCCTTCCTGGGCGCCAAGCACCCCTGGGGGCTGGGCGTCCCCACCCGGCAGTGCTGGCCCGAATCGTGGGCGTTCAACGCGCCCATCTACGCCCGCGTCCTCCTGGGCGAGACCCTCTCCTTCCAGGACCAGCTATACCGCCTGCGCCGCCGCGGCCCCGGCATGCCCGCCGACGACGTGTACATCACCCTGTGCTACAGCCCCGTGTTCGATGAGAACGGCGGCGTGGGCGGCGTGCTGGTGACGCTGTTCGACACCACGTCGCAGGTGGAGATGCGCCGCTACCAGGCGGAGCTCACCGCCAGCGAGACGCGCAACCGGGTGGCCGTGGACGCGGCGGAGATGGGCACCTGGGAGTGGGACGTGGCCACGGACCGGGCCACGTTCGATCCCCGCGTCCGCGAGATCTTCGGCTTCGCGGGCGATGCACCCGTGGACCGGCTGGAGATCCTCGCCAGCCGCGTGCACCCCGACGACAGCCCGCGGGTTGCCGCCGCCCTGTCCGCCGCGGCGGACCCCCGGGGCGAGGGGCGCTACCACGCCGAGTACCGCGTGGTGCGCCCGGACGGCACGGAACGCTGGGCCGCCGCATCGGGACGGATGCTGTTCGAGGGCGTTCCCCGGGAGCGGCGGCCCCTGCGGCTCATCGGCACCGTGCAGGACGTCACGGCCGCCAAGGAGGCCGAGGCGGAGCTGCGCCGCGCCACCCGCTCCGCCGAGGCGCACGCCCGTGCGCTGGAAGGGGCCAACGCCGAGCTGCGCCACGCCAACGACGCCCTGGAGCAGGCGCGCCGCACCCTGGAGACGCAGAACGAGCAGATGGCCGACCAGCAGATGGAGCTGGAGGCCGTCAACACCGAGCTGCAGGAGAACGCGGCCGAGCTGGAGGCGCAGACGGAGGCCCTGGACGAGGCCGTGGTCGCCCTGCGCGCCAGCGAGACGCGCTTTCGCGACGTGCTGGAGCAGGCGCCGCTGGCCGTGGCCGTGATGGAGGGGCCGGAGCACGTCTACACGCTCATCAGCCCCCGCTACGCCGAGTCGCCGGGGGGCGGGCGCCCCCTGCTGGGACGGTCCTTTCGGCAGGCGTTCCCCGAGATCGCGGACCAGGGCTACCCCGAGGTGCTGGACCGGGTATACGAGACGGGGGAGCCCTTCTTCGCGGCCGAGCGGCTGGTGTGGCTGGACCGCGACAACGACGGGCTGGTGGAGGAGTACTTCTTCGACGTGGGATACCAGCCCCTGCGCGACGGCGGCGGCGCCGTGTACGCCATCGCCAGCGTGGCCAGCGACGTCACGGAAAAGGTGCGCGCCCGCCGCGAGGTGGAATCCGCCCGCCAGGCCGCCGAGCAGGCCCGGCGCCACCTGACGCGGACGTTCGAGCAGGCGCCCGTGGGCATTGCCGTGCTGGAGGGGCCGGAGCACGTCTTTACCCTGGCCAACCCGCCCTACCGCGCCGTGGCGGGCGGGCGCGACGTGCTGGGGCTCACGGCCCGCCAGGCCTTTCCCGACCTGGACGGGCAGGGAATCTTCGAGATCCTGGACGGGGTGTACCGCACGGGCGAGACGTTCGTGGCCGCGGAGCTGCGCCTGGCGTTTCGCCACCACGCCGGCGCCGAGGTCCAGGAGCGCGACCTCACCTTTACCTACCACCCCCTCCGCGACGAGGAGGGGACGGTGTACGGCATCGCGGCCGTGGTGGTGGACGTCACGGACCAGGTGCGCGGGCGCGAGCTGGCGGAGGACGCCAACCGCGCCAAGGCCGAGTTCCTGGCCAACATGAGCCACGAGCTGCGCACGCCCCTGAACGCCATCGCGGGGTACGCGGACCTGCTGCTGATGGGCGTCCGCGGCACGCTGAGCGATGCCGCGCAGGGGGACGTGGAGCGCATCCGCCGCAGCGGGCAGCACCTGCTCTCGCTCATCAACGACATCCTGAACTTCGCCCGCATCGAGGCGGGGGAGCTGCAGTACCAGCTGGAATCCGTGTCCGTGGCGGCGCTGCTGGCGGACCTGGAGGCGCTGGTCACGCCGCAGGTGGCGCAGCGCGGGCTGGCCTACGTCTCCGAGGACGGGCCCGAGGCGCACGCCTGGGCCGACGCCGAAAAGGCGCGGCAGATCGTGCTGAACCTGGTGACCAACGCCATCAAGTTCACGGAGCCGGGGGGCACCATCACCGTCCGTTCCGAGGCCGCGGCGGACGGCGTGTGCATCCGCGTGCGCGACACGGGGCGCGGCATTCCACCGGAGCAGATCGGCCGCATCTTCGACCCGTTCGTGCAGGTGGACCGGCACCTGACGGCGGAGAGCCAGCAGGGCGTGGGGCTGGGGCTGGCCATCAGCCGCGACCTGGCGCGGGGGATGGGCGGCGACCTGTCCGTGGAGAGCACGCCCGGCCAGGGCAGCACCTTCAGCCTCCGCCTCCCCGCCCCGCCGGACTGACGACGGCGATCGTAGTTGTCTTTCCCCCCGCCTCCGATGTCATTCTGAGGCCGGCGCCGGACGGGACCCTCCCGTGACGGAAAGGCGCTGGCCGAAGAATCTGGTTGCCGGGGAGCACGGTCCCGGCCCGCGCCGAGTCCGTCGTCCGTGCTGGGCGGAGTGCCGGCGCGGCGCGACCAGATTCTTCAGTCGCGCCACGGAGTGATTCCGACGCCCAGGATTCGGCGGGCGCTCCTTCAGAATGACAGTTGTGCGGCGTGCACGCCGGCGCGGGGGCCTGCGGCCATGGCCACAGCTGTCTTTCGCCCGCCTCCGATGTCATTCCGAGGCCGGCGCCGGACGGATCCATTCCGTGACGGAAACGCGCCGGCCGAAGAATCGGGTTGCCGGGGAGCACGGTCCCGGCCTGTGCTGAGTCCGCTGGTTCGTGCTGGGCGGAGTGCCGGGCGCGGCGCGGCCAGATTCTTCAGTCGCGCCCCAGGTGATTCAAACGTTCAGGAATCGCGCGGGCGCTCCTTCAGAATGACAGTTGTGCGGCGTGCACGCCGGCGCGGCGGGCCCGCGGCCGAATCTCCGGCGCGCGTGCCCGATGCCGGTCGGTCCCATCGGCTGATTCCGCGCGCGTCCGCGTCGTGCGGAAGGGGGGCGGCGAGGGGCGGACGGGCAGCCGAACGAAACAGAATCCTCTCTGCATCGTATAGATCGCACATCCAATGAGATGGGGCCGTTCGCCATCCACCGATGTTCACCCGCACCTCGAGGAATGGAGCCTTGAAGAAGTCCACCGCCATCCGCCTGACGCTGGTGTCGTCCCTTACCGTTGGCGCCCTCGGGTGCGCGGAGCGGCAGCCGGAGGGTCCCCAGCAGTCGTTCAAGGGGTACTGCGACCCGGCGGACGAGAACCGGTGCGAGAGCCAGCCCCGCACCGGCTACATGCCCGTGTTCATCCCCATGTACTTCGGCGGGTACTACTACGACAGCCGCGGCGTGGCCCGCACCCGGCCCGGCGGCCCCATCGCCCGCAACGCGCCGCCCTCGCAGGTGTCGCGCGGCGGATTCGGGCGCACGGGCGTGGGGCGCGGGGGCGGCTACACCTGATGAAGCGCATCACCCACCCCGCGCGCGAAGGCTGGCAGGCCAAGGTGGAGGCGGCCGGCGTGCCCCACCACACCGCGGACGGCGTTCCGTACTGGAACGAGGAGGCGCACTACGCCTTTACCCTGGACGAGGTGTACCGCATCGAGAACGCAACCCGCGCGCTCCACGAGCTGTGCATCGACGCGGCCGAGGCGGTGATCCGCGACCGGCGCTACGCCGAGCTGGCCATCCCCCCGCACGCCGTGCCCCTCATCGAGCAGTCGTGGGAGGCCGACGCGCCCTCCGTCTACGGGCGCTTCGACTTTTCGTACGACGGCACGGGCGAGCCGCGGATGCTGGAGTACAACGCCGACACCCCCACCAGCCTGGTGGAGGCCGCCGCGGCGCAGTGGTTCTGGCTGGAGGAGCAGTTTCCCGGGGGCGACCAGTTCAACCGCATCCACGAGGCGCTGCTGGAGACGTGGGCCGAGCTCAAGCCGTACCTGCTCTCCGACACCGTGCACTTTGCCGCGCTGGGCGAGGTGGAGGACGACGCCACGGTCATCTACCTGCGCGACACGGCGCAGCAGGCCGGGCTGCGGACGGTGCAGCTGCGGATGGAGGACATCGGCTGGGACCACCTGGGCGGCCAGTTCGTGGACCTGCGGGGCGCGCCCATCCGCTCCATCTTCAAGCTGTATCCGTGGGAGTGGATGGTGAACGAGGTGTTCGGCCGGCAGCTGGGGCACGTGACGGACCGGGTGCAGTGGATGGAGCCGGCGTGGAAGATGATCCTTTCCAACAAGGGCATCCTCCCCATCCTCTGGGAGCGCAACCCGGGGCACCCCAACCTGCTCCCCGCCTACCGCGAGGAGTTCCTGTTCCGCGACGGGGTGGACGCGTACGTGGCCAAGCCCCTGCTCTCGCGCGAGGGCGCCAACGTGCGCATCGTCTCGCCCTGGCACCCGCCGGAGGCCACGGGCGGCGACTACGGCGAGGAAGGCTTCATCTTCCAGGAGTTCGCCCCCCTGCCGGACTTCGACGGGGCGCGGCCCGTGATCGGCAGCTGGATCATCGGGCAGGAGGCGGCGGGGATGGGGATCCGCGAATCCACCGGGCCCATCACCGACAACCTGAGCCGCTTCGTGCCGCACCGCATCGTCAATCCGCTGCGCGAAGGGGACGGACAGGCCATCCGCAAGCGCTGGAACGATCTGACCGGCTGATCCGCATCCCCCCGCCCGCCGCCGTCGCGCGGGCGCGGAGGATGCACGAGGACGGAACGCTGCCCGGCTCGCCTGTGAAGCCGGGCAGCGTTCTTTCGTTCTGGGGATGGGGATGATCGACCTGATCTGCGTGGACGTGGACGGCACGCTGGTGGGCAGCTCCGGCGACGTGCTGCCGGCGGTGTGGAGAGCGGTGGAGCGGGCGCGCGAGGCCGGCAAGCGGCTGGTGATCTGCTCGGGGCGTCCGGCGTTCGGGCTTACGCGCGCGCTGGCGGAGCGGCTGGATCCCGGCGGATGGCACGTGTTCCAGAACGGCGCCAGCATCGTGCACCTGCCCCACGGCGAGGCGCGCTCCGCCACCCTCCCCCGCGCGGCGGTGGAGGCGCTCGTGGAGCGCGCGCGGGAGACGAAGCGCATCCTGGAATTGTATTCGGACTTCGACTACACGGTGGAGCGCGAGGACGACCGCGCCGTGCGCCACGCCGGCCTGCTGGGCGTGCCCTTCAACGCCCGCGACCTGCTCTCGCTGGAGGGCGACGTCGTCCGCGCGCAGTGGCTGCTGTCGCACGCAGAGGAGCCGTCCGTGCTGGGCGAGCCGCACGAGGGGCTCACCCTGTCGCCCTCCACGTCGCCGGTGATGGCGGACACGGCGTTCATCAGCATCACGGGGCCGGGGGTGGGCAAGGCCGCGGCCGTGCGCACGGTGGCGGCGGAGTACGGCGTGCCGCTGGAGCGCGTGATGATGGTGGGCGACGGCGCCAACGACGTGGAGGTGATGGGGATCGTGGGCCATCCCGTGGCCATGGGCAACGCGGAGGCGGAGGTGTCCGCCCTGGCCCGCCACCACGTCTCGCACGTGGACCGCGGCGGCCTCATCGAAGCCCTGGACTTGGCTTCGGAGCTGTAGAAGCAACGGAAGGAATCACGCGGGACCCTGAGATCGAAAAGAATTGGCGTACAGAGGAACAGAGTTAGACAGAGGAGATGAATGACGATGCTTGTTTCTGCTCCTCTGTCTAACTCTGTTCCTCTGTATCCCCACGTGTTGTTGTTTCGGATTCGGTATTACGAGTGGCCGCGCACGGGATGGGGGCGATACGGGGCCTCCAGCCGCGCGATCTCCTCGGGCGACAGGACCAGGTCCACGGCGCGGATGGCCGTCTCCAGGTGCGACAGCCTGGTCGCGCCGACGATGGGCGCGGCGACGGCGGGCTTGGACAGCAGCCACGCGAGCGAGACCTCCGCCGGGGTGACGCCGCGCTCGCCGGCGACGGCGTGGACGGCCTGCACCACGTCCCAGTCGCTGGGCTCGCCGTAGAGCGTGTGGCCGTACTCGTCCGTGGCGGCGCGGGTGGTGGAGGCGCGGTCGTCCACGGAGGTGCGGCCGCCGGCCAGCAGCCCGCGCGCCAGCGGCGACCACGGGATCACGCCCACGCCCTCCGCCTGGCACAGCGGAATCATCTCCCGCTCCTCCTCGCGGTACACGAGGTTGTAGTGGTTCTGCATGGTGACGAACCGCGCCCACCCGTTGCGCTCGGAAAGGCTGAGCGCCTGCGCGAACTGCCATGCCCACCCCGAGCTGGCGCCGATGTAGCGCACCTTTCCGCTGTGCACCAGGTGGTCCAGCGCGGCCAGCGTTTCCTCGATGGGCGTGCGCCGGTCGAAGCGGTGGATCTGGTACAGGTCGATGGTCTCCACGCCCAGCCGCCGCAGGCTGGCCTCGCACCCCTGCACGATGTGCTTTCGCGAGAGCCCCCGCATGTTGGGCCCCTCGCTCATGGGGTTGAAGACCTTGGTGGCCAGGACGATCTCGTCCAGGTCCCCGTACTCGCGCAGGGCGCGGCCCGTCACCTCCTCGCTCACGCCCACGGAGTACATGTCGGCCGTGTCGAAGAAGTTGATGCCGGCCTCGATGGCGTGGCGAAAGAACGGCTTCGCATCCGCTTCGTCCAGCACCCACGGCCGCCAGCGCGACGTGCCGTAGCTCATGCATCCCAGGCAGATGCGCGATACCGTGACGCCCGTGGCGCCGAGAGTCGTGTATTGCATGCGGCCAAGCTACGGAGTCCAACTGGATGCGGCCACCCGGATCCACGGCCGATTCATGATTCGGTGGATGATGATCGGCGGGCGCGGCGGAGCACGTAGACGGCGCCGCCCGCCGATGCCACCGAGACGACGAGCGCACCGAGGAGGAGGAGGGACGCGGATTGCTGCCGGCGCTCGTTCTCCGCGCACTTCTCGGGAAACCGATCGCAGTCGATGGCGCAGCAGCCGATGGCGTTCAGCCCAGCCACGAGCGCCACGAGCAGGGCGAGCGTCGAGAGCGATCCCAGCAGCGCGGCCGGCAGACATCCACGTCTTTGCATCCCCTGCCCTCTCGTGCGCTTCGTGTGGATTCGTGCGGAACGGCAGTGTCCGCGCGGTGCCGGGGCGACGGCGGGGCGGCTGCCTGCGGATCAGTATCCGAAACTTCTGCGAAGCAGGCAATCGTGCACGGGCCGGGCGCCCCTCCCCCGGCCCCTCCCCGCGCAAACTGCGCGCGGAGAGGGGAGACCAGCGGGACCGACCGGCTGTCGGTGAGCTCGCCTGTGGATGGGTCACCGTTCCGGCGTGGCACCGGCCGGTGACGGAGAGTCCGCGCAGGCGGACTTCGTGTGGTCGTTGCGGCGAATTCATTCGCTCGGCCCGGAGTCACGGGATGGAAAGCCGCCGCGGGCGAAACACCTGTCGGCCTGCGGTTTGCGAAACGGGGCCGCTCCACCCGGAGGAGGTTGGCAGATTGACGATCCAGGACACGGCGGCGCCCCCGTCCGGCGCCGCCGCCGCGCTTTTCGCGGGGGACGGGGAGATGCGCGCGCGATGCCGCGCCACGGACTGGGCCGCCACGCCGCTGGGCCCCGTGGAGCAGTGGCCCGCCGTGCTGCGCTGGACCGTGCGCACGGCCATGGAATCGCCGTTCCCCATCAACCTGTGGTGCGGGCCGGAGCTGGTGCTCGTCTACAACGACGGCTACCGGCACGTGCTGGGCGCCAAGCACCCCGCCGCCCTGGGCCGCCCCGGCTCCGCCGTGTGGGCGGAAATCTGGACGGACATCGCGCCCATGTTCGCGCAAATCCGCACCGGCGGCCCGCCCGCCTACGCCGACGATGCCCCGTTCGTCATCGAGCGCGAACCGGGCACCGGCCCCGGCGCCGCCCCCGGCGAACCCAACGCGTGGTACACGTTCGCCCTGAGCCCCGTCCGCGACGACGACGGCACCATCGTGGCGTTCATGAACATCGTCTCCGAAACGACCGGGCGCGTGCTGGCGGAGCGGGCCACGCAGGCCGCCGAGGCGCGGCTGCGGCAGGTGTTCGAGCAGGCGCCGGCCGCCATCCTCATCGCCGAGGGGCCGGAGCACGTCCCCACGGTGGTGAACCCGCGCTACACGGAGCTGGTGGGGCCCCGGGGGCTGGTGGGCCGCCCCCTGCGCGCGTCGTTCCCGGACCTGGAGGGGCAGGGGCTGTTCGAGCTCATGGACCGCGTGTACGAAACGGGCGAGGCGTTCGTGGGCCGCGAGATGCCCGTGCGGCTGCGCCGGGCGGACGGGGACGGGACGGAAGAGCGGTTCTTCGACTTCGTCTACCAGCCGCTGGCGGACGCGGAGGGCCGCGTGTTCGGCATCATGACGCACGCCATCGAGGTCACGGCCCAGGTGCGCGCCCGCCGCGAGGTGGAGGCCACGGCCGCCGAGCGCAGCGCCATCGTCACCCAGATCGCCGACGGCGTGGTGCTGGCGGACGCGGAGGGGCGCATCTCGTTCGTGAACGAGGCCGGCGAGCGCATCCTGGGCATTTCGGGGCTGGGGACGGCCGCGGACGCGTACAGCAGCACCTTTCGCGTGCTCACCCCGGACGGGGCCCCGTTCCCCAACGACGCGCTGCCCCTGGTGCGCGCCATCCGCCAGGGCGAGACGGTGCTGGGCGCGGAGTGGATCTCCGTGCACCCGGACGGCACGCGGGTGCACGTGCAGGGGAGCGCGGCCCCCGTCACGGCGGAGGACGGGCGCAGGCTGGGCGCCGTGCTCAGCATGCACGACGTGACGGAGGAGCGCCGGCTGCAGCGCGAGGTGGAGGCGGAGCGCGGCCGGCTGGCGGAGATCTTTCGGCGGGCGCCGGCGTTCATCGCCACGCTGCGCGGGCCGGACCACGTGTTCGAGACCACCAATCCGCTCTACCAGCAGCTGGTGGGCGGCCGCGACATCATCGGCAAGTCGGTGCGCGAGGCGCTGCCGGAGGTGGTGGAGCAGGGATTCATCGGCCTGCTGGACGGGGTGTACCGGACGGGCGAGCCGTTCGTGGGGCTGGAGACGCCCATCGTGCTGCAGAGCGGGGCGGACGGATCGGCGGCCGAGCACTTCCTGAACTTCATCTACCAGCCCGTGCGCGACCCGGACGGCGGCATCACGGGGATCTTCGTGCACGCCGTGGACGTGAGCGAGCAGGTGCGGTCGCGGCAGGCGGTGGAGCAAAAGGCCGAGGAGCTGGCGCGGGTGGCGCGGGCGCTGGAGACGAGCAACCGCGAGCTGGACCAGTTCGCCTACGTGGCCTCGCACGACCTCAAGGCGCCCCTGCGCGGCATCGCCAACCTGTCGGAGTGGATCGAGGACGACCTGGCGGACCGGTTCACGGAAGAGTCGCACGAGCACATGCGCCTGCTGCGGGGCCGCGTGCACCGCATGGAGGCGCTCATCGACGGCATCCTGCAATACTCGCGCGCCGGCCGCACGCAGAACGAGCCGGAGCGGGTGGACACCGCCGGGCTGCTGGACGACATCGTGGACCTGCTGGCCCCTCCCGAAGGCGTGGAGATCGTGGTCCACCCCGGGATGCCCGTGCTGACGACGGAGCGGCTGCCCCTGCAGCAGGTGTTCCTGAACCTGGTGGGCAACGCGGTCAAGTACGGCGGGCCGGCGACGCGGGTGGACGTGTCCGCGCGAGGGGCGGACGGCGTGTGCGAGTTCACGGTGCGCGACGACGGCCCGGGGATCGCGGCGCAGTACCACGAGCGCATCTTCACCATGTTCCAGACGCTGGAGGCGCGCGACAAGGTGGAGGGCACGGGGATCGGGCTGTCCATCGTCAAGAAGATGGTGGAGAGCCGCGGCGGCCGGGTGTGGGTGGAGTCCGCCCCCGGCGAGGGCGCCGCGTTCCGCTTTACCTGGCCGGCCGCGACCATGGAAGAGGGCGACGAATGACCGTCCGCCCCTCCGTCCACGGCCGCCCGGTGCTCGAAACCCATGCTCCCGCGGGGAGATTTCCTGAAGGCATGCGTACGATGGAAGACGATATCGCGCCCCTGCGGGTGCTGGTGGTAGACGACGACGCGGTGGACCGGATGGCCGTGACGCGGCACCTAAAGCGGACGGGGCTCGCGGTGCAGGTGGAGCAGGCCGATGGCGTGCTGGATGCCATCGGGAGGTTGTCGGATGCGCACTTCGACTGCGTGCTGCTGGACTTCAACCTGACGGACGGCGACGGGCTCACGTTCCTGCGCGGGCTGCGGACGGCGGGGATCACCGTCCCCGTGGTGATGCTCACGGGGCAGAGCGATCCGGACGTGGTGGCGGACCTGGTGATGGCGGGCGCCGCGGACTACGTGCCCAAGGCGATGCTTTCTCCCGAGCGCCTGCTGCAGAGCCTCGGCCGCTGCTGCTCCACCCACGACGCCGTCCGCCGAATGTCCAGCGCCGCGGAGTGACCCGGAGGGAACCGCATCAACGCAGAGTTCGCGGAGTCGAAAAGAGAGTTCGCAGAGAAGAGCACGTCGTTCTCTGCGAACTCTCCGTTTTTACTCTGCGAACTCTGCGTTCAAATTCGTGGGCCGGATGCGCACGGAAGCCTGGCTCGCCGTCGATCTACTGCCGCTCGACGACGATGCGGTTGTTCATCCGCAACAGCTCCTCGCGGGTGACCTGGACCATGCGCGTAAGGGGCACGGGGCCGGCGTGGTCCGCGGCGGGGATCTCGTAGAGGAACAGGAGCACGCCCTCGCCCTCGTAGTCCGGGATCTCGATGGCGCGCTCGTCACCGGCCGCAACCAGGCGCTCGCGGTTCTCCTCCACGCTCAACGCGGGATTCGGGTCCACGAGCCCCGCCGCGGACGCGTTCATGGCCACGAACAGCAGCGCGTTGCCCGTGCGGTTCACCAGCATCGGCCCGCCTTCACCGCCGCCGCCTCCCAGCGAGCTGGAGCAGGCGGCCACCAGGCCGGCGAGCACGAGGGTCAGCAGCATGGGCATGGGCGTCCGCGATGTTCGGGGATGGCGATCCGTGCAGCGCCGGACCCTCCCGCATCCCCGGCGCACCCTTCATGCCTCGCCCATCATCAACCCCTCGATGCTGTGGGCCTGGTGGATGGGCTCCAGCTCCTCGACGACCCGGCAGGCGAAGCGGCGGCGCAGTTCCTCGGGCATGGACTCGTAGAAGGCGCGCGTGAACTGCAGGTCGTGCCGCTCGGCGTTGTCGGCCGTGGGCGCGTCCACGCCCAGCACGAGCACGGGGCGCGACTTGTCCGATTGGTTCGCCGTGCCGCGGTGGATGGTGAGCGCCGAGCGGACGGAGATGTCGCCCATCTGCGGCATCTTGCGCTGCGCGCGTTCCAGGTAGCGCGGGTAGAAGGACTTCGGCGGAAACATCTCGTGCTCGAAGTGCTCCGCCGTGTCCCACTGCGTGCCGGGCGCGATCTCGAACGGGCCCATGTCCTCGTGCACGTCCACGCAGGTGAGGTTGAACGCGAGCGAGTTGAGCCGGCGCCCCGTGAGCGTATCCTCCGGCGCGGGAAAGTCGCGGTGCCACGGCTGGTCCTGGGCACCCGGCCCCGGCACGTCGAAGCCGATCTCCACCACTTTGTAGTCCGGCCCCAGCACCGCCTGGCAGACGGCGTGCACCCACGGGTGCGTCACCAGGTCCACGAAGCCGCGGATGTCCTCGGGGTGAATCTCCACGTAGTAGCGCCTGGGCCCGCGGCCCACGGCGCCGCCCGGCCGCTTGAGCGCCTCGGCGAAGGCGGCGTCCACGTCCTCGTGCAGCCGCGCCACCCACTCGCGGGGGAACGCGCCCTTGAGGCCCAGGATGCCGTCGCCGTACAGCGCGCCCATGATGGTGGCGACGTCGTACTCCGGTGCCGGCGGCGGCGGCCCGGCGGCCGTGGTGGGGCTCTCGGCGGTCATGCTCATGGGTCGCTCGCGTGGTGCGGGGTGGATGGTGCTGGTGATGATATACAGAGGCGTGGATCGGTGCGTGGAAGCCTGCATCCCGCGGCGCCCCCACCCGCTCGATTCCTCGCGACCTCCCCCAAAAACCCCTGGGGGAGGTGAGATGGATCGTACCCATCAGCGAAGACTGTGCACCGGCGGAGAGCCCCCTCCCCCCGGCCCCCTCCC
>JAESFL010000817.1_pt1 | contig 16407 bp, 15 predicted proteins | sample 9269401 | NCBI WGS metagenome assembly JAESFL01 (sample SAMN14506025, study PRJNA617098) | algae metagenome | isolation source: Gloeocapsa sp. UFS-A4-WI-NPMV-4B04 and co-occurring heterotrophs from desert... | place: USA: Utah | collected 2006-10-01 | reverse complement strand
ACCGGAACCGCCATCACCGGAGCCGGAGCCACCGTGCGACGGGGCAGATCCGCCGCGGACACGAGAGCCGTCGTTGCCAGCAACACCGCAGAAGAGAGTAAAAGCTTCTTCATTTTTGAAAGTCCTCGTCTTTGGAAGAGAGAGCCTGAACCTAACGTCGCCCGGCCGTGAAGGCTGTCACCGGAATGCCACAGCCCCAACCGATGCACCGTTTCTGGGCGCCTCTGACGCTATGAGCAGCAAACAGGGTTGACGATCAGTTTACGGCGGCCCGAAGATGTGCCCCGCCACTCCGACACAACTTACACGGTTGTCGTGCCGATGCTCCGACGACAGGGTACCGGCTCAAGACCTCTCTCGTCCTGCCCAACGACGAGCGGAGAGAAGATGAGGCTCCGCGCCATCGACAGGGCTCCGCAGGCCAAGCTATCGCGAGACGCTCGACACGAATCAGGGCATCGGCTAGGGCCGGTAGGTGACGGGTAGTCCTTCGGGGCAGGACGACGATCTGAAAAGCGGCGTGCAACGAACGGACGCAATCGCGTAACAATCGGCCCGTCGACGTCGTCAAGCTGCAATGTCGGGAATGCATCTCTCCTCCCATCTTGTTCGAGGAGACTCCCATGTTCGTAACCTGGATCCTGGCTGCCATTCGCTCGGCTTTCGCGCTCCGCGCGCCGAGCCATGCCCTTCAAGCGCTCGATGATCGGCTTCTCGCCGATATCAGGATCTCGCGTGGAGAGATCGAGCCGGCCGTGCGGGGCAAGCTGTAGGCCGGCCGAGACCTCATTTCCGGCGCGCCGGGGCAGCCCGCCGGCCCCATGCTCTCGCTTTCGAGGTTCGGTATGCCGTTGGTTTTCCGCCATGACCGCGCGATTCACGTCCGTGACGAGGGCGCAGGCGAACCTGTCCTGCTGTTGCACGCCTCGTCGAGCTCCGGTGCGCAATGGCGCCGGCTTCAAGCGGAGCTTGCGCCACGCTTTCGCACGCTGGCGGTCGATCTCCTGGGTTACGGGAAGACATCCGCCTGGAATCCGGCGGACGAACTTTCGAGCGCGGACGAGTTGGAACTGCTCGAAGCCGTCGTGGCCCAGGCCGGCGGTGGACCCATCCATCTCGTCGGTCATTCCTACGGTGGCCTCACGGCGCTCAAACTGGCGCTCAACGGGCGGGTACCCTTGCGGTCCTTGACGCTGATCGAACCGATCGCATTCTGGCTCCTCCGCCTGGTGGAGGACTGGGAACTCTATGGCGAGATCCGCGGTGTCGCCGACCGATACGTGGCGGCTTATCGGCGCGCCGACGTCGAGGCGGCGCTCCGTCCCTATATCGACTACTGGAATGGCAGCGGCGCCTGGGCGGGCATGCCGGAGGGCCTGCGCGAGATCATCCGAGGAACGGCCGGCAAGACGGCGCGGGAATGGGCTCCGGCTTTCGAGACCGACCTGCCTCTCGAGGCTCTCGGCCGGCTCGACGTTCCGGTGCTCGTTCTGCAGGGCACCTGCACGCGGAGAACAACGGCGCGCATCTGCACGCTTATTCTAAGCGCCGTAGCGCACGCCAGGGGCAGCCTGATCGAGGGCGCCGGCCACATGAGCCCGCTCACGCATAGTGCCGCCGTCAACCGCGCCATCGCCGATCACCTGGCCGAAGCAAGTATCCCTCGCCGAAACCTTACCGCGTGAGAGACACCGTCCGGAGGATCGGGTCAGAACGTCGTGCCCCCGGAATCGCACCTGGGAGGCTTCGTTTAACGATCGGTTAACCCTATTGCACGAGTGTTGGCGATGTCGGTCCTGCGGCGGGAGCCATCCCGCTGCAGCGAACTCAAACGGGGCCGAGCGCGGATGAACCGCCGGCCCCGTTCTTCTTTTCCCTCGACGATAGCGGGCCGGCATTCAGACTCGGTCGCAGCTGCCGGCCATGGGGCGGGCAGCGCAATTTGTCCACCCTGCTCACCTCGCCGGCTTCGCTGCAGCCCCAAAGTTCGAATGGCTTTCGGGAGTGCTCCTCCGGTGACCTGAAAGGCTTGAGGCGATCTTGGTCCTGCGACGGCATCTGCCGCGAGCGAAGAGGCTCCGATATGGGACCAGCCGTTCACCCCACCGCCCGGGCCAGCGCTTCGCCGGTGGCGCGCCTGAGAGCCAGGATCCCGGTCTCCACGTGGCGCGAGGGATGAACGCGGTTCGTCAGGAGGGTCCAAGCCACGGCACCGGCGAAATCGATCCACAGACCCGTGCCCGTGAAGCCGGTATGACCGATCGTGTCGTCCGAGCAGAGGCTTCCCCCGGACCATGTCTCGTGCGGCGCCTCCCACCCTACGGTTCGCGTGGGGGACTGACGCGTGCGGATCTCTCGGAAACTGTCCGCGCTCAGCGCCGTGCCATCAAGCAGCGAGCGGCCGAAATCGAGCACTCCGTCCACGGTGCCGAATAGACCCGCATGGCCCGAGGCGCCCCCGAAAGCATGGGCGTTCTCGTCATGGACCTCGCCGCGAATCACGCGTCCGCGCCAGGTGTCGCGCTCCGTCGCGGCACAGCGACCCGGGTCTGGGCGGAAGGTGAGCCCGTCGGAGATCGGCTGCTCGCTCAGGGACCGCCCCGTGAGGCGCTCGATCGCGATGCCGAGCAGGAGGAAGTTGATGTCCGAGTAGACCGGCGGTCCCGGCGTCCAAACTCGCTGGAGAATGAAGGCCCGCAGGGTCTGGGGATCCTGCCCGTAGGTATAGAGGGGCTCGACCGCCGGCAGATGGGTCTGGTGCGCCAGGCATTGGCGGAAGGTGAGCCGCCGCTCGGCGGCGTCCATGTCGTATTGGCGCAGGTCCGGAATGGCCTTCACGAGAGGGTCGTCGAGGGCAATGCGGCCCGCCTCCACGAGCCGCAGGATCGCGGTCGTGGTGAAGATTACCTTGGTGAGGGACGCCAGATCGAACCAGGTCTCGCGGGAAACCGGCTCGCGCACGGGTTCGATCTGCGCGGAACCTGCCCAGCGCACAGCCCGCTTGCCCGATTTCTCGACGATGCCGAGCACCGCGCAGGGGATGCGCGCCTGCAGGACGGCGGCTGCGGCGGGAGCGAAAACCCGATCGGCGACGTCTTCGGGATTCATGCGGGCTCATAGAGGTGGCATGCGGCCTCCCGGAGATCGTCATCGTGCCGGCGCGGCACGAGGGCGGGCGGATCGCTCCGACAGATCGGCATCACGAAGGGGCAGCGGGTGTGGAAGGCGCAGCCGCTCGGGGGGTGCGCCGGGTCCGGCAGCTCGCCCTTGAGCACGATGCGCTGCCGGCGCCCCGCCGTGTCGGGCCGCGGAATCGCGGAGAGCAGGGCCTGGGTGTAGGGGTGAGTGGGCTTGTCCATCACCGCCGCTGCCGGTCCGGTCTCCACAATGGAGCCGAGATACATCACGGCGATGCGGTCGCTCACGTGACGCACCACGGAGAGGTCGTGGCTGATGAACAGGATGGAAAGTCCGAGCCGCGCCCTGAGGTCGGCGATGAGGTTGATGATCTGCGACTGGATCGACACGTCGAGGGCCGAGACCGGCTCATCGGCGACGATCAGCTTCGGCTCGAGCGCAAGCGCGCGGGCGATCGCGATGCGTTGACGTTGGCCGCCGGAAAACTCGTGCGGGTAGCGGCCGGCCGCATCGTCGGGCAAGCCCACGATCTTCAAAAGCGTGCGGACCCGCTCGGCCCGCTCGCGTGCGGTGCCGATGCCGTGGACGTCGAGGGGCTCGCGGATGATGCCCCCAACCCGATGGCGCGGATTGAGCGAGCCGAACGGGTCCTGGAACACGATCTGGAGATCGCGGCGGCGGCGCTTCAGGGCGCCGCGATCGAGGCCCGTGAGATCCTCGCCCTCGAAGAAGACTCGCCCGCTCGTCGGTTCGATGAGGCGAAGCAACGCGCGGCCGAGGGTGGACTTGCCGCAGCCGGATTCCCCGACGATGCCCAGCACCTCGCCGCGCCCGAGCGTCAGGCTCACGCGATTGAGCGCGCGCACGCCGGATCCTGCGGGCCCCGGATAGATCTTCGAGAGTTCGCGAATGTCCAGGAGAGCGCTCATGCGGCCGTGGCCGTATCGGGGACCGACGGCGCGCCCCAAGCCGGGTTCCAGCAGCGGACGGGATGGCGCTCGCCGTCAAGCGCAGGACGGTTTCCTGCGCAGGGCTCGACCGGCGCATGGCAGCGCGGATGGTAGGCGCATCCGGCCCAACGCCCCGGTTCAGGCCGCGGCACCGTGCCCGGGATCGACGGGAGCGCGACACCGGGCGGGTTGGTGGCGGGAATGGTGCGAAGAAGCGCCTCCGTGTAGCGATGTCGGGGGCGGCGCAGCACTTCGGACGCGGGCGCGGTTTCGACGATGCGGCCGGCATACATGACGGCAACCCGGTCGCAGAATTCACCGACGACGCCGAGATCGTGGGTGATGAGCAGCACCCCCATCCCGAGATCACGCCGCAAGCGGTCGATGAGGTCGAGGATCTGGGCCTGCACGGTCACGTCGAGGGCGGTGGTAGGTTCGTCGGCGATGAGGAGGTCCGGCTCGTTTGCAAGCGCCATGGCGATCATGATCCGCTGGCGCTGGCCTCCCGAGAGCTGGTGCGGGTAACGCGCGAGCATGCTGGCAGGCGCCGGAATGCCGACAAGATCGAGGAGCTCGAGCGCCCGTCGCCGTGCGCCGGCACGCCCGAGCGGGCGGTGGAGAAGAACGGCCTCCTCGATCTGGGCACCCACGGTGAACACGGGGTTCAACGAGGTCATCGGCTCCTGAAAGATCATGCCGATCCGATCTCCGCGCAGGCGCCGGAGGGCTTCCCCTTTGAGGGTGAGGAGATCCTCGCCGCGGAACAGGATGCGCCCTCCGATGAGGCGTCCTGGCGGACGGGGAATGAGCTGCATGATCGACAGCGCGGTCACCGTCTTTCCGCAGCCGGACTCGCCGACAAGCCCCATCATCTCGCCGGGCTGCAGCGCAAAGGACACGGCCTCGACGACCGGCTGTCCGCCCATGGCGATGGAGAGGTTTTCGACGGTGAGAAGCGCTTCGGTCATCGGTCTCCGGCAGGGCGTGCCGCAGGGTGCGGTGGGATCATTCGGACGAGTTTCGGATAAAATGCAGGAAATCCGGCGAGCGGATCCCGGAACTCGTGCTGGACCCGTCTCGGGGGGTAGGGTTAAATCGTAGCGACGCCGGCTCCAGCGGTCCAGCAGGGACGAAGGAAGCGGACGAACGAACCTGAACGACGACGGGGAAGGTCACGATGCTCAAGAAACTGCTCTGCTCGACTCTCCTGGCCGGCGGCCTTGCGATCTCCGCGGCTCCCGCCGTGGCGCAGACGCTCGAAATCGCGGTGCCGGCTTCGCCCGCAGGCCTCGATCCGCATATCATCACTGCGTTCTCAAGTGTCGAAATCGTGAACGGAACGATCTACGAGGCTCTGACCGCAGTCGACAAGGATCTGCGCGTGGTTCCCGCGCTCGCCGAGTCCTGGACCGTCGCACCAGACGGCAAGACCTATTCCTTCAAGCTGCGCTCGAACGTGACCTTCCACGACGGTACGCCCATGACAGCCGAGGACGTAGCCTCCTCGATCCGCCGGGTGCAGTCGAAGGACATCGCCTCGCCGCTGGCAAGCCGTGTGGCGGTGATTGACACCGTCACTGCAATGGATCCGCAAACCGTCGAGATGAGGCTGAAGGAGCCCTCGGCGCCGCTCCTGGCCTCGCTTGCTACCATCATGGTGGTGCCGAAATCCATGGAGGCCAACAAGGACGCCTTGCAGAAGACGCCAGTCGGAACGGGCCCCTTCAAGTTCCAGGAATGGCAGCCGAACGGCTATGTGCTCCTCAGCCGTCACGACAAATATTGGCAGCAAGGCACCCCGAAGCTCGCGGGTCTCAAGTTCAATATCGTGCCTGAAGCGGCGACCCGTCAGGTCGGCCTCACGAACGGGCAATATGCACTTCTCCCCAACATCGACGCCGCAACGGCGCTGCAGCTCAAGGGCAAGCCGGGGGTGAAGCTCACCGAGACGCTCGAACTCGCCTATACCCTGATCGGCCTCAACACCTCGAAGCCCCCTTTCGACAACCCCAAGGTGCGCGAAGCAGTGAACTACGCGATCAATCGCGACGAGATCATTCAGGCAGCGCTCTTCGGTGCCGGCGTGCCCGGTGGGCCGCTCTCTCCCGCCCTCAAGGAGTGGGCGGTCGATGTGAAGCAGTACCCCTGCTACAAGCCCGACCCTGCCAAGGCGCAGGCGCTCCTCAAGGAAGCGGGTGTCGCGTCTCCCGTGACCGTGACCATGAACGTCTTCCCGCGCCAGGATATCAAGGACATCGCTCAGGTGGTGCAGGAACAGCTCAACAAGGCAGGCTTCAAGGTCGAGCTGAAAAACCAGGAAATCGGCCAGTTCGTGCAGGATTGGCGCAATTCCAACTTCGACCTCTTCGCCTCCACGAATGCCGGCAACGCAGACCCCGACGATTATTTCTACCGCACCTTCCGGACCGGCGGATCGACCAACGTGTTCAAGTACTCCAACCCTGATGTGGACGCGCTCCTCGACAAGGCCCGCACGCTTCAGGACAAGGCGCAGCGCAAGGTGGCCTATGACGAGGTGCAGGCGAAGGTTGCCTGCCAAGGGCCGATCGCGCATCTTGCCTACAGCACCCTGTTCACGGCCTCGCGTCCGAACCTGCAGGGTTATGAAATCCTGGCGAACCGTTGGTTGGTAACCCTCAAGAGCGCTTCCATGGGCCAGTAACAAGACAGGGCGCCGCCAGCGGCGCTCCATACTCCCCATGGTCAAGCGCCTCATCCTCGGACGCCTCGCCGATCTCACACTCGTGCTGTTTGGCGTATCCGTGATCGTGTTCCTGATGATCCGCCTCATCCCCGGCGATGCGGTCGCGATCATGCTCGGCGCCAACACCGAGGTGACGCCGGAACGCATGGCGGAGCTGCGGGCGCGGGTCGGGCTCGATCAGCCGTTGCTCACGCAGTATTTCCGGTGGGCCGGCGCGGCGCTCCAGGGGGAATTCGGAACCTCCCTCTGGACCGGCCGCCCGGTCGCCGGAGAAATCCTGGTCCATCTCTGGCCGACCCTCGAACTGACTCTTCTGGCGCTCATCATCGGTGCGGGCCTTGCGGTGCCGGTGGGGTGCCTGATGGCACAGACCCGCGGTCGAGGGTCCGACGTTGCGATGCGGATCGGGGCGATCGCGGGCCTCACGATCCCCTCCTTCTGGCTCGGCATCGTGATGATCCTCCTCGTCGCGACCCTCGCGCCGGGCTTCTCGTCCTTGGGTTACGTGCCGTTCACGCAGGATCCGGTGGGCAACCTGCAACGGATGCTCCTCCCCTCCTTGGCGCTCGCACTCCCCATCCTCGCCAATCTCTCGCGCCTTGTCCGCTCGGCGATGCTCGATGCGCTGGGGCAGGACTACATCCGCACGGCCCGCGCGAAGGGCGCCTCCGAACGCCTCGTGGTCTATAAACATGCGCTGCGCAACGCCCTCATCCCCTTCGTGACGAGCGTCGGCATCATGACGGGGTACCTCCTGGGCGGCGCCATCGTGATCGAGCAGGTGTTCGCCATCCCTGGGCTTGGACGCCTGATCCTCGGCGCCATCGCGGAACGCAACTATCCCCTGATCCAGGCCACGATCCTGGTCGTGACCGTCGGCTTCGTGGCCGTGAACTTTCTTGTCGACATGCTCTACGGCCTCATCGACCCGCGTGTGCGCGCATGACGGCTCTCGACGCAGCGCGGAACGACAGCAACGCCAGGCCGCGGCTCTTCGGGGGCACGGGCATCATGCGACGTTACCCGCTTCTCGCCTTCGCGACCACGTTCGTCGCTCTCCAAGTGATCCTGGCTCTCGCGGCCACCTGGGTGTCGCCTTACGATCCCATGGCGCAAAGCATCGTGGCGCGGCTCAGAGGCCCGAGCGCGGCCCATTGGCTCGGAACCGATCAGCTCGGCCGCGACGTCCTCGCCCGTATTCTCCACGGCTATCGTACATCGCTCCTCGCCTGCACCATTGCGGTCGGAACCGCGCTGGCCGTTGGCGGCACCCTCGGGCTGCTCTCGGCCTATTATCGCGGCTGGCTCGACCGGGTCGCCATGCGACTGATGGATGTTCTGTTTGCGTTTCCCGTGATGCTGCTCGCCATCGGGGTCATCGCCGTGCTGGGGCCGCATACGTCGAGCGCTGCGATCGCCATCGCGGTGGTCTATACGCCGATCTTCGCCCGGCTGATCCGAGGGCCGGCGCTCGTGATCTGCGAGAGCGAGTACGTAACGGGTGCGAGGGCCATCGGGGCCTCCGATTCTCGCATTCTGTTCCGCCACATCCTCCCGAATCTCGCCTCCGTGATCCTCGTTCAGACGAGTTTGCTGCTCTCCGCCGCGATCCTCGTCGAGGCCTCCCTATCCTTCCTGGGCCTCGGCACGCAGCCCCCGACGCCCTCCCTGGGGCTCATGCTCTCGGAGGGCCGCAACTTCCTGCTGCTGTCGCCCTGGAGCGCGATTTTCGCGGGCTTTGCGATTCTGTTCCTGTCGTTCGGCTTCAACCTTCTCGGTGATGCCCTGCGCGATACCCTGGATCCGCGCTTGCGCGGGAGTGAATGAGTTAGCTCGCTTCCCGGCCTGCAAGCCTCACCGCTTCCTTCGAACCAGAACCCGCGGCTTGAAGGCATCGCAGCGGGTATCGCTTGGGGTGCGACGGTCCGATCAGCCCGCTTCCGGTGCGGCGGCGTAACGATTCATGCAATCAGGCAGAAACACAGACCCCCCACGTTATCGCTAAGTTTCGATGCGATGGGGAACGGCTATGGGCTTGTTGCAGCATTTGTTCAGCGGTCGGGTTCAGCTGCGGCATCACCGGCATCTGGCCGCCACGGGCAGCTTTTCGACCCCGGTCGAGGTCGCCCCCGAGCACCAAGAGGCGCTCGAAGCCGTGGTGGGCGGGCGTAGCGCGAGTGGCGCGCTCAACGAGTGCACCGCCTTCCTGGTCCCCAAACCCGCCGACCTCGATCAGCCCGGCTCGGTTGCCGTGCACATCGGGGGCTACAAGGTCGGCCATCTCGCGCGTGCGGAGGGCGAGCGCTACCGGCGCTTTCTCGCGGCCTCGGGTCGGCCTGGGCCTGCGCTGTGCGATGCGCTGGTGAGCGGCGGCTGGGCGCGCGAGGAGGGCCAGGGCTACTTCGTCCTGCGCCTCGATCTCGCTTGGCCCCTGCGCTTCCAGGAAGACGTCCCCATGGAGATCGCCGCCTAGTTGATTATTGTGATTGACGTTGCAACTTGAAACTGGGACGCATGATGTCGATGAGAACGGCGTCGATATCCCTCATCTGCGCTTTGGCGCTCGGCCTCGCGGCGCCCGGCTCCGGACAGGGCAAGGAAGTCCCTGCCGGTTCCGGGCGCGCGCTGGCCGCACTCCTGAAGCCCCTCGATCAGAACCGGCAGCTCGCCCGGCTCTATCGCCAATGCCCCGGCGGTCTTTTCAAGCCGGAGCCATCGCGTTCGCCGCGCCTCCATCGGCAGGCCGCTCGCTTGAACGACGCCTGCGAGGGGCAGGAATCTGCCTGCTTCCGGGCTTGCGTCCAGGAGGGGAACGGAGCGGCCTGTCTGGATCTCGCCTATATCGCGCAGCGGAAGAGGGCGCTTGTCGCCCCTCGTTACGCTCAGGTTCTCTTCACCCTGGCCTGCGCCAACGGGGTTGGAGCCGGATGCACGAACCGGGCAGCCGGCATTCGAAACGGCGGCTACGCGGACGACCCGATCGGAACGGGACCCGACGGGGCGAGCGAGAGGTGTCAGCATCGCAGTTTCAAGATCGCGTGTGAGCAGCGGGATCCCTGGGGCTGCGCCATGCTCGGGCAGTCCTACCGCCTCGGCGAAGGTACCGCGGAGAACCCGATCGCAGCCCGCAGCGCCTACCAGCAATCCTGCAAGCTCTCTCCCGATTTCGAAGCCTGCAGCTTCTCGCGGGAGGGCCTCAAGGCAATCGATGATGCCCGGAGCTGACGCATGACCCCGTTCCAACCGCGCGGATCGGGTTCTGATGCGGCCGGGCAGGTGGACGTCCGCACCGCCTCTCGCTCGACCCCAGAGCCCATGAGCGCCGCAAGCGGTCTGTTCGATGCGAGGGAAATCACGGGGTCGGCACGAGTCGTGTTGCCGGCTCGCGGGAGGGGGCTCCTCGCAGCCCTCCTCGCATGTGTGGCTCTCATGGCTCCTGTTGTCTCGGGTGGCACGGCACGGGCCGCATCCTCCTGCAGGGGCGAGGATCTCCTCCCAGAACTCCGCTCCACGGACGAAGCAACGGTGCATGCAATCGAGCGACAGGTATCGGCGATGCCTTTCGCGACCGGGCGGTTGTTCAAGATCGAAAAACCCGGCCTGAAGCCCTCGTATCTGTTCGGCACGATCCACATCGCGGACCGACGCGTGACGACGCTGTCCAGAAACGTTCAGGGAGCTCTCGACGGCGCTCGCATCGCGGCTTTCGAGCTGCCGAATCCCGGTACCTCCGAGGCCGAACTCATGCAGGCTCTGGGGCCGAAGATCGAACGTTACCTCCTCGCAAAGGACGGCGAGCGAAGCGACCATCTGCTGAGCGAGAACGAATTCAAGCAGCTCGCCAAGGCGACAGAATCGCTCGGCATGCCGAGAGAGGCCGCCCGCGAGTTCAAGCCCGCCTATCTCGCCCTCGCACTGAGTCAGCCGGCCTGCAGCGCGAAAGACGAGAGGCCGATGCTCGACGCTCAGCTCGCTGCAAGGGCGCGCAAGAAGGGCATCGAGGTCGTTGGTCTCGAAACCGACGAAGAGCAACTCTCTGTCGCGACAGCCTTCACGGCCGATGAGCAGCGCGGGATCCTGCGAAGCCTGTTGCCGGTCATCGAACGCCAAGAGGATATCCTCGAAACAACGATCCGGCTGTATCTGAGAGGCGAGAACGGCTTCTTGGCGGAGTGGGCTCTTCACCCGAAGGCCGTTCCCGGCATCGTGGTCGAGCCGCCACCTCCCGCCTTCCAGGCGAAGCTCATCGACGAGCGCAACATCCGCATGAGGGACCGAGCGCTGCCTCTCCTTGCCAAGGGCGGCGCTTTCGTCGCCGTCGGGGCCGCTCACCTCCCCGGCGAGAAAGGTCTTGCGCGCCTCTTCCAGCATTCAGGCTTCACGGTTGAGGGGATCGAGTGATCGGCGCCTCTAGCCACAAGGCCCCCTGATCGGGCTATGTGCCGAAGCGCACACTCAGGCCCCGCCGGTTCGGGCATGATGAGCTTTGGATGAGCTCGAGGAGGCTCACATGCTGATCACGGCGACCGAAGGCGAGGGCTTCCTTTACGAGGTGACCGACCGCGCGGACGGTTACGTGGTCTCGACCCGCGATGTCGATACCGGAGAGGTCGATGCGGGCGAAACGCGCCTGTTCCGAACCGCCGCCGTAGCCTTCGCTTATGCCGAGATGCTCGCCGCTTTCAACCGTTACGCCGCAGCACGGATCCTAGGGGATGAGGGACAGGAGGGCCTTCAGGCCGAACTCGAGGCTCAACTGAAGCTCTTCGAGGAGTTGAGCGAGCGGCTGCGCGACGTTGGATTTCACACCGATTTGTTCAGTGGCTGGGTGGAGGTCGAGCCGGCCCAGGCCCGTCCCACCCTCCATTGACGGGCTCACGACGACTGGCACCTCGTGGCCAACAGTCTTCTAGAACGGCGCGGATCCAGAGCTCCGCTTGTCCGTGCACCACAACCCGGCAGTAGGTTTCTCGTTGTGTCGAGATCGATCCTTGATTCGGGAACTGAGGCCCGGCGAGAGTCACCCATCCATCGATCTTAGCTGAGTCTTGCGATCAGTGACTTAAAGAAGGCCCGCTTTCTTCAGAAAGGCGGCCGCCACCTCGTCTGCGGTGCGCCGATCAATGTCCACCTGCGCGTTGAGCGCGGCCATTGTCTCGTTGTCGAGGCGGGCCGCCAGAGCATTCAGGTGGTCAGCGATGCCTGGCTGCTGGTCGAGCAGGCTCTTGCGGATCACGGGCGCGAGCACGTAGCTCGAGAAGAAGCGCAGGTCGTCTCGCAGCACGACGAAATCATAAGCTGCAATGCGCCCGTCCGTTGCAAAGACAAGGCCGACGTCGACGCCCTTTCCGTCGCGTAGCACGCTATAGATCGAGCCGGTGTCCAATCGGACGACGTCCTCCGGCCCGAAGGCGAAGCGATAGGCCTGCTGAAGGGGCCCGAGGCCGTCGGGACGAATGTAGAACTCGGTATTGGAGGCGAACCGAAGTCGCTCGCCCTCCCGGATGCGGGCCGCTAGATCGGAGATCGACGCGATGCCGCGCGCGGCGGCATCGGAACGTCTCATGGCGAGCGCGTAGGTATTGTCCACCCGGGACGGATCGAGCCAGATCAGATCCTTCCTGGCGTCGAGCTCCTTGACGCGAGCATAGGACTCCTTTGGCCCAAGTGACTCCCTGACATTGTTGAAGGTCAGCAGGGAGGTGCCGGTATACTCCCAATACACATCGATGAGCCCCGCCTCCTGCTCCTTGCGGATCCCGGGTGTGGCAAATCCCATACGCAGGCGGGTGTAGAAGCCCTTGGCCCTCAGGAGCTGGCTCGTCATCTCGGAAACGATGAGTTGCTCTGTGAAATTCTTACCCCCGACCACCACGGTCTGCGCCCGGGCGGGTACAGCCGAGGCCGACACGGCCAGCGCGAGGACGAGGAGAAGCCTGAAAAGCATGGCACCTTAGGCAGTCAGATGCCCTAGTGTCCGCTCGACACGGCCTTCATGCAAGCCTCGAAGCAGCCTTGAATTCCGGTCGGTCGGCGCAATGCGGAATCGGCCTTAGGCCAGAACCAGGGGTGGAGGGCGCTCCCGAGCCAGGCCTCTCCTGCCCTTGGGGGCGCCGCCGAGTATGCCTCGGCTGGCCCTTGCTCCACATTGCGCTATCACTCAGGGCCGGAGCGGATCGCCCTTATCGGCCGGTTCGGGCCGCCAGACCGTCACGGCTTCCGGTACCCGGCGCGCCGGCAAATAGGCGCCTTCCAGGCCTCCCCTGCTGCCGCAGTAGGGACGTGTTTCGGCCTCGCTCGCATTCCGGTGCTCCTGCAACTCGATGAGGCCGCCGCGACGCAGCAGAACAAGGGTCCAGCCCATGGCACCGTCCTCTTCATCGTTGCGGGTGTCCCAGGTCACCTCGATCCGGTTGGCCTTTGCCTGTCCGAGACCGATGAACTCACAGGTGTAGGAGCCCCATGCATCGTCGGCCTTGACGACGACCGTGTGGCGACCGTCTGGTAATGAGCCGATCTGAAGGCTGCCCGAGCCGTGAACCCAGGCGCCGGACCAAGCCGTGCGCGGCTCGCCGACCGCGTCGAGCCAATCGCGCCATGCCATCATGTATTGTGCGAGGCTGGCTTTCGGATCGTCCAGCGCGGCCTCGCGCAGAGAAAGGAACTCCCCTTGGTCCTGCTTCAGCTTGGCGACGAGAGAGGCTTGCCCCTCGACCCGTGCCATCGCCTCGCGATATCGGCTCGCCAGGACCTGGTCCAGACCTGCCAGCTCGGCGTCTGCGCAGATCGCTTTCTCGACTCGGGTTCGTGCCGTCGTGCAATCGAACGAGGCGTCGGCGGCCACTGCCGGCTCGATCACGAGTAGGCTGAAGGCCAGGGCAGACACGATGCGGATCATGTGGCGGTTCTCCTTCTCGCCAGGGGGATGGCGTGTCCCATCGGCTCAGCGCTCCTCGATCGGCGCCATGAACCGGGTGGTGAGGGCACTTTGGGTAGAGGTTGTTCCTGCCCCCGATCGCCGTTCTTGTCGCATCGTCGCGTTGCAGCTTCGTGCCACCGGAGCCTCGCCGTATTGCGTGGCTGGCGCCGGAGCCGCTCGTGGCTTCAACGCGAGCCGGACTGGTCACCGCGAAAGCCGACCGTCACGATGCCGAAGTGCCGCGAGGTTCGAGCCCGGATCGGGCGGCGCATCCCGAGTATCGTTGCCTGAATGATCCCCTCTCCACCGTCCCGACCACCCTCATCCGGTCCAGCCCCGGCAGCGAGGGCTCTTAGAGCGTTTTCGAGTGAGGTGGAACCGGCTCACGTGAAGACAACGCGACCACCAAGAGACTCAGAGCGGATTCCACCTGAGTGGAAACAGCTCTAGATCCGCGTGAGACGCATCACAGTCCGACCTCAAGCTGTGCCTCAGGGTCCAGGACGCGGCGACAGCCTGTCGTCGACGACGGAAGGGTTCGACAATGGCTCGGTTTTTCGACTCGTTTAACAGCCGCTTGGGCAAGCTCGCATTCCCACGTGGATCACAGGAGCACACGCTCGAAAAAGCCCTGGAGAGCATCAAGATCAAGGCAATGCCTGCGGCGGCCGACTTCACCACGCAAGCGGTCGTCGCGAGCTTCTCGGGCGGAACGCTCTCGGTCTTCGGCGACAGCCTCGACAACAGCACGACGATCAGCCGCAACGCGGCCGGCAACCTGCTCGTGAACGGCGGCGCGGTCGCCGTCGCCGGAGGCACGCCCACGGTCGCCAACACGAGCCTGATCCAGGTGTTCGGCCAGGGCGGCAACGACACGATCACGCTCAATGAGGCAAACGGCGCTCTGCCGCGAGCCAACCTCTTCGGCGGATCCGGCAACGACACACTGGGCGGCGGGTCCGGCGGCGACATGCTGTTCGGCCAAAGCGGAAACGACACCCTCCTCGGCAAGGGTGGGGCCGACTTCCTGTTCGGCGGTAGCGAGAACGACATTCTGACGGGCGGCGACGGCGACGACCAGATGTTCGGCGAGTCCGGCAACGACCGTATGATCTGGAACCCGGGCGACGACAGCGACCTCATGGAGGGCGGCAGCGGCATCGACACAGCCGAGGTGAATGGCGGCAACGGCTCCGAAACGTTCACGGCGACCGCGAACGGCACGCGTGTTCGGTTCGATCGCCTCGACCCCGCACCCTTCGCCCTCGATATCGGCACAACCGAGAGCCTCGTGGTCAACATGGGTGGCGGTGACGACAAGTTCAGCGCGACGGGCAATCTCGCGGCGCTGATCCAAATCACGGTGGACGGTGGAGCCGGCAAGGACACGATCCTGGGCAGCAATGGCGCCGACATCCTTCTCGGTGGAGACGGGGACGACTTCATCGACGGCCAGCAGGGCAACGACGTGGTCTTCCTCGGTGCCGGAAACGATGTCGCGCAGTGGGATCCCGGCGACGGCAGCGACATCGTCGAGGGCCAGTCCGGCACTGATACCCTGCTCTTCAACGGGAGCGGCGCGGCCGAGATCATGAACCTCTCGGCGAACGGCAACCGGGCCCTCCTCACCCGGAACGTCGCCAACATCGTCATGGATCTCAACGACGTCGAGAAGATCACGCTCAATGCGCTTGGCAGCACCGATACCATCGTCGTCAACGACCTCACCGGGACCGATGTCACGGAGGTCAGCATCAACCTCGCTGGCACGATCGGCGGCACCGCCGGTGATGGTCAGGCCGACACTGTCGTGACCAACGCGACCAACGGCAACAACATCATCGACGTGTTTGGAGCCGGGAGTTCGGTCGCGGTGGTCGGCCTCCCGGCTCTCGTGAACGTCCAAGGCTCGGAGGGAGCAAACGATTTCCTTGTCATCAATGGCCTAGGCGGCGACGATAGCATTACGGCTAACACTATTGCCGCCGGTATCGTCAAGCTCACCCTCGATGGCGGTACCGGCAACGACACGATCCTCGGCAGCCAAGGGGCAGACGTGATCCTCGGCGGTGACGGGGACGACTTTGTCTTCGGTGACAATGGCAATGACGTCGCCTTCCTGGGATCCGGCAACGACGTCGCCCAATGGAATCCCGGCGACGGCAATGATACCATCGAGGGTCAGTCGGGCACCGACAAGCTCTTGTTTTTCGGTGCTAACGTCGCCGAGAACATCAACATCCTCGCCAATGGCGGTCGAGCCCTTCTCCTGAGGGATGTCGCCAACGTCACGATGGACCTCGATGACGTGGAATCCATCGAGTTCCGCGCATTGGGTGGAGCCGACAACATCGTGGTCGGCGATATGAGCGGCACGGATGTGACCAGCGTCGAGCTCGACCTTCGCGGGCCCAATGGCGGCGGTGACGGAGCGGCCGACACGATTACCGTGAACGCCACGCAGGGGGCCGATGTGTTCGGCGTCTCCGGCGATGCCGGTGGGATCACGGTCTTTGGTCTCCAGGCCGGGGTCAAGATATTCCACCAGGAGTAATTACCCAGCCCCTTGCGACGCAGGCGGATCGCTGATTCCCTGCCTTCATGGGCCGCAGTGATCTTGAGCGTCTGAGCAAGGAAGAGCTGATCGAGCTGGTGCTGCGGCTGCAGCGGCCGGA